>Ga0268289_100083_pt1 | contig 48925 bp, 44 predicted proteins | sample MetspNORM_FD_191340 | JGI IMG/M metagenome (GOLD analysis project Ga0268289, IMG submission 191340) | Soil microbial communities from San-Diego area, Southern California, United States - Methylocaldum sp. NOR-M | ecosystem: Environmental > Terrestrial > Soil > Desert | place: USA: California... | reverse complement strand
CGCGGTGAGCGAAATGATCGCGCTGATCCACGGCAGCCCGATGTTGAGGAAGGCCTGCGCCACCGGCGCGTCGTTGCCCAGCGTGGAGTAATGCGAGATGCCGGTGAGCACCAGCGAGATCGTCAGGTACAGCGCCATCGAGATGCCGAGCGAGAGCAGGATCGCGCGCGGCAGGTCGCGCTGCGGGTCCTTGGCTTCCTCCGCCGCCGTGGTCAGGGTGTCGTAGCCGAACACTGCGAAGAACACCACCGCCGCCGCCGTCACCACCCCCTGGAAGCCGAAGTGGCCCACGCCGTTCGCGTCCACCGTGCGCTCGGGGATGAAGGGATGCCAGTTGGCCGGGTCGATGTAGAACACGCCCACGCCGATCACCAGCGCCACGCCCAGCACCTTGATCGCCACCACAAGCGTGTTGAAGCGCGCGCCCCACTCGGTGCGCACGGTGAGCAGGAAGGCCACCAGCATCGCCACCACCGCCGCCACGAGGTTGAACACGCGGCCCTCGCCGCTGCCGTAGGCGCCCTGCGCCCAGGTCGGCAGGTCTATGCCGAGCGCGGTATGCAGGAAGCTCTGCACGTAGCCGGCCCAGCCGCTGGCGACCGCGGCGACGATCAGCGCGTACTCGAGCAACAAATCCCAGCCGATCAGCCACGCCGGCAGTTCGCCCAGCACCGCGTAGCCGTAGGTGTAGGCGCTGCCGGTGACCGGGATCATCCCGGCAAACTCCGCGTAGCACAGCGCCGCCGCGGTGCTGGCGATGCCGGCGATGATGAAGGCGATCGCCACCGCCGGCCCGGCGTTGGCCGCCGCCTGCTGCCCCGCCAGCACGAACACGCCCACGCCGATGATCCCGCCCAGCCCGATCGCCGTGAGCTGCCACAGTCCCAGCACCCGGCGGAAATCCCGCCGCTGGCCCAGCTCGGCCTGCAGCTGCGCCACGCTCTTGTGGCGCGTGAGTCGTGCGATCAGGTTCATGCGTTGCTCCCCGGACAAGTCGCGCGATCATAGCGAACGCGGCCCCGCCGCACCTCCCCCGGACCGCACCGTCCCGACGACTCTCGTGGGAGCGGCTTCAGCCGCGAGCTTTCTCCGCCCGACCGGAAAACCATTCCTGCAGGAGCGGCGGAAGCCGCGACCACATCGCCAGGCATCTCCGCCGTCGCGACTCCCATCGCTCCCACCAGCACGCTCGGGGCCTTGTCGGAGCGGCTTCAGCCGCGAGCTTTTCCCAGCCGGCCTGAACGCCACGGTGGAAGCCAAGGGAGCCATGACCGCGCATCCGGCAACACTTGGTCGCCCCTCCCTTCGCTCGTGCGGAAGGCGGCCAGCAGCAGGTCGAAAAAGCTCGCGGCTGAAGCCGCTCCCACGAGAGCCAGGCGGCGCGCGCCCGGCCGCCGCCGGTCACGTCGACCGCGTATCCACCCCGGTGCGCGCACCCTGACGGGCATCGCCGCACGGGATCCCCGCATGGCCACCCGCAAGCCAACCTCCCGCAAGCCGGCGAAACCGCCGCGCAAGCCCGCCCGCGGCGTGCGCGAGGGCGAGGCGCCGGAGCCGGTCGACGACAGCCTCGCCGCCCTGCGCGAGGCCGCCGCCGGCTGCAAGCGCTGCCCGCTGTGGAAGCCGGCCACCCAGACCGTGTTCGGCGAAGGCCCGCAAAACGCGCGCGTGCTGGTTGTCGGCGAGCAGCCCGGCGACGCCGAGGACCTCAGCGGCCATCCCTTCGTCGGCCCCGCCGGCAAGCTGCTCGACCGCGCGCTCGACGAGCTCGGCATCGACCGCAAGCGCTTCTACGTCACCAACGCGGTCAAGCACTTCAAGTTCGAGCGCCGCGGCAAGGTGCGCCTGCATCGCAGCCCCGCCGCATCCGAGCGCAACGCCTGCCGCATCTGGTTCGACCGCGAGCTGGCCACCGTCCGCCCCGACGTCATCGTCTGCCTCGGCGCGATCGCCGCGCGCAGCGTGTTCGGCAGCAGGTTCGCGCTGATGCGCGAGCGCGGCCGCTGGCACGAGCTGCCCGACGGCCGCCGCGCCTTCGCCACCGTGCATCCGTCGTACGTGCTGCGCCAGCGCAACGACGAGGATCGCCACGCGGCCTACGCCGGCCTGCTCGAGGACCTGTCGCTGCTGCGCGGGTTGGGCCGCAAGTGAGCCGCGTGCGCGGCAAGGGCGTGTACTGCTGCTTCGACAACGACGCCAAGGTGCACGCCCCCTTCGACGCGCAGGCGCTGGCCGAACGCATCCCCGGCGCCCGGCGCTGAGCCGCCGCCGACAAGCCCCTCTCCCGCTGCGCGGGAGAGGGAGGCGCGAAGCGCCGGGTGAGGGTTCGGCTTTTCGCGCGGGACCGCACATCGCGAGAGGCTCTTCCTTCGATGAACCGCGCGGCGACCTGACTCACCCTCACCCCAACCCCTCTCCCGCGAAGCAGGAGAGGGGCTCAAGGACGCACCCTCACCCCAACCCCTCTCCCGGCAAAGCAGGAGAGGGGCTCCAGGAGCAGCGGGAGAGAGGCTCAAGCAAGAAAAAGCCGCCCGGTTTCCCGGGCGGCTTCGTCACTGCATCAACCAAAAGGCGCGCGAACGCGCTCAGCCTTCCTTCGCGCCCTCCGCCGGCGGTTCCGGCGTCTCCGGCGCCGCCGAATCGTCCACTTCCGGCGCCAGCCCGCGCTTGATCAGCAGCGGCTTGATGTCCGGGCCCGCGCCGGTGAAGTCGACGAACAGCTGCGAGGCGTCCTTGCTGCCGCCGCGCGAGAGCAGCGTCTGCCGGAAGCGGTCGCCGTTCTCCACCTTCAGCCCGCCGTGCTGCTTGATCCACTGCGTGGTGTCGGCCGCCAGCACCTCCGACCAGATGTAGGCGTAGTAGCCCGCCGCGTACCCGCCCATGATGTGGCTGAAGTACGGCGTGCGGTAGCGCGGCGGCACCGGCGGATAGGCGATGCCGTCCTTCGCCAGCGCCCTGGCCTCGAAGTCCATGATCGCGCCCGCGTCCGGGATCTGCCCGGCCGGCAGCTGGTGGTAGCTCTGGTCGAGCATCGCCGCGCCCAGGTACTCGGTGGTGGCGAAGCCCTGGTTGAACTTCGACGCCGCGACCACCTTGTCCAGCAGTTCCTTCGGCATCGGCGCGCCGGTCTGGTAGTGCTTGGCGTAGTTGGCCAGCACGCTCGGCCAGTCGGCCCACATCTCGTTGACCTGCGAGGGAAACTCGACGAAGTCGCGCGGCACGCTGGTGCCGCCGAAGTACGGATACTCCACGTTCGAGAACATGCCGTGCAGCGCATGCCCGAACTCGTGGAACATCGTCGTCACCTCGTCCCAGGTCAGCAGCGTCGGCTTGCCGTCGGCGGGCTTGGGGATGTTGATGTGGTTGGCCACCACCGGCTTGGTGCCCATCAGCTTCGACTGGCCCACGTAGCTGTTCATCCACGCGCCGCCGCGCTTGGACGCGCGCGCGTACGGGTCGAAGATGAAGATCGCCAGCTGCGAGCCGTCCTTGTCGAACACGTCGTAGGTCCACGTGTCCGGGTGGTACTTCGGCAGGTCGGTGCGCTCCTTGAAGCTGATCCCGTACTCCTGGTTGGCGGCGTGGAACACGCCGTTCTCCAGCACGTTCTTCATTTCGAAGTAGGGCTTGAGCTGCGACTCGTCGAAGTCGTACTTGGCCTTGCGCACCTTCTCGGTGTAGAAGGCCCAGTCCCACGGCTCGAGCTTGAACGTCGGCTCGCCCTTGGCCTTCTGCTCGGCGTCGATCATCGCCTGCAGGTCGGCCGCTTCCTTCTTCGCGTTGGCCACGGCGGCGGGCGCCAGCTGGCCGAGCATCTTGTTCACCGCTTCGGGCGTCTTGGCGGTCTCGTCGTCGAGCACATAGGCCGCGTAGGTGTCGAAGCCCAGCATCTTCGCCTTCTCGGCGCGCAGCTTGAGCACCTGCGAGACGATGCTTGTGTTGTCGAACTTGTTGCCGCGGCTGTTGCGCGCCACCGAGGCCTCGTGGATGCGCTGGCGCAGCTTGCGGTCGGTGAGCTGCGACAGCGGCGGCTGGCCGGTGGTGTTGAGCAGGGTGATGACGTACTTGCCGTCGAGCTTGCGCTCCTTGGCCTTCTCGGCGGCGGTGGCGATCTGCTCGTCGGTCAGGCCGTCGAGCTGCGCCTTGTCGTCGACGACGACGGCCGAGTCGTTGACCTCGGCCAGCACGTTCTGGCTGAACTGCGTGCCCAGCTTGGCCAGCTGCGCGTTGATGTCCTTCAGGTGCGCCTTGTCGGCCTCGGACAGGTTGGCGCCGCCGCGCACGAAGTCGGTGTAGTAGCGCTCGACCAGGCGCACGCCCTGCGCGTCCAGGCCCAGCGTGTCGCGCTTGTCGTACAGCGCCTTGATGCGGGCGAACAGCTTGGGGTCGAGCCGGATCGCGTCGCCGTGCGCGGCGAACTTCTCGGCGTAGTCGGCGCGCAGCTTCTCGCGCGCGTCGTTGGTGTCGGTGCCGACCAGGTTGAAGAACACCGTCGTGGCGCGGTCGAGCTCGCGGCCGGACTTCTCCAGCGCGATGATGGTGTTCTCGAACGTCGCCGGCTCCGCGTTGTCGGCGATCTTGCGCACCTCGGCCAGGTTCTCGGCCATGCCCTTGTCGAACGCGGGCGCGAAGTCGCTGTCGCGGATCTTGTCGAATTCGGGGTAGTGCAGCGGCAGCGGGCTGTCGGCCGCGAACGGATCGGCGTGGGCGGCCACGTCGGCCTTCTGGGTCATGGTGGCGTCCTGGGCATAGGCGGGCGCGGCGACGGCCAGGGCAACGGCCAGCGCCGCGGCGAGCGGGTGCTTCATCGGTCTCTTCCTCGTCGGATCGGACCCTGAAGCCTACCGGATGCCCGCAGGGGCCGGCCCATGACCAAAGGCACAAGCCGCCGCTTCACCCGCCGGCTACCGCCCGCGGCGCATGCTCGCCATCCCACGGCCACGGCCGGCTTGCGCAACCAGCGATGCCCGCGCCCCCTGGCGGGCGACGCTCCGCATTTCGTGGGAACGGCTTCAGCCGCGAGCTTTCCCCGCGCCCCGACTCGGGATCGGGGGCTCCGGATCCCGGCGCGATGCGCCAACCCGATCCCCAGTCCCCGATCCCGAGTCCCGGCGCCCCGCGCCATCGCAACCATTGCCCACGGAGGTACACCCATGCCCGCCATTACCAGCGTCATGACCGCCAACCCTGCCGCCTGCCGCGCTGACACCCCGCTGCGCGACGTCGCCCGGCTGATGATCGACCACGACTGCGGCCAGATCCCCGTCGTCGATGGCGCCAACGAGCTCGTCGGCGTGGTCACCGACCGCGACATCGCCATCCGCATCGTCGCCGAAGGCCGCGACGGCAACACCGCGACCGCGCAGGACGCGATGTCCAGCCCCGCGAAGTCGGTGGCCAGCGACACCAGTCTCGAAGACTGCACGACGCTGATGGAGGCCGAGAAGATCCGTCGCGTCCCCGTCGTCGACGCGGCCGGTAAGCTCGCAGGCATCGTCTCCATCGCCGACCTCGCCCTGGCCGGCAAGAAGGACGCCACCGCCGAAGTCGTCAAGGAAGTCTCGGAACCGGGGCAGCGCTGAAGCGCCAGTTCCTGCGTTGGCGGAAGGGCTGCGACGCCCAAGGAGGCGCGAAACGCTGCGGCTGGACGGACCGGCTTGTCGCTTGCCGCTCTCCGGGGCTCGCCCCGTTGGGTCCGGTGCACACCCAGCCACGCAAGACCCGAAGACCAGTGGGGATCCCGCCATGACCCACCGCAGCCGCCTCGCCCAGATCATCCTCGACTGCCAGACCCACGACATCGACGGCGCCATCGGTTTCTGGTCCGCCGCGCTCGGCCGCAGGACCCGCCCGCTACCCGACCCGCGCGACGAGCGCTACCGCGCCCTCAGCACCCGTCCCGGTGAACTCAACATCCTGCTCCAGCGCGTCAACCACCCCAGCCGCGTGCACCTGGACTTCGAGTCCGACGACGTCGAGGCCGAAGTCGCGCGCCTGGAAGCCGTCGGCGCCAAGCGCATCGCGCAGGTGCGCACCTGGTGGATCATGGAAGCCCCCACCGGCCACGCCTTCTGCGTGCTGCGCCCGCAGCTCCCCGACCTGCGCGAGCACGGCAACGTCTGGTAGCGGCGGCGTTGGGCGGCACGCCGGTCATGCGCGTCCAGTCGAAGAAGGCGGCGGAACGCCAGCGGGCACCGCCGCAAACAGGAATCGTGGGAACAGGAGTTGCGGGAGCGGGGTTGGTGTGAGCAGGGTCGCGGGAGCAGGAGTCCTGGTAGCAGGATTTGTGGGAGCGGCTTCAGCCGCGAGCCCTGCGCTCAGCCAACAGGAAACCGTCGCGCAAAATCCCTGGTTCTCGCCCGATGCCCGATCGCCGGCCTGCGCGCCACCACCCGCTCGACATCGACGCCGAACCGCCTGCCCAGCACCCGCAACTGGTTGTCGAGCAGGTCCCGGTCGGCCGCCTGGATGGAATTCGACAACCGGCTCGACGCGGCATCGAACACACCCACCATCTCGCTGGGCTTCTTCAGCCGCAGCAGGTGCCCGCTCAGCCAGTCGATCTCCCGCAGCAGGTTTTCGCGCGTGAGCATGGCCACCTCAATGCCCGCGGCCGCTGCCGGACTTCTTGCCTCCGTGGTCCTGCTTGTTCACCGTCGCCCACGCGATCCGCTCCGCGCTCTCCTTCGAGCGTCCTTTCTTCTCCTCGCTCTTCTCGATGTGCGAGGCCTGCCGCTTCTGTTTGTCGGTGTACGACGACTTGTCGCCCTTGCTCATCACCGTGCTCCGGTGGAGGTGTGCCGGCGAATCTAGCAACGCAGGCATCAATGGCCGGTCAATGCCGGGCGATGAAGCGGTAACAATCGGATGCACGCGTCTCGCTGAATACGCGAGGCAGCGCGCCACCGTGGTCATCGCCAATGCGCACGCCGCCCTCGCGTCGGCTCTTGTAGGAGCGGCGGAAGCTGCGACGCATCCCCCGCGCCACCAAAAGTCGCGGCTCCCGCCGCTCCTACAACATCCAGCATCTGCCGATCGATGCAATGCGACCACGCCACCACGACAACGATTAACAACCTCTCCCACACGCTGCGGATTCACGCTCCTTGCCATCCGATTTCCAGGATGGCCTCACTCGACCACATCGGAGCGCACTGCCAGGAGCGATGACCTGTCCGACCGCGGGCGCCACGGCGCTTGCACTGCGGACGCTGCCGGTGGTCACACCGTAGGCCTGCTTGAACGCGCGACAGAAACTGCTCTGGCTCTCGAACCCCAGCGCCTCGGCGATCTCGCAGATCGGCATCCGGGTGTCGCGCGCCATCGTCCACGCGCGCGCCAGCCGCAGGCGCGCGGCGTATTCGGTGGGCGTCTCGCCGAAGACGTCGCGGTAGGCCCGGATCAGGTGCCATGGCGAATAGCTCACGCTGCGCGCGAGCCAGCCGACGTCCGGACGGTTGTTGCGGTGCGTCCTGACCAGGTGCTGCACGCGCAACAGTCGCTGTAGCGTTTTCCGGCGCCGATCCAGCGTGCGCCCGCCGCAGCGCTGCAGGCACGGCTGCAGGTCGGCCTGCTGTTCCAGCACCGCGACCCAGGCCGCCTCGAGCAGCAGGCCCGGATCCGGGCCGATGCCGCCGCGCGCGGCGCGCGCCAGGCGCACCAGCAGCCTACGCAGGCTGCGCGGGCATCGGCTCGTGCGCAGGAAGACCTCGGCGACAGGCTCCTTCACCGCGAGCGCGCGCAGATGGCGGCGCCAGGCCTCGGGCGTCGCCGCCAGCGCCAGCCAGTGGCCGGGCAAGGGGCAGTCCACCCGCAGCGCGGCGTCGCGCCAGACCTGCAGCTCGCCCTTCGCCAGCTCCCAGTATTCGTCCTGCGACTGCAGCTGCAGCTGCCCCGACAGCGGAAGGACCAGCGTCAGCCAGCCAGGCGGCACCCGCAGGCGCGAAGCGCGCCCGCTCCCATGGACGACGTGGACTGCGTCGCGACGGCCTTCGCCGAGATCGGCCTGGCTGGCGAAGTGGAGCGCAAGGTATTCGACGACGCTTCGTCGCGCGCCGATGGGGCGGGGGACGTTCATGGCGATTGCTTCCGGTCGCGCGATGGCGCGTCCGGGGGCTTGCCGGTCGGGAGGCCGAAGCTGGCGTCGGCGTGCGCGGCGAGGGTTGGCGTGTAGACCGACAGGGTGCTGGCTTGGCTGCGCTGCATGGCGGCCAGTCTCCCGCTTGCCGACCTGCCACACTTTGGCCATGATGGAATCATGGATGTCGCCCACTCCGACGCGGGTGTCTCGGCGGTCGCGGCGGCGATTGCCGAGCCGGCGCGCACCCGCATGCTCTATTGCCTGATGGATGGCCATGCGCGCACCAGCACCGAGCTGGCGATCGTCGCCGAAGTCAGCGCGCCGACGGCCAGCACGCACCTGGCGCGCCTGAAGCAGCAGGGGCTCGTGAAGGTGCACGCGCAGGGCAAGCACCGCTACTACAGCCTCGACGGCGAGCGAGTGGCCGCCGCGCTCGAAGCGCTGAAGGTCGTCGCAGGCGTGCCCGCACAGGCGTTCGTGCCGCGCACGCCGCCGCGGCTGCGCGCCGCGCGCACCTGCTACGACCACATGGCCGGCGGCCTGGCGGTCGCGCTGCACGGCCGCTTCCTGGAGTACGGCTGGCTCGCACCATCCGGCGGCGGAGATGACGCCGACGCCTACGAAGTGACGCGGCCGGGAGCCGACGCCTTCCTCGCCCTCGGCATCGATCTCGACGCGGCCCGCGCGCACCGGCGCCGCCGCTTCGCCTATGCGTGCCTGGACTGGAGCGAGCGACGTCCACACCTCGCCGGCACCCTCGGCGCCGCGTTCCTCGACGTCGCGCTGAAGCGCAAATGGGTGACCCGTGACCTCGACAGCCGCGCGCTGGGCCTCACCCGCTCGGGGCGGCGCGAGTTGCGGTCCAGGTTCGACCTCGAGTTCGGGGACTGACCGCGCACGCGATGCGCGCAAGCGCCCCGGCCCGGGAAACGGATGCCGGCTTGCCAGGCCGCTGAGTGATTCCGACGAAAGGTCGCCCGGCGGCCGCCGATTAGCGCGCTTTTAACGTGAACCGGAAGCCACCCGCGCTCTAATGCCGCCGGCAACGCATCCCGCGTCCACCTCCCAGGCGCCGCCATGCACCGACGGTTCGCCAGCCTCCTGGCTGTCGCAGGCATCGCCCTGTTGCTGGGCACGGGCGCGGCGTGGAACGAATACCTGCGCGCACCGCCGCTCGAACGCCAGCCGCTCCCCGCAACGCTCGTCGCGCTCGATTCCCCCGCCGGCCAGGCCTTGCTCGCCGAGAGCGACGCGATCGCCGACTACGACGACTTGAAGGCCAACTTCGTCGCCCAGTCGCGCAAGTCCTACTGCGGCGTCGCCAGCGCCGTCGTCGCGCTCAACGCCCTGCATGCGCCGAGCGCCCCCTTCGACCAGCGCACGGTGTTCGACGCGCCGGCGGTGCGCATGCACCCGCTCAAGGTCAGCTTCATCGGCATGTCGCTGCGCGAGTTCGGCGAACTGCTGCAGGCGCACGGCGCCCGCGTGCGGGTCGTGCGCGCCTCGGCCACCGACGTCGACGCCTTCCGTCGCGAAGTGCGCGCCAACCTTGCCCGCGAAGGCGACTACCTGCTGGTCAATTACGCGCGCGAGCGCCTGGGCCAGGCGCCGTCCGGCCACATCTCGCCGATCGCCGCCTACCACGCCGGCAGCGACCGCCTGCTAGTGCTCGACGTCGCCGCCAACCGCTACCCGCCCACCTGGGTGCGCCTGCCGGACATGTGGGAGGCGATGCGCGCGCCCCTGAGCGCGAAGACACCGGTCTCGCGCGGCTTCGTCGTCGTGCAGGCGGGGCCGGGCGTGGACGACGAGACGTTCGCCGCGCGCACTCCCGTCCGCTGAGCGGCCGCGGCGGCCGTCAGGCGCGACGCTTGCCTGAAGCACGTGCCCGGGCGGCATTTTCCGGGTTCGCTTCGAACAGCGTCCGCAGGTACCCCGCCGTCCGCCCGGCCTTCGCCGCCGCGACCTCCCGCGGCGTGCCTGCCACGACGATGCGGCCGCCGTCCTCGCCCGCGCCCGGGCCGATGTCGATCACCCAGTCCGCATCGGCCACCACCCGCAGCTCGTGCTCGACCACCACCACGGTGTTGCCGGCGTCCACCAGGCTGTGCAGCTGCACCATCAGCTTGTCGACGTCCAGCGGATGCAGGCCGGTGGTGGGCTCGTCCAGCACGTACAGGCTGTCGCCGCGCTGGGTGCGCTGCAGCTCGGTGGCGAGCTTGATCCGCTGTGCCTCGCCGCCCGAGAGCTCGGTCGCCGGCTGTCCGAGGCGCAGGTAGCCCAGGCCGATCGCCTGCAGCAGCGCCAAGGGCCTGGCCACCGCCGGCTCGCCCTCGAAGAACGCCAGCGCTTCCTCCACCGTCATCGCCAGCACCTGCGCGATGTTGCGCTCGTGCCAGGTCACCTCCAGCGTCCTGGCGTTGTAGCGCGCGCCGTGGCAGGTGGGGCAGGGCGCGTAGACGCTGGGCATGAACAGCAGCTCCACGCTGACGAAGCCCTCGCCCTCGCAGGTCTCGCAGCGGCCCTTGGCGACGTTGAACGAGAAGCGGCCGGCGTCGTAGCGCCGCGCCTTCGCCTGCCTGGTCGCCGCGAACAGCTTGCGCACGTGGTCGAACAGGCCGGTGTACGTCGCCAGGTTCGAGCGTGGCGTGCGCCCGATGGGCTTCTGGTCGACGTTCACCAGGCGCCGCAGGCGGTCGGCGCCGGCGGCGATGCGGCCCGCGGTCTCGGAGGCGACGCTCGGCTGCAACGGCTCGCCGTCGGTGTCATCCTCCTCGGGCGCGTGGCCCAGGTGCAGGCAGACCAGTTCGACCAGCGCCTGGCTCACCAGGCTGGACTTGCCCGAGCCCGACACGCCGGTGACCGCGGTGAACACGCCCAGCGGGATGCGTGCATCCAGGCCGTGCAGGTTGTTGCGCCGGATGCCCTGCAACGCCAGCCAGCCCGACGGCGCGCGCGGCGTGCGCGCGGGCGCCTGACCATCGCCGAACAGGTAGCGCGCGGTGCGCGACGCCGCCACCTTCGCCAGGCCTTCGGGCGGCCCGCTGTAGAGCACGCGCCCGCCGTGCTGCCCGGCATCGGGGCCGACGTCCACCAGCCAGTCCGCGCGCCGCATCATCTCCAGGTCGTGCTCGACCACGAACACGGTGTTGCCGGCGCGCCCAAGGTCGTCGAGCGCGCGATGCAGCGCGGCGCTGTCGGCCGGGTGCAGGCCCGCGGTCGGCTCGTCCAGCACGTAGACCACGCCGAACAGGTTGGAGCGGATCTGCGTGGCCAGCCGCAGCCGCTGCAGCTCGCCGGGCGAGAGCGTGGGCGTGGCGCGATCCATCGACAGGTAGCCCAGGCCCAGCGCCTGCAACGTGGCGATGCGCTCCACCAGGTCGTGGGCGATGCGCTGTGCGGCGATGCGCTTCTCCTCCGACAGTTCCGGCGTGCGCCGCACGTCGGAGCCGCCCGCGTGCGCCGAGCCGCCCGCGGCGACCCGTCGCGCGGTGCCCCTGCGCGCGGCCGCGCGCCCCAGTGTGTCCTTGCGTGCGCTGGTCAGGTCGAAGCGGCCTTCCGCAGCCGGCCGCAGGGCGTCGGCCATCCGGTCCAGCGACAGCTGCGACAGCGTGCCGATGTCCATCCCGGCGAAGGTCACCGACAGCGCCTCGCGCTTGAGCCGGCGGCCCTTGCACAGCGGGCACACGCTGCCGACCATGAAGCGCGCCACGCGCTTCTTCATCAGCGCGCTCTGGGTGGTGGCGAAGGTGTGCAGCACGTAGCGCCGCGCGCCGCTGAACGTGCCCATGTAGGCCGGCTCGGTCTTGCGCCGCAGCGCCGCGCGCGTCTCGGCCGGGGTGAAGCCGGGATAGACCGGTACCACCGGCTGCTCGTCGGTGAACAGGATCCAGTCGCGGTCCTTCTTGGGCAGGTCGCGCCACGGCGTGTCGACGTCGTAGCCCAGCGTCACCAGGATGTCGCGTAGGTTCTGCCCGTGCCACGCCGGCGGCCAGGCCGCGATCGCGCGCTCGCGGATGGTCAGCGACGGGTCCGGCACCATCGACCGCTCGGTGACCGCGTACACATGGCCCAGCCCGTGGCATTCCGGGCACGCGCCCTGCGCGGTGTTGGGCGAGAAGTCCTCGGCGTACAGCATCGGCTGCGCTGGCGGGTAGCGGCCGGCGCGCGAGTACAGCATGCGCAGCAGGCTCGACAGCGTGGTCACGCTGCCCACCGACGAGCGCACGCTCGGCGTGCCGCGCTGCTGCTGCAGCGCCACCGCGGGCGGCAGCCCCTCGATCGCGTCGACGTCCGGCACGCCCACCTGGTCGATCAGGCGCCGCGCATAGGGGGCCACCGACTCGAAGTAGCGCCGCTGCGCCTCCGCGTACAGGATGCCGAACGCCAGCGACGACTTGCCCGAGCCGGACACGCCCGAGAACACCACCAGCGCATCGCGCGGGATGTCGACGTCGACGTCCTTCAGGTTGTGCTCGCGCGCCCCGCGCACGCGGATGAAGCCGTCGCGATCGCGCGGGGCGCCGGCACGGCGGGGCGGGGCGGCGGAGCGACGGGCCATCGCCCGATCCTGCTGCACCCGCGGTCACGGCCACGCGATGGCATTGGCGCCCAGGGCTGCCGATGACTCCGCGCCCCCGATCACACGCCCCCCACGGCCCGCACCGCATTGTCCGCACTCCCCACGCACCCGGAGTTCCCGATGGCATCACGAGACATCCTCAAGACCCTGCAGGCCGAGCACGACGAAGTGCGCGGCCTGTTCGAGGAGATGAACGCGACGACCGACCGCGCGACCAAGAAGCGCGCCGACCTGCTGATGAAGATCAAGGCCGGCCTGCTGCCCCACGCCAAGTGGGAGGAGGAAGTGTTCTATCCCAAGTTCGCCGAGCGCGCCGACCGCGACGGCCTGCAGACGCATGCCGAGGCGGTGGAGGAGCATCGCGCGGTGGAGAAGACCGTCATGCCCGACGTGCACGCCGCGGATTTCGCGACGCCGCAGTTCGCCGGCCGGGCCAAGGTGTTCGGCGAGATGATCGATCACCACGCCACCGAAGAAGAGAAGACCATGTTCAAGATGGCGCGCAAGCTGTTCACCGCCAAGGAGCGCTCGGAGCTCGACGAGGCCTACGAGGCATGGAAGGCCTCTCCGGCCGCCGCCTCCGCGATCGCCGCCGCGGAGGCCGAGACCGGCGCCAAGGCGGTCGTCAGGAAGGTCACGCGGCGCGCCTAGCCGCCGTACGGCCGCGCCCGCGCATCAACCTAGTGGCAGTGCCTGGGGGAGCGACCTGCGGGAGCGACGGAAGTCGCGACTGCCTTCGCCCGGACGCGACATCACGCTTCACCACCCGCCACGGCGACCCCGGCCCCTCCCTGCGATGCCGCATTGTCAGGCCTCTGCTTCCGCGCATTGCCGGGCTAACCAGTCGAAGTTTTGCCAGTACTTCGGGTGCCCGCCGTGCTCTCTCCTTGTGGCATCAATGTGCGGCGCAAGAATCTCGTAGCAGTGCTTGACACTGGGGGCCCAGTTCTCCAGTACAACGTGCTTATTCCGGATTAGGTTGGCTTTTAGCAAAGCGGCTACAACATCGTAGTTTGCGCAGACGGTCGATGCGTGTCTCTTCTGTTTTTCATCCCACGAAGAGTGATGCAATTGTGACAAGCTACCCCGGACTATAGCCCTTGCATCACGAGCTTCAGCTGCCTGCAAAAACTCAACGATAGAAATAATGCTCTGTGCCTCTGAGGCATTCTGTGTTGCTTCAATTTGCGAGCTCATCGCGCGAAGCTGGCGGAGCACAAGGTAGACGGATATAAATGCTGCTACCGCTACTGTGGATTGTAAGGCGAGGCTAGCTATTTCGTATTCAGACATCAGATTTCCCCAGAAGGGCTAGCGTGACTTCGTCGGTTTCAGAGATCTGCGCGATAGTGCGAGCAAACAGCGAATTCTCACCTGCTGCTGCGCGGAACAATGTCATGGACGAGACGAACTTGCGGAAATCAGTAGGGCCAAAGATCAAGTCTGGCGACACTTCGCCGTGCAACACCGCTTCGGTGCATTCTGCAAGTCGCGGCCCGAGGATCTCGTGGGCCAAGTACTCACGAGCCTCATCCAGCCCAGATAGCCCAAATCTATTCGCCATCTCGCTTCGCCCGAGACCTAGCAATTGCGGGAATACGAACCACATCCAGTGAGTTCGCTTTTTCCCTGTCCGTATCTCTTCGATGACCGAGTTATAGATCGGATCCTGTGCCTCTACAAACCACTCGAGATGACGGGCATGAGGTCTAACGCCTGAAAGCTGCACGGCGAAGCGATGTCGGCTTGTTGAATTGTTAGGCTTGAGCCGCATGCGTAAGCTTTGTTTCGAGTTCAGCGACCATTGGTTCAACTATTTCTATGACCTGTGTCGAAGAGCCAAAGGTAGCTGGGACGTTCTCAAGTGTAAGACTAGCTAGCTCGTCAGTCTCGAATGGATACCTACCTCGCATGGCCTTCCGCAGTAGCTCCTCTGTGCTGCTAATCACCGACGTTCCGGAGTAGCCAGACTCACCAGCGTCAGGCCGCAAGCCGAAGTCAATGCGTTTCGACTTTGGAATATCCCAGTACTTTTCCTTACATACCTCAATCCGTTCGTGCAGGTCACGTAAGCGCATAGCATTGATGTCGCGTTCCGAACGCGCGCGTGACTCTGCCAACGAGATGACTTGCACGTTGGTCAAGGTGGCGGCTTCCAATGCGCCACTCTGAAACCCGCTCTCAGATAGCAATATTCCTCTGTCAGCCCCGACGTCACTCACGATCTCGCGCAGTGCTAGGACATGCAGCTTTGAAACTCTAGTGCTCCATTGTTTGCATTCAACTATCCACTTGATGTCGAAACCGGAGTGATTCGGACATCAATGTCGTGAGCCGTGCGGACGCCTTGAACTCTTGCATCCGTTTCGGCTGTTAGTCCGAGCGCTCTGAAGAACTCAGCTGCTTCCTCTTGATAGTCTTTCCAAGTCATCTGAGTTCTCGTTTCAAGCCTAACGCCAGAGTTAAGCCGTGCCGCGAAGCGGCATCGCCTTGAATGAATTGTTAGGCAAAGCTGCTAAAGGTAGGAAATCGCCCTGCCGTAGTTGTACAGCTTTGTCAATACATAGTTCGAGATCGCTGCGCGCCCCGTCGTTTTGCGCCACATAAATTCGAGACGTACTGGGCCGTCTTTTGTCTCGGCCACGATGTCTGTCCGGCGGGTTAGGCCGTTACCAAAGTTCATCTCTGGTAGGTACGAATCGATCAGGCTAGACGCCGCTAGCGCTTCTGCAACAGAAATGTTGAGGAGGCTGTCATTGGTACTGGCGATTTTTGCAATCTTCTCGAACGCCGCAACTGTGTTGGTTCCAGCTTTGCCGCCTACTCGTCTTGGTCCGATTGACGACTTCGAGAAAGATAACCCCAGGCTGGACTCGCGCAACCTTTGAAGCGCATCGGAATCAGGGTTGATGGACATTCCCTCGGCGAGCATTCGCGTCTTGAGCGGCTGGTTTCCATAGGAGCGTGCGAGCGTGAGCGCTGTGAGAATAGGAAGATGCAGCACGCGAGCATCGAAGAACGTGCCGAGTAGTCCGAGCTTCTCAGGGTGGCTCTTGAGTTCCGCAACAATATTCGCTCCCGTAACAGAGAGCATGCGATCGACGTCGGCAGAAAAGAAGGTGCCTCTGGTTAGGCCATCAACATCGCCTTCGGGCTCATTGCCTGCCACTACGACAAACCAGACTCGACACTGCTCTTTTGCAACAAGATTTGCGAGGCCCTTCCTGTTTTCTACGAGGTCAGCGCGCACTCGGGCCAAGAAATTCCCAATCGTTGGCGATATCTTTTTCAGCTCTTCCGCACGATCATTGCCTATTCCCAAGTCGTTGAGATTCTCACCTTGGTTGAGTAGCTCGAGCGTACGATTCGCAATGTCAACGTAAAGCGCCTCAGGTGGACCCGAGAAGGAATAGACCGGGTCATCTAAACCAATGAGAGCTTCGCCCCCAAGATCATGCGCGAGGCGCGCCAAGTTCTGTGCCAAGTCATCCTTGTTCGCCAGCCAGACGACGACAGTTCTGCGCCCCGCAGGTGTCCTTATGAACTGATTTACGGCATGCACGGCCTTCTCGAGAGCGTCCTGCTGAACATCGGTCATTGCCTCTCGGCCTTCCAGGATGACGACTCGTAGTGCTTGAGTCGTCGCAGCCATATTGTCTAGTTCAACAGCGATGTCCTTTGACCTGGAGAGGTTTATGGTCTCCACGCCATCACGAAACATTCCTATGGTGTTCGCGAACGTTGACTTGCCTGATCCAGACATGCCCTTAAGAATCAGAAACGTTCCGCGCAATGATGAATGCATTTCATCGGCGAGCTGGTCAATGCGCTCCAGCGCGCTTGAGACCGGAAGTATGATTTGCTGGAGATCCCCGGCCGCAGCGTCCTTCAGCATGTCGTATCGGTCTGGAAGAGTAATTGAATCCTGCGCACCCACAATGCCTCCCTGTCCAACATCAAGTAGAACCAGATAACGGGTGATAGAGCGAAGTTTCGGAAAGCCGGCCAGGACCGTCAATCATATTCCTCGCGAATTTAACGAACTGGCCGGTTCCCGGCGCCCGCGCCGGATCAGCGTGCGTATCTCCTAAAGCGAGGGAATATGCGAGATCAAGTCCGGAAGCGGGGAATAATACGAGTGGATGGGCCAGGCTACGGCCGTTGCCGCTCAAGAGGGTTCGCCGACAGTCGCGATAAGCGACCCCGTTTCTCGATGAGAGTTCGCCTGGGTCCGCCAGCGTTGGAGCCATCCAAGCTGACAGTCCGACTGCAGCGGTGAATCGAACCCGGGGATCAAGATACTGCCCAATCATCCCGCCACCTGCGGATACGCAATCTCCCCGAAGTCCACCACGCCGTCCTCCATCATCAGCAGGATCACCGCCGGCACCAGCACGCCCATGATGCGGGCGCCGTCGCGGACCTGATGGCGGTTGGCGCTGCCGTTCCAGGTGGCGCCGCCGTGGACGAGCTGGTTGCGCAGCACGTGCAGGCGGTCGAGGACGATGGAGAGCAGCAGGCTGGTCTGCTGTTCCATCAGCGCCTTGAGCGCGATGCGCTGGCTGGCGGCGAACTGCTCGGCCCAGCGATTGCCGGCGTCGTGCCCGCGCTGGGCCTTCCAGAACGGTTCGAAGACGAACCTGTTGTCGACCAGGGTGCGGATCGGGCCGGTGAACTGGCGGTAGAGCAGGTCGTGCAGGCGGTGGGCGTGGTCGACGGCGAGCAGACGGGCGAGGAAGGCGTTGGCCTGGTCGCGCTGGCTGTGCTCGAAGCCGGTCTCGCTGGCGTAGGCGGCGTTGAAGGCGATCCAGAGGAACAGGAAGCGGGCGTCGTCGTCGTCGGCTTCGCGTTCGGCGCGGTCGAGCCAGCTGATGGCGCGGTGGATGCGCACGCGCAGCGGTTCGGGCTGGGCGTCGCGCACGGCGCGGTGGCGGGCCTTGAGTTCGGCGGCGGTGGGCATGCGGTCCCCCCTGGACGCGGTGAGGGTAGCGGGTGGGGGTGGTGGGGGGACTGCTACTTTTTCTTGGTAGTGGGTAGCGCTCGCGGCTGAAGCCGCTCTCACGAGTGGCGCGTGGCGTCGGGGCGGTCGCCCCGACCTGCGGTTTCAGCGGCCGGCGCGGCGGTAGGCGTTGGGGGTGAGGCCGAAGCGCTTGTGGAACAGGTCGCCGAAGTGCGAGGGGGTGGCGAAGCCGAGGGCGGCTGCGATGGCGGCGACGGTCTGGTCGCTTTCGAGCAGGCGCTGGCTGGCCAGGTGCAGGCGGTGGGTGCGCACGTAGTCGCTCCACGGCATGCCGAGCTGCTGGTGGAAGCGGCGGCTGAAGTAGGCGGGGGCCAGCGCGCAGAGTTCGGCGGCGGCTTCGGCGGAAGGCGCGTTGGCGGGGTCGCGGCGCAGCTGTTCGATGGCGGGGCGCAGGCGTTCGAGCGCGTCGGGGTCGGTGGGCAGCGGTTCGCCCTCGATGCGCGGGGCGCGGGCGACGGCGCGCAGCAGCGCGGTGGCGAGCGGGGCGGCGATGGGGTCGTCGCCGCCGGTCTCGCGCAGCCAGTCGCCGAGCATGGCGATGCGGGCGGCGAGGGCGGCGTCGGGCCTGGCGCAGAAGGCGTGGGCGAGGGCTTCGCCGCCGGGCGCGCGGGCGAGGGTGGCGGCGGTGTTGGGGTCGATCTGCAGCAGCGTCCAGTCGCGCGGGCCGGGGCCGAGGGCGTAGTCGTGCTGGTGCAGCGAGGGGATCCAGGCGACGGCGCCGTCCTCGAGCGGGTGGCGCTTGCCGTCGGCGATGAAGTCGCCGCGGACACGGCCGAAGAGGACGAGCTCGGCGACGTCGTGGTAGTGCGGGAAGGGGGCGCTCGGGTCTGCGTCGGCGCCCTGGCGCACGCGCTGCACGCGCAGGGGGGCGCCGGGGTGGAGTTCGACGGGCTCGCAGATGGGGCGGTCGAGGTGGGGGACGGGCATGCGCGCAGGGTAGCGCAGCCGATTTTCTCCCTCCCCTTCAAGGGAGGGCTGAGGTGGGGATGGGTTTTGCGCGCGGCGCGGGAGGGGCAACCCCATCCCCACCCAACCCTCCCCTTGAAGGGGAGGGCTTTCAAGCGGGGCGTCCCGTGAAGGGAGGGTTCCAAAGCGGGGCGATGGTGGTTGTAGGAGCGGCGGGAGCCGCGACCGGGGCGTTGAGGTTGCCGAAGGGCCTTAGGCTCGTCATTCCCGCGAAGGCGGGAATCCATGGACGTTCGGGACGCCAAGGAAAGGGGCCCGATAGCCAAGTGCAACAGCAACGTCCCTGGATTCCCGCCTTCGCGGGAATGACGAGCGTGGAGTGAGGCGGGGGACGCCTTGCCGTGCCCTACGGCGCCGTGCCCAGGGCGCGCACTTCCATCGGGGCGAGGACGATGCCGGCCGGGTCGATCGGTGCGCCGCTGCCGCCGTCGGTGGCCGTGAGGTCGATCCATGCGTGCGCGGAGGCTTCTTCGCCCAGCGCCGCCTTCGCCGGCGTCGTGCCGAGGTTGGCCAGCAGCAGTGTGCGCTCGCCACCGGCTTCGCGTTCGATGCACAGCACGGCGCTGGCGTCGTTGCAGAGGATCTGCTGCGTGCCGTGGCGCAGTTCGGGCCGCGCCTTGCGCATTGCAAGCAGGTGGCGGTACCAGTTGAGCAGCGAGTCCGACTTCGCGTCCTGTTCCTCGACCGAGACGCCGTCGTAGGAGCGGTTGTAGCGATCGGTCCACCAGGGCTGGTCGCCGCGGTACCAGGTGGCGGAGCCTGGGGCGTCGAGGTCGGCGCGCCAGCGGAAGGCTTCGCGCAGGGGGATGTGGGCGGCGTCGGACATCGTGCCCTTGCGGGTGATGCCGCGCATGCCCAGCTCCTGGCCGTAGTAGAGCAGCGGTTCGCCCTGCACCAGCAGCGAGATCGCGGCGCCGGCGCGAGCCTTGGCGGGGTCGTCGCCGACCAGCGACATGAAGCGGTCGGTGTCGTGGTTCTCGATGAAGACGATCTGGCCCTTGCCGGGCGGCGTGTGCTGCGCGGTCTCGCGCAGCGCCTTGACGAGTTGCGCCTTGTCGAGCTTGTCGATCGCGCCGCGCAGCGGGAAGGCGAACACCAGGTCGGCGTTGCCGCGCTGCAGCCAGTCCTCGCCGAAGCCCCAGTCGCTCTGCTCGGCGAGGATGCGGAAGCCGGGACGTCGCGCCTTGAGCTTGTCGATGATCGGCGTCCAGAACGTGGCGAACAGGTGCGTGGCCACGTGCTTGTTGTCGAGGTCGTCCATCATGTGGTCGATGCGGAAGCCGTCGGCGCCGTCGCGTCCGCTGCCGTCGCCGTGCGGGTCGGCCCACTGCAGCAGCACGCGCTCGAAGTAGTCGCGCACCCTGGGCGAGTTGAGGTTGACCATGGCGATGCCGATCTGGCGGCCGTCGTAGCCTTCCCATTTCGCCTGGGTGAGGAAGGGCTCGGCCTCGGTGTGCGTCTTGTCGCGCCAGATCAGGAAGTCGGCGAACGGGGCGTCGGGCTTGCCCAGCGAGCGCGTCCACCAGGGATGGCCTTCGCCGACGTACTGGATCTCCATGTCCAGGTACACCTTCAGCCCGCGCGCGTGGGCGGCGCGGATGAAGTCGCGGTAGTCGTCCATCGTGCCGTACACGGGCTCGATGGTTTCGAAGTCGGTGGGGAAGTAGTTGTGGTAGTAGGGCGAGGGTTGCAGCGGGGTGAGCAGGATCGAGGTGATGCCGAGGTCGTCGAGGTAATCGAGCCCGGCGGCGAGGCCGTCGAGGTCGCCGATGCGGTCGCCGTTGCTGTCGCGGAAGCTGCGGAAGAAGACGTGGTAGAAGACTTCCTCGCCGGCGATGGGCTTCCCTCCTTCCCCTTCAAGGGGGCGAAGCGGGCGCGTTTGCGAGCCATCGGCTCGCGCGTCCGCTGAGCGCCACGCGCGCTGCGCGTGACCGGGCAGGCCGGGATGGGGATGGGTTTCGGCTGCAGCGGCGACGGGAGCAACCCCATCCCCACCCGACCCTCCCCTTGAAGGGGAGGGCTTCAAGGCAGGCGTGCAGGCGGCGCAGGCGAGCGTGAGGGCCAGGATGGCCGAGGCGTGGCGGATCATGCGGCGTCCTCCCGGATGGCCTGGTGGCGAAGCAGCACGTCGCCGAAGAAGCGCAGCGTGCCTTCCAGCGCGTCGGACCAGTAGGCCCAGTCGTGCTCGCCGTCGCGCTCGACGTACAGGTGGGCGACGCCGGCCGCGCACAGCGCGTCGTGCAGGGCGCGGTTGCCTTCGACGTACGGGTCGTCGTGGCCGCAGTCGAAGCGGATCGGCGGCAGGCTGCCGGACGCGGCGGCGGTGAGCGCGGCGAGCACGCTGCGGTCGGCGGGCGCGTCGCTCCAGCCGGCACGGTCTTCCTCGACCAGGCCGTCGAATTGCACGATGTCGGTCATCGCCGAGTGCGCGGCCGCGGCGATGAAGCGACGGGGATGCTTGCCGGCCAGGCGCAGCGCGCCGAAGCCGCCCATGCTCAGCCCGGCGATGCACACCGGCGAGCGCAGGCTGCAGCCATCGATGGCGTCGATGGCGAGCGCCGGCACCTCGTGGACGATCCAACGCTCGAAGTCCTGCGCGCGATGGGCGACGTAGCCGGAGCCGTCGCCCCAGAGGCCGTCGGAAGGCATCACCAGTGCAACCGGCGGCAGCGCGCCCTGTTCGACCAGCCGCGCGGCGGTGACGTGCGCGCCGCCCTGCAGCGCCCACGACCAGTGCGAACCGTAGACGCCGTGCAGCAGGATCACGATGGGCAGGTTGGCGACGCCGCGCGCCTGCGGCGGCACGTACAGCGTGGCGTCGGCGCGCTGGCGCAGCGCGCGGCTCTTCGCTGTGGCGAAGCGCAGGCCGGCCAGGGGGATGCGCGGGTCGGAGGTTTCGAGGGTGCGGAACGGGGCGGGGCGGGTGGTCATGTCGTGGGCATCCTTTCCTTGTCGAATGGCGAGCGCCAGGCGCGGGTGGCGGAGGGATCGTCGGTCACGCTCGCGGCATGGCTCGTTCTCCCGAGAAGCAAGGGAGGTAGCAGGCGTCGGATGGCAGCGCTTTGCGCTTGGCCCCTTCCCCCGCTTGCGGGGGAAGGCTGGGATGGGGGTGCGTGAGCGCCGGCGTTACGCGGCGAAGAGCCGGGCCCCCACCCCAACCCTCCCCCGCTAAGCGGGGGAGGGAGTGGAAGCGGGGCGGCGTGGGTGGCGGCGGGTGCCGCGGGCGGCGCGGCGGCGGAGATTCCGGTCGCGGCTTCCGCCGCTCCTACAGGAAGAGTCGCTGCGATCGGCGCGATCCGCAGGACGCCCTTGGCGCTGTGCCCGGCCAGCATGTCCGCGAACGCCTGCGCCAGGCCTTCGAGCGGATAGCGGTGGCTCACCAGCGACGCCAGTTGCAGCTCGCCGGTTTCCACCCAGCCGAACAGCCGCGGGAAATCGCGCGCCGGCACGCAGCCGCCGTACAGCGGGGCGAGGTAGCGCTTGTTCCAGAAGAAGTCGGTGAGCTCGACGCTGCCCGCGCCGTGCGCGCCGCTCACCTGCAGCGCGTTGCCGCCGTTGCGGGCCAGCCGCAGCGGCAGGAAGGCGAGCGCGGGCACGCCGGTGGCCTCGAAGGCGTGGTCGACCCCGCGGCCGTCGGTGAGCGCGAGCACGTCGGCGATCAGCTCGGCGTGCGCGTTGTCGTCCTCGCGCGGCTGCAGCAGGTGGGTGGCGCCGAGTTCGCGCGCGCGCCCGAGCCTGGCGGCGACGCGGTCGATGGCGATGATCGTCGCCGCGCCCGCGAGCCGCGCGCCCTGCACGACGTTGAGGCCGACACCGCCGCAGCCGAGCACCGCGACGCTCTCGCCCGGCGCGACCCGGGCGACGTTGAACACCGAGCCCACGCCGGTCATCACCGCGCAGCCGAGCAGGCAGGCCGGATCCGGCGGCAGCCTGTCGGGCAGCGGCGTGAGCGCCTCGGCGCGCACCAGCGCGTAGTCGGCGAAGGTGCCGAGGTGGAAGGCGCGCTCGATCGCCTGGCCGCGCCAGCGCGTGCCGCCGGCGTGCGCGCGGCTGCTGCCGGCGTGGGTGGTGTCGGGGCCGTGGGTGCGTTCGCACAGCGACGGCGCGCCGTGGCCGCACTGGAAGCATTCGCCGCAGGGGATGGCCCAGTTGAGCAGCACCGGCTGGCCGGGCCGCAGGCCGTGCACGCCTTCGCCGACCGATTCGACGAAGCCGGCACCCTCGTGGCCCATCACCAGCGGGCCGGGCCAGCGCAGCGAGGCGTGGTCGGTGTGGCAGACGCCGGCGGCGGCGATCGCCACGCGCACCTCGCCGGGGCCGGGCGGATCGACCTCGATCACGTCGATGGTGAAGTTGCCGGCGCCGTCGGCGATGGCGGCGCGGCTTTGGATGATGTCGCTCGCGTGCGTGCTCACGCGACGGATTCGAACAGCACCGGGTTCTTCGGCGTGTCGATGGTCTGGCCGACCGTCGCGCCGGGGCACCACTTGTCCCAGTCCTGCTGCTGCATGTGGTTCTCCGGCGCCTTGAGCTTCATGTCGCGGTCGAGGTAGATCACCGTCATCACCGAGCGCGGCCGCGCGGAGCGGTTGGGGCCGGCGCGGTGGAAGGTCCAGCCCAGGTGGAAGCTGACTTCGCCCAGGTCGAACGGCGCGTCCACCACCGGGAAGCCCTGCGCCTCCATGTTGGCGGTGATCGCGCGCTCGCTGTCGTCGGAGATGCCCAGGTCACGGCCGAACTCGACGTCCTGGCTGCCGGCGAAGAACGCCAGCGGGCCCATCTCCTGCGGCACCGCCTGCAGCGGCACCCAGGCGGTGATGCAGCGGTCGCTGGCGACCGGCCAGTAGTACTGGTCGGCGTGCGCGGGGGTGATGCCGCCGCCGGGCTCCTTGTACAGCGACTGGTCGTGGTACAGGCGCACGCCTTCGACCTCCAGCAGCGCGGCGGCGATGCCGGCCAGGCGCTTGCCGAACACGAACTCGCGCGCGGCGCCGCCGTGCTCCCACAGGTTCATCACCTGCAGGAAGGCGCGGTCGTAGGTGCTGCGTTCCTCGAGCGGCGTGGTCTGGGTGTTGAGCGCGATGGTCAGCCGCGTGATCTCCTCGCCGTGGCGGCGCAGGGTGTCGGCGTCGAACACGTCCTTGAGCTTGATGAAGCCGTCGCGACGGAACTGCGCGACCTGGGCTTCGGTGATCGGGTAGGGGGCGTCGAGTGCGGCGGTCATGGCGGGTACCGGTACGGGTGCCTGGGGCATCCGTCGATGGTAGGCAGCCGCGCGCAGTGGCCGCATCCGCAGGGATGACCGATCGCGGGCGGGGAGTGTCGGATCCATGACCTCATCGGCTCTTGCGGGAGCGGCTCTTGTGGGAACGGCTTCAGCCGCGAGCTCCTGCGGTGGCGGGCGATCCCGCTGAAAGCTCGCGGCTGAAGCCGCTCCCACGGGACGGCGACTGTCGAGCCCGCGTCAGAGCGTCTCGAACTGCCGCACGATCCACGACACCTGGTAGGCCAGGCTCGCCACCGCGAACGCAGCGTGGAAGCGCCGGCTGGGCGTGGCCATCGCGATCGCGCACAGCGCGACGTACACCACGCTGCGCGCTTCCAGTTCCGGGCCGAAACCGGCGAAGTATTCGCGTCCCTTGATCCAGGTATCGGCCAGGTCCACCGCGTAGGCCAGCCCGAGCAGGCCGAAGAACCACTTGCGCCGCGACATGAAGTAGGCGCCGTAGCCGTCGTAGCCCTCCAGGCTCTCCGGGAACACGATCGCGCACAGCAGGTACAGCAGCAGCGCGTACAGCGTGACGAACAGGTACAGCATGAACGTCCAGTGCACAGCGTGGCCGAGACGGAACTCCCACCACCAGAAGTGCAGCAGGTACAGGAACATCGACAGCGCCCACAGCAGGTGCACCCAGTCCAGGCGTGGGCGCACGGAGCGGTCGATGATGCGGGCGAAGTGCCGCAGCAGGTGGGTCAGGCCGAGGCCGACCACCATCCCCAGCAGCACCCGCACGTGCAGGTACTGGTTGGCCAGCGAGTCCACGTGCTCGGGCGCGGTCGGCAGCATGGGGCGATTGTTGTGCCGCCGATGGCGGCGGCGCAATACGGAGGCCTCGTGGGGGAGGCTCTGCGGCCCCTTCGATCCGCGACCGACATCTGCCCTTGCAGGAGCGGCGGAAACCGCGACCGCTGTCGCAGGGAAAGCTTCGCGGCTCCCGCCACTCCTACACGGGCCTGGGCCTGCGAGGACGCGCGGACCCGGCGCGGTACTTGCCAGCGCCGGCGGTTTGGAGGTGAGATAGGCGCCGGATCGCACGAGGGACCTGCGCCATGGCCACCGCCTATGACTTCTCCGCCGTCGACATCGACGGGCACGACAAGGCCCTGTCCGACTACGCGGGCAAGGTGCTGCTGGTGGTCAACGTGGCCTCCAAGTGCGGCTTCACCCCGCAGTACGCCGGGCTGGAGCAGCTGTGGCGCGACTACCGCGACCGCGGCCTGGTGGTGCTGGGCTTCCCCTGCGACCAGTTCGGCCACCAGGAGCCGGGCAACGAGGCCGAGATCCGCAACTTCTGCTCGCTGACCTACGACGTCGACTTCCCGATGTTCGCCAAGGTCGACGTCAACGGCGAGGGCGCGCACCCGCTGTGGAAGTGGCTCAAGTCGGAGAAGGGCGGGCTGCTGGGCTTCGACGCGATCAAGTGGAACTTCAGCAAGTTCCTGGTCGGCCGCGACGGCCGCGTGCTCAAGCGCTATGCGCCGACCGACAAGCCCGAGTCGCTGGCCGACGACATCGAGGCGGCGCTGGGCTGAGCCATGGCGAAGACGATGCCCGGCTACGCGCTTGCGATCACCCCGCACGGCAGCGGCGTGCGCGCGGAGGTGAGCGGCGATTCGAACCTGGCGACGACGCTCGCCTACTGGCGCGAGATTGCGGCCCAGGCGCGCGCGTGCGGCGCCGATTCGCTGCTGCTGGTGGACACGCTGACCGGGCCGCCGCTGGAGGAGTCCGACTGGCTGCACGTGGTGACCAGCCTGCAGGGCGAGGGGCTGCAGAAGCTGCGCATCGCCCACGTCAAGCCGCTGGGGCTGGAGCGGGAGGAGTTCTGCGAGATCTTCGCGCGCGACGCGGGGATCGAGGCGCGGGTGTTCGAGAACGAAACCCTGGCCGACATCTGGCTGCGCTACGGCGAGCGCTAGCATCGCCAGGCTCGCTTGTTGTGGGAGCGGCTTCAGCCGCGAGACTTTCGCTGTACGACTGCTGCTGCAAGAGCTCGCGGCTGAAGCCGCTCCCACAGGTAGCCAGGGGGCGGCAACTACTTCTCGACGAAGGCGCGCTCGAACACGTACTGGCCCGGCACGCCGATGCGCGGCGCGGCGCCGAAGCCGCGGGCGTCGAGCAGGCCGCGGAAGTCGGCCAGCATCTGCGGGCTGCCGCAGATCATCGCGCGGTCGTGTTCGGCGTCGAGCGGGGCGAGGCCGAGCTCCTCGGCCATGCGGCCGCTGGCCATCAGGTCCGTGAGGCGGCCGCGCCGGTCGCGGCCGTCGAACGCGAAGTCCTCGCGCGAGACGGCGGGGTAGTAGACGAGCTTCCGGGCGATCTGCTCGCCGAGGAACTCGTGCCGCGGCAGCTCGTTGACGATGTAGTCGCGATACGCCAGGTCCGCCGCGCCGCGCACGCCGTGGCAGAGCACGACGCGCTCGAAGCGCTCGTAGGTCTCGGGGTCCTTGACGATCGCCAGCCACGGCGCGAGGCCGGTGCCGGTGCCCAGCAGGTACAGGTTGCGGCCCGGGTGCAGGTCGTGGATGAGCAGCGTGCCGGTGGGCTTGCGGCCGATCAGCACGCTGTCGCCGGGCTTGATGTCCTTCAGGCGCGAGGTGAGCGGGCCGCCGGGCACCTTGATGCTGAAGAACTCCAGCTGCTCCTCCCAGTTGGCGCTGGCGATGGAGTAGGCGCGCAGCAGCGGTCGTCCCTCGACCTCCAGCCCGATCATCACGAACTGGCCGTTGTCGAAGCGGAAACCGTCGTCGCGGGTGGTGGTGAAGCTGAAGTAGTCGTCCGTCCAGTGACGGACATCCAGCACCGTCTCGGTGCCAAACGCGGAGGACATGCGGGGGGACTTGCGAGGAGCGAGGCGCGCATTTTAGCCGATGGGAAGGGTGGCTGGCCGGCGCGGCCTGCGCAGGGTTTCCCGATGCCGGCAGGGCAGGGCTACGCTGCGTGCGAGGCAAGGCACGCCTCGTGGGAGCGGCTTCAGCCGCGAGCTCTTCTGGTGATATCAGCCCGAGCGGAAAAGCTCGCGGCTGAAGCCGCTCCCACGGCCACGTGCTGGCCAAGGGATTCGCTGCGCTCGAAGCGCTGCTGCCCGCCCTCGTCATCCCGGCGCGGACATACTGTGGGCGGACACTTCCCGGAGACGGCATGAGCGGCAGGCATCGAACCCCGCGGGCCCGGCCCGCCGCGCTGACCGTGTTCGCGGGCGCGCTGGCCCTGTGCGCGGGCGCGCTGGCGGACGGCGCGGCGATCGCGGCGGGCCCCGTCGGGCAGGCCGGCGTCGCGGATGCGGCAGCCGGCGGCGCCGCAGCCCCCCAGGCCACCGAGCTCGACCGCGTCGTGGTCACCGCCACGCGCCAGCCCGACGACGCGCTGCTGGTGCCGGCGGCGATCGACGTCGTCGACGGCGACGCCCTGCACCGCGCGCGCCCGGCGCTGAGCCTGTCCGAGCCGCTGCAGCGCATCCCCGGCGTGGTGGCGCGCGACCGCCAGAACGAGGCGCAGGGCCTTCAGGTCTCGATCCGCGGCTTCGGCGCGCGTTCGACCTTCGGCATCCGCGGCGTGCGGATCTATGGCGACGGCATCCCGGCGACGATGCCGGACGGGCAGGGCCAGGTGTCGCACCTGCTGCTCGGCGCCGCCGGCCGCATCGAGGTGCTGCGCGGGCCGTTCTCGGCGCTGTACGGCAATTCGTCGGGCGGCGTGGTCTCGGTGTTCACCGCCGATCCGCCGCCGGCGCCGGAGTTCTCGGCCGGGTTCGACGCCGGCAGCGACGGACTGCGGCGCGCGTCGCTGTCCTGGCACGCGCCATGGGGCGGTGCGCGCGAAGGTGGCGCGCCGCTCGACGGCATGCTCCTCGACGGCATGCGCGTGGACGACGACGGCTGGCGCGACCACAGCGCGTCGCGGCAGACCATCGCGCAGGCGGTGCTCAAGGGTGGCTTCGGCGACGGCGGGCGGTTCAACCTGCTCGCCAGCACGCACGAGCTGCGCGCGGACGACCCGCAAGGGCTGACGGCGGCGCAGCTGGATGGCGACCGCCGCGCCGCCAGCGCCGGCGCGCTCGCCTTCGACACCCGCAAGACCGTGCGCCAGCAGCAGGCCGGCGGGCGCCTGTCGCAGCCGCTGTCGGCGCACCACGCGCTCGAGCTCGCCGCGTACGGCGGCCATCGCGAGACGACGCAGATGCAGTCGATCCCGGTGTTCGTGCAGGCCGATCCGCGCCAGGGCGGCGGCGCGATCGGGCTGGACCGCGATTACGGCGGCGCCGACCTGCGCTGGCGCTGGACGACGCAGGCGCTGGGCCGCCCGTTTTCGCTGGTGGCGGGCCTCGAGTACGGCGTCTCCGACGAGCGCCGGCGCGGCTACGAGAACTTCGTCGGCGACGCGCTCGGCGTGTTCGGCGCGCTGCGCCGCGACGAAGGCAACCGCGTGGATTCCCGCGACGCCTACCTGCAGGCGGACTGGCAGCCGGCCGATCGCTGGCGCATCAACGTCGGCGCGCGCCGCAGCCGCGTGCGCTTCGCTTCCGACGACCATTACGTCACCGCTGCCAACCCCGACGACAGCGGACGGCTGGACTACGCGCGCACCACGCCGGTCGCCGGCGTGCTGTTCCGCGTGACGCCGGACGCGAGCGTGTACGCCAATGCCGGCAGCGGCTTCGAGACGCCGACCTTCTCCGAGCTCGCCTACCGCAGCGACGGCCGCGGCGGCCTCAACGACCTGCGCGCGGCGCGCAGCCGCAACGCCGAGCTCGGCGTGCGCGGCCGGCGCGCGGGGCTGGCGTACGCGGCGGCGCTGTTCGACAACCGCACCACCGGCGAGCTGGTCGCGGTGTCCAACGACGGCGGCCGCAGCGTCTACGCCAACACCGGCACGACGCGGCGGCGCGGCGTGGAGTTGTCGCTGTCCGGCGCGTGGTCGCCGCGCTGGCGCTACGCGGCGGCGTGGACGTACCTGGACGCCTGGTACGCCAGCGACTTCACCGCCTGCGGCGCGTCGTCGTGCGAAGGCGGCGGCGAGCTGCTGGTGGAACGGGGGCATCGCATTCCCGGGCTGTCGCGGCAAACAGGCTGGGTGGAGCTGCGCTGGAGCGCGAACGCGGCGACCGACGTCGTCCTCGACGGGCGCTATGCCGGCCGCGTCTACGTCGACGACGGCAACGACCAGCACGCGCCGGCATACGCGGTGGCCGGCCTGGGCCTGGAGCGGCGCTTCGCCGCGCTGGGCCTGCATTGGCGTGGCTATGCGCGCATCGACAACCTGTTCGGTCGCGAATACGTGGGCTCGGTGATCGTCAATGACGGCAATGGGCGCTACTTCGAGCCGGCGCCGGGGCGGACCTGGGTGCTGGGGTTAAGCGCGACGAAGGCATTCGATCGCTAGGGCGCGAGGGAGCAATGTGGGAACGGCTTCAGCCGCGAGCTTTCCTGCGATGGCGCCTCGCAAAAGCTCGCGGCTGAAGCCGCTCCCACGATAGGCTGGCGGCTGAAGCCCTCCTGCGAGCGCGGGAGCCAACTGCGGCGCATGCGGTCGCAGTCGCGCCACGCCTCGCCGCATTGGCCAATCGGTCGCGCCCACGTCGCGTCCACCGCTGTCGCGCACAATGCCCGCATGGATGACGCCGGCACGCTCTGGACCATCGGCCACTCGACACGCGAGTGGGAGGAGTTCGCCGGCATGCTCGGCGAGGCGGGCATCGAGGTGCTGGTGGACGTGCGACGCTTCGCCGGCTCGCGGCGCAACCCGCAGTTCTCGCCGCTGGCGATGACGCCGGCGCTGCGCGAGGCCGGGATCGAGTACCGGCCCATGCCCGAGTTCGGCGGACGGCGCGCGCCGCGGGCCGATTCGCGCAACGGCGCCTGGCGGGTGGCGGCGTTCCGCGGCTATGCCGACTACATGGACAGCGGCGAGTTCGCGCTGGCGCGCGCGCAGCTCGTGGAGATCGCGCGCGCGCGCCGCACCGCGGTGATGTGCGCCGAGGCCGTGTGGTGGCGCTGCCACCGGCGGCTGATCGCTGACGACTTCACCGCGCGCGGCTGGGAGGTCGTCCACCTGATGGCGCCGGGCCGCGGCGAGGTGCATGCGCTGAACCCGGACGCGCGGATGGTGGATGGCGTGCTGGTGTATCCGGCGCCGGGCGACGCGCAGGGCGGTCTGTTCGCGTGAATTTCCTGGATCGTCGTGGGAGCGGCTTCAGCCGCGAGCTTTCTCTGGCACCCGCTTGCGTGGGCTCGCAGGGAAAGCCGCTCCATTAAAAGCTCGCGGCTGAAGCCGCTCCCACATGGCGCGGTGTCAGCGCACCAGCGTGACCGGCACCGACGATGTCGCCAGCACCTTGCTCGCCACCGAGCCGAGCAGCAGGTTCTTGAGCGCGGTCATGCCGCGCGAGCCCATCACCACCAGGTCGGCGTCACAAGCCTCGGCGGCCTTGGCGATCGCAGGCGCGGGTTCGCCGATCACGGTCTGCGCCACGAATTCCAGCTTCGCGCGCGAGAGCACGGCGCGCACGTGGCGCAGCGCATGGTCGGCGTTGCTGGCGTGGTATTCGGCCACGGCGCGCGTGCCCATCTTGGCCGCGGCCGCCTTGAGCAGCGGGAGGTCGACGTTGAGCACGGTCAGCCGCGGGGGCTGCGCGAGCTGCCTGGCGAGCTGCACGACGTGCCGCGCGGCGCGTTCGCTGCTCTTGCTGCCGTCGACGGCGAGCAGGATCTTCATGGGGCGACCTCCTGGACATCAGCGGGTGGGTATGGGCGTTCCCGTTCCGAAGACGATTCCCGGCTTCGCCCGCGGTGCGCGTAGTGCGCGTGCGGGGAAACCATGCCCGGGACGGTCCCGGCAGGCCCACTATGCAGCCCGCGGGCCGGGCCTGTCTTGATCGCGATCAAGACAGGTCCCCCGCAAAGGACTAGTGTTGCGCCCATCCCCCGAGGAGGCACCGCCATGTTCAAGGACCTGCTGGTTCCCGTGGTGCTGGGAGAAGTGTGCACGGACGCGTTCGACGCGGCCTGCGCGCTGGCCGGCGAGGAAGGCGGGCGCGTGACCGCGCTGGTCGCGGTCAGCGTGGTGACGCCGGTGGTCGGCACGATGAACTACTTCCCCGACGCCGTGTACGACAGCCTGCGCGAGGCCGCGGCGCAGGCCACGCAGCGCCTGCGCGAGCAGGCCGAGGCCTGCCTTGCGCGCCACGACGTCGCGGGCGAAACGCAGGTGTCCGATTCCATCTGGCTGACCTCGCCCGAGGCCGCCGTGCTGCACGCGCACTACGCCGACCTGGTCTTGCTCGGGCGCGCGGCCGGCGCCACCGTCGAGGCCGAGCGTGCGGTGTTCTCCTCCCTGCTGCTCGGCTCGGGCCGGCCGCTGCTGCTGGTGCCGCGCGAGGCGCGGTGGCCGTCGCCGCTGGGCAAGGTGGTCGTGGCCTGGCGGCCGTCGCCGGAAGCCAGCCGCGCGCTGCACGACGCGCTGCCGCTGCTGCGCCGCGCGCGCAGCGTCGACCTGGTGGTGGTCGATCCGCGCGTAGGCGAGACCGCCCACGGCGAGCTGCCGGGCGCGGACATCGCCGCGCACCTGGGCCGGCATGGGCTGGCGGTGGACGTGGTGTCGGTGCCGCGCGAGGGACTGTCGACCGGGGAGGCGATCCTGCGCCACGCGCGCGAGGCGGGCGCGCAGCTGGTGGTGGCCGGCGGCTACGGGCACTCGCGCATGCGCGAGCAGGTGTTCGGCGGCGTGACGCGCCACCTGTTCGAGCATGCGACGGTGCCGGTGTTCTTCTCGCACTGAACGGGGCGGGGCGCGGCGCCCACCCCAGGCCAGACGATTGCCGAACCCGCGGCTTCAGCGCGGCCCGCGCTCCTCGTGCGGCCGCGCCTTGCGGTCGCCCAGCAGCGCGCTGAGCACGATCGCGATGCCGAGCCCAGCGCCGACCAGGAACAGCACCAGGGCGACCGCCGGGTATCCGAACAGGCGCGAGTCGGTCTCCACCCGCATCATCATCGCCGAGGCCACGATCAGCGCGGCGGTCACCAGCGCGGCGCTGACGCGGTTGGCGATCTTCTGCAGGTTCTCCATCAGGTGCGATTCCTCGAGCCCGGTCATGCGCACCTGCATGCGGTTCTCGGCCAGCAGCGAGAGCAGGTCGGACACCTTGCGCGGCGCCTCGCGCAGCAGCCCCTGCACCTCGATCGCCTCGCTGGCGATGCTCGATGGCGAGAGCGATTTCTTCAGCCGCTCGCGCAGCACGTGCTCCAGGTGGCGTTCGACCACCGCCTTGACGTCGAGGTCGGGATCGAGCGCGCTCGACACCTGCTCGAGGTTGAGCAGGGTCTTGCCCAGCAGGCTCAGCTCGGCCGGCGTGCGCAGGCCGCAGGCGGTCGACAGGCCGACCAGTTCGAGCATCAGCCTGCCCTCGGACAGCGAGCGCGATCCCGCGTGCGCCGCATACGTGGCCACGAGCTGGCCGGTCTCGCGCACGAAGCGGGACTCGTCGAAGTCCTCCAGCCGCGTGCCCATCGCGATCGATTCCTGCGCCACTTCCTCGCCGCGGCCGTCGACCGCGGCGAACAGCAGCTTGAGCAGGCGCTCGCGCTGGCGCGGCGGCACGTGCGCCACCATGCCCAGGTCGAACAGCGCCAGCCTGCCGTCATGGGTCACCAGCAGGTTGCCCGGATGCGGGTCGGCATGGATCTCGCCGTGCACGAAGACCTGGTCGAGGTAACCGCGCATCAGCGCGGCGGCCAGGCCCGACATCGACTGCTCGGTGCGGCGCAAGCCCGACACCTCGGTGACCTTGGTGCCGGCCACCAGCTCCATGGTGAGCACGCGCCGGCTGGTCAAATCCCACACCGGCGCGGGGACGAGCAGCTCGGGATACCCGGCCAGGTGCTCGCCGAAGCGCTCCAGGTTCTCGGCCTCGGCACGGTAGTCGAGTTCGGCCAGCAGGGTGCGGCGGAACTCGTGCACCCAGTCGGCGAAGCGCACGCGCCGCCCCAGGTCGGTGATGCGGTCGGCCTTGCCGGCGAGCGAGGCGATCGCGTCGAGGTCGCGGCGCAGCGTGTCGACGATGCCGGGCCGCTGCACCTTGACCGCCACCAGGCGCCCGTCGCGCAGCGCCGCGCGATGCACCTGCGCGAGCGAGGCGCAGCCCAGCGGCCACTCCTCAAACTCCGCGAACGCCTTGCTGATGCGCACGCCGAGCTCGGACTCGACCACCTCGCGCACCTGCGCGAACGGCACCGGCGCGACGTCGTCCTGCATCCGCTCCAGCGCGGCCAGGTAAGGCGCCGGCACCATGTCCGGGCGCGTGGACAGCGCCTGGCCGATCTTGATGAAGGTCGGGCCGAGCGCCTCGAGATCGTCGGCGAACTCTTCAGGCTTGCCTTCCGGCGGCGGCGGCGCGACCGGGTCGCCGGACGCGGCGTCCAGGTCCAGGCCGGTGAACACGCCGGCCCTGCGGTACTTGAGCAGGAAGCGCAGGATCTGCGCGGTGCGGGCGAGGCCATGGGAATGCCCGGTCATGGCGGTGTCCTGTGCGGGTTCGATCGAATCCATCGCGGCAGCGTAGCCGGCGCGGCGTCAAGGCATCTTCATGGATGCGGTGGATGCCCGCGCGCGCCGCTCCACTGCGTCTTGTGCGGCCTTGCCGCATCGCTCGCGTCGCATCCGCTGTCATCCCGAGCGCAGCGAGGGATCTTGCATGGGTGCCAGCGCCGACAAGATCCCTCGCTGCGCTCGGGATGACAGGGAAACGGACGGCGCGCCGCTAGCGGTAGCCAGCCGCCTGCAGCTCGAACAGTTCCGCGTAGCGCCCGCCCTGCGCCATCAGTTCCTCGTGGGTGCCGCTGGCCTCGATCGTGCCCTGCTCGAGCACGAGGATGCGGTCGGCCATGCGCACGCTGGAGAAGCGGTGCGAGATCAGCACCGCGGTCTTGCCGTGCGAGAGCTCCTTGAAGCGCTGGAACACCTCGAACTCGCTGCGCGCGTCCAGCGCCGCGGTGGGCTCGTCGAGGATCAGCAGCTGCGCGTCGCGCATGTAGGCGCGGGCGATCGCGATCTTCTGCCACTCGCCGCCGGACAGGTCGACGCCTTCCTTGAACAGCTTGCCCAGCATCTGGTCGTAGCCGGCCGGCAGCCGCCCGATCACCTCGTCGGCCATGGAACGGTGCGCGGCGTCGGCGATGCGCGGGTGGTCGCCGCGCGCCTCGATGCGGCCGACGGCGATGTTGTCGGAGGCGCTCATGAAGTAGCGCACGAAGTCCTGGAAGATCACCCCGGTGTTCGCCCGCAGCTCGTCGAGGTCGTACTCGGCCAGCGGATGGCCGTCGAGCAGGATGCGGCCCTCGTCGGGGTCGTACAGGCGCGAGAGCAGCTTGACCAGCGTGGTCTTGCCGGCACCGTTCTCGCCCACCAGCGCCAGTACTTCGCCGGCGTGCAGGGTGAAGTCCAGGTTGCGGACCGCCCAGCGCTCGGCGCCGGGATAGCGGAAGCCGACGCCCTCGAACACGAAGCCGGTGCGGATCGGGTCCGGGAATGGCCGCGGTTCGGCCGGCGAGAGGATCTCCGGCCTGATCTGGAAGAACGAGAACAGGTCGTCCAGGTAAAGCGCCTGCCCGGCGACCTGCGAGAAGCTCGTCAGCAGGCCTTCGAGCAGGGTGCGCAGGCGCCGGAACGAGGACGAGAGGAAGGTCAGGTCGCCGATGCTGAAGTCGCCGCGCACCGTGCGCCAGGCGATGAAGGCGTAGGCCGCGTAGTAGCCCAGCGTGCCGACGGTGGTGAACAGCCCGCCCCAGCCGGCGCGCGCCAGCGCGATGCGGCGGTTGGCCAGGTAGATCGACCAGGCCAGCGTGCGGTAGCGCTCGATCAAAAAGCCGTTGAGGCCGAAGCTCTTGATCTCCTTGGCCGAGGCCGCGCTGGCGCCGGTCTGGCGCACGTAGTCGAGCTCGCGCCGCTCCGGTGTGGCGCGGAAGTTGACCGCGTAGCTTTGCGCGTTGAAGTGCATCTCGCCGACGAACGCCGGCACCAGCGCCACCAGCAGCAGCACGATCAGCCACGGCGCGTAGACCAGCAGGCCGACCGCGAAGCTGACGATGGTGACCACGTCCTGGGCCTGCCCGAGCAACTGCGACATCAGCGAGCTGCGGCCGGACACCTGGCGGCGCGCGCGGTCGAGGCGGTCCTGCAGGTCGGCGTCCTCGAAGTCCTCCAGGTCCAGCGACGCCGCGTGCTCCATCAGCCGCACGCTGGTGGCGTTGGAGTACAGCTCCGAGAGCAGCGAGTCGACCAGCGCGACGATGCGGCCGAGGACGTCGGAGGCCACCGCGAGCGCGAACTCCAGCGCCAGCATCGCCAGCAGGTGGTCGAGCACGCCGTCCTGCCACATCCGCGCGAACGGCTGGTGGCCGATCCCCAGCCCGACCTCCCGCACCGCCTCGTCGACGATGAGCTTGCCGACGTACAGGGTGGCGATCGGCAGCAGCGCGCGCGCCAGGCGCAGCAGCAGGCTGGAAAGCGCGAGCGTGCGGCTGGTGCGCCAGATGTCGCGCAGGAACGGCGGCAGGTTGCGCAGCGCGGCGAAGCGCTCGCGCAGGTTCATCGTGGGTGGTTCATGCCTGCGGCCGAGCCATGGCGGTGCCGACATCGAGGGGCGTCTTCGAACGGAGCCGGCGCCAAGAATGCCACGCCCGCGTGAACGCGGGCGCGGCGTGGCCTTCGATGGGCGTGGCGGTTACTGCAGGAGCAGCTCGGCGGAACCGGAGAAGGTTTCCATGTGGATCTCGCCGGAGCCGCTGCCGTAGCGCTGCTCGAAATCCGAGCCCGGCCCGAACTCGGGCTTGTGGATCGTCGCGCCCGGCGCGCGCAGGTGGCCGCTGAAGCTCTCGCCGCTCACGTTCGCCGACAGCGAGCGCGGCGCGATGACCTTGATGTCGCCGCTCACCGACTCGGCCTTGATGCTGCCGCCGTCGGCCAGGCCGACCTGCAGGGTCGCGTTGCCGGACACGGTGCTGCTGGAGAGCCGGCGCACGCGCTCGTTGCGGCTGTCGACGCCGAGGTTGCCGGACACCGTCTCGGACTCGATCTCGCCGTCGAGGCGGCCGCGCAGGGTGATGTTGCCGCTCACGGTCTGCACGTCCACGTTGCCGCTGTTGAGGGTGAGCGCCAGGTCGCCGCTGACGCTTTCGATGTCGGCGCTGCGAGGCGCGCCGATCGCGGTGACCTTGCCGCTGACGCTCTCGATCTCGAGCGTCTCGCCCGCGGTGCCGCTGACGCTGATGTCCGCGGCGACGCCGTCGATGTCGAGGCTGGCGAGGGTGGGCACGTCGATCACCAGCTGGGTGGGCTCGGTGTTGCGGTCGTTGGTGTTGCGCGGGTAGCGCACCTTGATCTCGAGCGCGTCGCCGTCGCCTTCGATCTCGAGGCGCTCGACGCCGCGGCCCAGGCTGCCGCCGACGTGCACCTGCGGCTTGTCCCAGGTGCGCACCTGGATGCTGCCCTTGAGGTTGGAGATCTCGACCCTGCCGCGGGCGTCGAGCTGGCGGGTCTCGTCAATCGGCGTGGAGGCCAGCGCGGCCAGCGGCAGTGCCGCCAGCAGGACGGGGATGAAGAGGCGGATGGACATGGGGTGCTCCGGTCAGGTGGCGAGGCGTTGGGCGAGGTCGAGCCGGCGCGCGTACAGGCGCTGCAGGCGGTCGAGGAGGTAGCGGGCGTCGGGATCCTTGCGCAGCGCGGCGCGGACCTGCGCGGCGCCGCGGTCGAGCTCGCGCAGGCCGCTGGCGTCGGCGCCGGGCCGGCGCCGCGCGTCGAGCGCGCGCCAGGCGACTTCGTATTCGCGGGTCATGTCGCGGGCCTCGCGCAGCATCAGGCCGGCGACGGCGCCGTCCTGCGCCGCGGTGGGCGAACGCGGGGGCAGCAGCGTCCACGCGACCGCCAGCACGGCGGCGAGCGAAGCCGCGGTGGCCAGCGCGGCGAAGCGGCGTGGACGGCGGCCACGCCGCGCGCGGGACGACAGCGGCAGCGGCGGCGCGGCCGCCCCTGCATCGGCGATGCGGGCCGCGATGCCGGGCCAGAGGTCGCGGCCGGGCAGGCGGTCGTCGCGCAGGTCGCGCAGCCCGCGGCGCAGGGATTCGGGCAGCGGCGCTTCGTGGTCGAGGTCGTGATCGTGATCGTGGGTGCTCATGCGTGTTCTCCCAGCCGCGCGCGCAGCAGGCCGCGCGCGCGATGAAGCTGTGCCTTCGACGTGCCGACCGCCATCTCCAGCTCGCCGGCGATCTCCTCGTGGGTCCAGCCCTCGACGTCGTAGAGCACCAACACCGCGCGGGCGCGCGGGGGCAGGGTGGCGACGGCGCGGTCGAGGTCCATGGCCAGCGCGGTGGCATGGCCGGCGGAGTCCGGCCGGCCGATGCTTTCCAGGCGCTCGTCGTCGGCATCCATGCGCGGGTCGTTGCGCCGCGCGCGCAGGTCCATCAGCGCGGTGTTGGCGGCCAGCCGGTACAGCCAGGTGCCGAAGGCGCTTTCGAATCGGTACGAGCCCATCGCCTGCCAGGCGCGGACGAAGGCGTCCTGGGTCAGCTCCTCGGCGCGCGCCGCGTGGCCGCCGACCAGCCGCGAGATCACCCCGTGCACGCGCGGCAGGTGGCGCCGGTACAGGGCCTCGAACGCGGCCATGTCGCCGCCCAGGCAGGCGCGCACGAGGGCGTGGTCTTCTTCCACGGCGGGCGCCGCGGCGCTGGCGGGCATCAGGGCGGTCACGAGGGTGGTCAGCATAGTCCTTGGGATGCGGGGCGGGGCGCGGGGGTTTAGAGGGCCGGACCGGCAAGGAGGCACCACGGGGCCGGCCCACGCTTGCCCCTGCGCTAAAATCAGCGGGTTTCCCGCCAGCCCCACGCGAGCCCGCCTTGACCACGATCCGCCCGGCCTCCATCAAGCAGGAGGACCTCATCCAGAGCGTCGCCGACGCCCTCCAGTACATCAGCTACTACCACCCCGTCGACTACATCCGGAACCTCTCGGCCGCCTACGAGCGCGAGCAGAGCCCGGCGGCGAAGGACGCGATCGCGCAGATCCTGATCAACTCGCGCATGTGCGCCGAGGGCCACCGCCCGATCTGCCAGGACACCGGCATCGTGACCGTGTTCCTGGCCATCGGCATGGACGTGCGCTGGGACGACGCGACGATGGGCGTCGAGGACATGGCCAACGAAGGCGTGCGTCGCGCCTACCTGCATCCGGACAACAAGCTGCGCGCCAGCGTGCTGGCCGACCCGGCCGGGCGCAGGAAGAACACCGGCGACAACACGCCGGCCGTGGTCAACGTCAAGGTGGTGCCCGGCAACACCGTCGACGTGATCGTCGCGGCCAAGGGCGGCGGATCGGAGGCCAAGAGCAAGTTCGCGATGCTCAACCCGTCCGACTCGATCGTCGACTGGGTGCTGAAGACCGTTCCCACCATGGGCGCCGGCTGGTGCCCGCCGGGCATGCTCGGCATCGGCATCGGCGGCACCGCCGAGAAGGCGATGCTGCTGGCCAAGGAAGCGCTGATGGAGCCGATCGACATCGTCGACCTCAAGGCGCGCGGGCCGGCCAGCCGGATCGAGGAGCTGCGCATCGAGCTGTTCGACAAGGTCAACGCGCTGGGCATCGGCGCGCAGGGCCTGGGCGGGCTGACCACGGTGCTCGACATCAAGATCCGCGACTACCCGACCCACGCGGCCAACCTGCCGGTGGCGATGATCCCCAACTGCGCGGCCACGCGGCATGCGCATTTCACCCTCGACGGCAGCGGCCCGGTGATGCTGGACCCGCCGTCGCTGGAAGACTGGCCGAAGCTGACCTACAACCCGGCCAATGCGCGCCGCGTCGACCTGGACGCCATCACCCGCGAGGAGGTCGCCAGCTTCAGGCCGGGCGAGGTGCTGCTGCTCAACGGCAGGCTGCTCACCGGCCGCGACGCCGCGCACAAGCGCATGGTCGACATGTTGAACCGCGGCGAGCCGCTGCCGGTCGACTTCAACGGCCGCTTCATCTACTACGTCGGCCCGGTCGACCCGGTGCGCGACGAGGCGGTCGGACCCGCCGGCCCGACCACGGCCACGCGCATGGACAAGTTCACCGAGCAGGTGCTGGCGCAGACCGGCCTGCTGGGCATGGTCGGCAAGGCCGAGCGCGGCGACGCGGCGATCGAGGCGATCCGCAGGCACGGGTCGGTCTACCTGATGGCCGTCGGCGGCGCCGCCTACCTGGTCTCGAAGGCGATCAAGGCCGCGCGCGTGCTCGCGTTCGAGGACCTGGGCATGGAGGCGATCTACGAGTTCACCGTGCAGGACATGCCGGTGACGGTGGCGGTGGATTCGACCGGCGAGTCCGTGCACAGGACCGGCCCGCGCGAGTGGCAATCGCGCATTGCGGGCATCCCGGTGGTGGTCGAGACGGCGTGAGCCGTCTTCTTGCCGCGGAATTTCACGGATGAACACGGATCAGGCAGGAAAAGGTGAAACGCAGCAGCCTGCCGCTCCGGTTCCGCTTCATCCTTGATCCGTGTTGATCCGTGGAAATCCGTGGCAAAAGACTTGCGCGGAAGGCTGGCCAGGCTCCCGTTGCCCGCAGCGAGCGGTGTGGGTCGTTTCAGTACCACTCCAGCAGCGAGATCCCGAGACCGATGTAGGTTGCGCGGTGGTTGTAGTCGATCAGGCTCTCGCCGTAGCCGTCGAACACCTGCACGTGGCCGCGCAGGGTGTTGTGGATCGGGAAGCCCCAGTCGAACTGCAGCGCGCCGTGTGAGCGGTCGCCGCCGCGCAGCGAGTGCCGCGCCATCAGCGACAGCTCGTGGCCACCGATGGTGTGCACGATGGTGACGTCGCCGCGGCCCATGTAGTCCTCGATGTCCGGGTTGTCGTCGTCGTTGCCGTCGGAGATGCGCACCCACGGACGGAACGTCACCGCCCAGTCCTCGCGGTCCAGGCCGACGTTGAACATCAGGCGGTTCCAGCTGCGCGAGAGCGGGTCGGCGCGGCCGTTGGACTGGTGGTTGATGCCGACCGCCGCCATCCGCCCCTTCCAGCCGCCGAGGCTGTAGTTGTTGCGGAAGACCAGCAGCACTTCCGGCTCGTAGTTGGTCTCGCGGAACGGCCGCGAGGCCTCGCCGTTGTAGACCTGCCAGCGCGAGCTCTGGGTGTAGCCCATCCAGATGTCGCCGTTGTCCCCGAACAGGTTTTCCCAGGCCTTGGTCTTGAAGCTGATCTGGAACTTGGCCTCGACCTCGTCGAGTTGCTGCGGCTCGGTGACGGTGTTGGGCGGGTTGGGCGAGTGGGGCAGCTCGTTCGGGTCGCTGCTCCAGAACGCCGGCAGCAGGTAGACCGGCTTGTAGGCGCGGAAGTTGAACGTGCCCAGCTTCGATCCCTTGGCCAGCTCCCAGCGGCTGTCGAGCAGCGAGCCGCGGCCGGCGTTGGCGATCGCCTCGTCCGGCTCGGAGGCGAACAGGTCGCTGGCGGCGCCGCGCGCGCGTTCGCTGCGGGACGCGGCGGCGGCCTCGGCCTGTTCGGCCGCCTTCCTGTTCTGCTCGGCGAGCGCGGCCGCGGCGTCGGCCTCGGCCGGACTGCGCGCCTTGCGGCCGGCGTGGCGGTCGTAGCAGGCGAGGCGGTCGACGTCGATCTCGATCAGCGCGCACGCGGCGACGTCGGCGTCCGTCGGCGGCGCGGCCTGCGCCACCGCGGAACCGGCGAGCAGCGCGCATGCCGGCAACAGCAGCGCGACCGGGCGGCGGCAGGTCATGGCGTGCCCTCCTTCCCCGGAACCGCTTCGGAGCCGTCGTCCGCATCGAGCATGTTGCGCGCCGCGCCTGCGCGCTGCGCCTGCGCGAGCTGGTCGTCGATGTCGCGGTTGACCGAGGTGTCGACGGCGCCGGAATGCGCGGGTTCCGCCGGCGTCGCGCGCGGCGCCGCGTCCGGCTCGCGCGAGATCACGACGTGCTGGACGGTGCGCGGCGACTGGATCCCGGCCCGCGCATAGGCGGCCTTGGTAAGGCGGATCGCCTCGCTGCGTACCTTGCCCAGGTCGCTGGCGCGCTGGTCGACCCAGCCGAAGAACTGCAGCTCGATCCCCGTCGGCGCGTTCTGCACCACGGTCCAGGAGGGCGCGGGATCGTCGAGCACGCCGTCGATGCCCGCGTAGGCCTCGAGCGCCAGCGTCTGCGCCTGGCGGATCGAATGCGAGCCGTCGATCGTGGCCCGGAAGTCGAAGCGGCGCTTCGGGTTCTGCGAGAAGTTCAGCAGCACCGACTTGAACACCAGCGCGTTGGGCAGCTGCAACTGGTTGCCGTCCATCGTCATCAGGATGGTCGCGCGCGAGGTCAGCGCGACCACCTTGCCTTCGTAGGCGTCGATGCGGATCTGCTCGCCCGGCGAGAACGGCTTGCGCACGCTCAGCAGCACGCCTGCGATGTAGTTCTCGGCGATGTCCTTGAAGGCGAAGCCCAGCGCCAGGCCGACCACGCCGGCCGAGCCGAGCACCGCGCCCATCAGCGAACTGAGCCCGAGCAGGTTGAGCGCGAGCACGACGCCGACCAGGGTCACCAGCACGCGGATCGTGCGGCGGAACAGCCCGTCCATGTAGGGGTTGTCGGTGCGCAGCCGCAGCAGACCCAGGTTGCGCGACAGCACGCCGCCCAGCCACGCCGCGAACAGCACGATCACCAGCGCCACGAGCAGCAGTGGCGCCTTCGCGGCGACCCCGGCCAGCCTGGCGACCACCTGCGACCAGGCCGACGCGAAGTGCGAGCCCAGGCTGTCGTCGACCTCGACGTTGTTGACCACCGCGGCGACGCCGGGCGTCTTGGTGGCGATCTCGCCGGCCTCGGCCTTGTGCGCCGCCTGCAGCACGGTGCCGTCGAGCTCGGCGACGCCTTCGTCCACGCTCGCGGTGACCTCCTTGAGGTCCTGGTCGGTGGTCAGCCTGGCCTGCAGCTGGCGGGTGGCCGCCGTATCGCGCGGCGTGTCTTTCGCGGAGGTGGGCGCGGCCGCGGATCCCGTGGGCGCATCCGCGCCCGGCGGTGCGGCGATGGCGGATGGCGCCAGCGCCAGCACGCAGGCGAACAGGAGGATCGACGGCAGGACGCGGCGGATCGGAAGCATGGGCAGGCCGGGGGAGCGAAGCGACGGCGCAGTCTAGCGTGGCGCCTGCATGCATCGCGCCGACGCGCGGGGTTCCCGGGCGTGCGCGTCACGCCTCGGTCAGGCGTACCAGGCCAGCGCGAACAGGGCGAGCATCGTGCAGGCCAGCGCGAGCTTGAGCACCACGCCGAACACGATGCCCATCCACGTCCCGAACCCCACGCGCGCGGCCTGGCCCACGCCGGCGCCGTCGATCCTGCGGCCGTGCCAGAGCTCGCCCAGCAGCGCGCCCGCGAACGGACCCACGAACAGGCCGACCGGCCCGAAGAACAGCCCGGCGAACGTGCCGATCACCGCCCCGACGATCGCCTTCCGGCTCGCCCCCACGCGCTTGGCGCCGGCCGCGCTGGCCCAGAAGTCGACCGCCATCGACAGCAGCGTCAGCACGCCCAGGACCACCAGCCACCACCACTCGACGCGCTGGAAGCCGTCGGTCCAGGCGGCCAGCAGCATGCCGCAGAACACCAGCGGCAGGCCGGGCAGGGCGGGCAGCACGATGCCGGCCAGTCCGACCAGCACCAGCAACGCGGCGAGCAGGTACCACAGGGCGTGCAAGTCCATCGGTTTTCCCCTGCCCGCGAGGGCGTCATGGCGCGTTTCCGCGGCGGCCCGGAGAGGCGCCCGCGCGCGTTGCATTTTCACAAATGCCGGGGTAATTTTCAGCCGCTGTGTTTGTCAAGGTCACCGTGAACCGTGGCCTGGATGTGCCCGATCCGTGCTGCATTTGCCGACCGCATTGCCGGCTTGATTGCCAGGCTGCATTGCGGAGTGTTCCGCCACCGATCCGCGACATCGTCTGTTCCCCGTTTCCTCCTTGCGACCAGCTGCCGTCAGACGTCCAAAACAACCGTTACAGGGAGCGAGCAGATGTCAGAGCGCGAAACCGGGACCGTGAAGTGGTTCAACGATGCCAAGGGCTTCGGATTCATCAGCCGCGAGAATGGCGAGGACGTCTTCGTCCATTTCCGTGCGATACAGACCCAGGGCTTCAAGAGCCTGAAGGAAGGACAGAAGGTCAGCTTCACCGTCGTGCAGGGCCAGAAGGGCCTGCAGGCCGACGGGGTGCAGCCGCTCTAGGCGCGACGCCGGCATGGGATGGCCGGACGCGATCGGCGCTTCCCCCGGAACGAAGAAAGGCCCGCGCGAAGCGGGCCTTTCTTTTTGTTTGCCTGCATGCAGGCAAGGCAGGGGCGCTCAGCGCAGGTAGGCGCGGCCGCCGTTCACGCGTACGTACGAGCCTTCGCGGATGCCGCCCAGGTCGGTCTGCTGCACCGTCATCAGGCTGCCGTTTTCCATCCGCACGGTGACGCGGTAGGCGCTCGAGGCCTGGACGCGGTTCTGGATCGCGTTGCCGGCGAGCGCGCCGCCGACAGCGCCTGCCGCGGTGGCGATGTTCTGGTTGCCCTTGCTGCCGCCGGTCTTGTCGGAGATCTCGTGGCCGGCGACCGCGCCGACGATGCCGCCGAGCACGGCGCCGGTGGCGTTGGGCACGTTCTGGCCGCGGGCGACGGTTTCGATGCGCGTGACCGTGCCGCAGTCGCCGCAAACGCTGTTGCCATACGAAGGCGCGGTGCTGTAGCCGCTGCCGCCGTAGCCGGGCGACGTCGCGCAACCCGCGATGGCGAGCGCGGCGATGAGGGTGGTGGCGCCGAGCAGACGAATGTTCATGCCGATCTCCTGGTCGTGGAAGAGGAGCCTGCGGCTCCACGCCTCGACCATAGGCAGCATGCCGTGAACACGTGATCAACCATCGCGGCGTGCGCACGGTGGCGCCGGGCGCTCGTCAGTGCGGGTTCATGTCGGCGGCCTGCGGCCGCCGATGCGCGATCAACCGCGGAAGTCCTGGTGGCAGGCCTTGCAGGCCTCGCCGATCTTGCGCGCGGCCGCGTCGACGCCGGCGCAGTTGAGCGGCGGCGCGGCGAGCGTTTCGTCGAGCGTGGCGCGCAGCGTGCTGGCGTGCTTGGTGAAGCGCGCGTCCTCGCGCAGGTCGCCGAATGCGGGCTCGATGTCGTTGGCGACGGTGCGCAGCGTTTGCAGGTGCGGCAGCGTGTCGGTCGCGCCGCAGCGGTTGGCTTCCACGCTGGCCTTGAGCTGCGCGTGGTGGGCCTGGAACAGGTCCATCACCGCGTCCGGGTAGCGGTCCTGCCAGGTCTTCCTCGCCTCGAGCGTGCGCAACAGCATGACCACCGCGATCGCCCCGATGACCAGGCCGACCAGGAACACGAAGAAGTATCGGCTGGCGGCGGAAGGCCCCGACGGCTTGGCCGGGCTGGCTTCGGGCGTGGTCGACATGGCGCTCTCCTCGTTGGCTGCGGGCGACGATAGCATGGCGCCCGCCGGTAAAATGGCCGGATGGATGCATCCTGGCAGGAACGTTTCTCCGGCATCGACCGCCTCTATGGCCGCGGCGCGCTCGCGCGACTGGCGGCCAAGCGCGTGGCGGTCGTCGGCCTCGGCGGCGTGGGTTCGTGGGCGGTGGAGGCGCTGGCGCGCAGCGGCGTCGGCGCGCTCACGCTGGTCGACGCCGACGACCTGTGCGTGTCCAACACCAATCGCCAGCTGCCCGCGCTCGAAGGGCAGTACGGTCGCGGCAAGGCCGAGGCGATGGCCGAGCGCTGCCGCGCGATCAACCCGGGCATGCGGGTGGACGCGGTGGCCAGCTTCCTCACGCCCTCGAACATGGAATCCTTGCTGGGCGAAGGTTTCGACGTCGTGCTCGACGCCTGCGACAGCTTCCGCGCCAAGGTCGAGGCGATCGCCTGGTGCCGCCGCCGCAAGCAGCCGATCGTCACCGTGGGCTCGGCCGGCGGCCGCATCGACCCGACCCTGGTGCGCGTGCGCGACCTGTCGAAGACCGAGCACGACGCGATGCTGGCGCTGGTGCGGCGCAAGCTGCGCACCGAGTTCAAGTTCCCGAGCGGGCCGAAGCGCTACTTCGGCGTGCCCGCGATCTATTCGCTGGAAAACGTGCGCTACCCGCAGGCGGACGGCACGGTCTGCGGCCTGCGCCCGCAGCTAGGCGCCGACGCCGCGCTCAAGCTCGACTGCGGCGCGGGACTGGGGGCGGCCACGCACGTCACCGGCACGTTCGCGTTCGCGGCGGCGGGCAAGGTGCTGGAGATGCTGCTGCGCAAGGCGCCTTAGGCCGGGGCCGGCAGCCCGAACAGGCGCTCGGCGTTGGCCGTCGTGGCGCTGGCGACCTCGTCCGGTGAAACGTCGCGCAGCGCCGCGATGGTCTCGCACACGGCGCGGAGCCGCGCCGGTTCGTTGCGGCCGCCCCGGATTTCGCTGTCGGGCTGGTCGGGGGCGTCGGTTTCCAGCAACAGGTGTTCGAGGGGCATCGTCGCCGCCTGCCGGCGCAGCCGGTTGGCGCGCTCGTAGGTGACGGGACCACCGATGCCGAGCATGAAACCAAGTTCCCACAGTTGTTCCGCCTGCTGCCCGCTGCCGGACCAGCTGTGCACCACGCCGCGCAGGTTGCCGACGCGGCGGATCGCGGCGATGACCGCATCCACCGCGCGGCGCGCGTGCACGATCACCGGCAGGCCATGGTCGCGCGCCAGCTCGAGCTGCACATCGAAGTAGCGCTGCTGGGCGGCGCGGTCGAGCCCGTCGACGAAGTAGTCCAGGCCGCATTCCCCGATCGCGCGGGGTCGCTCGCGCTCGATCCAGTCGTCCAGCTCCCGCAGGTGCCCGGGCCGGTGCCGGGCCAGGTACATCGGATGCAGGCCGTAGGCCGGGAACAGTCCGGCATCGCCGGCGCAGATCTCGCGCAGCTTCGGCCAGCCGGCCGCGTCCACCGAGGGCACGACCTGTCGCGCCACGCCCGCCGCGCGGGCGCGTGCCACGACCGCGTCGCGGTCGGCGTCGAAACCGGCGTCGTCGAGGTGGCAGTGGCTGTCGACCAGCATCGCGATCAGTCCCCGCGCGGCGGCTCTCCCTCGATCGTGCCGCCGCGGGCGGGCCTGGCCTTCTTCCAGTTCGCCAGCAGCAGCGTGCCCAGGCCGAGCAGCAGCTCGTCGACGAACGGGATCATGTCGGGAAGCAGGGTGTCGCCGACGAACAGCGCGGCGGTCAGCAGGAACAGCTTCGGGTAGCTGAGCCGGCCGAACCAGCGCAGCACCGGGGCGAGCATCGGATTGGCCATGGCGGTCCCCTGTCGCGGGCGGGCATTGCGTCACGCTACCACGCGAGTGCCCGTGGCAAGGTTCATCCATCCGTCAGTTTGGACGCCGGCCGAGGGAGCTGCGTTCAGGTTCGGAATGCTGAAATTCCGGCGCACACAAGAGCGGCGGATGATCCGCCATCAGGAGAGGCTCATGAACAAGAACACCATCGCCATTGCCATTGCCGCCCTGCTGGTCGGTGGCGTGTCGGTCGCCGCGTTCCAGCACGCGCGCGGCCCGCAGGCCGACACCGCGCTGGCGGTCCCGGCCGACGGCGCCCTCGCCGACGGGATGGCCCAGGGCGACGCCGCCCTGCAGGACAACAGCATCCCCGAGGCCGGGCGCATCGCGTACGCCGACGTGGTCGGCGTCAAGCCGATCACCGAGAAGGAAAAGGTCTATGCCGACGTCATCGGCACCAAGGCCGTCAGCGAAACCTCGACCAGCTCGACCCCGCGCGAGGTCTGCAACGACGTCGTCGTCCAGGAACGCCTGCCCGAACGCGACGGCAACGTCGGCGGCACCGTGGCCGGCGCGGTGATCGGTGGCCTGCTCGGCAACCAGGTCGGCAAGGGCAACGGCCGCAAGGCCGCGACCGCCGCGGGCGCGGTGGCCGGCGGCTTCGTCGGCAACCGGGTCGACCGCAACCATGTCGGCGGCAAGGTGGTCAACCGCACCGAGCGCCAGTGCCACACTGTCACCGACACCTCGCAGTCCAGCCACGTGGTCGGCTACGACGTGACCTACCGCAACGCCGACGGCAGCACCGGCACGATGCGGATGGGCAGCAAGCCGGGCAGCCGCATCTCGATGGGCAGCGAGGACAGGACGATCGGCTACGACGTGACCTATCGCTTCGACGGCCGCGAGAACACCATCCGCATGGACCAGAAGCCAGGCGACCGCCTGCCGGTGATCGACGGCCAGGTGGTGACGCAGACCGCCTCGGCCGGCGCCGAAGAGCACGGCTGATAGCGTTTCCACCACTGCGCGAACCGCGGGGCCGGAGCGATCCGGCCCCGTTCTTTTTGCGGCCGCGGCGGGACGGACGCGTCCGGCGCCGGACAACCGGCTAAAATGCCGGTTTTTCCGCCCACCGAACCCAAGAACCCGCCATGGCCCTGCATCCCTACGACCTGTTCGACGTCCGCTCCCTGCTCAGCGAAGAGGAGCGCGCGGTCCAGGACACCGTGGCGCGGTTCACCGACGAGCGCGTGCTGCCGATCATCGGCGAGTGCTTCGACCAGGGCCGGTTCCCGAAGGAACTGGTGCCGGAGATGGCCGAGCTGGGCCTGCTCGGCTCCTCGCTGCCGGAGGAATACGGCTGCGCCGGCCTCAACGGCGTGAGCTACGGCCTGATCTGCCAGGAGCTCGAGCGCGGCGACAGCGGCATCCGCAGCTTCGCCAGCGTGCAGTCCTCGCTGTGCATGTACCCGATCTACGCCTACGGCACCGAGGAGCAGCGCCGGCGCTGGCTACCGGACATGGCCGCGGGCAAGGTCATCGGCTGCTTCGGCCTGACCGAGCCGCAGGGCGGCTCCGACCCGGCCAACATGAAGACCAACGCCAGGAAGGACGGCGGCGACTGGATCCTCAACGGCGGCAAGATGTGGATCACCAACGGCAACCTTGCCGACATCGCCATCGTCTGGGCCCAGACCGACGAAGGCATCCAGGGCTTCATCGTCGAGAAGGGCTTCGCCGGCTTCAGCGCGCAGGAGATCAAGCACAAGATGAGCCTGCGCGCGTCGGTGACCAGCGCGCTGTTCTTCGACAACGTGCGCGTGCCCGAGGCCAACCGCCTGCCGAACGTGAAGGGCCTCAAGGGCCCGCTCGGCTGCCTCACCCAGGCCCGCTACGGCATCACCTGGGGCCCGATCGGCGCCGCGGTGGCCTGCCTGGACGAGGCGCTGAACTATTCGAAGGAGCGCATCCTGTTCGACCGCCCGGTGGCGGCCACGCAGTCGGCGCAGATCAAGCTGGCCGAAATGGCCCGCCGCATCACCCTCGCGCAGCTGCTGGTGCTGCAGCTGGGCAGGCTGAAGGACGCCGGGAAGATGGCGCCGCAGCAGGTGTCGCTGGCCAAGTGGAACAACTGCCGCATGGCGATCGACATCGCGCGCGAGTGCCGCGACCTGCTCGGCGGCGCCGGCATCACCACCGAGCACAACGCCATCCGCCATGCGCTCAACCTGGAGTCGGTGATCACCTACGAAGGCACCGAGACCGTGCACCAGCTGGTGATCGGGCGCGAGTTGACGGGCATCAATGCTTTCTGACGCTGAATCCCTTGTGGGAGCGGCTTCAGCCGCGAGCTTCCTGCCAACGGCACGAGAAAAGCCCGCGGCTGAAGCCGCTCCCGCCGGAGCCTCGTGAATCGGACGCTTCTCGGCATGAATCCCACCGACATCCGCATCGAAACCGAACGCCTGCTGCTGCGCCCGCCGCGGATCGAGGACTTCGACCGCTACGCGCAGATGCTCGGCGACGAGGAAACCGCGCGCTACATCGGCGGCCACCTGCCGCGCCCTGCGGCCTGGCGCCGCTTCCTGCAGATGCCCGGCGCCTGGATGGTGCAGGGCTTCGCGATGTTCTCGGTGGTCGAGAAGGCCGGTGGGCGCTACGTCGGCCAGGCCGGCCCGTGGCGTCCGGAGGGCTGGCCGGGCAACGAGATCGGC
>Ga0268289_100082_pt1 | contig 49635 bp, 45 predicted proteins | sample MetspNORM_FD_191340 | JGI IMG/M metagenome (GOLD analysis project Ga0268289, IMG submission 191340) | Soil microbial communities from San-Diego area, Southern California, United States - Methylocaldum sp. NOR-M | ecosystem: Environmental > Terrestrial > Soil > Desert | place: USA: California... | reverse complement strand
CGCGGGCGCGCGCGGCGAAGACGGCGGCGCCCGTCCGGGGCGGCCGCCGCCGCTCACGGCATCGCGCTCGCGGTCTCGGGGGTCATCGGCATCATGTTGACGTTGAGATGGTGCATCACCCAGATCGACCCCACCAGCGCGATCACGACGAGGACGATCGTGAAGATCAGCGCCAGCATCGTCCAGCCGCCTTCCGACCGCGTGTTCATGTGGAGGAAGTAGATCATGTGGACGAGGATCTGGACCGCCGCGATGCCGAGGATGACGACCGCCGCCAGCGCGCGATCCGAAATCGCGCCCGACATCACGATCCAGAACGGAACCGCGGTGAGCACCACCGACAGGCCGAAGCCGGTGAGATAGCCCTTGAGCGTGCCGTGCGCGGCGCCGCCGTGCTCGTCGCCGCCGTGATGATCCTGGGCGTGGGCGGTGTCGGTGCTCATCACAGCGATCCCATCAGATAGACGAAGGTGAAGACGCCGATCCACACGACGTCGAGGAAGTGCCAGAACATCGACAGGCACAAGAGGCGCCGCTTGTTGGCGGGGATCAGCCCCTTCTGCGCGACCTGGACCATCAGCGTCACCAGCCAGACGATGCCGAAGGTGACGTGCAGCCCGTGCGTGCCGACCAAGGTGAAGAAGGCCGAGAGGAAGCCGCTGGTCCACGGCCCCGCGCCCTCGGCGATCAGGTGCGAGAATTCGTAGAGCTCGATGCCGAGGAAGCCGAGGCCGAACAGGCCGGTGATCGCGAGCCAGATCTGGGTCGCGCCCTGCTTGCCCTGCTCCATCGTCAGCATCGCGAAGCCGTAGGTGATCGACGACAAGAGCAGCATCGAGGTGTTGACCGCGATCAGCGGCAGCTCGAACAGCTCGCGCGGGCCGGGGCCGCCGGCGAAGCTCGTGCTCATCACCGCATAGGTCGCGAACAACACCGCGAAGATGAAGCAATCGCTCATCAGGTACAGCCAGAAGCCGAGCATCGTGCTGCCGCCTTCGGCATGATGCTCCTCTTCGCGGACGTAGAAATCGACCGAGTCGGTGGCGGGAAGCGCGTGGGTGCTCATGATCGTTCAGCCCTGCGCCGCGAGCGCTTCGGTGCGCGCATTCTCGGTGCGCACCACCTCGTCGACGGGAATGTTGAAATCGCGGGTATAGTTGAACGTATGCCCGATCGCGGTCGCGATCAGCCCGGCGAAGCTCACCGCGGCGAGCCACCAGATGTGCCACACCAGCGCGAAGCCGAGCACGAGGCTGATCATCGCCAGCACGAAGCCCGCGCCGGTGTTCTTCGGCATGTGTATCGCGCGGAAGCCCTCGGTCGGACGCCCATGGCCGCGGCTCTTCATGTCCCACCACGCGTCGTTGTCGTGGATCATGGGAGTGAAGGCGAAATTATATTCGGGCGGCGGCGACGAGGTCGACCATTCGAGCGAGCGCCCGCCCCAGGGATCGCCGGTCGTGTCGCGCAGCTCCTCGCGCTTCCAGATGCTGACGCCGATCTGGATCAGGAAGCAGGCGATGCCGCCCGCGATCAGCAAGGCGCCGAACGCGGCGATCACGAAATAGATCTGGAGCGACGGATCGTCGAAATGGCGCAGGCGGCGCGTGATGCCCATCAGCCCCAACACGTAGAGCGGCATGAAGGCGGCGTAGAAGCCCGACACCCAGAGCCAGAACGAGCGCTTGCCCCATTTGGTCTCGAGCCGGAAGCCGGTCGCCTTGGGCCACCAGAAGTTGATCGCGGCGAACAGCCCGAACAGCACGCCGCCGATGATCACGTTGTGGAAGTGCGCGATCAGGAACAGCGAGTTGTGGAGCACGAAATCCGCCGGCGGCACCGCGAGCATCACGCCCGTCATCCCGCCGATCACGAAGGTCAGCATGAAGGCGATCGTCCACATCATCGGCAGCTCGAAGCGGATGCGGCCGCGGTACATGGTGAACAGCCAGTTGAAAATCTTGGCGCCGGTCGGGATCGAGATGATCATCGTCGTGATGCCGAAGAACGAGTTGACGCTCGCGCCCGAGCCCATCGTGAAGAAGTGATGGAGCCAGACGAGATACGACAGGATGGTGATGACGACGGTGGCGTAGACCATCGACGAATAGCCGAACAGCCGCTTGCCGGTGAAGGTCGGCACGATTTCCGAATAGGCGCCGAACAGCGGCAGGATCAGAATGTAGACCTCCGGGTGGCCCCAGATCCAGATCAGGTTCACGTACATCATGGGGTTGCCGCCCAGATTGTTCGTGAAGAAGTGGAAATCGAGGTAGCGGTCGAGGCTCAGGAGCACGAGCGTCGCGGTGAGCACGGGGAAGACGGCGACGATCAGCACGTTGGTGCAAAGCGCCGTCCAGGTGAAGACCGGCATCTTCATCATCGTCATGCCCGGCGCGCGCATCTTGACGATGGTCGCGACGAGGTTGACGCCCGAGAGCACCGTGCCGACACCGGCGATCTGGAGCCCCCATATGTAGTAATCCATGCCGACGTCGGGCGAATAATCGATCCCCGACAGCGGCGGATAGGCGAGCCAGCCGACGCGCGCATAGACGCCGACGAACAGCGAGACCATCGTCAGCAGCGCGCCCGCGGTCGTCATCCAGAAGCTGAAATTGTTGAGGAAGGGGAAGGCGACGTCGCGCGCGCCGATCTGCAAGGGCACGAGATAGTTCATCAGCCCCGTCACCAGCGGCATCGCGACGAAGAAGATCATGATCACGCCGTGCGCGGTGAAGATCTGGTCGTAATGCTCGGCGGGCAGATAACCCTGGTTGGCGCCGAACGAGACCGCCTGCTGCGCGCGCATCATCAGCGCGTCGGAGAAGCCGCGCAGCAGCATGATGATCCCGAGGATCATGTACATGATCCCGATCTTCTTGTGATCGACCGAGGTGATCCAGTCGCGCCACAACATGCCCCACCAGCGATACCAGGTGATGACGCCGAGCACGGCGATCGCGCCGATCGCGACGCCGATGAAGGTGACGACGAGGATCGGCTCGTGCAGCGGCAGCGCCGCGAGGCTGAGACGCCCGAAGATCGGGCTGTCGACGGGAAGAGGATGGGTCATGGCGCTCGGGCTCACAGGGTCTGACGGTCGCGCGGCGGCTGGTTCTGCGCGGATCGGGCGAGGCGCGCACGCTCGGCAGGGGGCACGAGCCCCGCGCCGGCGATCGGCTGCGACGTGCTGGACGGCGGCGCGGCCTCGGCGACGCGGACGTTCTCCGCCGGCGCGGCGGCGCCGTGATGCGCCATGGGCTGCTGCCCGGCGGCGCGCATCCGATCCTTCATCATCGTCTCGTCCATGCACGGCTTGCCGGGCGCGGCACACAGGTTGAGCGCGGCGCGGTAGAGTCCCTTCTCGACGGAAGCGAAGCGCGTCACCGGCACGTTCTCGCTCGGCTGGAGCAGCTTGACATAGGCGGCGCGATCGAGCGTGCCGCCGCTGCCGCGCGCCATGGCGATCCACCGGTCGAACCCGGCCTGGTCGAGGCCGTGGAACTTGAAGTTCATGCCCGAAAAGCCTGCGCCCGAATAATTGGCGGAGAAGCCGTCATAGACGCCCGCACGGTTGATCACAGCGTGGAGCTTGGTCTCCATCCCCGGCATCGCGTAGATCTGGCCCGCGAGCGCGGGGATGTAGAAGGAGTTCATCACCGACGACGCGGTGATGTGGAACCGGATCGGCCGATCGACCGGCGCCGCCATCTCGTTGACGGTCGCAACGCCGTATTCGGGATAGATGAACAGCCACTTCCAATCGAGCGCGACGACATCGACCTCGAGCGGCTTGACCGCGGGGGTCACGGCACGGCCGCCTTCGATCCGCGCGAGCGGGCGATAGGGATCGAGCACATGCGTGCCGAGCCAGGTGATCGCGCCGAGGCAGATGATGATCAGCAGCGGCACCGACCAGATGACGAGCTCGAGCTGCGTCGAATGATCCCAGTCGGGCGCGTAGGTCGCGTCCTTGTTCGACGCGCGATAGCGCCAGGCGAACAGCACGATCAGCGCCATCACCGGCACGATGATCAGCAGCATCAGCACGACCGAGATGACGAGAAGGTCGCGCTGCTGCGCCGCAACATCGCCCGCAGGAGCGAGCACGACCGCGTTGCAACCGGCGAGCAGCGCCGCGACGACACCGATCGTCAAGGCTCTGGCGCAGGATTTCAGCCGGCGCCGGGGTGCGGATATCCGAATCATGACTGTCCCATACGCTTCATCCCTGACCCTTGCCCATTGGACACTTTGTCCAATCCTGTTGCGTCTGCGAACATGATATCGCGGCGCCCAATGGATCATTCTGCCCGCCCGCACGCTTCCACATCGCTCGCGCGGCCGATTTGACGTAAGAAGGTTATAGCATGAACGCAGCCGTTTCCGATTCGACGCCGCTCGAGCGCGACAGCCGCCTCGTCAATGCGCGGCACGCGAAGGTCGCGCCCGGCGAGATCGCGATCGGCGTGATCATCGGGCGGACGTCCGAATTCTTCGACTTCTTCGTCTATGCGATCGCCTCGGTGCTGGTGTTTCCGGCCTATGTCTTCCCCTTCCTCGATCCGCTGAAGGGCACGCTCGCGTCGTTTGCGCTGTTCGCGCTCGCCTTCATGGCGCGGCCGATCGGCTCGCTGATCTTCATGTGGGTCGACCGCCATCACGGGCGAGGAACCAAGCTGACGATCGCCTTGTTCCTGCTCGGCGTCTCGACCGTGGCGGTGGCGTTCCTGCCCGGCTATGCCGATGCCGGCATCGCCTCGGTGCTGCTGCTGGCGCTGTTCCGCATCGGCCAGGGGCTGGCGCTGGGCGGGGCGTGGGACGGGCTCGCCTCGCTGCTCGCGCTCAACGCGCCGGCGAACCGGCGCGGCTGGTATGCGATGGTGCCGCAACTGGGGGCGCCGCTCGGCCTGATCGTGGCGAGCGCGCTGTTCGCCTATTTCGCGCTGAGCCTGCCGGCGGCGGACTTCCTCTCCTGGGGCTGGCGCTATCCGTTCTTCTGCGCCTTCGCGATCAACGTCGTCGCGCTGTTCGCGCGGCTGCGCCTCGTCTCCACCCCCGATTTCGAGCATCTGTTCGAGAGCCGCGAGCTCCAGCCCTCGCGCGTATTCGAGACGGTCGAGACGCAAGGCCGCAACATCGTGATCGGCGCGTTCGCGCCGCTCGCGAGCTTCGCGATGTTCCACATGGTGACGGTGTTCCCGCTGTCATGGGTGTATCTGTTCACCGAGGATTCGCCCGCGCGCTTCCTGATCATCGAATCGATCGCGGCCGGGTTCGGCCTGCTCGCGATCGTCGCCTCGGGCGCGATCGCCGATCGCGTCGGACGGCGCACGCTGCTGGGTTTCTCGGCGGCGGCGATCGCGGCGTTCAGCGGCTTCGCCCCGCAGCTGCTCGACCTGGGCGACGTCGGCGAGATCGCCTATATGCTGATCGGCTTCGTGCTGCTGGGGCTGTCGTTCGGCCAGTCCTCGGGCGTGGTCGCCTCCAATTTCGCGACGCATTACCGCTATACCGGATCGGCGCTGACCTCTGACATCGCCTGGCTGTTCGGCGCCGGCTTCGCACCGTTCTGGGCGCTGCTGCTCGCGGCCTATTTCGGCATCCTCGCGGCCGGCCTCTATCTGCTGTCGGGCGCGCTCGCGACGCTGATCGCCTTGTGGGTCAGCAAGACGCTGGCGGCGGGCGACTTCAAGAACTGAGGGGCGTAGGTTCGCGGAAAAGCGGGACTCCTGCGGAAGCAGGAGCCCAGTGTTTCAAGGGCGGCGTTCGTGACTCTGTGCTCCTGCTTTCGCAGGAGCGCAAAGATTGCGGATTACTTACGCCTCCCAGCCGCCGCCCAGGGCCTCGAACAGATCAACCTGATCGTCGGCGATCAGCGCGTCGGCGTCCGCCAGCGCGGCGCGTGCGTCGGCGAGCGTGCGTTCGGCATCGAGCAGATCGAGCGAATTGACCGCGCCCTCGCGCTGCTGTGCGCGGGTGATGGTCGCGGCACGCTCGGCCTGCTCGTACGCGGCCTTGAGCGACGTGCGTCGCTGGAGGTGGTGGGCATAGGCCGAGAGCGCGGTCTCGGTTTCGCGCAGCGCCGTCAGCACCGTGCCGTCGAAGCGCGCGAGCGCGGCCTGCGAATCGGCCTCCGCCCCGGCAATCCGCGCGCGCGCGGCGCTCTGATTGGGGAATGACCAGCTGATCAGCGGGCCGAGCAGCCAGCGCAGCGGCCCTCCGCCGAAGATGTCGCCCAGCGAATTGCCGGTCGAGCCGACCGATCCGCCGAGCGAGATGTGCGGGTAGAGATCGGCGGTGGCGACGCCGATCCGCGCGGTCGCGGCCGCGAGCCGGCGCTCGGCGGCGCGCACGTCGGGGCGGCGCGCGAGCAGTGCCTGACCGTCGCCGACCGGGATCGGCCGGGTGATCTCGAGCACGGTATCACGCTTGCCCGCGATCGGCGGCAGATCGGCCGGCGCGCGGCCGGTGAGCGTGGCGAGGCGAAACAGCGCCGCGTCGCGCTCGGCCTCGATCGTCGGCACCTCGGCCGCGCGCTGCTCGCGCAGCGCACCGATGCGGGCGGTGTCGAGCCCGGTGGCGAGCCCCGCCGAATGCCGCCGGTCGGTCAGCGTCAGCGACTTGTCGAGCAGGTCGACCGTGTGCTGCGCGACCGCGAGCCGCGCCGCCGCCGACGCCGCGTCGGCATAAGCGCGGGTGGTGTCGGCGACGACGAGGACGCGCACCGCATCGGCATCGGCGCGCGCGGCCTCGACATCGCCCTCAGCCGCCTCGACGTTGCGCGAGACGCGGCCGAACAGATCGACCTCATAGGCGACGTCGAGCCCGGCATCGATCGCCCAATCCTCGCGGTCGGCGCCGGGCTGGCGCTGGCCTTCGGGCAGGCGGCCATAGGTGCCGCTGGCGCCGATGTTGGTCTGCGGCAGCTCGTCGGCGCGTGCGGCCTTCAGCCCGGCGCGCGCCTTGGCGATGTTGGCGATCGCGACGCGCAGATCGGTGTTCGCCTTGAGCGCATCGGCGACGAGACCGTCGAGCACGGGATCGTCGTAGAGCCGCCACCAGTCCTGATCGACCGGCGCGACCGCAAAGGCCGGGCTGTCGGCGGCGATGAAGGGGCCGGACGACGCCGCGGGTGGAACGGGCGCGACATAGTCCGGCCCCACCGCGCACGCGGCGAGCGCGAGCGCGGATAGCGAGGCCATCAAGGGACGAAGGTTCGTCATGGTCGTTGGTCCTGTCATTCGGCCGGGAGCAGCGCGGGATCGGCGTCGGGGCGCCGCCGCAGGCGGGCCATCCGATCGCCGAGCGCGCGGCACACGACGTAGAAGGTGGGCGTGAAGATCAGGCCGAAGCCGGTGACGCCGAGCATCCCGAAGAACACGGCGGTGCCGAGCGCCTGGCGCAGCTCCGCCCCTGCCCCGCTCGCGATCAGCAGCGGCACCGAGCCGAGCACGAAGGCGAAGCTCGTCATCAGGATCGGCCGCAACCGATCCCGCGCGGCGCGCACCGCCGCGTCGATCGGCGACAGCCGGTCCTCGAGCTCGGCCTGCCTTGCGAACTCGACCACGAGGATCGCGTTCTTCGCGGCGAGCGCGATCAGCACCACCAGCCCGATCTGGGTCAGGACGTTGTTGTCCATCCCCCGTAAATTGACCCCGATCATCGCCGCCAACAGGCACATCGGCACGATCAGGATGATCGACAGCGGCAGCACCACGCTTTCATATTGCGCGGCGAGCACGAGGAAGACGAACACCACGGCGAGCGCGAACACGATGCCGGCCGTGTTGCCGGCGGACTTCTGCTGGAAGGCGATGCCCGTCCATTCGTGGCCATAGCCCGAGGGCAAGGTCTCGTCGGCGAGCTTCTCCATCGTGGTCAGCGACCGGCCCGACGAATAGCCCGGCGCGGTATCGCCATCGACCGCGACCGCAGGATGGAGGTTGTAGCGCGTGACGCGATACGGCCCCGTCTTGCTGTCGAAGGTCGCGACCGACCCGATCGGCACCATCGCCCCCGAATTGGAGCGGGTCTTGAGATCGGCGATGTCGGCTTCGGTGGCGCGGTGCGCCGCGTCGGCCTGCGCGGTGACGCGATAGGTGCGCCCGAGCAGGTTGAAGTCGTTGACGTACGCCGAGCCGAGATAGACCGAGAGCGCCTCGAACACGCGTTCCGGGGGCACGCCGAGCAGGTCGGCCTTGCGCCGGTCGATATCGGCGAAGATGCGCGGCGTCGCGGTGTTGAAGAAGGTGTAAACCTGCTGCAACCCTTCGGTCTGGTTGGCCTTGCCGATGACGCCGAAGGCCTGCTTGCCGAGTGCCTCGTAGCCGTGGTCGCCCAGATCCTCGACCATCATCCGATAGCCGCCTGCCGAGCCGATACCCTGGATCAACGGCGGAGGCACGATCATCAGCCGCGCTTCGTTGATGTCCGCCGTGCGCTTGCGCGCCTCATCCATGATCTGCTGGAAGCTGACGCCGAGCTCCTTGCGCTTCTCGAACGATTCAAGCGGCACGTAGGCGGCGGCGGCGTTGGGCGCGAGCGTCTGCGACGGCCCGTCGAACCCGGCGAGCATTACCGAGCCCTTGACGCCGGGGATCGGCAGCAGGCGCTTGACGACCTTCTGCATCACCGCGTCGGTGCGTTCGAGCGACGAGCCCGGCGGCAGCTGGATGACGGTGAGGAAATAGCCCTGGTCCTGCGCCGGAATGAAGCCCGAGGGCGTCACCCAGAACAGCCCCAATGTCGCGGCGATCAGCCCGGCATAGGTGACCATCATACGCTTGGGCCGCTGGACCAGCCGGCGGGTGAGGTTGGCATAGCCCTCGCTCAGCCGCTCGAAGCCGCGGTTGAAGCGATCGCCGGCGGCGTGGAGCCAGCGCACCACCGCGTGCCGCTCGCCGCGATGATCGTTGGGCTTGAGCAGGAGTGCCGCGAGCGCGGGCGACAGCGTGAGCGACAGGATCAGCGAGATCACCGTCGCGGTGGCGATGGTCACCGCGAACTGCTGATAGAAGGCGCCCGACATGCCGGTGAGGAACAGGGTCGGCACGAACACCGCGCACAGCACGAGCACGATCGCCACCAGCGCCGCCGACACCTCGTCCATCGAGGTCTTGGCCGCCTCCAGCGCGGAGAGCCCGCGTTCGAGGTTGCGTTCGACATTCTCGACGACGACGATCGCGTCGTCGACCACCACGCCGATCGCCAGCACCATGCCGAACAGCGACAAATTGTTGAGCGAATAGCCGAAGGCCGCGAGCACCAGGCAGCTCCCGATCAGCGACACCGGGATCGCCACGATCGGAATAATCGCCGCGCGCCATTTCTGCAGGAAGACGATGATCACCAGCACGACGAGGAGCATCGCCTCGAGCAGCGTGTGCATCACCGCATCCACCGACTGCGCGATGAATTCGGTGGGGTTGTAGATGACCTTGTAGGCGAGGCCCTTCGGGAAATCCTTCGAGACCGTCTGCATCTCCTGCTCGACCGCCTGGGCGGCGGCGAGCGCGTTGGAGCCGGGGCGCTGGAACACCGCCATGATCACGGTCGGCTTGCCCGAAAGATAGGTGTTCGACGAATAATCGTCGGCGCCGAGCTCGACGCGCGCGACATCGGACACGCGAACCTGGCCGCCGTCGGCATCGGAGCGCACGACGATGTTCCCGAACTGCGCGGGATCGGCGAAGCGGCCCTGCGCCTCGACGTTGAGCTGGAAGGCGTTGCCCTGCGCATAAGGCGGCGCGCCGAGCGTGCCGGCCGCGACCTGCACGTTCTGCGCGCGCAGCGCCGAGACGATGTCGCCCGCAGTGAGATTGAGCGCGGCCGCGCGGCCCGGGTCAATCCACACGCGCATGGCATAGTCGCGGCTGCCGAACAGGCGCACGTCGCCCACGCCGTCGATCCGGGTCAGCCGGTCGCGGATGCGGGTGAGCGCGTAGTTGGAGATGTAGCTGCGATCGAGCGAATTGTCGGGCGAGATCAGGTTGACGACCATCAGGAAGTCGGGCGACGTCTTTTGCGTCACCACGCCCAGCCGCCGCACCTCTTCGGGCAGCGTCGGCAGCGCGATCCCGACGCGGTTCTGCACCAGCACCTGCGCCTCGTCGAGATCGGTGCCGATCTTGAAAGTGACGGTGATGGTGAGCTTGCCGTCCCCGGTCGATTGCGACGACATGTAGAGCATGTTGTCGACGCCGTTGATCTGCTGCTCGATCGGCGCCGCCACCGTCTCGGCGACGGTCTGCGCGGTGGCGCCCGGATAGCTGGCGGTCACCGTCACCGTCGGCGGGACGATGTCCGGATATTGCGACACCGGCAGCCCGAGATAGGCGATGCCGCCGACGATCGTGATGAGGATCGCGATCACCGCGGCGAAGATCGGCCGCGTGATGAAGAAACGTGAGAGGCGCATGTGCCTGCTCCTGAACAATGGGGCCTGGCAGCCCGAGTTTCGATCCCGCTCCGTTCGCCCTGAGCTTGTCGAAGGGTCGCTCTTTCCCAAGAGAAGAGCAGGGCTTCGACAGGCTCAGCCCGAACGGAGTGGGGGGAATGACGACGCCCTAATTGGCGGCGAAGGTCGCCTGGCCGATCGTGGGATCGGCCACGGGAGGCCGCGGGTCGGCAGCGGCCACCGGCACGATCTTGCCCGGCTTGGTGAGCACCTTGGCGCCGGGCTGCGCGAGCTCGGGATCGCTGATGACCACGCGGTCATCGGGCCCCAGCCCGCTGCGGATCACGCGCAGCCCCTTGACGACGGGGCCGAGCTCGACCGGCTTCGTCTGCGCGGTGCCGTCCTTGCCGACCACGACCACGAGCTTGCGCGCCTGATCGGTGGTGATCGCCGCGTCGGGCACCAGCAGCGCCTCGACCGGGCCGCCGTTCGACAGTCTTGCGTTGCCGAACATGCCGGGGGTGAGGAACAGTTCGGGATTGTCGACCACCGCGCGGACGCGGATCGTGCCCGAGCGCGGATCGAGCCCGTTGTCGGTGAAATCGAGCCGGCCCTGCCAGCGGTAATCGGTCTCGTCCTGCAGCCGAACCTCGACCGGCGAGCCGGCCTCGCCCGCCTGCTCGGCGCGCTTTGCCTTGAGGAACAAGGCTTCCGAGGCGTCGAAGCTGAAGTAGATCGGATCGAGCGCGTTGATCGTCGTCAGCAGCGTCGCCGACGAGCCCTCGCCGCCCGCGACCAGATTGCCCGCATCGACGCGGCGATCGGAGATGCGCCCGGTGATCGGCGCGCGCACCTGGGTGAAGCTCAGATCGAGCGCGCGAGCGCGGACGCTCGCCTCGGCGCCGGCGAGCGCAGCCTGGGCGGCCTGCTGCCTGGCGCGGAGCTGATCGACGTCGCTCTGCGACACCGCGTCGACATCGACGAGCTTGAGCGCGCGATCGAGATTGGCGCGCGCGAGGCTGAGCTCGCTCTTCGCGCTCGCGACGCGCGCCCGCGCCTCGGCCAGCGCCGCGGCGAAGGGGCGCGTGTCGATCGTGAACAAGAGGTCGCCCTTGTGGACGATCGCGCCGTCCTTGAAGCGCACGCCGGTGATCTGGCCCGAGACGCGCGGGCGCACCTCGACCGTCTTCGAGGCTTCGAAACGGCCGACATAATCGTCCCAGCGATCGATCGAGCGCGCGAGCGGCGTCGCGATCGTGACCGTGGGCGGCGGCGGCGCGGCCATCGCCGGGCTGCCGCGATGGGCGATCTCGTAGCCGCCCCACACGACCAGCGCCAGCGGCGCCCCGATCAGGAGGACGCGCCGCCACGGGCGGGGAGCAGGCGTGGTTTCGGGCGTCTGCTCGTCGGCGCGCCCGATCTTGGTCAACATGTTCATCGCTTCACTCGCTGTCTCGCGGGGACGCGAGCGGGCGCGACGACGGCTGGCGCCGAGCCTCGCGACCGGTCTCCCCTCGTGGTGGCGCCATGCCGGCGCCCTCGATTTGGCTGATTGATGGTGGTTAGAATTAATCGCTAATGCGAGTCAATTGCATAATATCAGGCCCGCTGATTGAGCCGATCGCGCCCCCGGCTGATGCTCGCGAGCACCAGCTCGTACTGCGCCATGGTGAAGCCCGCTTCCTTGAAGGCGCGGATCTCGGCCGTGGCGATCGCATAGCCGCGATGCCAGGCGAGCACCGCGAGCCGCCGCAGCGCCTCGAGCCGGGGATCGGCGAGATCGGGATTACGCCGGCCGCCGAACAACTTCGCCATCGCGCTGGCGACGCGCCCCGGCCGGTTGATGCTCGACAGCCTCTCGGTCTGCGCCAGCGCGACCACCGACCATTCGAGCGGCGACAGGCGGGCAGGCACCGCATCGGCGACCGGCGCGGCGATCGGATTGGCAAGCGCCGCTTCGTGCGGCTCGGCGAAATTCACATAAGCCATCGTTCGTCTCCCTGCAGCGCGAGCGGGCACACACGCCCACCGCGCGCCGAACCGCCCCGTCCGCGGCTGCCCGGCGATGGATGCAAAGCTCTCCCCTCGCGAGCGCACGGCGCCCGCGTCAGGATGCTCCCCAGATGTCGAAGAGATCGGCCGATACGCTTACATGACCGATCATGGTGGTCCGGGACGACCGTCGCATTTACGCGGCGGTGGCGTCCTCGCTGCCCGTCGCCCATGGCGACGTGCTGGTGCGATTACCCCTTCGCTGTTCCGTACTGACCGGTATATAAATACGAGGTGAACGACGTCAAGGCTGTTTTCTGTACCGATCGATATTTTTTTGTCCAGCCCCTTTGCGATCGGCGGATCAGCGGCCGGGCCACATGGCAAGCGTGGTCGTGACGAGGCGCTCCAGATCGGCGCGGCTGGCGCCGGCGCCCGCCTGCACGGCCATGCCCTGGAACACCGCGAACAGATAGCTGGTCAGCCCGGCGATGTCGGTATCCGGCGGCAGGTCGCCCTCCGCCTTGCCGCGCTCGAAGCGATCGACCAGCGCCTGGCGCGACGAGGCGCGGCGCGCGATCACATGCTCGCGGATCGCCTCGGCGCCTTCGCCGCACGCAATCGAGCTGATGACGCCGAGGCACCCCTTGGGCTCGCAATCGCTGCACTGGTTTTCCAGCGCACCGCGCAGCATCCGCTCCACCACGCCCTTGACGGTGGGCGCCTCGAGCGCGCGGCGGGTATAGGCGAGCTTTTCCTGCTCGTAGAGATCGAGCGCCTTCTTGAAGAGCGATTCCTTGTTGCCGAACGCGGCGTAGAGGCTGGGGCGCGTGATCCCCATCGCTTCGGTGAGATCGGTCAGCGACGCGCCTTCATAGCCCTTGCTCCAGAACACGCGCAGCGCCGCGGCGAGCGCGTCGTCCACGTCGAATTCGCGAGGCCGGCCCTTGACCGGCATGCAGAGGTCCAATTTCATAATGACCGGTATATAAGTAATCCTGCCCCATTCGTCCAGCACCGCCCATGCGGCCGTATCGCGCGGGCGACGGTGGGCAGATTCATGAATAAAAAGAGGAAATGGCGGAGAGGGTGGGATTCGAACCCACGGTACCCGTGAAGGCACAACGGTTTTCGAGACCGTCCCAATCGACCACTCTGGCACCTCTCCGTAATAGAAGGCATCCGCGCGCGGGGCGCGGGGTCGATGTGCGCGGCGCCTCTAACCCAATCGCCATCCGCCCGCAAGCGTCGGCTTGTGCGCCGCCGAACACGCATTAGATTGAGTGCATGGATCGTTCTCATCCGCATCTTCCGCCCTTCGGCACCGACACGCCTTTGCCCGCGATCGCGCACGCCAGTTTCGCGATCGGCGACGTCGTGCGCCATCGCATGTTCGATTTCCGCGGCGTGATCTTCGACGTCGACCCCGTCTTCGCCAACACCGAGGAATGGTACGACGCGATCCCGCAGGATCTGCGCCCGCGCAAGGACCAGCCCTTCTATCACCTGCTCGCCGAGAACGGCGATTCGAGCTATGTCGCCTATGTCAGCCAGGGCAATCTGGTGCCCGACGACAGCGACGAGCCGGTCGACCATCCCGCACTGTCGGGGCTGTTCACCGATTTCCAGGACGGCCGCTACACCCTGCGCCGCGAGCATCGGCACTAAATTCGCGCGAACGCCGACCAAGAGGCGTTGACAGAATCGGCCCACTGGCATAGGCGGGCCCCCTTTCCCGCCGGGCATGGCTCGCGCGGGCACATGCATTTGGAAAGTGATGAGGGCCATGTTCGCAGTCGTGCGCACAGGCGGCAAGCAGTATCGTGTTGCCGCGGGAGACAAGATCGTCGTCGAGAAGATCGGCGGCGAGGCCGGTGACAAGGTCACGCTCGACGACGTGCTGCTCGCGGGCGAGGGCTCGGATCTGAAGGCCGTCAAGGGCCTGACGGTCGGCGCCGAGATCGTGGCGCAGGCCAAGGGCGACAAGGTCATCGTCTTCAAGAAGCGCCGCCGGCACAATTATCGCCGCCGCAACGGCCATCGCCAGCAGCACACGATCCTGAAGATCGTCGCCATCGGCGAAGAGAAGAAGAAGGCCGAGCCGAAGAAGGCCGCCGAGCCCAAGGCGGAAGCCAAGGCCGCTGCGCCGAAGGCCACGGAAACGAAGGCCGCCGCGCCCAAGAAGGCGCCGGCGAAGAAGGCAGCGGCGAAGCCCGCGGCCGACAAGGCCTGAGCGCGAAGGAGTATAGGCAATGGCACATAAGAAAGCAGGCGGCTCGTCGCGCAACGGTCGCGATTCGGCAGGGCGTCGTCTCGGCGTGAAGAAGTTCGGTGGCGAAGTCGCCATTCCGGGCAACATCCTCGTGCGCCAGCGCGGCACCAAATTCTACCCGGGCCGCAACGTCGGCATGGGCAAGGACCACACCCTTTTCGCGCTCGTCGAGGGCCGCGTGACCTTCCACGAGGGCAAGCTCGGCCGAAAGTTCTGCTCGGTAGACGCGATTATGGCGGCGGCCGAATAACATCGGGTGACCATCCGGGTCGCCCACCGAGGCGATCCGGGTTCCACCATGCAGGAACCGTAAAAGGGAGACGGGTCGCCCCGGCTCCCTTTTTTTCATGCTCCCTCCCCCGAGCTGTCGCGAACGCGTCATGGTGACGCGTCATGGGGCGGCTCAAAAGCGTGAGGAGAGCGTATGATGTTCGCCCGTACCAAGAGACTGACGCTCCGGCCCGGCTGGCCCGAGGATGCGCCCGCGCTGTCGCGTGCGATCGCGCACGAGGCGGTGGTCGGCAAGCTCGCGCGGGCGCCCTGGCCCTATGCGCTGGGCGACGCCGAGGCGTTTCTGGCCGCGCCACGCGGGGCCGCGCAGCCGAGCTTCCTGATCTGCGACCGCGACGGCGACACCGCCGAGATCGTCGGCGGCATCGACATCCATCGCGGCGAGAACGGCGCGCACGAGCTCGGCTATTGGCTGACCCCGGCGGTCTGGGGGCGCGGCTATGCGACCGAAGCCGGCCGCGCCGTGGTCGCGATGGCGCGCCATGCGCTCGGCTACAAGCGGCTGCACGCCTGGCATTTCGTCGACAACCCCGCCTCGGCGCGCGTGCTTTCCAAGCTCGGCTTCCGCCCGACCGGCCGGATCGAGCCGCGGCGCTCGCTCGCGCGTGCCGGCACGACGCCGGGCGCGGCCTATGCGCTCGCGCTCGACGAAGGGGAAAGCGACGACCCGGTCCGAATGGCGGCATAGGACCGCTTCTCCGTTCGCCCTGAGCCTGTCGAAGGGCCGTTCTTTTCTTCTGCGTTCGATGAAAAAGAAGAGCGGTGCTTCGACAAGCTCAGCACGAACGGTTTGTGATGAATACGCAGCTCGCCCTCGCCTTGATCTTCCATGCGAATCCGCCGACAGGGAAAGCATAATGGTCGCCACTGTCCTTGCCTCGCGTCGTCGGATGACTCCGGAGGAGTCGCGCGACGCCGCGCTCGAGGCGGCGCGGACGCTATTGCTCGAATCGGGGCCGCAGGCGGTGACGCTGAAGGCGGTGGCGGCGCGGATCGGGCGAACGCACGCCAACCTGCTTCACCATTTCGGCTCGGCGGCGGGCCTGCAGAAGGCGCTGATCGGGCGGATGGCGAACGCGATCACCTCGACCATCCGCGATGCCGTGCTCGAAGCGCGCGCGGGCGACCAGGATCCGCGCGAGGTGGTCGACCTCACCTTCGACGCCTTCGGCACCGGCGGCGCGGGCGCGCTCGCGAGCTGGATGATCCTGTCGGGCGACGAGGATGCGCTCGACCCGATCCTGACCGCGATCCACGATCTGGTCGACGAACTCGCCGAAGGACATGACGACGAGCGCCCGATTCACGAGGAGACGTTGCAGCTCGTGCTGATGGCGCTGGGCGACGCGCTGCTCGGCGGCCCGATGGCGCGCGCGCTCGGCCTGCCGCGCGGGCGGGCGCGCGATCTCGCCTCCGACATGCTGCTGAGCGGACGGAAGGCGGAGTAAAACGCACCACAATATTGCCTGTGTGCTCCTGCGAAAGCAGGAGCCCAGAGCTAAAGGCGGCACCGCACGAAATCCTGGGCTCCTGCTTTCGCAGGAGCACAAGCACGCTCTACACGGCGTCAGCACCGCACCAAGGGTGGCGAAACCCGCAGCTTTCGCTATCTAGCGGCCATGCATTTCCTCGATCAGGCGAAAATCTTCGTGCGCTCGGGCGCCGGCGGCCCCGGTGCGGTGAGCTTTCGCCATGAGAAGTTCATCGAATATGGCGGCCCCGACGGCGGCAACGGCGGCAAGGGCGGCGACATCGTGTTCGAGGCGGTCCACGGCCTCAACACGCTGATCGACTTTCGCTACACCCAGCATTTCCGCGCGCCGCGCGGCAAGGGCGGTGCAGGCAGCAACCGCACCGGCGCGGGCGGCGACGATCTGATCATCAAGGTACCCGTGGGCACGCAAGTGCTCTCCGAGGACAAGGAGCACGTGCTGCTCGACTTCACCCGCGAGGGCCAGCGCGAGATCTTCCTGCGTGGCGGCGACGGCGGGCGCGGCAATCTCTCCTACAAGACCTCCACCAACCGCGCACCGCGCCAGCACGGCACCGGCTGGCCCGCCGAGGAGGCGTGGGTGTGGCTGCGGCTCAAGCTGCTCGCCGATGCCGGGCTGGTGGGGCTGCCCAATGCGGGCAAATCGACCTTCATCAACGCCGTCACCAACGCGCAGGCCAAGGTGGGCGCCTATGCCTTCACGACGACGCGCCCGCAGCTCGGCGTGGTGCGGCACAAGCAGCGCGAGTTCGTGCTCGCCGACATTCCCGGGCTGATCGAGGGCGCGGCCGAGGGCGCGGGGATCGGCGATCGCTTTCTGGGGCATATCGAGCGCTGCCGCGTGCTGCTCCACCTGGTCGACGCCAATGACGAGGACGTTGCGACCAGCTATCGCGTCGTCCGCGACGAGCTCGCCGCTTATGGCGCGGGGCTCGACCACAAGCCGGTGATCGTCGCGCTCAACAAGGTCGACATGCTCGACGACGAATTGATCGACGCGCTGCAAGGCGAGCTCGAAGAAGCGAGCGGCGCGGCGGTGATCCCCGTTTCGGGTGTCGGCGGCACCGGGGTCGATTGGGTGCTCGACAAGCTCGTCGAGGCGCTGGGGCCCGCGCCCGATGCCGTGCCCGAGAATGACGAGGGCGAGGACGCGATCGAATGGTCGCCGGTGTGACACCGCCGCCCGCTCGTTTCGAGCGCCGTCGAGAAACGGCATAACGGGCGCTCTAAACGAAATGCTTCTCGACTTCGCGCGACGCGAACGGTTGAGTGCCGAACACACGATCTCGACAGGAGACCTCATTGGAGAATGACGCCAACCGCTTCTCCCCCGGCACCTGCGCGCGGCTGATCGTCAAGGTCGGCTCGGCGCTGCTCGTGAGCGCCGAGGGCGAGATCCACGCCGAATGGGTCGAGACGCTGGTCGCCGACATCGCGGGGCGCGTGCAGGCGGGGCAGCAGGTCGCGATCGTCAGCTCGGGCGCGATCGCGCTGGGCGCGCGGCGGCTGGAGCTGCCCGGCGGCGGGCGTAATAGTTTGGAGGACGCGCAGGCGGCGGCCGCGACCGGGCAGATCGCGCTGGCACACATGTGGTCGGACCTGCTCTCGGCGCGCGGGATGACGGCGGCGCAGGTATTGGTGACGCTCGACGATCTCGAGGATCGCCGCCGCTACCTCAACGCCTCGGCGACACTGGGCCGGCTGCTCGGCCTCGGCGTCATCCCGATCATCAACGAGAACGACACCGTGGCGACCGAGCGCATCAAGTTCGGCGACAACGATCGCCTCGCCGCGCGCGTGGGCCAGGCGGCGGACGCCGACGGCGTGATTCTGCTCTCTGACATCGATGGGCTCTACGATTCGAACCCGCACAGCAATCCCGATGCCGAGCTGATCCCCGTGGTCGAAACGATCGACAGCCGGATCGAAGGCATGGCCGATCGCAAGTCCTCCTCCGGCATGGGCTCGGGCGGAATGGTCTCCAAGATCGAGGCGGCGCGGATCGCGACCAGCGCGGGGATCGACCTCGCGATCATCTCGGGCCACGGGCCGCACGCGCTCGCGCGCTTCACGCACACCGGGCACGGCACGGTCTTCATCGGCGAAGGCAATCCGAGCGCGCGCAAGGCGTGGATCGCGGGCGGGCTGACCTCGGGCGGCACGATCCGCGTCGACGACGGCGCGGCCCGGGCGCTGCGCCAGGGCAACAGCCTGTTGTCGGCGGGCGCGACCGCGGTCGAGGGCAATTTCGCGCGCGGCGACATCGTCGAGATCGTCTCCACCGACGGCCGCCGCATCGCGCGGGGCCTGTGCGAATACGATTCGGGCGAGGCGCGGCTGATCGTCGGCAAGCGCAGCGATCAGCTTGCGCCGATCCTCGGCCACGCGCCCCGCGCCGCGCTGGTTCATCGCAATCACATGGCGCTGGTGTGAGGGGTAGCTCGCTCTCCATGAACCGATGGTCGCCCTCACCCTTCCGGCGCTCCGCGCCTCCCTCCCTGTCCCGCCGGGAGAGGGAAGGGGCCCGCGAGCCGAAGGCGAGTGGGAAGGGTGAGGGTGACCATCGACAATGGGAAGCGGGAGCATGACCACGCTCGCCCTCACCGGCGGCACGGGGTTCGTCGGCGGCACGCTGATCGACCTCGCGATCGAGACCGGGCATCAGGTGCGCGCGCTCACGCGCCGCCCGCAGCCCGAGCGCGCGGGCGTCACCTGGGTCGAGGGCGCGCTAGATTCTCCCGAATCGCTCGATCGGCTGGTCGCGGGCGCCAACGCGGTGATCCATGTCGCGGGCGTAGTCAACGCGCCCGATCGCGCGGGGTTCGTCGCGGGCAATGTCGAGGGCACGCGCGCGATCGTCGCGGCCGCCGGGCGCGCAGGCGTGCGGCGCTTCGTCCACGTCTCGTCGCTCGCCGCGCGCGAGCCTGCGCTCTCGGTCTATGGCTGGTCGAAGGCCGAGGCGGAGAAGGCCGTCGAAGCCTCCGCGCTCGACTGGGTCATCGTCCGCCCGCCCGCGATCTACGGTCCGGGCGACATGGAGATGCGCGACCTGTTCCGCCTGGCGCGATACGGGATCGCGTTGCTCCCGCCGCCCGGCAAGCTTTCGGTGATCGAGGTGAGCGATCTCGGCCGGCTGCTGCTCACGCTGGTCGGTGCGCAATCGAACCGCCGCGTGCTGGAGGCGGATGACGGCACACCCGGCGGCTGGACCCACGATGCGTTCGCGCGCGCGATCGGCCGCGCGGTGGGCCAGCGCGTGCTGGTGATGGCCTTGCCGCGGGCGCTGATGCGCTTCGGCGCGCGATGCGATCGCCTGATGCGCGGACACCGCGCCAAGCTGACGGACGACCGCGTCGCCTATTTCTGCCATCCCGACTGGACGATCGACCCCGAAAAGCGCCCCGATCCCGCACTTTGGCAGCCGCGCGTGCCGACATCCGAGGGGCTTGCCGCGACCGCGCGATGGTATCGCGCCCATTCGCTGCTATAGCCGAGCCGAAATGCCGCCGCATTTGCGCGGCAGAGGCGATTCAACCAAAACGTGAAAGTATAGCATGAGCGACCGCCAGCAGACCTTCGACAAGGTTGCCGAACTGATCGCGCCCTTCAACAAGAAGGGCGTCGCGCTGACCGAGGCCACGACCTTCCAGGGCGATCTCGAATGGGACAGCCTGACGGTGATGGATTTCGTCGCCGCGATCGAAGACGAGTTCGACATCCTGATCACGATGAACATGCAGGCCGAGATCGAGACGGTCGGCCAGCTCGTCGACGCGGTCGAAAAGCTCAAGGCTTGAAACCGTTCTCCGTTCGCCCTGAGCACGAACGGTTCCAGGGAATGATGAAATGACCGAAGCCACCGACCTGATGAGCAAGTTCGACGGCCTGATCGCCGAGCGCCAGGCGCTGATCGATTCGGGCGTCACCGATCCGTTCGCGATCGTGATGGAGCAGGTGAAATCGCCGACCGAGGCGGTGATCAAGGGCAAGGACACCATCCTGCTCGGCACCTACAATTACATGGGCATGACGTTCGATCCCGACGTGATCCAGGCCGGCAAGGACGCGCTGGAGCAGTTCGGATCGGGCACCAACGGCAGCCGGATGCTCAACGGCACCTTCCGCGATCACATGGGCGTCGAGCAGGCGCTGCGCGATTTCTACGGCATGTCGGGCGCCATCGTCTTCTCGACCGGCTACATGGCCAATCTCGGCATGATCTCGACGCTCGCGGGCAAGGGCGAATACGTCATCCTCGACGCCGACAGCCACGCCTCGATCTACGACGGCTGCAAGCAGGGCTATGCCGAGATCGTCCGCTTCCGCCACAACGACATCGCGGACCTCGACAAGCGGCTCGGCCGTCTGCCCGCCGACGCCGGCAAATTGGTGGTGCTCGAAGGCGTCTATTCGATGCTGGGCGACATCGCGCCGCTGAAAGAGATGGTCGCGGTCGCCAAGAAGCACGGGGCGATGGTGCTGGTCGACGAAGCGCATTCGATGGGCTTTTTCGGCCCCAACGGCCGCGGCGTGTACGAAGATCAGGGCCTCGAGGACGAGATCGATTTCGTCGTCGGCACCTTCTCCAAATCGGTCGGTACGGTCGGCGGCTTCTGCGTTTCCAACCATCCGAAGTTCGAAGCGATCCGCCTCGCCTGCCGCCCCTACATCTTCACCGCCAGCCTGCCGCCGAGCGTGGTCGCGACCGCCGAGGCGTCGATCCGCAAGCTGATGCACGCGCACAACAAGCGCGCGCATCTGTGGGAGAATGCCCGCACGCTCCATCGCGGTTTGACCGAGATGGGGTTCCGGCTCGGCACCAAGACGCCTGATTCGGCGGTGATCGCGGTCATGCTCGACGATCAGGAACAGGCGGTGACGATGTGGCAGGCGCTGCTCGACGGCGGGCTCTACGTCAACATGGCGCGTCCGCCCGCGACCCCGGCCGGCACGTTCCTGCTGCGCTGTTCGGTGTGCGCCGAGCATACCGCGGAGCAGGTTGCGACAATCCTGAAAATGTTCCGTGCCGCAGGCCGAGCCGTGGGCGTGATCGGCTGAATCGAAGCCACCCCCTAGGCACGCGCCATAGTGTTGGTTAAAATCGTCTTCGAATGACCGACCTAGCGGGCGCACAGGGGGAGACTGGGGCTCCGATCGTGCACTGGCGGACCATCCTTCTGGTGGTCGCGGCGGTGTTGGGGATCGGCGTGCTCACCGCCCTGGTGATCACGATATCGGGCGCCGATCGCGAGCGCGACCGCGCACTCAAGCTGCAATCGCACAGTTACGAAGTGATGATCCTGACGGGCTCGCTCGCGAGCACGATCCGCCAGGCCGAGGCGACGCTCGGCCGCTACGTCATCTCGGGCGATCGCAAGCTCGGGCAGCTCTATTTCGAGCAGTGGCAGCGCGCCGGACTGCAGCTCGACCGGCTCGACGAGGTGACGGGGGACGATCGCAGCCAGCAGGAGCGGATCGATCGGCTGCGCCAGGCCTATCACACGCGCGGCCAGGCGCTGTCGGATACCGCGCTGAGCACTTTCTACCACAAGAACAGCCAGGCGCTGGCGCGTTTCTACCAGGCGCGCGCGAGCGAATCGCTCAACACGATCAACCACATGCTCGACGATATCGTCACGCACGAACGCGCTCTGCTCGGCGCGCGCACGACGACGGCGAGGGACACGGTCGATCGCGCCAATCGCGTGGTGAAGATCCTGGTCGCGTTCGGCACGCTGATCGTGCTCGCGATGATCGTGCTCGGTTGGCTCGCGGTTCGCACCCTCGGTGAACGCGCCGCCGCACGCGCCGAGGCGGCCGCCGAACGCTCGCGCGTGGAAAGCCTCGAGGAAGCGATCGCTGAGGCAACCGCCGAGCTCAAGCAGCAGGTCGCCGAAAATGCCGAGACCGAGGCCAAGCTGCGCCAGGTGCAGAAGATGGAGGCGGTCGGCCAGTTGACCGGCGGGATCGCGCACGACTTCAACAACATGCTCGCGGTCGTGCTGGGCGGGCTCGAGCTCGCCCGGCGCAACCTGACGACCGACGCCGGTCAGGCGACGCGCTATCTCGACAATGCAACCGAAGGCGCCAATCGCGCGGCCACGCTCACGCGGCGGCTGCTCGCCTTCTCGCGCGCCGAGGCGCTGCTGCCCGAGGCGATCGACGCCAGCGCGCTGATCGCGGGGATGACCGACCTTCTCGACCGCACGATCGGCGACACGATCACCGTCGAGACCCGGACAGACGAGACCGACTGGCACATCTGGGCCGATCGTCATCAGCTCGAAAACGCGCTGCTCAACCTCGCGGTCAACGCCCGCGACGCGATGGAAGGGCGCGGGACGCTGACGATCGCGGTCGACGGCGCCGCGCTCGCCGCGCGCGAGATCGGGCATTGCCTCGCGGGCGATTACGTCCGCATCGCGGTCTCCGACACCGGTTGCGGCATGACGCCCGAGGTGCTCGAGCGCGTGTTCGAGCCGTTCTTCACCACCAAGCCCGTCGGCAAGGGCACCGGGCTGGGGCTGAGCCAGATTTTCGGCTTCGTGCGCCAATCGGACGGCGAGATCGCCATCGCCTCGATTCCCGACGAGGGCACCACGGTCACTGTCTATCTGCCGCGCCATGCCGGCGAAACGGTCATCGTCGCCGAGGGCACCGAGGACGAGCCGGCCCGCGCCGCCGCCGTCGATCCGATCGAGGTGCTCGTCGTCGAGGACGATCCGCGCGTGCTCGCGGCCACCACCGGCGCGATCGAGGAACTCGGCCACCGCCCGATCGCGTGCGGCGATCCGCTGCTGGCACCGACGCTGCTCGCGCGCCACCCCGAGATCGAGCTGATCGTTTCCGACGTGCTGATGCCCGGCCAGACGGGGCCCGAGATGATCGCCGCGCTCGCGCCGCAATATGCGCACGTCGCGGTGCTGTTCGTCACCGGCTATGCGGGCGACGCGACCGGCGAGGATTTCGGCGGGCACACCGTGCTGCGCAAGCCGTTCACGCTCGCCGCGCTCGAATCGGCGATCGGCGCCGCGCTGGCCGTCGACCGCCCGGGCCCGCCGCACCGTCTCGCCGCCGAATAGGGCTGACGCATGCGCCCGGCGCCGATATAGCGGGCGCTTCGTTCATCGACGAGGTTCTGCAGCGCGCGCCATGAAATCGATCGACCGCTATCTGGCCAGGCTGATCGCGGTGCCGCTGATCTCCACGCTGCTGATCGCGGCGATGCTGCTTGTGCTCGATCGCATGCTGCGCCTGTTCGAGTTCGTCGCGACCGAGGGCGGCCCCGTCAGCGTCGTGTGGCGGATGCTCGCCAACCTGCTGCCCGAATATCTGGGGCTGGGCATTCCGATCGGGCTGCTGCTCGGCATCATGCTCGCCTTTCGCCGGCTCGCCACCACGTCGGAGCTCGACGTGATGCGCGGCGTCGGCATGAGCTATGGGCGGCTGCTGCGCGTGCCCTTCATGTACGCGCTCGTGCTCGCGGCGCTCAATCTCGCGATCGTCGGCTATATCCAGCCCTATGCGCGCTTCCAGTACGAGCGGCTGCGCTTCGAATTGCGCTCGGGCGCGCTCGGCGCGTCGATCAAGGTCGGCGAGTTTACCCATTTCGGCAAGGACATGACGCTGCGCATCGAGCGCAGCCGCGAGGAAGGCCGGCAGCTCTCGGGCATCTTCGTCCATGCCGAGACCAAGTCGGGCAGCTCCTATTCGGCCAATGCCGAGCGCGGGCAATTCCTCGCGACCGACGATCCGGACGTCATCATCTTCCGCCTCACCAACGGCACGCTCGTCAACGACGCGCCCGGATACCGCACCCCGCGCGTGCTGACCTTCACCTCGCACGATCTGCCGATCGACCTGCCCAAGTTCGAGACCTTCCGCGCACGCGGCGGGCGCAATCTGGAACGCACCTTGCCCGAGCTGGTGCGCACCGGCAGCGATCCGGCGGCGTCGGAAGAGCTGCGCGACACCTCGCGCGCCGAATTCCATTTCCGCATCGCCGAGGTCGCGACCATGCTGCTGCTGCCGCTGCTCGCGGTCGCGCTCGGCGTGCCGCCCAAGAGATCGAGCTCGGCGCTCGGCATCTTCCTCGGCATCGTGATGATCGTGAGCTACCACAAGATCAACCAATACGCCGCGGATATCGGCGGGCTCGGGCGGATCGACCCGCTGATCGCGCTCTGGGTGCCGTTCGCGATCTTCGCGAGCCTGATCGTCTGGATGTACTACACGCTCGCCCATGTGCCCGGCGGCCAGCCGATCGGCGCGCTCGAACGCGTCTTCGCCAAGCTCGCCAAGGCGGTGACGCGCTGGCTGCCCGGCCGGCGGAAGGCCGCCGCATGAGCCAGGCGAGCTTCTTCCCGTCACGCACCGTCGCCTTCTACATGGCGCGGATGTTCCTGGTGCGCACGTTCGTGATCGTCGCGGCGCTCGTGCTCGTGCTCCAGACGCTCGACCTGTTGAGCGAATCGGGCGACATCCTGGCTTATCCCGGCAATACCCAGGTGCAGGTCTGGCACTATGTGTCGCTCCGCGCGCCGCAGATCATCGCCTTCGTGCTGCCTTTTTCGGTGCTGCTCGGCACGATCGTGACGCTGGCGACGATGAACCAGAACAGCGAGGTGATCGCGCTCAAGGCGGCCGGGCTCTCCGCGCATCAGGTGCTGGCGCCGCTTGTCGTCGCCGGGCTGTCGGTGTCAGCGATCTCGTTCGCGTTCAATGACCGCATCGTCGCGCGCGCGACCGCCACGCTCGATCAATGGAAGAACGTCGAGTACGGCCCGCTGCCGATCGACCGCGGCGACCGCAGCAACGTCTGGGTGCGCGACGGCGACGATCTGATCCGCGTCGGCCAGATCCGCGGCCGCGGCGATGCGGCGCAGCTCGGCACCGTCACCGTCTACGATCGCACCGACGGCAAGCTGACGGGCGTGCTCTCGGCGCCCAAGGGCGTGCGCGCCGGCGACGGCTGGCGGATCGGGCCGGTCAAGCGCTTCGACGTGGCGAGCGGCCGCCTCACCACGCTCGGCAGCATGGTGATCGGGCACGGCGTGCGGCCGGACCAGTTCACGCTGTCGAGCGTCGATGCCGACGGCCTCTCGTTCGGTGCGCTCAAGGAAGCGATCGACGATCTCGACGCGGCGGGGCGCCCCACCAAGACGCTCGAAGGCTCGCTGTGGCACAAATTGTCGGGGCCGCTCTCGGCGGCGCTGATGCCGCTGCTGGGCGCGGTGGCGGCGTTCGGGCTGGCGCGATCGGGCAAGCTCTTCGTGCGCGCGGTGATCGGCATGGCGCTGGGCTTCGCCTATTTCGTCGCCGACAATTTCGCGCTCGCGATGGGCAGCCTCGGCGCCTACCCGCCCTTCCTCGCCGCGTGGGCGCCATTCCTGTTGTTCCTGATGATCGGCGAGGCGGTGCTGATCAGGACGGAGGAATAGGAGCAACAGACCGTCATGCCAGCGAACGCCGGCATCTCTCCGTTGTGAAAGACTCCAGCTTTCGCTGGAGTGACGGGTTTCGAGTGTTTGATCCACATGCGTGGAAGCGGCACCGGCCCACTCCCGTTTCAGCTTCGCTGAAACAGAATCTAAATCCCCATCGTGCTGCGCGCGATCTTGGCGATCAGCCCCGGCATGCCCTTGTAGTTCGCCTTGTTGTAGGGCGAGTCCTCGCCCACCGCGGCGGTGATGCGGCGGTGCGCCTCGCCGAGCGCGTGATAGGGCACGCCCGGCAGCAGGTGATGGAGCGCGTGATAGCGCAGGCCCACCGGCGCCCAGAGCGCGGGCAGCGTCGCCGGCGGCGGCACGTTGACCGAATCGAGATATTGCGCGGTGACGCTCATCGGCTCGCCGTCATTCTCCCACAGATGCGCGACCAGCGTGCGCACCTGGTTGAGCACCGCGACGCCCGACGACACCGCGAGCAGGATCGCGAATGCGCGGATCGGGATCACGCCCGTCGCCACCAGCGCCAGCAGCGTGATCGCCCACAGGCTCGCCGCCGCCTCGATCCGGTGCCACAGCCGCTTCGCCTCGCCCTCGGGCGCGCGGCGGCGGAAGCGCGGGTTGATCGTCAGCGCCGAATAGCGCTCGACCACGGTCTTGCGCAGCCCCGGCACGACCAGCGAGAGCGGCGTGAGGATCGCGTAGCGGATCAGGAAGCCGACCGGCGCCAGCGCCGCGATCACGATGAAGGCCGGCAGCGTCCACGGCTTCATCAGCGCGAGCGGCAGATATTCGGGATCCTCCACCGTGCCGTAGCGCGTCTTGGCGTGATGCAGATTATGCACGCCTTCGTACATGAACGACGGCGTCAGGATGGGAATGCCGACGAGCAGGTTCCAGCCGAGCCGGAAGCCCGGCATCGCGGCATGCTTGAGATGGGTCAATTCGTGGATGAAGCTCAGCGCGCGATAGAGCGCGAGCACCGCGACCGCGCCGGCCGCGATCGCCCAGCCGCCCGACAGCGTCAGTGCGCCCGCAAGCGCCGCATAGCCGACCGTCACCGACGCCAGCAGATCGGCCCAGTAGATGCCCGGGCGCGGCGCGTTGAGATCGCGCGTCAGCTCGGCCGCGGCGCGCAGCATCGCCTTGTCGTCCTCGATCCGCGCGCGCGGCGCGGACGCGGCATCGGCCGCCGCGCGGGGCGCGTTCAAGGGGAAAGTGGTGTCCATGGGCCGGTCCATTGCCCCGAAATAGTGGCGCGAGCGTGGCGTTGCCAGCGCCAGATTGCCCCAACGCGCCGACTTTGATCGATCACGGCGATCAACGGAGGCGATTAGTTTTTGGATTTCAGCGTTGTTGAATCCGGCCGCGGCACCGGCCCGCTCCCCCACCCCACCTCCCAAGACATTATGCTGACTGAGAGGTGGGGTGGGGGAGCGGGCCGGTGCCGCTTTCTCGCAAATACGACCTCGCCTTCGCCATTTTCGCCGGTTAGAGCGCAGCAACCATCCACGAAAGGCACCCCGTGGCCAGCACCCTGACGATCCGTCCCGTCCGCACCAAGGCCGACCGCAAGGCCTTCGTCGACCTGCCCTTCCGGCTCTACAAGGACGATCCCAATTGGGTGCCGCCGCTTAAAAGCGAGGCGCTGGGGCTGATCACGCCCGAAAAGAACGGCTGGTTCAGTCATGCCGACGCGCAGCTCTTCCTCGCCGAGCAGGACGGCCGCGTGGTCGGGCGCATCTCGGCGCATATCGATACGCTCGCGCTCACCATGCCCGCCGAACAGGGCTTCGGCCCCGGTTGCGGCCAGTTCGGGCTGATGGAGGCGGAAAGCGAGGAGATTTTCACTGCCCTGCTCGCCACCGCCGAAGCCTGGCTGCGCGAGCGCGGAATCACGCGCGTGATCGGACCCGTGAGCATGTCGATCTGGGAGGAGCCGGGGCTGCTGATCGAAGGGTACGATCATCCGCCGACGGTGATGATGGGCCACGCCAAGCCCCAATATCGCGGCTGGATCGAGCGCGCAGGCTTCGCGCCCATCAAGCAATTGATGACCTACGATCTCGACATCACCCAGGAATTTCCGCCGATCGTAAAGCGCATCATCCAGTCGGGCGAGCGCAACGACCGCATCGTGGTGCGCGAGGTCGACAAGGCGCAGTTCGAACGCGAGGCCGCGATCATCCTCGCCATCCTCAACGATGCCTGGTCGCACAATTGGGGCTTCGTCCCCCTTACCGAGCCCGAGATCGACGATGTCGGCAAGAAGCTCAAGCCGATCGTCTTCAACGACCTGATCCGCATCGCCGAACTCGACGGCCGCCCGGTCGCGTTCATGATCACGCTTCCCGATCTCAACGAGGCGATCAAGCCGCTTCACGGCAACCTCCTTCCCTTCGGCTGGGCGAAGCTGTTGTGGTGGCTGCGCAAGCCGAAGGTGCGCACGATGCGCGTGCCGCTGATGGGCGTGGTCAAGGAGCTGCAATCGTCGCGCATGGCGAGCCAGCTCGCCTTCATGATGATCGAATATATCCGCCGCGCCTCGGTGACCCGCTACGGCGCGAGCCGCGGCGAGATCGGCTGGATTCTCGATGACAATCAGGGGATGCGCGCGATCGCCGAGACGATCGAAAGCCGCGTCAACAAGGTCTATCAGATCTACGAAAAGGCGCTGTAGGCGGGCCTGCAAGCGGCGATCGCCCTCACCCTTCCCACTCGGCTTCGCCTCGCGCGCCCCTTCCCTCTCCCATTGGGAGAGGGAGGGAGCGGCGAAGCCGCGGAAGGATGAGGGTGACCGACGGTTGAGCCACTCACCGATGGAACCGCAGCGCCACGAAGAATGTCCGCCCGATCACGTCGAACACGCCCGCCTGGTAGCTCAATTCGTAATTCGACCCACCCGATTCGGCGCCCGGAATGCGCGGCGGCGCCTTGTCGAAGGCGTTGAGCAGTCCGCCCGACAGTTCGAGCCACGGCGTCACGTCCACATAGCCGGTGAAATCGTTGTAGAAGATGTCGGGCGTATGCGAGCCGTCATAGGTCTCGCTCGTCACCGTCGAGGTCGGCCGCATCGACGAATAGTGCCGGAGCGACCAGGTGATGCCGAAATCGTCATTGCTGTAGGTGGTCCGCGTCACGCCCTTCCACTTGGGCGAGCCGAACACCCCGGTATAGTTGGTGATGGTGTTCGGATCGCTGGGATCGAGCGTGTATTCGCGCTTGATCAGCCGCGAATAATTGCTGTCGACCGCGAGCCGCCCGGCATGATCGCCCAGCCCCAGATCGGCGAGGTCGACCGAATAGGCGAGCGAGATGTCGATCCCGCGCGTCACGTATTTGGCCAGATTCATGCTCTGGGTGACCACGCTCTGGATGTCACCCGCCGCGTCGCGCGTCACCAGCGCGCAGAAATCGTTGTCGAGGCTCGGCGCGTCGACGCACTTGTTGATGATCGTCTGCGCGCCGAACTCGTCGATCGCCCCGCGCAGGTCGATATTGTAATAATCGACCGTGATCGAGAGGTTGGGGATGAAGCGCGGCTGGAGCACCGCGCCCACCGTCAGCGTCTTTGCGGTCTCGGGCTGGAGCGCGAGATTGCCCTTGCTGATGATGTCGCGATATTCCCAATAGGTCGGCGGCTCGGCGGGGTTGATCGCCGCGCAGTTCGCCGCGGTATATTCGCTGCGGGTCGCGCGGTTCTCCAGATTGTATTCGTTGCACGGATCGGTGATCCACAGCCCCGAGATACTGTTGGCGGTATAGAGTTCGCCGATATTGGGCGCGCGCACCGCCTGGCCCCAGGTCGCGCGGAAGCGCAGGTCGGGGGTCGGCGCCCACTCACCGCCCAGCTTGTACGTCGTCGTGGTGCCCGCGGTGCTGTAATCGGAGAAGCGCACCGCGCCGTCGATCGACAGCGTGTCGAAGAAGCGCGTCTTCGACAGGATCGGCACGTGGAGCTCGCCGAACGCTTCCTTGACCGAATAGCCGCCGACCAGCCCGGTCGCCGTCGTGCCGATCGTCGGATCGTAGGACGGGCTTTCGGCATCATATTGCGGGATCACGCCGATATGGTTGCGCTCGCGGCGATATTCGGCGCCGAGCACCGCCTGCACGGTGCCGCCCGGCAGGTCGAACAGCCCGCCCGAGACGTAGCCCGAGGCGACCTCCTGCGTCAGCTTCGAGTGCGACCAGTCGGTCGAATATTGGATGTAATCGATCATCTCCTGCGTCAGCGGCACGAAGGGGTTGATCGCGACGCAGCCATTGCCCGGATCGTCGATCGTACTGCGGCAGATCGCCTCGCCGCCCGGGCCCGCGGTCGAATCGAGGCCGAGATACCAGCGGTCGTACGCCGTCTGGTTGCGGTCGCGCACGCGCTGGCGCGTCTCGCCATAGGCGTAATAGGCGGAGTAGTTCCAATCCTTCGAGAACAGGCGGAAATCGCCCTCGAGCCCGATCGTGCCCTGCGCCAATTCGCGATCGTAATCGGTGGTGGCGTGGCCGACCTCCATGAAGCGCCGCGCGAAATAGACGCCGCTGCCCACCGATCCACCGTTCGCGGCGATCATCGCGTCGGTGATGAAGGGGCTGTCGGCCTGGACCATGTCCGATCCGAACGCCGTCAGCGGGCCGTATTCGGCCTCGGCCTTGTTGCGGGCGTAGCTACCCACGACGAACAGCTTGAGCGCGTCGCTGAACTCGTAATTGCCGGTGACGCGCGACGAAAAGCGCTCCGAGGGGACGCTGAGATAGAGCCCGGCATAGCGGCTGTTGTACTCGCCCCCGTCGGTCAGCAGCGTGCCGAGCGCGTCGGCGGTGGTGAGATCGACCGGCTGGACGTTGACGAACCCGCCCGGCCCCAGCACCGGATCACGCAGCGAACCGTCGCTGTCGATGCTGTAGAGCTTGCCGCCGAGGATCACCTGCGCCGCATCGGCACTGTTGATGTTGCGGTTGTTGTCGGTGATGAAATAGCGCGTCTCGCCCGCGCGCCGCGCATAAATGGGATAGCCGCCCGCGGTCCACGGGCGGTCCTCGCCGCGCACCTCGCCCGGCTGGTTCTCGTAGAAGGCGTAGCCGGTGATGTTGCCGCGCCCGTCGGCGAAATTGGTGCCGGCGAGAAGATCGTAGCTGTAGGTATCGAAATCGCCACGCGTCGAGCCGCTGTAGCGCAGGTTCGAATCGATCCCCTCATAGTCTTGCTTGAGGATGAAGTTGGCGACGCCCGCCACCGCATCCGCGCCGTAGAGCGCCGAGGCGCCGCCGGTGACGATCTCGACGCGCTCGACCAGGCTCGACGGGATGTTGCTGACATCGACTGCCGAGGTGCCGGGAATCGCCGGCACCTGCCGCCGGCCGTCGACCAGCACGAGCGTGCGCTGCGTGCCGAGGCCGCGCAGGTCGAGCGCGTTGACGCCGGGATTACCGGCAAGGTTGCTCGTCTGGTTGGTCTGGGTGACGGCGAGCGACGGCAGTTGATTGACCACATCGGCAATCTCCTGCGTGCCGGCCGCCTTGATGTCGGCCGACGACAGGATCGTCAGCGGCGACGGGCTGTCCGCGCCGGTGCGGCGGATGCGCGAGCCGGTGACGACGATCGCGGATTCCTGGTTCGGCGCGGGCGCCGCCGTGTCGGTGGCATTCTGATCGTCGGCGGCCGCGGATGGTTGAGCATCCTGCGCATACGCCGCTTGCGCCGCCAGGCATCCTGTCGTGAGCAAGAAGAGTCGCGAAATACGGCACATCATCCCTCTCCCGAGTCCGTTATTCTGTATATCGTATATTTTATTACGCCGCTGCTGGCGTCAAGCATTTTCGAGTTTCCCGGGGCGGCCCCATGGCCGGTGGCGAAAGAGCCTTGCCAGCGTGGCGCGATCCCGCGACTAAGAACCGCCACCCAGGAGACGCTGCCGATGATCATGTCCGACCGCTGGATTCGCGACGCCGCGCGCAATCGCGCGATGATCGAGCCGTTCGAGGACGGTCAGCGGCGCGACGGCACGATCAGCTACGGCCTGTCGTCCTACGGCTATGACGCGCGCGTCGCCGACGAGTTCAAGATCTTCACCAATGTCGACAACGCCGTGGTGGACCCGAAGAATTTCGCGGCGAACAGCTTCGTCGATCGCAAGACCGACGTGTGCATCATCCCGCCCAACAGCTTCGCGCTGGCGCGCACGGTCGAATATTTCCGCGTGCCCGATGACGTGCTCGTGATCTGCCTCGGCAAATCGACCTATGCGCGCTGCGGGATCATCGTCAACGTGACCCCGCTCGAGCCCGGTTGGGAAGGCCACGTCACGCTCGAATTCTCGAACACCACGCCGCTCCCGGCCAAGGTCTACGCCAACGAGGGCGCGTGCCAGTTCCTGTTCCTGCAAGGGAACGAGCGCTGCGAGACGAGCTATGCCGACCGCGCGGGCAAATATATGGGCCAGCGCGGCGTGACGCTGCCCAGGCTCTGAACGCCGCCTGGCCGCTGACGGACAAAAAAAGGGGCGACCCGAAGGCCGCCCTGTCTTCGTGCCGTCGCAGGCGCGAAAGCTCTAGAAATCGCGGTAATATTGCTCGTTGCCGATGAAGCCGAGCTTGGTCACGCCCGAGCGCTTGATGATCGCGAGCACCGAATCGACCTTTTCGTAGCGCGCATCGCGATCGGGCTGGAAGTGCAGTTCGGGCTCCGGGTTCATCTGCGTCGTCTGCTCGAGATACTGCCGCAGCGTCACTTCGTCGACCGGTGCGCCGTTCCACGCGACCACGCCCGCGGGATCGATCGTGATCTTGTTCTTGTCGGGCTCGATCGGATTCTGCTGCTGGTTGGGATCGTTCTGCGGCAGATCGACCTTCACCGCGTGCGTCTGTGGCGGGATGGTGATGATGAACATGATGAGGAGCACGAGCATGACGTCGATCAGCGGCGTCACGTTCATCTCGATCATCGGTTCGCCGTCATCCCGGCCGCCGCTCATTGCCATGTCGTATTACTCCTGACTCTCGGCGCTCACAGGCGCGTCGTGACGGCGCCCGCGGGCGGCTGGGAAATGAAGCCGACGCGCGCGAAGCCCGCCATCTGCATGGTGTAGATCGCGCCGCCGATGCAGTGATACGGCGTGTTCACGTCACCACGGATATGCGCTTCGGGAAGCTCGAGGCCCGGCGCGTTCACGCCGCCCTGACGCTCGATCTCGAGCTTGAGCTTGGCGACCGCGCGGTCGAGCAGTTCCTCGCTCGAGACCTTGGTCATGTTCCAATAAACCTCACACGAGCCGTCGGCGCCCTGCCGGATCGACAGCGACACGTTCTCGGGCTTGGTCGTGGTCGGATCGAAGCGCACGTCGGGCAGCTTGACCGGCACCGACTGGATCACGACCGGAACCGCGATAAGGAACACGATGAGCAACACCAGCATGACGTCCGTCAGCGGGACGACGTTGATGTCCGACATTGGGGTTTCGGCGGAATCCGCGCCTACGCTCACTGCCATTGAGAGCTATCCTCTGTATTCTTAGGTCGTCGCAGGGCAATCCCGGCGACGCGAAGGCCGGCATCGGCGAACCGATGCCGGCCCATGTCGTCTTACGGACGCTTCGGCGCGCCGGCGGCCGCACCCGCGGCCGGCTTGGCAGCGGCGGCTTTGGCAACCGTCGGCTTCACCGCACCGTTCGAGGCGATGTAGCCGAGCACGTCGTTCGAAAAGGCCGACAGATCCTCGCCGATCGCCTTGTTGCGACGCTGCAGCCAGTTGTACGCGAGCACCGCCGGCACCGCGACCGCGAGACCGAGCGCGGTCATGATCAGCGCCTCGCCGACCGGACCGGCGACCGCGTCGATCGACGCCTGGCCGGCCGCGCCGATCTTGATGAGCGCGCGGTAGATGCCGATGACGGTGCCGAACAGACCGATGAACGGCGCGGTCGCGCCCACCGTCGCCAGGAAGGCGAGACCCGCGTTGAGCTTAGAATTGATCGCCGCTTCCGAGCGCGCCAGCGAACCATGCACCCAGTCATGCGCCTCGACCGGATCGGTCAGGCTGCCGTGCTGCTCCTGCGCGGAGAGACCGTCGTCGACGATCTGCCGATAGGCCGAGTTCTTCTCGAGCTTGGCGGCGCCTTCGCGCAGGTTGGGCGACGACCAGAAGCTCTGCCGCACGCGCTTGGTCTGGTTGATGATCTTCTGCTGTTCGAACAGCTTGGTGAACAGGATGTAGAACGAGATGATCGACATGATGACGAGGATGCCGAACACCGTCTGGGCGATCAGGCCGCCCTGCTGAAGCGCGGGGATGAGGCCGTACGGATTCTCCCCCTTCGGGGCGGCGGCGCCGGCGGCAAGAATGGTGGTGAGCATGTGGGTTTGTTCCTTCTAAACCAAAATATCGAGCTACAGATCGGGACACGCGGGGCGGCGCGGACGCCGCCCCTTGGTCACGCGACCGGCATCAGCCGGTCAATCGCCATGTGACCGACTGGTTGAGCGAGTCCGAGATCGGATTGCCGCTCTGGTCCTGTGCCGGCGTGAAGCGCACCTTCGACCGGAAGATGCGGCAGGTGGTGTCGTCGAGCGAATCGTTGCCGCTCGAAGACGTGACGGTGCAGTTGCTGACGCGACCGTCGGTCCCGACCGTGAGGCGGACGCGCGTCGTGCCTTCGGCATTCTCGCGTTTGGCCTGGGGCGGATAATTGTCCGGCCCGAAGAACCGGCCCGGATTGCCGCGCACCTTCGCCGACTTGTCCACGCGCGGCGCGGGCGGCGCCGGCGGCGCAGGCGGCACGGCGATCGGGGTCGGCACATACACCTTGGGCGGCGTCGGCACGGTGTTCATGATCACCGGCGGCGGCGTCGGGGTGCGCACGATCGGCGGCGGCGACACCACCGGCGGCGGCGTCATCGGCTGGTCCGGCGGCGGCGGCGGCGGCGGCTCGTCCGGCGGCGGCGGCGGCGGCGGCTCGACGTCGAAGGTGTTCAACTTCTCCGAAACCTTCTTGACGTACTGATACGCCAGCCCGGTCACGAAGGCATAGCCGAGCGCGACATGGATGAGGCCGACAATCACCAGCGCCACCACACGACTTCCGCCCGCATTCCTATCAGCGTAGGCCATTCAGAAACGACACTCCCTCAATCCCAACAACAGGTCCGGCTCAATCTCGTGCGATGCCGTCAGGCCGACCAATCCCGTTCAGGCTAACCAGCCCGGCGAGGATTCGCGAGTCTCTATCGACACCGGTCGCTCGACGCAACGCCTTGTCTCACGCAATAAACGTACAAACAGCGCGTGGCAGAATTATTTCTGTATAGAATGATTGGTATCGCGTAACGCTGCGGGCATGTTTTACGTTCCAAAGGCCGTCGTCGCCGCGCTCGCCGCCCCCGTGCTTCTCGCTAGTCCCAGTTTCGGACAAAGCGTTGAACAGGCGGGACGAGCGCCCCTTGCCGGACCGCGCTACGCCGATTTCGCCGATCTCGTTCTCACCGCGCCGATGATCGTCGACGCCGTGATAGACAGCGTGGTGCGAATCAAGGGCGAGGAAGCCTCAGGCGTCGCACCGGGCATGGCGCGATTCTATGTCAACGCCCAGGTCCAGACGCTGATTCGCGGATCGTCGGGCATCCCCAGGAAGGTCGGCTACCTCGTCGACGTACCGATCGATTCGCAAGGCGACGTTCCCCGGCTCAAGCACCTTCGGGTGCTGCTGTTCGCCCGCCCGGTGGCCAATCGCCCCGATCAGCTCCAGCTCGTCGCGCCCGACGCGCAACGCCCCTGGTCGCCCGCGGCGGACGCGCTGGTGCGCCGGATCGCCCGCGAGGCGATCGCAGCCGACGCCCCGCCCGTCATCACCGGCGTGGGCAACGCCTTCCACGTGCCGGGTTCGCTTCCGGGCGAAGGCGAGACGCAGATTTTCCTCTCCACCGCCGACGGCAGCCCCGTCTCGCTCAGCATCCTGAGCCGGCCGGGCGAGCAGAAGCGCTGGGCGGTCGCATTGAGCGAGATCGTCGACGCCGCCGCGGCGCCGCCCGAGCCCGATACGCTCCTCTGGTATCGTCTCGCCTGTGCGCTGCCAGCCCAGCTGCCCGAATCGAGCCTCGACGCCGCGGACCCGGCGAATGCGCAGAAGGCGCGCGAGGATTACCGATTCGTGCTGCGCTCGCTCGGCCCGTGCGACCGGAGCCACGCTTATTGAACGCGGGAGCACGCGCGCGATGATCCGAACCGGGCTGATCGGCTACGGGCTCGCCGGGCGGGCTTTCCATGCGCCGTTGATCGATGCGGTCGAGGGGCTCGATCTCGTGGCGATCGGATCGTCGCGCGCCGACGAGATCGCGCGAGACTGGCCCGGCACGCGCGTGACCGATGCCGAGACGATCATCGCCGATCCCGATATCGACCTCGTCGTCATCGCCACGCCCAACACCACGCACGCAAGTATCGCCTGTGCGGCTATCGCGGCGGGCAAGCATGTCGTGATCGACAAGCCGATCGCGCTCGATGCGGCCGAGGGTGCAGTGGTCGCCGCGCTCGCCGCCGATCGGAAGCGCGTGCTCGGCGTGTTCCACAACAGGCGCTGGGACGGCGACTTCCTGACGATGCGGCAGGTGCTCGATCGGGGCACGCTGGGCGAGGTGCGGCTCTATGAAGCGCGCTGGGATCGCTTCCGCCCCGCGATCAAGCCCGGCTGGCGCGAGGAGCCGGGGCCGGGCAGCGGGCTGCTCGCCGACCTCGGCCCGCATCTGATCGATCAGGCGCTGCTGCTGTTCGGCGCGCCGCAGGCGATCACCGCCGACGTGCTCGCGCAGCGCGACGCCGCACAGGTCGACGATTATTTCGAGCTGACGCTCGATTACGGGCCGATGCGCGCGATCCTTTCCGCCTCGACGCTGGTGGCCGCGCCGCGCCCACGCTTCGCCATGCACGGCACCGGCGGCAGCCTCGTCAAATACGGGCTCGACCCGCAGGAAGCGTGGCTGCGCGACGGCAGGCGCCCCGCCGATCCGGGCTATGGCGAGGACGATCCCGCGCTGTACGCGACGCTGACCGACGCCGCCGGCACGACGACGCGCGTGCCAACCGAGCGCGGCGACTATCGCACTTTCTATGCCGGCATCGTCCGCGCGATCGAGGAGGGCGCGCCGCCCCCGGTCGCGCCCGCCGACGCGATCGATGCGCTGCGGCTGATCGAGATCGCGCGACAGAGCGCCGCCCATGGCCGCCGCATCGCCATCGGCTGATCCCCTTGCGTTCGGGCGGGTGCGCGCCGATGTTCCCCGACAAGCAAGCCACACCGAGGAGTAGATGGCCGATCCATATTCGACATTGGGGGTATCGCGCGGGGCGAGCGAGGCCGAGATCAAGAAGGCGTATCGCAAGCTCGCCAAGGAGCTCCACCCCGATCGCAACAAGGACAATCCCAAGGCCGCCGAGCGCTTCAGCCAGGTGACCAACGCCTACGATCTCCTCACCGACAAGGACAAGCGCGCGCGCTTCGACCGCGGCGAGATCGACGCGGACGGCAATCCCACCTCCCCCTTCGGCTTCGGCGCCGGGGGCGGCGGCACGCGATCGGGCGGCTTCCGCCCCGGCGGCGCGCAATTCGATTTCGGCGGCGAGGCGGCCGATATCGGCGACATCTTCGAAGGGCTGTTCGGCCAGCGCCAGCAGCAGGGCGGCGGCGGCTTTTCGAGCGGGTTCGGCTTCAACCGCGGGCCCAAGCCCAAGGGCGCCAACGTCGCCTATCGGTTGCAGGTGCCCTTCGTCGACGCCGCCGCCTTGAAGCCCCAGCGAATCACGCTCGGCGACGGATCGACGATCGACCTAAAGCTGCCCGCCGGCGTCGAGAGCGGCACGCAGATGCGGCTCGCGGGCAAGGGCCAGCCCGGCCCGGGCGGCAATGGCGATGCGATCGTGACGATCGAGGTGCAGCCGCACCGCTTCTTCACCCGCGACGGCGACGACGTGCGGCTCGACCTGCCGGTGCGCCTCGCCGAAGCGGTGCTCGGCGGCAAGGTGCGCGCGCCTACCGTGGATGGCGCGGTCAACCTGACGATCGCGAAGGGATCGAGCTCGGGCAAGGTGCTGCGCCTCAAGGGCAAGGGCTTCCACAAGAAAGGCGGCGGCCGGGGCGACCAGCTCGTGACGCTGATGATCGACCTGCCCGCCGACGACGCCGCGCTCGCCCAGTTCGTCGAGAGCTGGCCGGGCCGCGACCAGGGAAACCCGCGCAGCCGGCTGGGCGTCTGATCCCAGCGTGGAGGACGTTTCCCCCGTCTCGCCGGAAGAGCGGCGCAAGCGCGGCGGCGCGGCGCGAGTGCGGCTCGATCGCCACCTCGCCAAACTGCGGCCGGGAAGCTGGACCTACGAGCTCGTCAAGCGCGTGCTCGTCGGCACCTGGTCCGACGGGTTCATCCATGCGGGCAACATCGCCTATCTGTCGCTGCTGACCCTGTTCCCGTTCTTCATCGTCGCCGCGGCGGTGGCGCAGCTGTTCGGGCAGACCGGCGAAGGAATGCACACGGTCGACGCCTTCCTGCGCACCGTGCCGCCGAGCGTCGCCAACGTGCTGTCGAAGCCGATCGGCGACGTGCTCGCCGCGCGCTCGGGCACCTTGCTGTGGCTCGGCGCGCTGGTGGGGCTGTGGACCACCGCGAGCTTCGTCGAGACGATCCGCGACATCCTGCGCCGCGCCTATGGCGTGCGCTCGACGCGCACCTTCTGGCATTACCGGCTGACCTCGATCGGGCTGATCATCGCCTCGGTGGTCCTGACGCTGGCGGCGTTCGGGTTCCAGGTGGTGCTGGTCGGCGTCGAGCAGTTCATGCAGCGCGTGCTGCCGCTGTCGAGCGATGCCGCGCGGCTGGTCTCGATCACCCGGGTCGCGCCCAGCCTGGCGCTGTTCGGCGCGCTCTACATGCTCTTCTATTCGCTCACCCCCAGCAAATACCGCTATTCCCGGTGCCCCAAATGGCCCGGCGCGGCACTCACTGCCACATGGTGGCTCGCCGTCACCGCCCTGCTCCCCGCGGTGCTATCGCTGCTCGGCAGCTACGACCTTACATACGGCAGCCTTGCGGGCGTGATGATCGCGCTGATCTTCTTCTATCTGGTGGGGCTCGGGCTCGTCATGGGCGCCTATCTCAACGCGGCACTGGCGGAAGACCCCGATGACGGAGTAGAGGGCCCGGCTGAAAACAAGGAGGACGCTGCGTCGTGACAGGATTGATGCAGGGAAAGCGCGGGCTCATCATGGGGCTCGCCAACGACAAGAGCCTCGCCTGGGGCATCGCGCAGAAGCTCTCCGAGCACGGAGCGGAGCTCGCGTTCAGCTATCAGGGCGAGATGATGGAGAAGCGCGTACGCCCGCTCGCCGAGCAGCTCGGCGCGCCCAGGCTGATCGATTGCGACGTGTCCGACACGAACGCGATCGACCGCGCGTTCGATGAGTTGGCGCGCGACTGGCCGACGATCGATTTCGTCGTCCACGCGATCGGCTTTTCGGACAAGAGCCAGCTGCGCGGGCGCTATTACGACACCACGCTCGACAATTTCCTGATGACGATGAACATCTCGGTGTTCAGCTTCACCGCGATCGCCCGGCGCGCGCGCGCGATGATGCCGAACGGCGGCAGCCTGCTGACGCTGACCTATTACGGCTCCGAAAAGGTGGTGCCGCATTATAATGTGATGGGCGTCGCCAAGTCGGCGCTCGACACCTCGGTGCAGTATCTCGCGGTCGACCTGGGGCGCGACAACATCCGCGTCAACGCGATCTCGGCCGGGCCGATCAAGACGCTGGCGGCGAGCGGGATCGGCGATTTCCGCTACATCCTCAAATGGAACGAGCTCAATTCGCCGATGAAGCGCAACGTCACGATCGAGGATGTCGGCGGCGCCGGGCTCTACCTGCTGAGCGACCTCGCGAGCGGCGTGACGGGCGAGATCCACCATGTCGACGCGGGCTACAACGTCATCGGCATGAAGGCCGAGGACGCGCCCGACATCGCGCTCGCCTGAGATGGACGGGATCGTCATCGAGCGCGCCGCCCCGCGCGACGCCTATGACATCGACGACATCCTGCGCGCCTGCTTCCCGAAGCCCGTCGAGGCGATGCTGGTCAAGCAACTCGCGATCGACGGCGATCTGGCGCTCGTGCTGATCGCGCGCGACGAGACGACGCGCGCCGCGATCGGGATCGTCGCCGTAAGCAAGATGCACGTCGCGATCGGCGGCGACGGGGTGCCGGCGGTCGCGCTGGCGCCGCTTGCGGTGATGCCGGAGCATCGCCGCTCGGGCGTCGGCGAGGCGCTGGTGACAGCAGCGATAGACGAGATGCGGCGCGCGGGCGCGCTGCTGATGTTCGTGCTCGGTGAGCCCGCTTATTACGAGCGCTTCGGTTTCTCGGTGGAAAGCGCCGAGGGCTTCGATTCGCCTTATGCCGGCCCGTATTTCATGGCGTTCGAACTGCAAGGCGGTCTCCCCTGCGGCCCGCGCGGGCTCGCCGATCATGCACCGGCCTTTGCGGGGCTGGGAGAAGGCGAGTGAGTGGAGACGACCTCGTTTGGGGCTACATGGCGACTTTCAGTGCTGGAATTTTCTTCGCGACTTTTGAGTTGCTCCGCCTCAGGAATTGGCAGCTTGCAGCAATAGAAGGCTTACGCATGTGGGCAACGACGGCTGCGTCGCTCACCGTCGTTTGGATAACGCTCTCGCTCAGCGATCCAGTAAGTATAATCGGCGTGGCGCTTGCTGGCCCAATCATCACAGCACTGATAGTCAACAACGGTTATTTGGCGCTCTGTAGAACCATCACGCGAAGTGGAAACGCATGAGCTACAACACCTTCGGCCGCGTCTTCCGGTTCACGACCTGGGGCGAAAGCCACGGCCCCGCGCTGGGCGCGGTCGTCGACGGCTGCCCACCGGGGCTGACGCTGAGCGAGGCCGACATCCAGCCGTGGCTCGACAAGCGCCGTCCGGGACAATCGCGCTTCACCACGCAGCGGCGCGAGCCCGATCAGGTGCGCATCCTCTCGGGCGTGTTCGAAGGGCGCACCACCGGCACGCCGATCAGCCTGATGATCGAGAATGTCGACCAGCGCTCGAAGGATTATTCCGACGTCGCCAAGGCCTATCGCCCCGGCCATGCCGATTACGCCTATGACGCCAAATACGGCTTTCGCGACTATCGCGGCGGCGGGCGTTCCTCGGCGCGCGAGACGGCGGCGCGGGTCGCGGCGGGCGCGGTCGCGCGCGCGGTGATCCCCGAGGTCGCGATCCGCGGCTGGGTGGAGGCGATCGGCGGCGACGCGATCGATTACGACCGGTTCGATCCGCAAGAGATCGACCGCAATCCCTTCTTCTGCCCCGATCCGCAAGCGGCCGCGCGCTGGGAGGCACTGATCGACCGCACGCGCAAGGCCGGCTCGTCGATCGGCGCGGTGGTGGCCTGCGAGGCGACCGGCGTCCCCGCCGGCTGGGGCGCACCGATCTACGCCAAGCTCGACAGCGAACTCGCATCGGCATGCATGTCGATCAACGCGGTCAAGGGCGTCGAGATCGGCGACGGCTTCGCGGCCGCCGCGCTCACCGGTGAGGCCAATGCCGACGCGATGCGGCCGGGCGCGGACGGGCCGGATTTCCTCGCCAACCATGCCGGCGGGATCGCGGGTGGGATCGCGACCGGGCAGCCGGTGCGCCTGCGCGTCGCGTTCAAGCCGACCAGTTCGATCCTTACCCCGGTCGAGACCGTCACCCGCGACGGCGACGCGGCCGAGATCGCCACCAGGGGCCGCCACGATCCGTGCGTTGGCATCCGCGGCGTGCCCGTGGTCGAGGCGATGATGGCGCTGGTGCTCGCCGACCAGAAGCTGCTCCATCGCGCCCAGTGCGGCGGCTGAACGCGGCCGGGCGGTCGATTCCGGCGACGAATCAGCCGTGACGATGCGACCGGCGGCGACCGGAGTCGTTGGTTTCTTCGAGAGGTAACGGGGAGCGACCCTACCCTTCGAGGAGAGCAGCCATGCGCATCGCAACGATCATGAGCATCGCGGTGCTGGGCCTGTCGGGCGCCGCCATCGCGCAGGTGACGTCGACGCCCGACCAGGAAGTCCCGCCGACGGTACAGAACGACATCGACAACAACATGGTCTCGCCGAACGACACGATGGCGAACGACATGATGGACAACGGCGCCGACGACACGGATTCGACCATGCCGGACACCGTGCCGCCGACCGCGCCGGACACCACCGATCCGACGATGCCGCCGACCACGGCGCCCATCCCGGACGGCGCGCCAACGACGCCGGACGACACCGGCACGACGATCTGAAACCGCCTCTAATCGTCAGATAATCCCCCACGGCCGGGCGACTCGCTTCAACGAGACGCCCGGTCGTGGTCGTTTCATGTAATCGTTCGTCGTATTTTGATCACGGTAGAGCGCAAAACAGACAAGTATGAGGCAAAACAAGTCAGTCTCGTCATGAAATTGCTAAAATAGATCAATCGTTCGATTCGATGGATGAGGTGAACAATCACTGTCTAGAATTTCACGATGTCGATCAAATATAAGCCATGAAGCAGGGGTTCTACCACTTCACCAAGAACGGAGAACATCACAATGCGGATCGCAACGATTTTGAGCCTTGGCGTCCTCGCCGTGTCGACTGCTGCCGTCGCGCAGGTCGCAACCGACCAGACCGCGCCGCAGGAGGCCACCGAAAACAACACGCTGGCGACCGACAGCACGGCCACCACGCCCGACGCGACGGCGCCGGCCGACACGAGCGCCACCGATCAGGCGGCGCCCGCGGACGACAGCGCGACCGCGCCGGCGACCGATGATTCGGCGACCGACTCCTCGTCGGCGAGCGATGCGACCGCGCAGTAAGCGCGGCGTCAGGACCGACTGACATTCGCCGAAAAGGGCGGTTTCCCGGAAAGCTCGGGAAACCGCCCTTTTTTCAGGTCGCCGCCGGCCCTAGTCCGCGAACGGGTCGCGCACGAGGATAGTGTCGGTCCGTTCGGGGCTGGTCGAGACCAACGCCACGGGGCAGTTGATCAGCTCCTCGATGCGACGGATATATTTGATCGCGGCTGCCGGCAGTTCCGCCCAGGAGCGGGCGCCGGCAGTCGATTGCTGCCAGCCCTCGATCGTCTCGTAGATCGGCTCGACCGCTGCCTGATCGGCGGCATGCGCGGGGAAGTAATCCAGATCTTCGCCATCCAGCCGATAGCCGGTGCAGATCTTCACTTCATCGAAGCCGTCGAGCACGTCCAGCTTGGTGAGTGCGATTCCGGTGACGCCGGAGACCGCGGCCGATTGCCGCACCAGCACCGCATCGAACCAGCCGCAGCGGCGCTTGCGCCCCGTGACGGTGCCGAATTCGTGGCCGCGCTCGCCCAGTCGCGTGCCAGTCTCGTCGTCGAGTTCGGTCGGGAAAGGCCCGGAACCGACGCGCGTCGTATAGGCCTTGGCGATGCCGAGCACGAAGCCAACTGCGCTCGGCCCCAGCCCCGATCCGCCCGCCGCCGTCCCCGAGATCGTGTTCGACGAGGTGACGAAGGGATAGGTGCCGTGATCGACGTCGAGCAGCACGCCCTGCGCGCCCTCGAACAGGATGCGCTTGCCCGCCGCGCGCGCCTCGTTGAGCATCCGCCACACCGGCTGCGCAAAAGGCAGGACGAAGGGCGCGATCTCGGTCAGGTCGGCAAGCAGCCGCGCGCGATCGATCGGCGGCTCGCCGAAGCCCGCGCGCAAGGCGTCGTGATGCGCGGTCAGACGATCGAGCTGCGCTTCCAGATGGTCGAGATGCGCGAGATCACACAGCCTCAGCGCGCGGCGGCCGACCTTGTCCTCGTACGCCGGGCCGATGCCGCGCCGCGTGGTGCCGATCTTGCCCGCGCCGCTCGCATCCTCGCGCAGCGCGTCGAGATCGCGGTGGAAGGGCAGGATCAGCGCGCAATTGTCCGCGATCATCAGCGTGTCGGGGGTGATCTCTACCCCCTGCCCGCGCAACTTCTCGACCTCGGCCTTGAGCGCCCAGGGATCGAGCACCACGCCGTTGCCGATGACGCTGGGCGTGCCGCGCACGATGCCCGAGGGCAGCAGCGAGAGCTTGTAGGTGGTGTCGCCGACGACGAGCGTGTGCCCGGCATTGTGCCCGCCCTGGAAGCGCACGACGACATCGGCGCGCTCAGCGAGCCAGTCGACGATCTTGCCCTTGCCCTCATCGCCCCATTGGGCGCCGATCACCGCTACGTTTGCCACTGATGCTTCCCTATCTGTTGCCGTCACCGCGCCGCGTGAAGGTCAAATCGGCCGCGCTGCTCCATCGACCAGAACATGCGTGCACAATTGCGCCTCGGCGGTATCGTCATCGTCGAGCGCGGCAACCGTCACCCAGCCCTCGGCCCTGAACCGCGCCGCGATCGCCGGGTCGCTCTCCAGCGGCACGAACAGGCGGCGGCGGCCGTCGGCGCCCGCGCCCGCCTCCACGAGCTGGCCGACGAACAGCGAGAAGCCCATCGCGGGTTCCTCGCGGCCCTCATGCACGATCGTATAGGCGCCGCCGCGGCCGATCTCGCCGCGCGCGCCCTCGGCGAACAGCGAGAAGCCGAGCCAGGTTTGATATTCGAAGCCGTGCCGCTCGGTCGGATCGAGCGTCAGCGCGACGTCGAGCCCCTGCGCGACCGCTGCCAACCCGTCGAGCCGGCTCGCGAGCGCGCCATCGCGATCGAAGGCGCGGAGCCGCGCGAGCGCCGCATCGAATGGACCGGCGGCCTCGATCAGCGGCAGATAGGCGGCGGCGATCTCCGCGACGCCGCCCGCATCCTTGGCATCGAGCCGATCGCGCAGCGCGTCGATCCGATCGGCCGACACCGGCAGCGGGCCGGCGGCGAGCACGTCGACCAGATCGGGCAGGGTGAAATCGATCGAGACGCCGGTGACGCCGGCGGCCGCGAGCGCCTCGACCGAGATTCCCACCACTTCGCGCGCGGCGGCGACACCGTCCGCCCCGATCAGCTCGCAGCCGACCTGCCGCGCCTCGCGCGCGGGCGCGAGTTCCGACGCGCGCAGCTTGAGCACCGGGCCGGCATAAGAGAGCCGCACCGGCCGCGGATGATGCGCCATCCGCGTCGCCGCGATGCGGCCGACCTGCGCGGTGATGTCGGGCCGGATCGCGAGGCTCCGCTGCGACACCGGATCGACGAACCTCACCACGTCCTGCACCCGCGCCGCCTTCAGCCGCCCCGCGAGCCCGGCCTCGAACTCCGCGAGCGCCGGATCGACGCGCTCGTATCCGTGCGCGAACGCCGCGCCGAGCACCCGCGCCTCGAGCCGCGCCGCCGCATCGGCATAGGGCGGCAGGCGGTCATGGAAACCGGCGGGGAGCAAAGCTGAGGTCATCGGCGGCCCCTTAGCATGGTTTCAGGCCACGTCACCCTCACCCTTCCCGCCTCGCGCCCGGGCGCGCGGAAGGGAGAGGGCTCAGCAGCTCAAAACGCCAGCGCCATCGCGGTCCTGACGCCCGGCAGCGCACGGACCTTCTCGACCAACGGCGCCGTCACCGGCTCGTCGACCGAGAGCAGCAGCACCGCTTCGCCGCCCGCTTCGCGGCGGCCGAGGTGGAAGGTGCCGATATTGACGCCCGCCTCGCCCAGCGTGGTGCCGATGCGGCCGATGAAGCCCGGCGCGTCCTCGTTGACGACATAGAGCATCGGCCCTGCGAGATCGGCCTCGACCTTGATGCCGAAGAGCTCGACCAGCCGCGGCGCGGCGTTGCCGAACAGCGTGCCCGCGACCGAGCGGTCGCCCGCTTCGGTCTGTGCCGTCACGCGCACCAACGTGTGGTAATCGCCCTCGCGGTCGTGGCGCACTTCGCGCACGTCGAGCCCGCGCTCCTTGGCGAGATAAGGCGCGTTGACCATGTTCACCGTGTCCGAATGGACGCGCATCAGCCCGGCAAGCACCGCCCCGGTGATCGGCTTCATATTCAATTCGGCCGCCGCACCCTCGACCTCGATCGACACGCCCTTGAGCGCGCCGTGCGCGAGCTGGCCGACGAGGCTGCCGAGCTTTTCGGCAAGCGCCATGTAGGGCTTGAGCTTCGGCGCTTCCTCGGCCGACAGGCTCGGCATGTTGAGCGCGTTGGTGACGCCGCCGTTGACGAGATAATCGGCCATCTGCTCAGCAACCTGGATCGCGACGTTGACCTGCGCTTCGGTGGTCGAGGCGCCGAGATGCGGGGTCGAGACGAAATTCGGCGTGCCGAACAGCGGGCTCTCCTTGGCCGGCTCGGTCACGAACACATCGAGCGCGGCGCCGGCGATATGGCCCGAATCCAGGCCCTCTTTCAGTGCCGCTTCGTCGATCAGCCCGCCGCGCGCGCAATTGACGATGCGCACGCCCTTCTTGGTCTTGGCCAGATTCTCCCGGCTCAGGATGTTGCGCGTCTGGTCGGTCAGCGGCGTGTGCAGCGTGATGAAGTCGGCACGCGCGAGCAGCGTGTCGAGATCGACCTTCTCGATCCCCAGCTCGATCGCGCGCTCGGGCGTCAGGAAGGGATCGTAGGCGACCACCTTCATCTTGAGCCCGCGCGCCCGGTCGGCGACGATCGAGCCGATATTGCCCGCGCCGATCAGGCCAAGCGTCTTGGCGGTCAGCTCGACGCCCATGAAGCGGTTCTTCTCCCACTTGCCCGCCTGGGTCGAGACGTCGGCCTCGGGCAACTGGCGGGCGAGCGCGAAGATCAGCGCGATGGCGTGCTCGGCGGTGGTGATCGAATTGCCGAACGGCGTGTTCATCACGACGACGCCCTTGGCGCTCGCCGAGGGGATATCGACATTGTCGACGCCGATCCCCGCGCGGCCGACCACCTTGAGGTTGGTCGCGGCGTCGAGAATGTCCTGCGTCACTTTGGTCGCCGAGCGGATCGCGAGGCCGTCATACTGGCCGATGATCGCCTTCAGCTCGTCAGGGGTCTTGCCGGTGATCTCGTCGACCTCGACACCGCGCTCACGGAAGACCTGCGCAGCCTTGGGGTCCATTTTGTCGGAAATGAGGACTTTGGGCATTGTATTTCACCTCGTCATCCCAGCGAACGCTGGGATCTCGTGCCGCAAGAGCACGGAATGTGGAGTAAGACCCCAGCCTTCGCTGGGGTGACGTATCAAGTCAGGCCGAAAGCTCAGCCCAGGCCCAGTCGAGCCAGGGGCCGAGCGCCTCGATATCGGCGGTGTCGACAGTCGCGCCGCACCAGATGCGCAGCCCCGGCGGGGCGTCGCGATAGCCGGCGATGTCGTACGCCGCGCCTTCCGCTTCGAGCAGCCCGGCGAACTTCTTGATGAAATCCGTATCCGCGCCCTCGACGGTCAGGCACACGCTGGTCTTCGACCGAATGCCGCGATCGACCGCGAGGTGGCCGAGCCACGGCCGCGCGGCGACGATTTTGTCGAGCGCGGCGGCATTGGCGTCCGAGCGCTTGATCAGACCGTGCAGCCCGCCGACCGACCTGCCCCATTCGAGCGCCGCGATCGCATCCTCGACCGCGAGCATCGACGGCGTGTTGATCGTCTCGCCCTTGAACACGCCCTCGACGAGCTTGCCGCCCTTCGTCAGGCGGAACACCTTGGGCAGCGGCCATGCCGGCATATAGCTCTCGAGCCGTTCGACCGCGCGCGGCCCGAGGATCAGCACGCCGTGGCCGCCTTCACCGCCCAGCACCTTCTGCCAGGAGAAGGTGGCGACATCGATCTTGTCCCACGGCAGATCATAGGCGAACACCGCGCTGGTCGCGTCGGCGAAGCACAGGCCCTCGCGGTCGGCCGCGATCCACTCGCCGTCGGGAACGCGCGCGCCCGAGGTGGTGCCGTTCCAGGTGAACAACACGTCGTCCGACCAATCGACCGTATCGAGATCGGGAAGCTGGCCGTAATCGGCACGCAATACGGTGGGTTCGAGCTTGAGCTGCTTGACCGCGTCGGTGACCCAGCCTTCGCCGAAGCTTTCCCACGCCAGCGTGGTCACGCCGCGCGCGCCCAGCATCGTCCACATCGCCATCTCAAACGCGCCGGTGTCGGAACCGGGCACGATGCCGATGCGGTGGGTGTCGGGGAGCGCGAGCAGCTCGCGCATCAGGTCGATGCAATATTGGAGGCGCGCCTTGCCCAGCTTCGAGCGGTGCGAGCGGCCGAGCGATTCGGTGGCGAGCTTGGCAGGCGTCCAGCCCGGCGGCTTGGCGCAGGGGCCCGACGAAAAGAACGGGCGGGCGGGCTTGGTTTGGGGTTTTGCGGACGCGAGAGTGGCGTCGGCGGCAGTCGTATCAGTCATGTCTGACTCTCCTTGCAGAGAGCACGCGCGGCGTTGGGACCGCGTGGCCCGCCGCCGCCCCTAGCGATGCGCGGCGCCCTGTCAAGCGAAAGATCCAAGCGAAAGCCGCCGGCTATTTCGGCGTGAACACCGGCGCCGGCCGTCCAAGCAGGCCGCGATCCGACAGCCAGTCGAGCACGCGATCGGGCCAGTGCTGGAGGCTGACGAGCGGCGTGTCCTCGCCGAGATTGAAAGCGTGGCCGCCGGCGGCATAGAGATGCATCTCGACCGATGCGTGCGCCCGGCGATAGGCATCGAGCACATCGACCGCGGGGCCGGAGCAGCACGCATCGTCATTGGCCGCGCCGAGCAGCATCGGCGGCGAGTCGGCAGTGACGCGCTCCCCGGCGTGAAGCGGTCCGGGAAATTCGAGGATCGCGAAATCGGGCTTCTCCGACATCGCATCGATCGCGTCGGGGTGCCCGCGCGGCGGCACCGGCGGGCTCAACGCCACCATCCGTGCCAGCTCGCCGCCCGCGGAAAAGCCCCAGACGCCGATCCGATGCGGGTCGATCCCATAATCGCCCGCGCGGGCGCGCACCGTGCGCATCGCGCGTTCGACATCGGCGCGCGCATCCTCCAGCGTGTAGGGCGAGCCCTCTTCCCGGAACAGGCGATAGCGCACGACGAACGCCGCCACCCCGCGATGCGCAAGCCAGCGACCCACGTCGTCGCCCTCGGTCGTAGTGACGAGCAGCCGGTGTCCGCCGCCGGGCACGAGGACGATCGCGGTGCCGGTCGCATTGGCGCGCGGGGGCAGGAAAGCGGTGATGCTCGGATCGTTGACGCGCTTCGTCCAATAATCCTCGGCGAGTTCGGGGATCCCGGCGCGATCCTCGAACCCCGGTGCGCCGTGCGCCCAGAGCGGTGTCCGCACCGGCTTGTCCTGCGCCATCACCGCTGCGCTGAACGATAGCGCTACCGCGAACGCCAAGTGGCGCATGAATGACCGCTTCCGCATCGCTCTCCCCCATTATTCGATAGCGCGACCATCGACGCGGCATGAACCGGTGTCAACATCTCCGACATCGCGCTGCCGGCGCGCGGCGCGACACAAATGCAACAGCGCGGTGGAAAGCGCGCGCAGCCCTCTTGCACGGCGCGCGTGGAAACGGTTACACAACGTCACTGAAACCGGTTACAGGGTCGCCAGAGCCCGGACCGATGCGGAGGATGCGAACGGCTCGTCACCCATGAAAATCCTGCCCAGCCGCCTGGCGGAAAGACGCCCATGCTCGCCGGGATCGGACACCCGGCCGGGCACGTTTTTCGGCAAGGCGGCACGGCGCCGACCCAATGATCACCAACAGCGTACCGCGCCCTGAGAAGGCCGGAATCGGGGAGAAACCAACGATGTCGACCACCAGAATCCC
>Ga0268289_100081_pt1 | contig 50820 bp, 49 predicted proteins | sample MetspNORM_FD_191340 | JGI IMG/M metagenome (GOLD analysis project Ga0268289, IMG submission 191340) | Soil microbial communities from San-Diego area, Southern California, United States - Methylocaldum sp. NOR-M | ecosystem: Environmental > Terrestrial > Soil > Desert | place: USA: California... | reverse complement strand
AGGAGATCGACTGCCTCGACCGCGAGGTGGCGATAGGTGGTGATCTTGCCGCCGAACACCGAGAGCAGCACGGGTTCCCCGTCACCGCCGTCGAGTTCGAGTCGATAGCCGCGCGTCGCCGCCTCGGGCTTGCCGGAGCCGTCATCGACCAGCGGGCGCACGCCGGTATAGCTCCACACCACGTCGCCGGGACCGATCGATCGGGTGAAATACTGGTTGGCGCCCTCGCAGAGGTAGCGAATCTCCTCATCGCTCGCGGTGGGCGGGCGCTCGGGGCTGTCCTGATCGCGATCGGTGGTGCCGATCAGGGTGAAATCGCGCTCATAGGGCACCGCGAAGAAGATGCGGCCGTCGGGGAGCTGGAAGAAATAGGCGAACCCGTGATCGAACAATTTGGGCACGACGATGTGCGAGCCGCGGACGAAGCGCATGCGGCGCTCGGTCGGCTGGTGCGCGTCGTGGAGCAGGTCGAGCACGAACGGGCCGGCGGCGTTGACCACCGCGCGGGCGCGGAAGGTGCGATCGTGCGCGGTGATCAGCCAGCCGCGGTCCTCGCGGGTCAAGCGCGTCACTTCGGTGTGCGTCTCGATCGTCGCGCCGCGTTCGGCGGCATCGAGGGCGTTGAGCGCGACGAGGCGTGCATCGTCGACCCAGCCGTCCGAATAGGCGTAGCCGTGGCGATAGCCGGGCTTGAGCGGCGCGCCGGCGGGGTGCTTGCGCAGGTCGAGTGTTGCGGTGCCGGGCAACGTGGTGCGGCCGCCGAGATGATCGTAGATGAAGAGGCCGAGCCGCAGCATCCAGCGCGGCCGTAGCCCCTTGCGATAGGGCAGGACGAAGCGCATCGGGTGGATGAGATGCGGCGCGATTCGCCACAGCCGCTCGCGTTCCTGCAAGGCCTCGCGCACCAGGGCGAATTCGTAATGTTCGAGATAACGCAGCCCGCCATGGATCAGCTTCGTCGAGGCCGAAGAGGTGCCGCACGCGAGGTCGCCGCGTTCGAGCAGCAGCACCTTCGCGCCGCGCCCGGCGGCGTCGCGCGCGAGGCCGCAGCCGTTGACGCCGCCCCCGATCACCGCGAGATCGTACATCGATTTCCTCCCCGGCAGGATGGCGCGCCCGGCTGGATTCGAACCAGCGACCACAAGCTTAGAAGGCTCGTGCTCTATCCAACTGAGCTACGGGCGCGTGGGCTTCCGCCTAGCGCGGATTGCGCGCTTGCGAAACCGCGATCATAGAAACGGCATGACCGAGGGGAAGACGCCGCAAGTCGTGGAGGCCGGAGCGCTGACCGCCACGCATTTCCGCTATTACGACTTCGTGATGGCCGCGTTCGTCGCGATCCTGCTGCTCTCGAACGTGCTCGGAGCCGGAAAGGTGGCGGTGATCGACCTGCCATGGCTGGGCGAGCGACCGTTCGGCGCGGGCATTCTGTTCTTCCCCATTTCCTACGTGATCGGCGACGTGCTGACCGAGGTCTACGGCTATGCCCGCGCGCGGCGGGTGATCTGGGCGGGGTTCGTCGCGGTGCTGTTCATGGCGTTGATGTCTTGGGTGGTGGTGAAGCTGCCCGCGGCGCCGAGCTGGGGCAATCAGGCCGCCTATGAGGTGATCTTCGGGCAAGTGCCGCGGATCGTCTTCGCCTCGGTGCTCGCCTTCTGGGCGGGCGAGTTCGTCAATTCCTACGTGCTCGCGCGGATGAAATTGTGGACCGGCGGGCGGATGCTCTGGACGCGCACGATCGGCTCGACGATCGCGGGCGAGGGGGTCGACAGCCTGATCTTCTATCCCGCTGCGTTTCTGGGTGCCGTGGGCTTCACGCCGGGGCTGGTGGTGACGCTGATCGTCACCCAGTGGCTGCTCAAGGTGGGCTGGGAAGTGGTGCTGACGCCGGTGACCTATCTGGTCGTGGGCTGGCTCAAGCGGCGCGAGGGAATCGACGTGTTCGACCGCGGCACCGATTTCACGCCGTTCCGCGCGCGGGTATAGCCTTCAGGCGCCGACCGTCTCCAGCAGGCCCTCGAACAGGCGTCGGCCGTCGGTGCCGCCATGCGCGGCCTCGATGCGGCGCTCGGGGTGGGGCATCATGCCGAGGACATTGCCGGCCGGATTGAGCACGCCGGCAATGTTGCGCGCCGAACCGTTGATGTCGGCGGCATAGCGGAAGGCCACGCGGCCCTCGCCCTCGATCCGATCGAGCGTGTCGGCGTCGGCGAAGAAATTGCCGTCGTGATGCGCGACGGGGATGGTGATCGTCTCGCCCGCCTCGTAGCGGGAGGTGAAGGCCGATTGCGCGTTCTCGACCGTCAGCGGGGCATCGCGGCAGACGAAATCGAGCGCTTCGTTGCGCATCAGCGCGCCGGGGAGCAGCCCGGTTTCGGTGAGCACCTGGAAGCCGTTGCAGATGCCGAGCACCGGTGTGCCGCGCTCCGCCGCCTCGACCACTGCGCGGACGATCGGCGATCGCGCCGCGATCGCGCCGCAGCGCAGGTAATCGCCATAGGAGAAGCCGCCGGGGAGCGCGATCAGGCCGGTGCCGGAGGGCAGCTCGGTCTCGCCGTGCCAGATCATTTCCGGTTTGGTGCCGGTGACGCTTTCGAGCGCGACCGCGATGTCGCGATCGCAGTTCGATCCGGGAAAGACGATGACCGCGGTCTTCATGGCTTATGCCTTCTCCACCCGATAATTCTCGATGACGGTGTTGGCGAGCAGCTTGCGGCACATCTCGTCGATCGCCGCGTCGGTCGTGTCGTCGGCGACGTCGAGCTCGATCAGACGGCCGGCGCGCACGTCGTTGACACCGCCGAAGCCGAGCCCGACGAGCGCGTGATGAATGGCCTTGCCCTGCGGATCGAGCACGCCGTTCTTGAGCGTGACGACAATGCGAATTTTCATCGTGTTTTCCGTTACTTGCCGCGGCGCTTGCGGTGTTTTTCGAGGTCGAGCACGGCGCCCGCATCGGGGCCTTCGGGAAGCAGGCCGAGGCGGCGGGCGACCTCCTGATAGGCTTCGACCTCGCCGCCCAGGTCGCGGCGGAAGCGGTCCTTGTCGAGCTTCTCGTTCGATTCCATGTCCCACAGCCGGCAGCCGTCGGGGCTGATCTCGTCGGCGAGGATGATGCGGGCGTAATCATTGTCCCAGATGCGGCCGAATTCGAGCTTGAAGTCGACCAGCCGGATGCCGATGCCCGCGAACAGCCCGCACAGGAAATCGTTGGTGCGGATGGCGAGATCGGCGATGTCGTGCATCTCCTCCTGGCTCGCCCAGCCGAAGCAGGCGATGTGCTCGTCGGTGATCATCGGATCGCCGAGCGCATCGTCCTTGTAATAATATTCGATGATCGTGCGCGGAAGCTGCGTGCCTTCCTCGATGCCGAGGCGTTTCGACAGCGAGCCGGCGACGACGTTGCGCACCACCACCTCGATCGGCACGATCTCGACCTGGCGGATGAGCTGCTCGCGCATGTTGAGGCGGCGGATGAAGTGCGTGGGCACGCCGATCGCGCCGAGCAATGTGAAGATGTGCTCGGAAATGCGGTTGTTGAGCACGCCCTTGCCGCTGATCGTGCCCTTCTTCTGGGCGTTGAACGCGGTCGCGTCATCCTTGAAATACTGGATCAGCGTGCCGGGCTCGGGGCCTTCGTAGAGAATCTTGGCCTTGCCCTCGTAGATCTGGCGGCGGCGTGCCATCGCATACCCCTGAAAAAAAGCGGCCCCGGCGGCGCGGAATGCGAGGACTCGCGCGGGCCGGGGCGGGAATGCGCGCGGCTATATCCGAAGGGGGGCGAGGGCGCAATGCGGGGGCGATCTCCCAGTCGCTTTATGGCGTGCGATCCGGCTCACCGCCTTCGCCCGCGCCCGTCTGGAGGAACCAGCGCTCGTCGCCTTCGAGGCCGATCGCGGTGAGGACGCCGCCCATGAACGCGCCGGTGTCGATGCCGATGCGCTGGGGGCCGTGATCGACGTCGTCGGCCGGGGTGTGGCCGTGCACGATCATCCACGGATCGCGGCGGCGCGCGGAGAGGAAAGGCTCGCGAATCCAGCGCAGATCGGCGCCGGTCTGCTGGTCGAGCGGTTTGCCGGGGCGGATGCCGGCATGGACGAACAGATAATCGCCGATCAACGCCATGTCCTCGCCAGCGTCGAGCAGGTCGATCGCCTCGGCGGGGACGCGCTCGGCGATCAGCTTGCATAGATCGTCGAGCGTGCCGTGGTCGGCAGATTCGCGGTCGATGCCGAAGCTTTCGAGGGTTTCGTAGCCGCCCATTTCGAGCAGCCCGCGTGCGGCGCGTGGGCTGCCGCGCGCCGCCTTGACGAACACTTCCTCATGATTGCCCTTGATCAGGCGCACGCGGTCGCTCGCCGTCATCAGGCGGCTGACGAGGCGGACCACGCCCGCCGAATCGGGGCCGCGATCGATGAGGTCGCCGAGCAGAATGAGATGCGTCGTCGCAGGGCCGCGTGCGGCATCGTCTTGGTCGATACGGGCGAGCAAGTCTTCGAGCAGGTCGCGACAGCCGTGGACGTCGCCGATCGCGTAAGCGCGCTCGCCGGGAGGCAATGCGAAACTCTCCGCGCGGGGGCGCGCAAATCTGCCGAACACCGTCACTCCATGCGGCGCGGTTAACTCGATGGTCAAGGGTTGGCGATAGGGGAGGGGCCAGAAAGGGAGCGCATGAAGGGCATCATTCTGGCGGGCGGCAGCGGCACGCGGCTGTATCCCGCGACCTTGTCGATCTCGAAGCAGCTGCTGCCCGTGTTCGACAAGCCGATGATCTATTATCCGCTGTCGACGCTGATGCTGGGCGGCATTCGCGAGGTGCTGATCATCTCGACGCCGCGCGACCTCCCGATGTTCGAAGCGCTGCTGGGTGACGGATCGGCGTTCGGGCTGGAGATTTCCTACGCCGAGCAGGCGGCGCCCAATGGGCTGGCCGAAGCGTTTCTGATCGGCGCGGATTTCCTGGACGGCGGGCCGGCGGCGCTGATCCTGGGCGACAACATCTTCTACGGCGACGGCCTGTCGGGCAAGGTCCGCGAGGCGGCGGCCGAGGACGCGGGCGCGACGATCTTCGCGTATCGGGTCGAGGATCCCGAGCGCTATGGCGTGGTGGCTTTCGAGCCCGAGACGAAGCGTGTCACCAGCATCGAGGAGAAGCCCGCGGCACCGCAATCGGATTGGGCGATCACCGGCCTCTATTTCTTCGACAAGGACGTGACCGAGATCGCGCGCGGGGTGCGGCCCTCGGCGCGGGGCGAGCTGGAGATCACCGAGGTGATCAACGCCTATCTGGCGCGCGGCGATCTGCGTGTCAGCCGGCTGGGGCGCGGCTATGCCTGGCTCGACACGGGCACGCACGGCAGCCTCCACGATGCCGGGTCGTTCGTGCGCACGATCGAGCAGCGGCAGGGCTTCAAGATCGCCTGCCCCGAGGAAATCGCGTTCGACGCGGGCTATGTCGGCCCCGACCATCTGCTCGCGCGCGCGGCGGCGATGGGCAAGACCGATTACGCGGCCTATCTGCGCCGCTGCGTCGAGGGTGCGCGCTGATGCGGACGATCCTGGTCACGGGCGGCGCGGGCTTCATCGGATCGGCGGTGTGCCGCCACCTGATCGCACGCGGCGACACGCGGGTGATCAATCTCGACAAGCTGACCTATGCGGGCAATCCGGCGTCGCTGACCGTGATCGCGCGGTCGCCGCTCCATCATTTCGTCGAGGGCGATATCGGCGATGTGCGGCTCGTGCGCGACTTGCTGGGGGCGATGCGGCCCGATGCGATCATGCACCTGGCGGCCGAAAGCCATGTCGACCGCTCGATCGACGGGCCCGGCGCGTTCGTCGAGACCAATGTGGTGGGGACGTTCCGGCTGCTTTCGGCGGCGCTCGACTATTGGCGTGGGCTCGACGACGCGGCGAAGGCGGCGTTCCGGTTCCACCATGTCTCGACCGACGAGGTGTTCGGCGACCTGCCGTTCGATGCGGGCGTGTTCACCGAGGACACGCCTTACGATCCGTCCTCGCCTTATTCGGCGTCCAAGGCGGCGTCGGACCATTTCGTGCGCGCGTGGCATGCGACCTACGGGCTGCCCGTGGTGCTGTCGAACTGCTCGAACAATTACGGACCGTATCATTTCCCCGAGAAGTTGATTCCGCTCGTCATCCTCAACGCGCTCGAGGGGAAGGAACTGCCCGTCTACGGCCGCGGGGCGAACGTGCGCGACTGGCTGCACGTCGAGGATCATGCGCGGGCGCTCGATCTTGTGGTGAGCACGGGCAGGGTGGGCGAGAGCTACAATATCGGCGGGCGCGAGGAACGGACCAACCTGCAGGTGGTCGAAGCGATCTGCGACCTGCTAGACCAGCGCGCGCCGCTGGCGGACGGGCGCGTGCGGCGCGACCTGATTCGCTTCGTTGCCGACCGGCCGGGGCACGACCGGCGCTACGCGATCGACCCGGCCAAGATCGAACGCGACCTGGGATGGCGGGCGCAGGAAAGTTTCGCCAGCGGGCTGGCGAAGACGGTCGACTGGTATCTGGAAAACCGCTGGTGGTGGGCGCCGATCCGCGACGGGCGCTATGCCGGCGACCGGCTGGGCGTCGCGACGGCGGGGTGACGCCGTGCTCTTGTGGAAGCAGGAGCCCAGAGTCGCACGAGGAGGCGTTCGAGATTCCGGGTTCCTGCTTTCGCAGGAACACTGTTGGTCTAGCTGTGCATATAATCGCGATACCAGCGGACGAAGCGGGGGATGCCTTCCTCGATGCCGGTGGTAGGCAGAAACCCGAAGTCACGGGTGGTCGCGGTGATGTCGGCGCCGGTAGCGGGGACATCGCCCGCCTGCATCGGCTGATAGTCGCGCACCGCCGTGCGGCCGCAGGCCTCCTCGATCAGGTCAATGAAGCGGCCGAGCTCTTCGGGCTGGTTGTTGCCGATATTGTAGACCGCATGTGGCTTGACGCTGCCGCCTGGCTTGACCGCGCCATCGTCCGCGGGCGGGCGGTCGAGCGCGGCGAGCACGCCGGTCACGATATCGTCGATATAGGTGAAGTCGCGCCGCATCGCGCCGTTGTTGAAGACCGGGATGGGCTCGCCCTTCAGGATCTTCGAGGTGAAGATCCAGGCGGCCATGTCCGGCCGGCCCCAGGGGCCGTAGACGGTGAAGAAGCGCAGGCCCGTCAGCGGGATACGGTAGAGATGGGCGTAGCTCTCGCTCATCAACTCGTCGGCCTTCTTGGTCGCGGCGTAGAGCGAGACGGGATGATCGACGCGATCCTCGACGCGGAAGGGGAAGTCCGCGTTGCCGCCATAGACCGACGAGGACGAGGCATAGATCATATGGGCTACGCCGCGCGCCCGGGCGATCTCGAGCAGGTTCAGATGGCCTGCGAGGTTGGCGCGAGCATAAGCGTGCGGATTGACGAGCGAATAGCGCACGCCCGCTTGCGCGCCGAGATGAACGATGCGGTCGATCTCGCGCCCGCCGAGCGCGGCCTCTAGGCGTTCCCAATCGGCGAAATCCTGTTCGAGCAGCGTCAGGTCGCCGCCCGCGGCCGCGACGCGCGCGATGCGGGCGCGTTTCAGGCCGGGATCGTAATAATCGTTGAAATCATCGATCCCGATCACCGCCTCGCCGCGCGCGAGGAGGCGCTCGGCCACCGCCGCGCCAATGAATCCCGCCACGCCCGTCACCAGCACCGCCATCGATCGCGTCTCCATTTGCGTGTGCAGGCGTTATCAATCTCGCCGCGATCGGCAACCCCGGACGGACCGGGGCGTTGATGCGCTCGACCGATGCGGGAACGTGGCCATTTCGTGTCGATTCCGCTATGCACAACGCCTCTGATTGGCCTGCCGAGGGTGAATTTATGGCCAACGTATTGCAATTGCTCAGATGCCAGCTGGGCAAACACCAGCGCGATCGCCGGGCCGCATGGTTCGACGGCAGCGTGTGGCGCTCGACCTGCACCGGCTGCGGACGCCCGATGTATCGGGAGTTCGACGGCTGGCACATGTCCGATGAGGAGCCACCGCGGCGCTCAAATCACGGCTGAGCGGCGCGACCGCCTTCCCGATCATCGACGATTGCCATCCCTTCGGTGGCAAGAAACCAGCGCGATTTCCCTTCCAGGCCGAGCGCGGTCAGGCGACCGCTCTCGAAGGCGCCGGTATCGATGCCGATACGGTTGGGCAACTCCTGCGGTTCATCGGTGATCGTGTGGCCGTGGACGATCATCTTCCCGAAATCGTCCTCGTGACCGAGGAAGCGGTCGCGGATCCAGCGCAGATCTGTCGCGCGTTGATCGGCGAGTGAGACGCCGGGACGGATGCCGGCGTGGACGAAGGCGTAGTCACCGATTTCGATGACGTCTTCGGCCTGGCGCAGGAAGGCGACGTGATGGTCGGGCACCGCGGCGCGGATGCGTGCGGAGAGCGTATCCCAATCGAGGCGGTCATAATCGTCTTCGCCGATTCCATAGCTCAGGATCGTCTCGCGCCCGCCGATACGGGTGAACAGCTTGAGCGATTCGGGATCGCCGTCGAGCGCGCCGAGGAACACCTCCTCGTGATTGCCGATCAGCAGCCGGACGTTGGGATACTCGTTCGACAGGCGGATCACGCGATCGATCACCCCGGCCGAATCGGGACCGCGATCGACGAGGTCGCCGAGAAGCACCCAGTCGGTGTGCGCGCTGGGGCGGGCGGCGTCGTCGCGTTCGATTCGGGCGATCAGGTCATCGAGCAGATCGAGCCGACCGTGGACGTCGCCGATCGCGTAGACGCGACGGCCGGCAGGAACGGTTCGGGGAGCGGCGGGCTCAGGGATGACCCGCTTTCTAAAGAGATTGAGCATCGATGGGTTGGAACGCCTTACGCGCGGATAGGTCGCATCGCGGCTGCGCATGGCACAGCCGTACCGTCGATTCAACTCGCGAGGCGCACGTCATGCCGCGAAAGGGCGGCCGGCGGTTGATCGGGCCAGATGCCGCGCGTGTCGTAGACCTGCTTGTCCGCGCGCTCGTCGAGCGGGACCGACTTGAACAGCTCGTGATCGACCAGCACGACCATCAGCGGGCAGCTTTCGATCGCGTCGTCGAGATCGATCAGGCGCGCCGACGTGCCCGCGAAATCGGCAGGAAGGCCGTCCGCATAAGGCTCGACGACACGGACGCGATCGCCGAAACGGCGCGCGAGCGCAGCGGCGACCTTGACCGCGGGACTTTCGCGGAAATCGTCGATATTGGCCTTGAAGGCGAGGCCGAGGCACGCGACAGGCGCTCCCGGATGCGCCTCGATCAGTGTGGCGGCGGAGTCGATGACGTGCGCGACCTTGCCGTCGTTGACCTGGCGGGCGGTGCGGATGAGCGGGGTGTGCTCGGGCGCGGCGCTGACCAGGAACCAGGGGTCGACCGCGATGCAATGCCCGCCGACGCCGGGGCCCGGCGACAGGATGTTGACGCGCGGATGGCGGTTGGCGAGGCGGATCACTTCCCATACGTCGACGCCCATGCGGTCGGCGACGAGGCTCAGTTCGTTGGCGAAGGCGATGTTGACGTCGCGGAAGGCGTTTTCGGTGAGCTTGGTCATCTCGGCCGCGCGGCTCGAGGTGGTGATGCACGCGCCGCGCACGAAGCGACGATAGAAGGCGAGCGCCTTGCGGGCGCAGCGCGGGGTGATGCCGCCGATGACGCGGTCGTTGTCGATCAGTTCGACGAGGATGCGGCCCGGCAGCACGCGCTCGGGGCAATAGGCGATCGCGATGTCCGCCGTCTCGCCGGTGCGGCCGGGGATTTTCATGTCAGGCCGCAGCCCGGCGAGCAGATCGCGCACCTGCTCGGTGGTGCCGACGGGCGAGGTCGATTCGAGGATCACCGTGTCGCCCGGCTTGAGCACCGTCGCGATCGTGGTTGCGGCCTGGAGGACGTACCCGACATCGGGTGCGTGATCGTCCGCGAAGGGGGTGGGGACGGCGATGACGAACACGTCGGCCGGCTCGATCTGCGTGGCGGCGCGCAGCGTGCCGCGCGCGACGACGCCCGAGACGAGGCCGTCGAGATCGACCTCCTCGATATGCACCTTGCCCGAATTGACCGTTTCGACCACGCGTTCGGAGACGTCGATGCCGAGCACCCTGGCGCCGCTGCGTGCGATCACCGCGGCGGTGGGCAGGCCGATATAGCCGAGGCCGAGAACGGCGACCTTGAACTCAGTATCCGAAATCATTGGCGACGATCTCCGCAATCCGCTGTGCCGCGTGGCCGTCGCCGAACGGATTGTGGGCGCGGGCCATGGCGGTCCACGCGTGGTTGTCGTCGAGGAGGGTGAAGATTTCGGAAACGATGCGGTCGGTGTTTGATCCGATCAGCTTCGCGGTGCCCGCGGCGACGCCTTCGGGACGCTCGGTGGTGTCGCGCATGACGAGGACGGGCTTGCCGAGCGCGGGCGCTTCCTCCTGCACGCCGCCCGAGTCGGTGAGGACGATATGCGCGAGACCGAGCGCACGGATAAAATTTGGATAATCCAGCGGTTCTATACGAGCCACATTGGTTCGGTCGTCCAGGATGGCATCCATCACCGCGACGACGTTGGGATTCGGGTGCATCGGGAACAGGATCGCGACATCGGGCCGCTCGGCGATGCGGGCGATCGCGCGGGATCGATTCCATGCCATCGCCGAAATTCTCCCGGCGGTGCGTGGTGACGAGGATCAGCCGCTTGCCGGCGAAGCGCGCCGCGACCGGATCGAGCGCGGCGGCGAGCGTGGGATCGGCCTCGACCCGTGCGGCGGTGGCATGGAGCGCGTCGATCACGGTGTTGCCGGTGACGTGGATGCACGCGGGATCGACATTCTCGCGTCGCAGCGCCTCGGCGGCGGTTGCGGTGGGCGCGAAATGCTGGTCGGCGATCGGCGCGACGATGCGGCGGTTCACCTCCTCGGGCCAGGGCGCGTAGATGTCGCCCGAGCGCAATCCCGCCTCGACATGGCCCACGGGAATGCGCCGGTAATAGGCCGCGAGCGCGCCCGCCATCGCGGTGGCGGTGTCGCCCTGGACGAGCACGCGATCGGGCTTCTCGGCGTCGAGCGTCTCGCCGATGCCGGTCAGGAGCCGCGCGGTCAGCCGGTCGAGCGACTGGCCGGGCTCCATCAGATCGAGATCCACGTCAGGCGTCAGGCCGGCGATGGCGAGCACCTGGTCGAGCAACCCGCGATGTTGCGCAGTGACGCAGGCGCGCACGCGGATCCCCGGCATCGCCGCGAGCGCGTGCACCACGGGGAACAGCTTGATCGCCTCGGGCCGCGTGCCGAAGACGATCATGACCTTGCGGGAAGTAGGATCAGCCATCACTTGTCGCCCCTAGCGTGCTCTGCTTAAGGCGAGACTAATCGAGGAGAAGCCATGTCGATCAAGCCGCTGCGCAAGGCCGTCTTTCCTGTTGCGGGACTGGGCACGCGCTTCCTACCCGCGACCAAGGCGACGCCCAAGGAGATGCTGCCTGTCGTTGATCGGCCACTGATCCAATATGCGGTCGATGAGGCGATCGAGGCGGGGATCGAGCAGATGATCTTCGTGACGGGGCGCAACAAGACCGCGATCGAGGACCATTTCGACATCGCCTTCGAGCTCGAGACGGTGATGAAAGAGCGCGGGAAGTCGCTCGAGGTGTTGGAGGCGACGCGGCTCAAGCCCGGTGCGGTCGCCTATGTCCGCCAGCAGGACCCGCTGGGGCTGGGCCATGCCGTGTGGTGCGCGCGCGACATCGTGGGCGACGAGCCGTTCGCGATCTTCCTCGCTGACGAACTCATGATCGGCAAGCCCGGCTGCATGAAGGCGATGGTCGAGGCGTACAATCGGGTGGGCGGCAACGTGGTGTGCGGGCTCGAAGTCCCCGACAGCGAGACCGACAAATACGGCATCATCGATCCCGGCGCGCGCGACGGCGCGCTGGTGGAGGTGAAGGGGCTGGTCGAGAAGCCGAAGCAGGGGACCGCGCCGTCGAACATCATGATCCCCGGCCGCTACATCCTCCAGCCCGAAGTGATGCGCATCCTGCAGACGCAGGAAAAGGGCGCGGGCGGCGAAATCCAGCTCACCGATGCGATGGCGCAGATGATCGGCACGCAGCCGTTCCACGCCTTCACCTTCGCCGGCAAGCGCTACGATTGCGGCGACAAGGCCGGGTACATCCAGGCCAATCTGGCACTGGCACTGGGGCATCCCGAGATCGGGGACAAGGTGCGCGCGTTCGGAGAGGCGCTGTTCGCGAAGGGGTGAGCGAACCCGGTTCCGCCAGCATCTTCATCCGGACCGCTGGTAACGGATATCACAACGGGAAGGAATCGCCTCTCCCTATACGCGTGATCATCTCGCGCGCATGGGCGTTGGACGGATTCAGGGCAAGCGACCGGCGAAAGCTCGCGGTCGCCTTGCTCGCGAAGGCGGGGCCGGCCGCAGCGTAACCGTCGCCGAGGCTGTCATGAACGTTCCAGTCCTCCGGATATTCGCGCGCGTTGAATTCCCACAATGCGATCGCGTCCGCCACCCGGCCCTTGTGCAGCAGGGAATAGCCCAGGCGATTGAGCTCGTTGGCGTTGAAGATGTAGTTTGACGACGACTCCTTCTTCAACGCCTCGTACCGGGCGATCGCCGCCGGCACGCCTCCGTCGTGCAAAGGCCGAAGAATGGTCGCCGCGATGGAGCGCGGGATCGGGAGCCGCTTGCCCGTCTTCCATTCCATCCAGTCGGCAACCAGTTGGTTCGATACGTTCCAGCCGTTCGAGCCGTTGGTGAGGACGATCAGTCCATCGCGCTTGGCCCGACTGACCCAGAGAAAGCTCTGCCACCCGCGGTTGCCGCCGTCATGGCCGACACGTTCCACACCGTCCGGGAAGCCGTCGCCCGCCGGTTGGATCGCGTAGCCCAGGCCCCAATGTCCGTTGGTGCCGGGCGCAGGCGAGGTCATGAGATCGAGCATGCCCGGCTTCAACACGGCCGCGGATCGTGGGTCGTCGATCGAGGCAAGCGCATAGCAGGCCATATCGCCGACGGTCGCATACATGCCCGCCGCCGCGAGTTCGGCGAACCTCGGTGTGGGCGTCTCTTCACCCAGTTCATCATAGGCCCGCGCGGCGCGGCCAAGCACGTCGGCCGTCAGTGCGAAGCTGCTGTCGTTCATGCCCAGCGGGCGAAGCACGGCCTCGCGCATATAGTCCGCGAACGATCTGCCTGCGGTTTCCTCGACCAGCAGTTGCATCAGGGTATAGCCGCCGCCCGAATAGGACCAACGCGAGCCGGGGATCGCCTCCAGAACGACCGCACCTGCCCCATTTGCCTGACCGGATAAGGACTGTTCCAGCGTCGGTATCAGGTCGTCAGGCCCCCAGCCGCGATAGCCGGACACCGACAAGCCAGCCGTATGGCTGAGCAGCCGACGCAAGGTGACGCCCGATGCCGGATAGGGCGATGCGGGCAGGTGCCAACGTTTCAGCCGTGTGTCGACCGGATCGTCGAGCGATAGTTTGCCGTCGCTCACGAGGTGCATCGCGCCCCATGCCGCCACCGATTTGGAGGTCGATCCGATGTTGAACAGCGTTCCGGGGCCAACCGGCGCCGCGGTTGCCTTGTTCGCCACGCCGAAGCCACGGGCCAGAATGATCCTGCCGTTCTCGATCACGACCACCGCACCGCCCGGTACGCTGAAATCCTGAAGGTAGGCCGGCGTTCGGGTACTGACCTGATCTACGAAGGACGCCTCGCGTGCGGTCTTCGGTGCAGCGTTTTCAGTGCAACCGGCGGATGCCGGATCGGCGATCAGAGCGCCCGCGACCGCCAGCCAGATTGCGCATAGTGATCCGCGCCCCATCGTGCCCCCCGTTTAAACGCCGTCAGACAGCAAGAGCTTGTCGCGCTTCGACCGTCGATACAAGGCCGATCAGAGGGCCACGCGGTCACTCGTGCCGCAGCGCGTCGATCGGGTTGAGCGCGGCGGCGCGGCGCGCGGGGAAATAGCCGAACACCACGCCGATCAGCGCCGATATGGCGAAGGCGAGAAGGTTGATGCCAGGGGAGAACACCCACTCGACCTTCATCACCGGGGCGATCGCCATCACCGCGCCCTGCGCGATGACCAGCCCGATCAGCCCGCCGAGGCACGATAGCACGATCGATTCGACGAGGAATTGCAGCAGCACCTCGCGCGCGACCGCGCCGATCGCGAGCCGGATGCCGATCTCGCGCGTGCGTTCGGTGACAGACACCAGCATGATGTTCATGATGCCGATGCCGCCCACGATCAGGCTGATCGCCGCGACCGCGGTGACGATGCCGGTGAGCAGGTTGGTGGCGCCCGCCAGCGTCTCGGAAATCTGCTTTGGATCGACGAGGAAGAAATCGTCCTCCTCGCCCGGCTCCAGCCTGCGGCGCTCGCGTAGCAGGCTGGTCAGCGAGGCCTTGACCTGATCGGTATCGTAGGCGGCATCGACACCGATCAGCATCGCCTTGATGTCGGTCGTGCCCAGGAAGCGGCGCGCGACCGCCTTGATCGGCATGATGACCATGTCGTCCTGGTCGCCGTACTGGGCCATGCCCTTGCTGGTGAGCAGGCCGACCACCGTGCATGACACGGTGCCGGCGCGAAAGCGCTTGCCGATCGGGTCGATGCCGGGAAACAGGTTGCTGCGCACGGTGCTGCCGATGATGCAGACGGCCTTGCCCGCTTGCTCCTCGGCGGGGGTGAAGATACGGCCCGTTTCGAGCGGCCAGGGCTGCACCTCGAAATAGACGTCGTCCATGCCGAAGATCGTGGTCGACCAATTGTGACCGTCACGGATCACGGTAGCGCTGGTCTGCGCCTGCGGCGCGACGCCGGTGACGCCGGCGACCTGCTGCTCGATCGCGATCACATCGGCCGGTTTGAAATCGGGCGGGCGCGTGCCGCCGCCGCCGCGCCTGAACCCGCCGTCGGGGTGGAGGTGGAGGATGTTGGTGCCGAGATTGGCGATCTGCTGCTGCACCGCCGCCGTCGTGGCGTTGCCGAGCGTCACCATCGTCACCACCGCGGCGACGCCGATGACGATGCCGAGCACCGTGAGGAACGAGCGCAGCACATGCCGGCGGATCGAGCGGAAGGCGAGGACCAGCGTCGTTCCCAGCATGGCTATCCCCCCTTTCGCTCGCCGCGCGCTCGCCGTTGTCGCCTATGAGGCTGGCCCGTGTCCACAGGCCGGGCAGCCCGGATCCTTCGGCAGGCGCAATGTGCGGAACCGGAAGTCGAGCGTATCGGCCAGCAGCAGCGACCCGGCAGGATCGGTGCCGAAGGGGATGAGGGCGCGGATCGCTTCCAATGCGGCGAGGCTGCCCATCATGCCGGTCATCGCGCCCATCACGCCTTGTTCGGCGCAGCTCGCCTCGGCGCGGTCGGGGTCGGCGCCGACGAGGCAGCGGTAGCAGGGCTTGTCGGCCTCCCAGCCGCGGAAGACCGCGAGTTGCCCCTCGAACTGGCCGATCGCGGCGGAGACCAGGGGCAGGCGCGCGACGAGCGCGGCGTCGGCGGCGGCGAGGCGGGTGGCGAAATTGTCCGAGCCGTCGATGATCACGTCGGCGCCCGCGATCAGATCGGCGGCGTTGGCGGCGTCGAGGCGCCGGCGGCGCTCGATCACCGTCACGTCGCGGTTGAGTCGCGCGACCGCGGCGGCGGCGGCGGCAGTCTTGGGCGTGCCCTGATCGGCGGTGGCGTAGAGCGTCTGGCGCTGGAGATTGGAGAGATCGACGGCGTCGTCGTCGATCACGATCAGCGTGCCGGCCCCCGCGGCGGCGAGATACTGGATCGCGGGGCTGCCGATCCCGCCGGCTCCGATCAACGCGACGGTGGAGGCGAGCAGGCGCGTCTGGCCCGCGCCGCCGATCTCCTTCAGGACGATGTGGCGCGCGTAGCGGGACAGTTGCGCGTCGCTGAGCGTCACGGCTGGGGGAAGACGAAGGTGGCGCGGAACCAGCGGTCGTCGCGGCGGGTGCGCGGCAGCAGGTTCTCGCGCGCGAAGCTGAGCGCAAGGCCCGCGCCGAACTGTTCGACCGTCACGCAATCGATCGCGCGCGGGATGGTGCGCAGGATGCGGCCGTCGCCGTCGACGAGGACCGCGACGTCCACCGTGAGAGTGTAGCGCCCGGCGGCGTCGCGCAACGGCCGGCAGCGACCCGACGCCACCTCGCCATCGACGAAGCGGCGCATCGCGGGAGTCAGCGTCGGCTGGTTCCTGTAGCTGAGCGGCGGAAGCGTGTCCCAGTCGAACGATGTGGGATAGCGCGCCTCGTGATTCGTCTGCGGTGCCGTCGGGCCGACCTCCAGGTCGGGCGGCACGACGACCGCCTGGAGGGCGAGCAGGAAGAGCAGGCTCACCGGCCTGTCGATCCGAAGCCGCCGGCGCCGCGCGCGGTATCGTCGAGGCTGTCGACCTCGGCGAGGGTCGCGCGCTGGACGGGGGCGGGGACGAGTTGCGCGATGCGGTCGCCGCGTTGAATCGGAAACGGCTCCGCACCCAGATTGGCGAGGATCACCTTGACCTCGCCGCGATAATCGCTGTCGATCGTGCCTGGCGTGTTGAGGCAGGTGACGCCGTGCTTGAGTGCGAGCCCCGAGCGCGGGCGGACCTGCACTTCGTAGCCCGCAGGAATCGCCATCGCGAAGCCGGTCGCGACCGCATGGCGCGCGCCGGGGGCGATCACCGTCTCCTCGGCCGCCACCACGTCCATGCCGGCGGCGCCGTCGGTGGCGTAGGCGGGGAGCGGGAGATCGTGCCCGTGCGGCAGGCGCCGGATCGCGATGCGGATCGGGGTCATGCGGTCTCCTGAAGCGTATCGGCGATGCGTGTCGCAAGGCGATCGGCAACCTGCGACTTGGGAAGTTTCTCCCAGCTTTCAACGCCGTCGCCGCGAATGATGTGGACGGTGTTGGCGGTGCCGCCCATCACGTCTCCCGATACGTCATTGGCGACGATCCAGTCGGCGCCTTTCTTCGCGCGCTTGGCGGCGGCGTGCTCGACGACCTTCTCGGTTTCGGCGGCGAAACCGATCAGGAGGCGGGGGCGATGCGGGCTCGCGGCGAGCATGGCGAGGATGTCGGGGTTTTCGGTGAGCTGGAGCGTCGGCGTGGCGGCACCCTTCTTGATCTTCTGCGGTGCGGCCTCGGTGCGCCAGTCGGCGACGGCGGCGACGAGGACGGCGGCGTCGGCGGGCAGCGCCTGTGCGACCGCATTCGCCATTTCCTGCGCCGTCTCGACATCGATGCGATCGACGCCCGCGGGGGTTTCGAGCGTCACGGGCCCCGCGATCAGCGATACCGTCGCCCCTTGCTCGGCCAGCGCCCCGGCGATCGCGAAGCCCTGGCGGCCCGACGAGCGGTTGGCGAGATAGCGGACGGGATCGATCGGCTCGTGCGTTGGGCCGGCGGTGACGACGATGTGCTTGCCCGCCAATCTCCCGTTCGTGTCGAGCGACGTCGAGACACGTTCCTCGACGTCGCTCGGAACGAACGGAAGGCGCTGCTTGATCGCTGCGAGGATCGTCTCGGGCTCGGGCAGACGGCCGGGACCATATTCGCCGCATGCCATCGGGCCCTCGTCGGGCTCCAGCACGGTCACGCCATCGGCGCGGAGCTGCGCGATGTTGCGCCGGGTGGCGGGGTGTTGCCACATCCGCACGTTCATCGCGGGCGCGGCGAGCACAGGGGTGTCGGTCGCGAGCAGCAGGGTGGTGGCGAGATCGTCGGCGATGCCGGCGGCCATCTTCGCCATCAGGTCCGCCGTGGCGGGCGCGACCACGACCAGATCGGCCTCGCGGCTGAGCTGGATATGGCCCATCTCGGCCTCGTCCTTGAGATCCCACAGGCTGGTGAAGACCTGATTCTCGGAGAGCGCGGCGAGCGTCATCGGCGTCACGAACTGCGCGCCGCTTTTCGTGAGGACGCAGCGCACGCCGATCCCCGCCTTGCGCGCGAGGCGGATCAACTCGCACGCCTTGTAGGCCGCGATGCCGCCGCCGACGATCAGCAGGATGCGCTTCATCGTTCCAACCTCGTCACGGTGATGCGGCGCCGGTCGAACGCCGCGACGATGATGTCACGGATCGCGTCGGGCGCAAAGGCGATGCCGATCAGCGCGACCGGCGCGATCATCAGTCCCCAGTAGAAATTGTCGGCGCGCGCGAACAGCCCGATCAGCAGCGCGTAGGCGAGGATGGTCGCGAGCGTGCGCGCCGCCAGCGGATCGTCCCACCCCGCCCAGCCGATCAGCGCGATCATCAGCAACGCGGCCGACAGCCAGATCGGCAGCATCGCGAGCGCGGTCGAGACCGAGATCGATTCGAGCACGAAACCCAACCCCATCATGCCCTGCCAGCCGGGCGAGGTCAGATCGCCCGGCTGGACGACCAGGCCGACCGCGCGGGCGTGGAAAAGCACCACGATCGCGAAGACGACGACGGTCGCGGCCCAGCCGAGCGCCTCGCGCACCCGGCCTTCGAGCAGCGCCATCCCGCCCATGACCGCGACGTAGAGCAAGGCGGTCTCCCGCACGAGCATCGCGATCAACCCGAGCGCGACCGCGTCGAGCCAGCGCCCGGGTCGACGCAGCGCGAGCGACAGCGCGATCAGCAGCCCCGCCCAGATCTCATGGAAGACGGCGATCGGGGGCTGGACGAACGCGATCAGCCCGCCCGCGATCAGCACCATCGCCGCGGCGAGCGCGCCCGGGCGCGGCAGCGCGACCCGTAGCCGGGAAAGCCACGCCGCCGCCGTCCCGGCCGCCAGCACGAACAGGAGCAGGATACCGACGATGTGCGGCAGCGCGGCCTGCACCACCGCGAGCGTCGGCAGGCGGAAGGCGACGAAGGGGCGCAGCGGATAATGGCCCGCGCGCAGGGCGTCGGCGGCGACGTCGTAATAGCTGCCGCCGTTGCGGATGCCCTCGACGATCGACCGATAGAGCGCGGCGTCGGTCTGGCGGGGCTGGTCCGGAGCGATGGGCTCGGGCACGGGGAGCAGCGAGGCGGTCGACAGCGCGATCGCGATCGCGGCGAGGACGGCGACGATCGCGAGCAGCAGCCGGGCGTTCTGGCGATCGAGCCCGGCGAAGCGGCTCGACCGTGCGGTGAAGAGGGGAGGCCGCGCGCGCGCCAAGGATCAATGCACCACGAGCCAGGTGGCCGCGACGCTGAGCGCGGCGGTGGCGAGCGCGACCGCGGCGTAGCGCCAGCCGCCGCCGATGCGGACGACCTCGATGTCGCGGAGCGGCGGCGTCGGCGGGGCGCCGCCCGGCGGCGGATAGCGCGCCTCGATCGCGCGGACGAGATCGGGGAGCCGCGCCAGCGTCCTGAGATCGGTGACGATCCGGTCGGCGACCGCGGCTTCGGGGCCAAGCTCGGTCCTGATCCATTCACGCACGAAGGGAGCCGCGGTGTCCCACAGGTTGATGTCGGGATCGAGCGCGGTGGCGACGCCTTCGACCATCACCATCGTCTTTTGCAGCAGCAGCAGATGCGGCTGGGTCTGCATGTCGAAATCGCGGGTGATGTTGAACAGGCCGTCGAGCATCATGCCGATCGACATGTCCTTGACGGGCAGCCCGCGCATCGGCTCGCCCACCGCGCGCAAGGCGGTGGCGAACTCGGCGACATTGTGGTGCGGCGGCACATAGCCCGCCTCGAAATGGATTTCCGCCACGCGCTTGTAGTTGCCGGTGATCAGCCCGTAGAGAATCTCGGCGAGCCAGACGCGCGCGCGCCGGTCGATCCGGCCCATGATGCCGAAATCGATCGCGGCGATACGGTTACCGGGAAGCGCGAAGAGATTCCCCTGGTGCATGTCGGCGTGGAAGAAGCCTTCCGAGATCGCCTGGCGCAGGAAGGCGTGGACGAGCGTTTCGGCGAGCGCGTGCAGATCGTAGCCCGCCGCGACCAGCGTCTCGCGGTCGGCGATCTTGATGCCGTCGATCCATTCGAGCGTGAGCACGCGGCCCGCGGTGCGCGCCCAGTCGATCGCGGGCACGTGATAAAGTGGCTCGGCCTCCATCATCTGCGCGAGCTCGGAGGCCGAGGCGGCCTCGCGGCGCAGATCGAGCTCGCGCGCCGTCCAGCGCTTGAAGGTCTCGATGACGAGGCGGGGGCGCAGCCGCGCGATCTCGCCGCCCTGCGCCTCGAGCTGGGCGGCGGCCCATTCGTAGGTCTCGATCGCGCGCGCGAATTCCTTCTCGATCCCCGGGCGCAATACCTTGACCGCGACCTGGCGGCCGTCGGTGGTGACGGCGCGATGGACCTGCGCGATCGAAGCGGCGCCGATCGGCTCTTCCTCGATCTCGGTGAACAGCGCGTCGATCGGCCTGCCGAAGCTCGCGCGCATCGCCTCGCAGATCGCGGCGAAGGGGACGGGCGGGAGCGCATCCTGGAGGCGGAGCAGATCGGCCGCGGCTTCCTCGCCGACCAGATCGGGGCGGGTCGCGAGCGTCTGGCCGAGCTTGATCGCGGCGGGGCCGATCGCCTGGAAGGCATCGGCATAACGCGGCGTCTTCGGCACCCGCGCGCCGAACCGCGCGATCCGCGCCAGCCGCCGCACCGGCGCGGGCGTGTTGGGATCGCGCTCGATCCCGCGCAGCGCACCGTGCCGGGCCAGCGTGCGCCCCCATTTGAGCAGGCGCCAGAGATGGACGACGGGGGCGGTCATAGCCTCTTTCTCCCCTCCCCTTCAGGGGAGGGGTAGGGGGTGGGGGTGTGCCGCAGGCGTTTTCGCTCGACGATAAGCCCCACCCCAACCCCTCCCCTGAAGGGGAGGGGCTTTGATATCGCGCGGTGCATCAAATCCGCCATCCCGAATGGATCGCCACCAGCCCGCCGAGCATCGGCTCAACCTTGGTGTTCACGAAGCCCGCCTCACCGATCATCCGCTCGAACGTCGGCATGTCGGGAAAGCGGCGGATCGATTCGATGAGATAGCGATAGCTGTCCTCGTCGCTCGCCAGCAACTTGCCCACCTTGGGCACGATCTTGTGCGAATAGAAATCGTAGACGTCGGCGAATCCCGGCCACAGCGTGGTCGAGAATTCGAGGCAGAAGAAACGCCCGCCGCGCTTCAACACGCGATGTGCCTCGCGCAGTGCGGCGGGGATGTCGGTGACGTTGCGGATGCCGAACGCAATCGTATAGGCGTCGAAGAAGCGGTCGGGGAATTGCAGCGTCTCGGCGTTGGCTTCGGTCCAGACGAGGCCGTCGATCCCGCGCTGCTGCGCGCGCGCGATTCCGACCTCGAGCATCGCCGGGTTGATGTCCGCGACGGTGACGGCGGCGCCCGAACGCGCGAGGCGGAAGGCGATGTCGCCGGTGCCGCCCGCCATGTCGAGAATCTGCTCGCCGTCGCGCGGCTTCACCCGGCGCACGAAGCGATCCTTCCACAACCGGTGCATGCCCCCCGACATCGCGTCGTTCATCAGGTCGTAGCGGCTGGCGACGCTCGCAAAGACGCCGCCGACGCGGGCGGTCTTCTCCTCGGGGGCCACGTTCTCGTAGCCGAAGGACACGGTCTCGGTCATGCCACGGCCTGTAGCCAAGGCTTGTGGGGCGAGCAAACTGAACGTAGCGCTGCCGCGTCATGCCCGAGCTTCCCGAAGTCGAAACCACCGTGCGCGGCTTGCGAACCGTGCTCGAGGGCGCGCGGATCGCGCATGTGCATGTGCGCCGGCCGGACATGCGCAAGCCGATGCCGCCGGGGCTTGCCCAGCACCTCACGGGCGCGACCGTGACGGGGCTGGGGCGGCGCGGAAAATACGGGCTGATCGAGACGAATCGCGATCAGACGATGATCTTCCATCTCGGCATGTCGGGGCATTGGCGGATCGACGTGGGGGAACCGCGCCCCCACGATCACCTGATCGTCGAGACCGACGGCGGCCGCACGATCGCGCTCAACGACCCGCGGCGATTCGGCTTCGTCGATCTGACGGATACGGGCGACCTCGCGGCCTATCCCGCCTTCGCGGCGATGGGCCCCGAGCCGTTGGGCGAGGCGTTCACCGGCGCATATCTCGCGGAAACGCTCGACGGGCGCACCGCGTCGATCAAGGCGGCGCTGCTCGACCAGCATGTCGTGGCCGGCGTCGGCAACATCTATGCGTGCGAGGCGCTCTACGCCGCGCGGATCGCGCCGTCGCGCGACGCGGGGCGGATATCGCGGACGCGGCTCGACCGACTCGTCGCGGCGGTGCGCGGTGTGCTCGACGAGGCGATCGCGGCGGGCGGATCGAGCCTGCGCGATTACGTGCGGCCCGACGGCGAGCTCGGCTATTTCAAGAAGCAATGGCGCGTCTATGGCCGCGAGGGTGAACCCTGCGGCTGCGGCGGGCTGGTACGCCGGCGCACCGAGAACGGACGATCGACCTTCTGGTGCCCCGCCTGCCAGCGATAATCGTCATTCTGACGAAAGTCAGAATCTAGAGACGCTACGTTTGCTCGACATTCTCGCCGAGTGCATCTGGATGCTGATTTTCATCAGCATGACAGGAAGGTTTGGAGACCGACTGCCATTCGCTCGGGTTGACCGGGCGGCCCCAAATCGGTAAGGGGCCGGCTTTCCGAGGGCGGGGGAATGGTTCCTGACGCCCTTTTTCATTGAGCATAGTCGAGGACGAGCATGGCGAACACGCCGCAGGCGAAAAAGCGTATCCGGCGGAACAACCGTCGCGCGGAGATCAACACCAACCGCGTCGGGCGTATCCGTACCTTCGTGAAGAAGGTGGAAAGCGCGCTGGCGGCCGGCGACAAGGAGGCCGCGACGGCCGCCCTCGCGCAGGTTCAGCCGGAGCTGCAGCGCGGCGTCGCCAAGGGCGTGCTCCACAAGAACACCGCTGCGCGCAAGTTCTCGCGGCTGACCAAGCGGCTCGGCGCGCTCGCCTGACGCCAGCCTGCTTGCAGAAATGACGGCCCGTCGGTGGATGCACCGGCGGGCCTTTTTCGTTCGCACCGCCGCCGATCCGGTCTCTTGCAAGCAACCCTAGGTCTATCCGCGATTCGCGGCCCATGCTGCCCAGCCGATCCGAAGAAATATGAGAGAGATCAGGTGCTTATCATTTTTTCGACGCGTTTCCGAGGCTGGCGGCGAGTCAATCGGATTATTTCAGTTCCGAGACGGTTCTGGGTCTTGATCGACTCGCGCGGCTGTCCCTACACCATCGGTCTGCGGCGGCGATCGTCGCCGCGGGTCAATAGACAGCGTCGCGTATCCAGTCGGAGGGTGATTCCGGCTGCGGGCGGGCTGTTCCCTGCGGACCCGCGCTTTCTGGGGGAAGCGCCCCGGAACGGCAAAGAGAGGGCAGGACGTGAATCAGCGAGCGGGGGAGGGGCGCGACGAGATTGCCAGGGCATGGCAGACCGTCCGCAACCACCTTCGCGAATCGGCGGGCACGCGGTTGTTCGACCAGTGGCTCAAGCCGATGGCGCTGATCGAGTCGGGTGAGCCCGATGTCGTCCGCCTGGGGTTGCCGTCGGCGTTCATGACGAACTGGGTGCGCAGCCATTATGCCGAACGGCTGTTCCAGGAATTTCGCGCGCAGATGGCAAGCGTGCGCCAGGTGTCGATCGAGACGCTGAGCGCCGCCGCGCCCAGGCCGGAGGTGCTCGCCGCTCCCGCGCCCGTCACGCCGCAGCCGAGTCGGCCGGCGGTCGCGCCCGCGCTCGACCCGCGACTGACCTTCGGTCGCTTCGTCGTCGATACGTCGAACCGCGTCGCCTTCAACGCCGCCCGGGCGCTCGCCGCGCCGGGCGCGCCGCGTTTCAGCCCGTTGTTCCTCCACAGCGGCACGGGGCAGGGCAAGACGCACCTGATGCACGCGATCGGCCATGCCTATCTGGCCGCAGTGCCCGAGGCGACGGTGATCTGCATGTCGGCCGAACGCTTCATGTTCGAATTCGTGCAGGCGCTGCGCGCGAAGGACACGTTCGCGTTCAAGGCGCGGCTGCGCGCGGCCGACCTGCTGCTGATCGACGACTTGCAGTTCATCGCCGGCAAGGATTCGACGCAGGAAGAATTCTTCCACACGATCAACGAGATCATGGCCGCGGGGAAGCGCATCGTGATCACCGCCGATCGCTGCCCGCAGGCGCTCGACGGGGTCGAGGCGCGGATCCTGTCGCGGCTCGCGGGCGGGCTGGTGGCCGACATCAAGGCACCCGAGCCGGCGCTGCGACGCGCGATCCTCGACCGGCGCTGTGCCGAGCTCGGCGATCTGGTGGTGCCCGAGGACGTGCGGGCGCTGCTCGCCGGGCGGATCACGACCAACATCCGCGAGCTCGAAGGCGCGCTCAACCGGGTCGCCGCCTATGCGCAGTTGACGGGTGACGCGATCGATGTCGATTTCGCGGTGGCGACGCTGGGCGACGTGCTGCGCGGCAGCCAGCGGCGGATCACGATCGACGAGATCCAGCGCGCGGTATCGACGCATTTCGAGTTGAAGCCGCTCGAGCTGGTCTCGGCGCGTCGTGCGCGCGTGGTGGCGCGACCGCGCCAGATCGCGATGTATCTCGCCAAGCGGCTGACGACGCGCTCGCTGCCGGAGATCGGCCGCAAGTTCGGCGGGCGCGATCATTCGACCGTGATCCACGCGGTGCGCCGGATCGAGGAGCTGCGCGACAGCGATCGCGAGGTAGACGGCGCGGTGCGGCTGCTAATGCAGCAGCTCGAGGGCTGATCCGTCATTCTGACGAAAGTCAGAATCCAGCGTCGCTACGCTCGCCCCTTCTTCTGATCGAGCGCGTCTGGATGCTGACTTGCGTCAGCATGACGAAGAACGATTACCCCCGTTCGGGCGCGATCGTGATCTTGACCGTCTCGCCCGAATTGCCGGGGAAGCCGGTGAACATCGCCTCGATCAGATTGGGCACGATGCGCTGGAGCCGATCGGTGCGCGATTGCGCGCGGGCGGTGCCTTCGAACACGCGCTCGCCGGTCGCGGTGCGCTCGATGTCGAGATCGAGCTCGCTGGTATAGACTGTGTAGCTCGAGACGCTGTCGTCGTAGAACGGGTCGTAGAAGCCGTAATAGAAGGGCCGGCGATACCAGGGCCAGCCGAAGCCGTAGGGGCCGCCGAACGGATCGCTGACCACTTTCTCGCGCCCGGTATCGACATGATAACCCATGTTGACGACGAGATCGGCGCTCGCCGGATTGCCGGCGGGGCGATAGCCCTCGCGGACGAGGTTGGCCGACACCAGCCCCGCATATTGGCCGAACTCGATCCCGCCCTGGAGCCGTGGGTCGCGCGACTGGACGACGAAGGTCTGGCCGGCGGGCACGGAGAGCTGCGAGAAGCGCGAGACCCGGGCGTTGAAGGGCGTGGCGCACCCCGACAGCGCGAGCAGCGCGGCGCCGGCGGCGAGGAACAGCGATTTCTTCATCGGATCAAAACCTTCCGGCGTGCGGCCATGTGATTGTCATTCGCCGGCCACTGTAGCGGACACGCTATGAATAGCCGTTGAACGCGTCAATGGCACGCTTCGTCGGCGCTTTTGTTGGTTAAAGCGGCGCCGGCCCGCTCCCCCACCCGGCCACCCAACGCCAGTATCCTATGGGTGGCCGGGTGGGGGAGCGGGCCGGCACCGCTACAAACACATCAGACCTGCAAACCGACCGCCGCCTGCGCCTCGGCGAGGGTGGGCGCCGCGAGCGCGCGGGCTTGTTCCGCCCCGGCGGCGAGCGCGCGGCCGACTTCGGCGCGGTCGTCGAGCAGCCGCGTGAGGCGGTCGCGGATCGGGCCCAATACCGATACGGCAAGATCGGCGAGCGCGGGCTTGAACGCGCCGAAGCCCTGGCCGGCGAACTCTTCGATCACCGATTGCGGCGTGCGATCGGCGAGCGCGGCGTAGATCGTGACGAGGTTCATCGCCTCGGCGCGGCCTTCCAGCGCCTCGATGCTGTCGGGCAGCGGTTCGGGATCGGTGCGCGCCTTGCGCAATTTCTGCGCGATCTCGTCGTCGCTGTCGATCAGGTTGATCCGCGACATGGCCGACGGATCGGATTTGGACATCTTCGCCTTGCCGTCACGCAGGCTCATGATCCGCGGGGCCGCTTCGCTGATCAGCGGCTCGGGCAGCGGGAACAGGTCGACGTTGAAATCGGTGTTGAATTTGGTCGCGAGGTCGCGCGCCAGCTCCAGATGCTGCTTCTGGTCCTCGCCCACGGGGACGTGGCTCGCCTTGTAGACGAGCACGTCGGCGGCCATCAGCACCGGATAGGTGAACAGCCCGACCGATTGGCCCTCGCGGTTCTTGCCGGCCTTGTCCTTCCACTGCGTCATGCGGTTGAGCCAGCCGACGCGCGCGGTGCCCTCCAGAATCCATGACAATTCGGCATGCGCGGAAACGCGCGCCTGGTTGAACAGGATCGCGCGCGCCGGATCGATGCCCGCCGCGAGCAGGGTCGCGGCCATCTCGATCGTGGTGTCGGCGAGCACCTTGGGATCGATCGCGATCGTCAGCGCGTGCAGATCGGCGAGGAAGAACAGGCAGTCGTCGCCCGGCGCCAGCGCGTCCTGCATCCGCACCCACTGCCGGATCGCCCCCAGATAATTGCCGAGGTGAAGGTTGCCGGTGGTCTGGATGCCGGAGACGATACGCATTGATGGTCCTTCGAGGGGTCAGGCGGCGCGGCGGGAGAGCAGCGCCTTCACGTCCGCGAGGCGGAACGCGCCGGTGACGAAGCACGCGAGCGCGTAGATCGCAATACCCGCGGCGACGAAAACCGCGAGCGCGGGGAGCGTCCGCAACAGGCTGCCGTGGACGAACGGAGCGATCAGCTCCTGCCCGAAATAGAGCGCGACGCCCATCAGGATTGCGGCGAGCGCGAGCCGGGGCAGGCGGCGGCGAAGCTGGCGGTCGGCGGCGAAATGGCCGCGCGCGCCGAGCGTGCGATAGAGCATCGCGACGTTGATCGTCGAGGCGAGCGCGGTCGCGAGCGGCGGGCCGACCGTGCCGATCGTGGGGATCAGGATCAGATTGCCGACGATGTTCACCCCGATCGAGATCATCGCGTAGCGCACCGGCGTCTTCGTATCGGCTCGCGCGTAGAAGCCCGGCGTCAGCACTTTGACCAGCACATAGGAGGGCAGGCCGATCGAGAAGGCGGCGAGCGCCCAACTCGTCGTCACGGTATCGGCGGCGTCAAAATGGCCGCGCTCGAACAGGCCGGCGACGATCGGGCCGGCCGCGGCGATGAAGGCGGCGGTGGCGGGCAATGTGAGGAACAAGGCGAGCTCGATCCCGCGGTTCTGCGTCGCCATCGCCTCGTCGTCGCGGCCGCTGCTCAACAGGCGCGAGACGGTGGGGAGCAGGATGGTGCCGAGCCCGATCCCGATCAGCCCGAGCGGAAGCTGGTTGAGGCGATCGGCGTAATAGAGCGCCGAGATCGAGCCTTCGTCGAGCAGTCCGCCGGCAAGTGCGGTCGAGATGGCGAGGTTGATCTGCGCCGCGCCGGCGCCTGCCGCTGCGGGGAGGATGAGCGCCATCAATTGGCGAATCTCGGGGGTGAGCCGGGGGCGTCTGAGGCGCAGGCTGACGCCCGCGGCGCGACAGGCCAGCATCAACCAGCCGAGCTGCAGCGCGCCGCCCACCGACACCGAAATCGCCTGCGCGCGCGCGGTTTCGTACGGATTGTCGCCGTGGAAGAAGAGCAACGCGCCGATCATCGCGACGTTGAGGAGGATCGGGGCCGCGGCGTTGACCCAGAATTTCTCGAGCGAATTGAGGATGCCGCCGAGCAGCGAGGCGAGGCTGATCAGCAGTAGATAGGGAATGGTGAAGCGCGACAGCATCACCGCGAACGCGAATTGCGCGTGGCTGGGATGCTGCTCGGCGAACCCGCCCGAAAGCGCCGCCGTCACCGGCCAGGCGGCGGCGAGCATCAGCGCGGTGAACAGCACCAGTACGGGGAACAAGACCGCCAGCGCCGCTTCCGCGAAGCGCAGCCCCGCGGCCGTCTCTCCTCCCTCGGTCACCTTGCGGTTGAACATCGGGATGAAGGCGGCGGAAAAGGCACCCTCGGCGAAGAGCGCGCGGAACATGTTGGGCAGGCGAAAGGCGACGAAGAAGGCGTCCGACGCGAAACCCGCGCCGACATAGGTCGCCTGGAGCGTGTCGCGGCCGAGCGCCAGGACGCGGCTGACGAGCGTGAGCCCGCCGACCGATCCCAGCGATCGCAGGAGGTTCATCTCATGCTTCCCCGCGCGCCCCGGCCGGCAGCATCAGGCCTGGCCGGTTTCCTCGCCCGGGGCTTCGCCTTCGGCGGCCTGCTGGCGCTGCGCCTCGGCCTGCTGGAGGTAGAGCGCGCCGAAATCGATCGGTTCGAGCAGCAGCGGCTGGAACCCGCCGTCGCGCACCGCGTCCGCCAGCACGCGGCGGGCGAAGGGAAAGAGGATGCGCGGCGCTTCGCCGAGCAGGAAGGGCTGGATATGCTCCTGCGGCACATTCCTGAGCCCGAACAGGCCCGCATAGGTGAGGTCGACGACGAACGCGACTTGCCCCTCGGCCTCTGCGCGGACTTCCAGTTTCAGGAGGACTTCGTGAACTTCGTCGCCAACCTGGTTGGCGCCGATGTTGAACTGGACGTCGATCTGCGGCGCGGCGCCGCCGGGCGTCTGGAAGATACCGGGCGCGTTCGGATTTTCGAACGACAGATCCTTGACGTATTGCGAGATCATGCCCGCGGCCGGCGCGGTATCTGCGCCGTTCGCCTGCATGCCTTCTTCCGGAGCGCCCGTGATTTCGGCCATGGTGATACTTTCCTTTGTCTGGAGCGTTGGCTGCGGACGAGCCGCAGCGAAAACCGTCGCGTGCGCGCCTAGCAGCGCGGGTGACGCAGTTCAACGGCGCAGCGGCGGCGACATGATTTGAACCGGTGCGCGCTTGCGCCTATGTAGGAAGGGACGTCATGCCGGAGGCACAGTGTTCTACGTAGTTCTTCTTGCGATGGTCGCCGCGTTCCTGGCGCTCCAGCTCTACCGCGTGCTCGGCAAGCGCACGGGGCATGAGCAGCCGTTGCCGCGCCCCGCCGAGGAGCGTGTGCCGCAGCCGGTGATCCCGCGCACGATCGATGTGACGCCCGAGCCGCGCGATCATGTCGGACGAACGATCGAACCCGGCGCCGAGACCGGGCTGCGCGCGATTGTCTCTGCCGAGCCGGGCTTCGATGTGACCCAATTCCTCGAAGGCGCGCAATCGGCCTATCGGATGATCCTCGAAGCCTTTTGGAAGGGCGACCGCGACGCGCTCGGCTGGTTGACCGAAAGCGACGTAGCGAAAGCCTTTGGCGACGCGATCGACGCGCGCACGGCGGCGGGCCACACGCTCGACAACCGGCTCGTCTCGATCGAGCGCGCAGTGATCACCAGCGCCGTGCTCCAGGGCCGCGACGCCCAGATCACCGTGCGGTTCGATGCCGATATCGCGGCGGTGACGCGCGACGGCGACGGCAATGTCGTCGCGGGCTCGCTGAGCGACGCGGTCGAGACGCACGACGTCTGGACCTTCGCGCGCACGCTCAAGAGCGACGATCCCAATTGGAAACTGTCCGACACCGACGAGGCGTGACATGAAACGGGGGGCGGGGGTATTGGCGCTCGCCGCCCTGGTGGCGGCCTGCTCGGGCGGAATCGTGCCGCCCGGCGCCGGCCCGTCGAGCCCCGGATCGTCCGCCGCACCGCCGCGGATCGACTATAACGTCCCCGTTCGCCAGCCCACGCCCTCGACCCCGATCGCGCCGGTGCCCGCCACCACCGCGGCGGGTGCGACGACCGCGTTGACGGCGGGGCTCGCTGCCGCACCTGCCGTCACCGCGCTGCCGATCGATCGCGCGCAGGCCGAGCGCGCGCTGGCCGCGTTCCGCGTTTCGTGCCCGTCGCTCGTGCGCCGCGCCGACGCCAGCGGACTGACGACCGGCGCCGAGTGGCAGGCGGCGTGCGCCGCGGCGGCGTCGGTGCCCGGGGGCGGTGCCGCCGATTTCTTCGCGCGCTGGTTCTCGGGCGTCCAGGTCGGCGACGGTAAGGCGTTCGCGACCGGCTATTACATCCCAGAAATCCATGGATCGCGCGAACGCCGGCACGGCTATGAGGTGCCGATCTACGCGCGCCCAACCAACCTGATCGACGTCGATCTCGGGCAATTTTCCGACACGCTGAAGGGCAAGCGCGTGCGCGGGCGCGTCGATGGCGAGAACCTCGTGCCCTATTACGACCGCACCGCGATCGAGCAAGGCGCGCTTCGCAACGATGCGCCCGTGATCGCCTGGGGCGCGGATCCGGTCGAGGTGTTCTTCCTGCAAATCCAGGGCTCTGGCAATCTGCGGCTGCCCGACGGCGGGGTGATGCGGCTCGGCTATGACGACCAGAACGGGCGCGATTATACCGGCATCGGCAAGCTGATGCTCGATCGCGGACTGCTGGAACCCGGCCAGACGTCGATGCAGGGAATCATGGCCTGGCTGCGCGCGCACCCCGACGAGGGGCGCGACATCATGCGCGAAAACAAGAGCTTCGTGTTCTTCCGTGAGCTGCAGGGGCCGCCCGAGGGCGCGATGGGGCTGCCGGTGACGGGCGGGGCGACGGTGGCGGTCGATCCCAAGTTCGTGCCGATGGGTGCGCCGGTGCTGCTGTCGATGGACCGGGCGGACGCCAACGGCGTGTGGATCGCGCAGGATACCGGCGGCGCGATCAAGGGCACCAACCGGTTCGATACCTTCTGGGGCGCGGGCGACACGGCGCGGGCGATCGCGGGCGGCATGTCCGCACACGGCACGGCATTCGTGCTGCTGCCGCGCGAGACGGTAAAGCGCCTGACGGCGGAGGGACGCCTTGGAGCGCCGGCTCGACCCTGAGGAGCGCGCGCTGTGGGCGCGGGTGATGGCGAACGTGCGGCCGCTTGCGGGGCGTGATGCTGCGGCGGCGGCGGACGGTTCACCCTCATCCTTCCCACTCGGCTGCGCCGAGCGGGCCCCTTCCCTCTCCCAGCGAGAGAGGGAGGGAGCGGCGAAGCCGCGGAAGGGTGAGGGCGATTACCGCTCGAAAACCACATCTACGATTCATCCGGGCGAAACGCTCGACTCCGGTTGGGACCGCAAGCTCGCACGCGGGCTGGTCTCGCCCGATTCGACCGTCGATCTCCACGGCCTCGGGTTGCAGGCGGCGTATGATCTGCTCGATGCACGCCTGGGTGCGGCGATCGCGCGCGGGGATCGCGTGCTGCTGCTGGTGACGGGGCGGCCGCCGCGCGCCGGAAGCGAGCGCCCGCACGCGCGCGGCGCGATCCGCGCGGCGGTGGGCGACTGGATCGCCGCCTCGCGCCATGCCGGAAGGATCGCCGCGGTGCGGGCGGCGCACGTGCGCCACGGCGGGGCGGGTGCGCTCTATCTGGTGCTGCGCCGGGCCCGATCTTCATCCAATTCTTAACGAGTCCCCACCATAATGCGCGGGCGCCGGCGATCGGCGCGGGCGCATTTGGGGGACCGGCGATCACCAGGACCGAGGGCGTTTCGTTGAAGAGCCGCGCCGTCGTCTTCGCCTTGTCGGCGGGGGCGGTGGTGTTCATCCTCGCGCTCGCGGCGACCTCGCACGGCCGGATCGACGCCGAAAGCGCCGGTATCGCGCTGATTCCGGCGGTGATCTGCGCGGCGATGAGCTGGGCGTGCGTCGAGCGCGCGCTGGCGGGCGTCGCCTCGGCGGTCGATATCGCGATCGCGCGGCTGTCGCGCGCGGCCAACGGCGATCTCGAAGAAGGCGTGCCCGCCGAGATCGAACGCACGCTGCCCGAGCTCGCCGTCGCCATGGACGGGCTGTTCCGGCAATTGGGGGAGAATCTGGAGAGCGCGCAGCGGCTCGCCATGTTCGATCCGGTGACCACGCTGCCCAACCGCATCAATTTCCGGCGAAGCTGCGAACGCGCACTGGCGGGGCTGGCGCCGGGGACGGTCGCGGCACTGCTGTTCATCGACCTCGATCGCTTCAAGGCAGTGAACGATTCGCTGGGCCACGCGATCGGCGATTCGCTGCTGGGGATGGTCGCCAACCGCCTGCGCGCCGTCGCGGCGCGCGCAGGCGGGCCGGGCCGGGCGATCGTGGGGCGGCTTGCGGGCGACGAATTCACGATCTTCCTTCCCGATATCGGCTCGACCGCCGCCGCGGCGCAAATCGGGCGCGCGGTGCTGTTCGCGCTGAGCGAGCCCTTCGAGATCGCGGGGCAGGAGATCGAGATCGGCGCGTCGGTCGGGATCGCGCTGAGGCCGCGCCACGGCAATACGCTGACCGAGTTGATGCGCGCCGCCGACGCCGCGATGTACCAGGCCAAGGCGAGCGGGCGCGGGCGGATCGAACAGTTCAGTGAGGCGCTCGCGGGCCAGCTCGCCGAGCGCGCGCAGCTCGAGATCGACTTGAGGAGCGCGATCGCGCGCGATCAGTTCGCGCTCGTCTATCAGCCGCAGGTGCGGCTTACCGACGGCGCGATCGTCGCTGCCGAGGCGCTGCTGCGCTGGAACCATCCGCACGATGGCCTCAAGCTGCCGGGCAGCTTCATCGAGCGTGCCGAGGAGACGGGACTGATCGTCGAGATCGGGCAATGGGTGATCGATACCGTCGCCGGCACGATCGCGCGCTGGAGCCGGATGGGGATCGAACAGCGGCTGGCGATCAACATCAGCCGTCGCCAGCTCGACCATGCGAGCTTCTTCCGCGGGCTGCGCCAGGCGATGCACGCCGCGGGCGCGCCGGCGCGGCTGCTCGAGCTGGAGATCACCGAGACGCTGGCGATGCATTGCAGCGACGACGTGCTCGCCGCGATCGCCGAGCTGCGTGCGGACGGTGCGATGGTGGCGATCGACGATTTCGGCACCGGCTATTCCAACCTCGCGCGGCTCAAGACGCTGCCGATCGACCGGATCAAGCTCGATCGTTCGATCGTCGAGCATGTCGTCGATCATGCCGAGGCGCGCGCGGTGGCGCAGGCGGTGATCGGGCTGATCCACGGGCTCGGCTGCCAGGCGGTCGCCGAGGCGGTGGAGAGCGATGCGCAGATGAACCTGCTGCGCGTGCTCGGCTGCGATGTCGTCCAGGGCTATGCGGTCGCGCCGCCGATGGCGGAAGCGGCGTTCGTCGATTGGGCGCGCGGCGGCGAACGTGCGATCGGCGCGGGCTAGGGCCGTCTCCTGGATGCCGATCGGTCCTGGTACGATGGAATTGAAGTGCGTTGCGTAATGGCCGTCATGCTGAACTTGTTTCAGCATCCATTCTCCACAACCGACGCCATTACTTGCGGCACGATGGACCCTGGAACAAGTTCAGGGTGACGATTCCGGATTGTGGCGGCCTTCAGTTCCAGACGACTGGAGCGGATTGGGATCGCCGGCTCCAAGCAGCCGCATGGCGATATCGGCGTATATTGTCGTCAGGCGGCGGAGGTCGGCGACGGCGACGGCCTCGTCGAGCTTGTGCATCGTCGCGTTGAGCAGCCCGAATTCGGCCGTCGGGCAGAGCCTGGACAGGAAGCGCGCGTCCGACGTGCCGCCCGAGGTCGAAAGCTCCGGCCGCGCGCCGGTTTCTGCCTCGATCGCATCGCCGATCGCATCCGAAAGCGCGCCGGGTTGGGTGAGGAAGGCCTCGCCCGAGATAAGGGGCGTCACCACCGCCGTCGGCGCGTGCTTGTGCGCAATCGCCGCGATCCGGGCGGCGAGGTCGGCGCCGCGGTGCAGGTCGTTGAAGCGGATGCTGAGGCGGGCCTGCGCGCGGCCGGGGATGACGTTGTGCGCCGGATTGCCGACGTGGAGATCGGTCACCTCGATGTTCGAGGGTTGGAACCAGTCGGTGCCCTGGTCGAGCACGATGGCTTCGATCTCCGTGAGGATCGCGACCAACGGGGAAATCGGATTGTCGGCGAGGTGGGGGTAGGCGACGTGGCCTTGCTGCCCCGGCACGTCGATCCAGATGTTGACCGAGCCGCGACGGCCGATCTTGATCGTGTCGCCCAGCCGCGAGACCGAGGTGGGCTCGCCGACGAGGCAGAAATCGGGGCGGATGCCGCGTTCGTCCATCCGCTCGATCAGCGCGCGCGTGCCGTGGATCGCGGGGCCTTCCTCGTCGCCGGTAATGACGAAGCTGAGCGTCCCCGCCCCGGCCGGCACCTGCGCCGCTGCCGCCACGAAGGCGGCGACCGCGCCCTTCATGTCGACCGCGCCGCGGCCGTAGATCAGCCCGCCGCGCTCCTCGCCCGCGAACGGCTCGGCCGACCAGCCCGCGCCGGGCGGCACCACGTCGAGATGGCCGGCGAAGACGAGGTGCGCGCCGCCGCTGCCGCGGACCGCGAGCAGATTCTCGACCGGGCCGTCGGGGGCATCGCCCGCCGTGAAGCGCTCGATCGCGAACCCGAGCGGCAGGAGCGCGGCCTCGAGCACGTCGAACACGGCCCCGCGCGCGGGCGTCACGCTCTCGGCGGCGATGAGCGCCTTGGTGAGCGCGACCGGATCGGGCAGAGTGGCGGCAGACATGGGAGGTTCCATTGCCCAAGCTCGATCCCGACACAATCCCGTTCACCACTGGCAGCGGGTATCCGCCGCCGCTCGACGAACCCGTCGCGGGGCGCGTGGTGCGCAATCTTTCCACGGCGGGCGGCGCGAGGGACTGGGTGGCGAACCATGTGACGGTGCCGCCGGGCGGCTGGTCGTCGCAGCGCCACTGGCATGAGGGTGAGGACGAAATCGTCGTGATGCTGGCGGGCGAGGCGGTGCTGGTCGACGACGACGGTCGGCATCCGATGCGCGCGGGCGATGTAGCGATCTTCCCGAAGGGCGATCGCAACGGCCATCACCTCGTCAACGAATCGGCGGCGCCGTGCGTGTTCGTGGCGCTCGGCGTGCCCGAGGCGTCGCCATGCCATTATCCCGACGTCGATCTGCGCTGGGCGCCCGATACGGGCGACACCCACGCGGACGGATCGCCCTACTGACCGCGGCAATTGCCATGATTCGGTAATCGAACCGCAACCGGCCTGTCGCGAATCGTCGGCAGGGCGCCCCCGAGCCACAATATCCATCGGGGGCCAGCATCATGATTGTTTCAACGGTTCGTCGCGCACGCCTGCTCGTGGGCACGGCGCTTCTCCTCGCGCCTGCCGCCGCCTTTGCGGGCGACGTGACGGGGAGCGTCGCCGACGCCAGCGGCACGCGCATCCTGCAGGGCGCGCAGATCGAGCTGGTCGAGCTCGGCCGCACCGCGCAGGTCGACGGCAACGGCCAATATCGGATCGCCGACGTGCCCGCGGGCACCTACACGCTGCGCGCGACCTATGTCGGCGCGGCGCCGGTGGTGGAGACGATCACCGTTCCGGCGAGCGGCACGCTGACCGAGGACATCCTGCTCGGCAATGCGGGCAGCGACATCCTGGTGATGGGGCAGCGCGCCAATCTGCTGGGCGCGCTGTCGCGGCAGCGCTCCGCCGATGGAGTCGAAAGCGTACTGACGCGCGACGCGGTGGGGCAATTCCCCGACCAGAATGTCGCCGAATCGCTGCGCCGTCTGCCCGGCATCAACATCCTCAACGATCAGGGCGAGGGGCGGTTCGTTTCGGTGCGCGGGCTCGATCCGAACCTCAACGCGGCGTCGATCAACGGCGTGCGCGTGCCCGCACCCGAATCCGACGTTCGCTCGGTCGCGCTCGACGTGGTGTCGAGCGACCAGATCGAATCGATCGAGGTCAAGAAATCGCTGACCCCCGACATGGACGCCGACACGATCGGCGCCTCGATCGAGATCCACACGACCAGCGCGTTCGACCGCAAGAAGGATCTGCTGACGGGCAAGATCGAGGGTAGCTACAACGACAAGCGCGACAGCTTCACGCCCAAGGCGGACGTGGATTTTTCCACCAAGCTCGCCGATAATTTCGGTATCTCGGGCGGCTTCTCCTATTACAAGCGCGAATTCTCGACCGACGGGATCGAGGCGGGCGGGTGGAACAGCACCGAAGACGGCGTGGTCTATGTCGAGGAGCCCGAATATCGCGATTACGACGTCGATCGGAAGCGGATCAACGGCTCGCTCTCGTTCGACTACAAGCCCAGCGACACGACGACGCTCTATCTGCGCGGCATCTACAGCCAGTTCGACGACCAGGAAACGCGCAGCCGCCTCGCCTTCGTGTTCGACGGCGAGCCCAATGCGGCCGAGGGCGACACCGTCCATTTCTCCGATGCCGACGACCGGATCGAGGTGCGCCGCGATCTGAAGGACCGGTTCGAGCGCCAGCGCATCCGCTCGATCACGCTGGGCGGCGAGACCGACACCGGCGACTGGAAGCTCGATTATGCCGCCGCCTGGGCCAAATCGAGCGAATATGAGAACGGCTCGCTCGATCCCACCCGCTTCCGCGCCCGCTTCGAGGATCAGGGAGTCGAGCTCGATTATCATTACGACCCCCGCAAGCCGTTCTTCGACGTCACGAGCGGGGCGGACCTGTTCCTCGATCCCACCCAATACGAGTTCAACCGCATCGAGCGCACCGCGCTGTCGGATTCGGTCGACGAGGAATATTCGGTTCATGCCGACATCGGCCGCACCTTCGCCGCGACCGGGGGCGAGTTCACGATTCAGGGCGGCGTCAAGGCGCGCTGGCGCGACAAATCGTACGACTTCAACCTCGATTATTTCGGCGACTACAACGGCGATTTCACGCTGGCCGACGTGCTTGGGCATCAAAGCTACAGCTATTTCGACATCGAGCCGCTGCCCGATCGCGACGCGATCCGCGATTTTCTGGCCGCGAACGGCGGCAATTTCGAGCATGACCCGGCTGAGGAAGGCTATAATTCGGCGATCAGCGACTATGACGCGAAGGAGGATATCCTCGCGGGCTATCTGCTCGGCCGTTGGGACAGCCCGAGCCTGCGCGTGATCGGCGGCGTCCGCGTCGAGCGCACGCGCAACGAATTGAACGGCTTCCTCGTCTCGCAATATGACGAGCCCGAGGACGGCCCGTGCGGCGACATCACCTGCGTCGATCCCAACCGCTTCAAGCGCAGCTATACCGATTGGATGCCGAGCGTGAACGTGCGCTACGCCGCGGGCGAGGGGCTGGTGCTGCGCGCCGCCGCCTACAAGAGCCTGGTGCGCCCGAACCTGAAGGATCTCGCGCCGCGCTTCACGATCAACGAGGATCTGGAGGCGGAATTCGGCAACCCCTACCTCAAGCCCTATTCGGCGTGGAATTTCGACGCCTCGGCCGAATATTATTTCCAGCGCGACGGCGCGATTTCCGCCAATTTCTTCCACAAGCGGATCAAGGATTTCATCTTCACCAACACCTTCGACGGCGGGCCCAACGATCCCTATGGCGGCGTCTACAACGGCGTGACCTATACCGAGGCGGACATTCCGCAGAACGGCGACACCGCCAACGTGACGGGCGCCGAGTTCAGCTACAGCCAGGTGCTGTCGTTCCTGCCCGCGCCGCTCGACGGTTTGCTGGTCAATTTCAACTATACCTATACCGACGCCACCGGGCGCCTGCCCGACGGGCGCAAGATCGCGCTGCCTTCGTCGTCGAAGAACACCTTCAACGCGGTGCTGGGCTACGAGAAGGGGCCGCTCAGCCTGCGCGCGGCGGGCACGTTCCGCGACACCTATCTCGACGAGGTGGGGAGCCAGGCGGACGAAGACCGCTATGTCGACAACCACTTCCAGCTCGATCTCAGCGCCAAATTCCGGATCACCAAGGGCATTCAGCTCTTCGCCGACTGGATCAACGTCAACAACGCGCCCTATTTCGCCTATCAGAATTACGGCGGGGCGAAACGGCTGCTGCAATATGAGGAATATAGCTGGACCGCCAAGGGCGGCGTGAAGGTGACCTTCTGATGCGGCGCCTCGTTCTGATGACCGCAGCCGCGTCGCTGGCGGGGTGCGCCGCGACGGGAGGCAGCCCGGCCGTTTCGTCGGCACCGACGGCGGAGGTGCCCGCCGCCGGCGAGACGGCGGCGGTCGCCACCGCCAATGCCGATGCCGCCGACGACCCCGCGATCTGGGCGCGCGCCGACGGCACGCCGTTCCCGTTCTCGGGCAAGGAGGTGCCCGGCATCATCCTGGGCACCGACAAGAAGGCCGGGCTCTACGTCTTCGGGCTCGACGGCAACACGCTGCAATTCTTGCCCGACGGCCTGCTCAACAATGTCGACCTGCGCAGCGAGGGCGACGGGTTCGTCGCCGGGGCATCGGATCGCGGGCGGATGGGAGTCGCGCTCTATCGCTTCTCGGGGAGCGGCGCGCTGGCGCCGGCGGGGTTCATCACCTCCGATGTCGGCGAGCCCTACGGCTTCTGCATGGGCCGTCACGACGGCGCGCTGATCGCGGTGCTCGTCGCCAAGGACGGGGAGGTGCGCGTCTACCGCCTGAGCGCGGCGGGCGGGGAATGGACCGGCACCGAGGAGCGCCGCTTCTCGGTCGGCTCGCAATCCGAAGGCTGCGTCGTCGATGACGAGACCGGCACGCTCTACATCGGCGAGGAGACGGTCGGGGTGTGGCGCTATCCGCTCGACGCCGCGTCGGGCACGCGCACCGAGATCGCCGCGGTCGGCGACGGCAGGCTGGTGGCCGACGTCGAAGGCGTGACGCTGATCCGCGACGGCGCGGACAAGTTTCTGATCGTCTCGAGTCAGGGCGACAGCGCGTTCGCGGCGTGGACGCTCGACGGCGATGCCGCGACCTATGCCGGGCGCGTGCGGATCACGGCGGCGAAGGGTGTCGACGGCGTCAGCGGCACCGATGGCGTCGATGCGTGGTCGGGGGCGATCGGCCCCTACGCCAAGGGTCTGGTCGTGGTGCAGGACGACGACAACGACGGCGCGGCGCAGAATTTCAAGCTGGTCGACTGGTCGGCGATGCGCGCGGCGCTGGAGCGGTAAAGGGGGGAGCAGTCGTCGGCGGGGGTCACTCCGCCGGCGGCTGCTCGAATTGCTCGATCACCCATTCCTCTTCCTGCGCGGCGGCGATCCAGTCCTGCATGAAGGGGTGTTCGAGCACCGCGTGCATATAGGCGGGCGCGAAGCGCGGCACGGGAAGCTGATAGGTGACGATCCGCGTCACCACCGGCGCGAACATGATGTCGGCCGCGCCGAAATCGCCGAACAGGAAATCGCCGTCGCCGCCATAGCGCGCGCGGGCCTCCGCCCAGACCTGCATGATCCGCTGAAGATCGGCGAGCACGTCGTCGTCGGGGCGCTTGGCTTCGAAGACCTGGCGGATGTTCATCGGATGCTTGCGGCGCAGCGCGGTGAAGCTCGAATGCATTTCCGCCGCCATCGATCGCGCCATCGCGCGCGCGGCATTGTCTTCGGGCCAGAATTTGTCGCGGCCGGCCTTGTCGGCGAGATAGTCGACGATCGCCAGGCTGTCCCACACCACGGCGTCGTCGTCCCACAGGATCGGCACCTTGCCCGAGGACGGGCCGAACTCCGCGCCGCCGCGGCGCTGGTCCCAGTCCGCATCGTAGAGCGGGACGACCACTTCCTCGAACGCGAGGCCGGATTGCTTGCACGCGAGCCAGCCGCGCAGCGACCAGGACGAATAGGCCTTGTTGCCGATGATGAGCTTCATGCGATCTCCGTCATGCCAGCGGAGGCCGGCATCTCTCCAATATAGAGACCCCAGCGTTCCTTGGGGTGACGGCGTGGGGTAGGGGACCGCCGCGCGGCTGTCTAGGCTGCCTGCAGCGCGCCGTTTCCAACGAAGCCCCTAGCCGATCGCGTCGATCACCGCGGCGCGCAGGTCGGGAATGCCGAGGCCGGTTTCGCTCGAGGTGGCGATGATGTCGGGATGCGCGGCGGGGTGCTTGCGCGCTTCCTCGGCGGTGGCGGCGGCGACCTTGTCGAGCTCGGTCGGCTTGATCTTGTCGGCCTTGGTGAGGACGAGGCGATAGCTGACCGCGGCGTCGTCGAGCATCTTCATCACCTCGCGGTCCACGTCCTTGATGCCGTGGCGCGAATCGATGAGGACGAGCGTGCGCTTGAGCACCGCGCGGCCGCGCAGAAAATCGTTCACCAGGAAGCGCCATTTCTTGACGACGTCCTTGGGCGCCTTGGCGAAGCCGTAGCCGGGCATGTCGACCAGCCGGAAGGCGAGCGGCGTGCCCACGTCGAAGAAATTGAGCTCCTGCGTACGCCCCGGCGTCACCGAGGTGCGCGCGAGCGCCTTGCGGCCGGTGAGCGCGTTGAGCAGCGACGACTTGCCGACGTTCGAGCGGCCCGCGAAGGCGACCTCGGGCACCGCCGCGTCGGGCAGGAATTGCAGCGACGGCGCGGATTTGAGGAAGGCGATCGGGCCGGCGAAAATCTTGCGGGCGGATTCCAATTCCTCCCCGGCACGGGGAGGGGGACCAAGACGCGCAGCGGCTTGGTGGAGGGGCGGCGGCGCAGCCGCCGTTTCACGGCAGCCCCCTCCACCACTCGCCTCCGGCGAGCGGTCCCCCTCCCCGTGCCGGGGAGGAGTGCTCATTTCACCACTGCCTGTTTGAGCGCGGGGTGCTTCGAATAGAGCCATTGCTGCTGCGCGATCGTCAGCAGGTTCGAGGTGATCCAGTAGACCTGCAGGCCCACCGCGAACGGCGCCATCACGAACATCAGCACCCACGGCATCAGCGCGAAGATCTGCTTCTGCGCGGCGTCCATCGGCGCCGGGTTGAGCCTGAACTGGAAGTACATCGAGATGCCGAGCAGGATCGGAATCACGCCGATCGCGATGAAATGCGGCGGCGTGAAATCGAGCAGCCCGAACAGGTTGAGCGGCGTCAGCGGATCGGGGGCCGAGAGATCCTTGATCCACAGCACGAACGGCTGGTGGCGCATCTCGATCGTCAGCATCAGCACCTTGTACAGCGCGTACATGATCGGCACCTGGAGCAATGTCGGCAGGCAGCCCGCGACCGGATTGACCTTTTCGGTCTTGTAGAGCTGCATGATCTCCTGCTGCTGGCGCGGCTTGTCGTCCTTGTGGCGCTCCTGGATCGCCTTCATCTTGGGCTGGAGCGCGCGCATCGCCGCCATCGAGGCGAATTGCCGCTGCGCGATGGGGAACAGCAGGCCGCGGATCGTGACCGTCAGCAGGATGATCGCGACGCCGAAATTGCCGATCAGCTTGAACAGCCAGTCGAGATAATAGAAGATCGGCTTTTCGACGATGCGGAACCAGCCCCAGTCGATCGCGTAATCGAGTTGCTTAACGCCTTCCGCATCCGTGTAGTGATCGAGAAGTTCAACTTCTTTAGCCCCGGCGAAGAAGCGCGAGCTTTGGGTTACCATTTGGCCGGGCTGCACTATTTTGGTTGGTAGGGTGTAATCCGCTTGATAACCCTTATGCGGAGCTGGACGAAACTGACCGGTGAATGCTTGACCCTGATCGGGAACCAGCGCCGTCAACCAATACTTGTCGCTGAATCCCAGCCATCCACCATTGCCGGCAAAGCGGTTTACGCCTGCAACGGCCGACGTGCCGAATAGCTTGGCAAAGAAGCCAGGCTCTTCGCCGTCAAGGTTGGCGAATGTGATGTCGTAATTCGTGCTGTTACCGGAGGAGCCAACTGGTCCGGTGTGGATCGTCCACGTGTCGGAATCCTTCGAGGGGCCCTTGCGGTTGACGAGCGCATAGGTCGCGACCGGCACTGCCGCCGCGCCGGCATTGGCCACGGTCTGCTCGACCGTGAACATGAAATCCTGGTCGACCGAGATCTTGATCCGGAAACGCTGCCCTTGCGCGTTGGCGGCGCTCAGCGTCACCGGCGTGGCGGGGGTCAGCTTGTTGCCGTCGGCCTGCCAGATCGTATCCGGCCCCGGCGGATTGAGCCCCTGCGCCTGCCAGCCGAAGCTCGCGAAATAGGCGTCCGGCGCGCCCGAGGGCGAGAGCAGGCGGATCGGCGCGGAATCCTTCGCGACCGTCTGCTTGTAATCCTTGAGGATCAGGTCGTCGATCCGCGGGCCCTTGAGGTTGATCGAGCCCGAGAGCGCGGGCGTGTCGATCGCCACGCGCGGCGTTTCGGCGAGCACCTGCTGCCGGTTGCGCACCGCGGCGGGCGCATCGGCGGCGGGATCGGCCTGCGGTTGCGGCACGATTTTGGTCTTGCCGTCCTCGATCTTCGTCACCGGCGGGTTGGCGGCGGGGAAGAATTGATGCTGCACCACGGGCCAGCCGAATAGCAGCAGCACCGCGATGACCGCGAAGACGACGAGATTGCGATTGTCTTGGCTCACCAGGCGTGATCCTTACGTCTCAAATTCAAGGCACCGGATCAGGGCCGTATCCGCCCCACGGATGGCAGCGGGCGATCCGCCGCACGGCGAGCCATCCCCCCTTGAGTGCCCCATAGCGGCGAAGCGCCTCGATTGCATAGGCCGAACAGCTCGGCTGGTAGCGGCACGTCGGCGGCAGCACCGCCGACGGACCGAGCTGCCACGCGCGGCACAGCAGGATGAGGAGGCGGGCGATCATGCTACCGATCCGTCACCCCGGACCTGTTCCGGGGTCCGCTGCGCGGCCCCACGGTGGATGCCGGAACAAGTCCGGCATGACAGGGAGGGAAACATCACCGCGCCACCTTCGCCAGCGCCTTGACGAGTTCGGCGCGGAGCTGCCCGAAATCGCGTTCTACGCCGCCCATGCGGCCGATCAGGACGTGGTCGGCGCCCGCGAGCCCGTGCTCGGGCAGCACCTCGCGCGCAAGCGCACGGAAGCGGCGCTTCATCCGGTTGCGGACGACGGCATTGCCGATCTTCCTGGTGACGGTGATGCCGATCCGCATCAGCGGATCGCCGTCGCCGCGCGGCCGCGCCAGCAGCACGAAGCCGGGCATGGGCGCACGCTTCCCCGCATTCGCCGCGAGGAAATCACGGCGCGCCTTTATGGCTGCCACCGCACCAGCCCGCTCCCCCACCCGGTCTCCCACGATCCTACCCTGCTGGGAGGCCGGGTGGGGGAGCGGGCCGGAGCCGCCGCAAATGGCCTTTACGCCGACAGCTTCTTGCGGCCGCGCGCGCGGCGGGCGCGGATCACGTTGCGGCCGCCCGGGGTCGCCATCCGCGCGCGGAAGCCGTGACGGCGCGCACGCACCAGATTGCTCGGCTGAAAGGTCCGCTTCATCGATCATTCCTCGGAATTCAGAATTGAAAAGGGCCGCCACGGGGACGGCCTCACGGCCGCAGCCCATAGGCAAAGCCGGCGCCCAAGTCAACGCGAACGCTCCCGGCCGAGCCAGCGGTTGATGCGCGCGCGGAGCGGCGGGGTCGGCTCGCGCAGGCCGAGCTCGACGTCGCGCGCGCGGCGGCGGCGAAAGCTGCGGCGGCGCAGGCCGTGATCGGCCATCTCGCCCATCTTCGGCCAGCGACGCTTGAGCCGCGCGAAGCGGCGCCGCGCCCAGAGCGAATTGCGCAGCACCAGCGTCAACCCGCCGGCAAAGACGAAGATGCCGCCCGGCCCCGGCAAGGGGCCGACGATCGGGGTCGAGAGAATCAGCAGCGTGCCGATCGCCAGCAGGGCGATGCGGACGGCGGGATGGGAACGGCGCTTGGGGCGATCGGGCGTCACGGGGGTCATCTGGGGCCGGTGTGTTGCATCCGCAAGTCGGTTTGCGGCTTGCCCCGGAATGGAGCGGTCGCTTCCTGCCCCGGTTGGCGCGCGAGGAAAAGTGGTTATGGATAAGGCGTTGGGGGACGGGGGACACATGGTCGCGATCGTATCGACAGTGGCGTATCTCGGGCTCGAGGCGCGCGCGGTCGAGGTGCAGGTGCAGCTCATTCCGGGGCTGCCCGCCTTCCATGTCGTCGGGCTCGCCGACAAGGCGGTCGCCGAGAGCCGCGAGCGCGTGCGCGGCGCGGTTGCGGCGCTGGGGCTGGCGCTGCCGCCCAAGCGGATCGTCGTCAATTTGTCGCCCGCCGATCTGCCCAAGGAAGGATCGCATTTCGATCTGCCCATCGCGTTGGCGCTGCTCGGGGCGATGAGCGTGGTCGATGTCGAGACGCTCGCCGATTACGTCGTCGTCGGCGAGCTCGGGCTCGACGGGCGGGTCGCACCGTCGCCGGGGGTGCTGCTGGCCGCGCTCCATGCCTCGGCGGAGGGCAAGGGACTGGTCTGCCCCGCGAGCCAGGGCGCGGAGGCGGCGTGGGCCGGATCGATCGAGGTGATCGCCGCGCCCGACCTCCTGGCGCTGCTCAACCATTTCAAGGGTCACGGCCTGTTGTCGCCGCCGCAGCCGGGCGAGGCCGAGACGCCGGGGCTCGGCCCCGATCTCAAACAGGTCAAGGGCCAGGAAACCGCCAAGCGCGCGCTCGAGATCGCGGCGGCCGGGGGGCACAATCTGTTGATGGTCGGGCCGCCGGGCGCAGGCAAATCGCTGATGGCGAGCTGCCTGCCCGGTATCCTGCCGCCGCTCGACGCCGCCGAGGCGCTCGAAGTCTCGATGGTGCAATCGGTGGCGGGCACGCTCAACGGCGGGCGGCTGACACGTACGCGGCCCTATCGCAGCCCGCATCATTCGGCGTCGATGGCGGCGCTGGTGGGCGGCGGGCTCAAGGTCAGGCCGGGCGAGGTCAGCCTCGCGCATCTGGGCGTGCTGTTCCTCGACGAGCTTCCCGAATTTCAGCGCAGCGTGCTCGATTCGCTGCGCCAGCCGCTCGAAACCGGCGTCGTCAGCGTCGCGCGCGCCAACGCGCACGTCACCTTTCCCGCGCGGGTGCAGTTGGTCGCGGCGATGAACCCGTGCCGGTGCGGGCATCTGGGCGACGCGTCGCTTGCCTGCTCGCGGGCCCCGCGGTGCGCGGCCGATTACCAGGCGAAGGTCTCGGGCCCGCTGCTCGACCGCATCGACCTCCACGTCGAGGTGCAGGCGGTGACCGCCGCCGATCTCGTGCTGCCGCCGCCCGCCGAAGGCTCGGCCGAGGTCGCCACGCGGGTGGCCGAGGCGCGGCAGGTGCAGGCGCGGCGCTATGACGGCACCGAGACGCGCACCAATGCCGAGATCGACGGCGATTTGCTGGAGGCGGTCGCGACCCCCGACGAACCCGGTCGCAAGCTGCTGGCGCAGGCGGCGGAGGCGATGCGGCTCTCGGCGCGCGGCTATACCCGCGTGCTGCGCGTCGCGCGCACGATCGCCGATCTTGCAGGCGCCGAAGGGATAGGGCGCATCCACGTCGCCGAAGCGTTGAGCTATCGCCGGCAGGCGCCGCGCAGCTGAACCGTCCGGAGGTGCTTGCGGGGCGCGGCGGCATCGTCTAGCGAGCGGCGCGCTGCCCCTGTGGCGAAATTGGTAGACGCGCTCGACTCAAAATCGAGTGCCGCAAGGCATGCTGGTTCGAGTCCGGCCAGGGGCACCATCTTTCCCGCATGCGGGAAAGCGCAGAATTTTTCCTCAAACCATCGGCATCGCCCGCGCGAGGATCGCAGGTGCGTCGATCGCGCCCCGAAACGCGCCGTATGCGGCCCCGCGTTGCGTCAGCCGCAGGCGGCAGAAGGCGCCGGCGATCGGGCTGTTCCATGCGAGCAGCACCGCCGCCTGCGCCGCCAGCGCGAGCCGTTCCACCCGCCACCGGGCGTCGGCCTCGCCGTCCGACGGATCGTCGATCCCCGCGAGCCAGGCGTCGTAATCGCTGTCGGCGCCGCGCCCAGCGTTCAGGAAATCGCGCAGCGCGGCGACGCTTTCCGGCTCGCGCTCGATCGCGCGCAGCACGTCGAGCGCGATGACGTTGCCCGATCCTTCCCAGATCGCGTTGAGCGGCGACTGGCGGAACAGCCGCGGCATCGGCCCGGTTTCGATATAGCCCGCGCCGCCCAGGCATTCCATCGCCTCGGTGACGAGCCCGGGCGCGCGCTTGCACACCCAATATTTGGCGATCGGGGTGAGCAGCCGGGCGAGCGGCTCGTCGCGGTCGAAACATTGCGCGAGCCGCATCGCGAGCGCGGTCGCCGCCTCGCTCTCGATCGCGAGATCGGCGAGCACCGCCGCCATCATCGGCTGATCGATCAACCGCCGCTGAAACGCCGTGCGGTGCGCGGTATGCCACAGCGCCTGCGCCAGGGCGCCGCGCATCTGCTGCGCCGAGCCGATCACGCAATCGAGCCGCGTGTGCTGCACCATGCGGATGATCGTCGCGACGCCGCGCCCGGCCTCGCCGAGTTGCTGCGCCAGCGCCCCGCGATACTCGACCTCGGACGAGGCGTTGGAGCGATCCCCCAGCTTGTCCTTGAGCTGTATCACCTGAAACCCGGCGTTGCGCGCGCCGTCGGGCAGCCAGCGCGGCAGCAGGAAGCAGGTCAGCCCGTCCTGGGTATGAGCGAGCGTCAGGAAGGCATCGGACATCGGCGCCGAGCAGAACCATTTGTGCCCGGTGAGCCGCCACCAGCCGTCGCCTGCGGGCTCGGCGCGCGTGGTGTTGGCGCGCACGTCGGAGCCGCCCTGTTTCTCGGTCATCGCCATGCCGATCGTGACGCCCGCCTTGTCGGCAGCGGGCCGGCTGGCGGGATCGTAGCGTGCGGCGGTGACGCGAGGCCGCCACGCCGCCTCGATCGCGGGCGTCGCGCCGAGCGCGGGCACCGCCGCATAGGTCATCGTCATCGGGCAGCTCGTGCCGCTGTCGGCCTGCCCGGTGAGGAACAGCATCGCCGCATGCGCGACATGCCCCGCTGGCGTGCCGTCCCACGCCACGGCCGCGAGCCCGGCATCGAGCCCCATCGCCATCAGCGCGTGATAGGCGGGATGGAAGTGCACCTCGTCGATGCGCCGGCCGTAACGGTCGAACCGGTCGAGCACCGGCGGGTTGCGGTTCGCCTCGACACCCCAGCCGATCGCCTCGGCCGAACCTGCGCGCCGTCCGAGCATGCGGAGCCGTTCTTCGTGCCGCCCGCCGCCCGCGCACGCCACCGCATCGACCAATGCGCGATCGCTCGTGAAGAGGTCCACATCCTCGAACGGAGGCGGCTGGTTGGTGACCTCATGCGTCTCGAGATGCGCGATCGGTCGCAGCGGGGGCATCGTCAGGCTCCGCGAATGGAGGGGCGGAGACCATAGCATAGCCGCCGCCCGGCGGCGATCATCCCGGCTGATGCAGGCGTGCCAGCGCCGCACGGGCGCCGTCGCGTTCGAGGATCGTCAGCCACTCGGTCAGCGCCTGTGCGAAGGCCGCGTCGCGCGCCAGATCGACGGGAAAGATCGCGTCGAGCGCGAGCAGCGCGCCGACGCGCTCGGCAGCGTTTGCCGTGCCGTCGAGCGCTGCGGCGGTGCGCCCGGCCATCGGGTCGTCGACCGTGAAGGGGGCACCGGCATCGTCCACCGCGGCCTGCCAGCGCATCCAGGCGGCGACCGCGAGCGTCAGCGCGGGGGAGGGCGTGCCACGCCGCGCCGCGATCGTCGCGAGCAGGCGCTGGGGCAGCTTCTGCGATCCGTCCATCGCGATCTGGCGGGTGCGGTGCATCAATGCCGGATTGGCGAAGCGCGCCATCAGGTCGCGGCGATAGGCGGCGACGTCGAGCTCGGCGGGTGGGTTGAGCGTGGTTTCGGCTTCATCCCACAGCGTTTCGACGAAGCGGCTGCCCGCGTCGGTCGCGACGACCTCGTGAACGTAATCGATCCCCGCCAGCCCGCCGAGATAGGCGATCCCCGAATGCGCGCCGTTGAGCAGGCGCAGCTTGGCTTCCTCCCACGGCGCGACGTCGGCGGTGAGTTGGACGCCCAGCGCCGCGAAATCGGGGCGCGGGCCGGCGAAGCGATCCTCGATCACCCATTGGGTGAAGGGCTCGGTCTTGACCATGGCGCGGTCCTCGACGCCGAGGCGCTGGCCGAGCGTCGCCACATCGTCGGGCGTGGTCGCGGGCACGATGCGATCGATCATCGTCTGCGGGAAGGCGCCCTCGGCGGCGATCCAGTCGGCCAGATCGGAATCGTGCGCGCGCGCCAGCGTCAGCACCGCGGCTTCGAGGCGGCGCCCGTTGTGCGGCAGATTGTCGCAGCTGATCGCGGTGAAGGGCGGCAGCCCCGCCGCGCGGCGGCGCGCCAGCCCGGCGACGAGGAACCCGGGCGCGGTGCGCGGGGCGTCGAGGCTGGCGAGATCGGCGGCGATGTCGGCGTCGTCCTCGATCAACCGCCCCGTCGCGGGATCGAGCTTGTAGCCCTTCTCGGTGACGGTGAGGGTGACGATGCGCGTATCGGGGCTCGCCAGCGCCGCGACCACGGCCTCGGGGTCTTCGGGCGCGACCAGCACGGCGCCGACCGCGCCGACGATGCGCACCGTCTCCGCCGCGCCGTCGCGCACGACGAGGCTGTAGAGCCCGTCCTGCGGGTTCATCTGGTCGCGCACGCCCGCCGAGCGCAGCGAGACGCCGGTGATGCCCCAGCGCAGGTCGCCGGCCGCAAGCGCGGCGTCGAACACCGCCGCCTGATGCGCGCGGTGAAAGGCGCCGATGCCGAGATGCACTACCCCGGCCGTCACCGCGGCACGGTCGTAAGCGGGGCGGGCGATGTCGGCGCGAAGCGAGGGTAAAGCGGCGGTGTCGAGGCGTCGGCTCACAGGTGATAGGCTTTCTTGACGAGGTCGTAGGTGAGGGCGTGGGCGACCTCGTGCGCTTCGTCCTCGGGCAGGCGGTGCTCGGCGACGAGGCGGGCGAGGAAGGCGCAATCCATCCGCCGCGCCACATCGTGCCGCGCGGGGATCGAGAAGAAGGCGCGCGTGTCGTCGTTGAAGCCCACGGTGTTGTAGAAGCCTGCGGTCTCGGTCACGCGTTCGCGGAAGCGGCGCATGCCCTCGGGGCTGTCGTTGAACCACCAGGGCGGGCCGAGCCGCAGCGCCGGATAATGGCCCGCGAGCGGCGCCAGTTCGCGCGAATAGCTGTCCTCGTCGAGCGTGAAGAGGATGATCGTGAGGCCGGCCTCCGATCCGTAGCGCGACAGCAAGGGATGGAGCGCGTGGACGTAATCGGTCGGCGCGGGGATGTCGGCGCCCTTGTCGCGGCCGAACCGCTCCATGACCTGGACATTGTGGTTGCGGAACACGCCGGGATGGATTTGCAGCGTCATCCCGTCGTCGAGGCTCATCCGCGCCATTTCGGTGAGCATCTGCGCACGGAACAGCTCGGCCTCGTCCGGGGTGAAGGCGCCCGAGCGGATCTTGGCGTAGAGCCGCTCGGCGTCGGCGCGGTCGAGATCGGCGGTCGCGGCGCTGGGATGGCCGTGGTCGGTCGCGGTCGCGCCGCCCACCTCGCGGAAATATTGGCGGCGATTCTCGTGCGCCTTGAGGTAGCCTGCCCAGGTCGCGACGTCCTCGCCCGTGATCTCGCCCAGCCGATCGACATTCTCCGCGAACCCGCCGAAATCGGGGTCGAGCGCGGGATCGGGGCGATAGGTGGTGATGACGCGCCCGTTCCAGCCGCTGTCGCGGATCGCGCGATGATGGTCGAGCGGGTCGAGCGGGCCTTCGGTGGTGGCGAGCGCTTCGATGTTGAAGCGGTCGAACAGCGCGCGCGGGCGGAAGGCATCGGTCGCGAGCGCAGCGTTGATCGCGTCGAACGTCGCATCGGCATTCTCCGCCGACAGCACCTCGTCCATCCCGAACATCTCGACGAACACCCAGTCGAGCCACATGCGCGAGGGCGTGCCGCGGAAGAGATGGTAATTTTCCGCGAACCGCCGCCAGATCGCGCGCGCGTCGCCTTCGGTCGGCCCGCCGTCGGCACGCGGCACGCCGAGCTGCTCGAGCGGCACGCCCTGGCTGTAGAGCATGCGGAAGACGTAGTGATCGGGCACGATGAAAAGGCTCGCGGCGTCCTCGAACGGCGCGTCGGTCGCGAACCAGCCGGGATCGGTATGGCCGTGCGGCGAGATGATCGGCAGATCCTTGATCGCGTCATAGAGCCGGCGCGCGATGGTGCGCGTCGTCGCTTCGGCGGGAAAGAGGCGGTCGGGGTGGAGGGTGAGCTTGGTCATGGGGATCGATTCTGTCCGGCGTTGGGGGAGGGAGCGGCGCGGCCAATGCCGCCGATCAGGGGAAACGCGTCTTGCGTCGACGTAAGAGATATCTCATAGTCGATCTGATATAGCAGATGCGCGCAGCGCAGCAACCGCACGCGGTTGCCGGAAATCGGATCGAAAAGGAGGAACGATGCCCGTCGCAGGTCGGTCATGGATGATCATGCTGGGTCGGGCGCTCTGCGTCCTCGCGCTGTCGTTGCTCGCAATGCCTGCCATGGCAGAGTTATCAGACAACCAGTCCGGTCGTGTCGAGCGGAAATTGGCCGACGGATGGCATTTCCATCTCGGTGACGTCGCGAGCGCGGCCGAGCCGGGGTTCGACGACAGCGGCTGGAGCCGGGTGTCGGTGCCGCATACCTGGAACCGGCTGGGCAATTACGACGAGACGCGGCGCGCCGACGCGAACACGACGCGCGGCGTCGGCTGGTATCGACTGCACTTGCAGGCGCCCCGGCTCGCGGCCGGCGAGCGGGCCTATCTCCAGTTCGACGCGGCGAGCATCATCGCCGACGTCTGGCTCAACGGGCGCAAGCTCGGCCGCCACGAAGGCGCCTTTTCGCGCTTCCGCGTCGATGCCACCGATGCGCTGAAGGCGGGCGACAATGTGCTCGCGGTCAAGGTCGACAATTCGGCGCCCGAGCCGGGCAGCCCGACCGCGAACATCGTCCCTATTTCGGGTGACTTCTTCATGTATGGCGGTCTCTACCGCCCGGTGTCGCTGATCGTGGTCGGCGGCGCGCATGTCGATCTGCTCGATCACGGCAGCCCTGGCGTGTT
>Ga0268289_100080_pt1 | contig 51179 bp, 46 predicted proteins | sample MetspNORM_FD_191340 | JGI IMG/M metagenome (GOLD analysis project Ga0268289, IMG submission 191340) | Soil microbial communities from San-Diego area, Southern California, United States - Methylocaldum sp. NOR-M | ecosystem: Environmental > Terrestrial > Soil > Desert | place: USA: California... | reverse complement strand
CGGAAGATGCCGGCGCCGGTCTTCTGCCCCAGCGCGCCCTTGTCGATCAGCGCGGCCAGCCACTTCGGCGACTTGAAGTACTTGTGCCAGGGATCGTCGGGGAGGGTGTCCGCCATCGTCTTGATGACGTGGGCCATGGTGTCCAGGCCCACCACGTCCGAGGTGCGGTAGGTCGCCGACTTCGGGCGCCCCACGAGCGGGCCAGTCAGGGCGTCGACCTCGTCGAAGCCCAGGCCGGTCTCGGCGGTGTGGTGGATCGTCGACAGGATCGAGAACACGCCGATCCGGTTGCCGATGAAGTTGGGGGTGTCGCGTGCGTACACCACGCCCTTGCCCAGGGTGGTGGTCAGGAAGGCCTCGAGTCCCTGCAGCACTGCCTTGTCGGTGCTTCGCGCCGGGATCAGCTCGGCCAGGTGCATGTAGCGCGGCGGGTTGAAGAAGTGCACGCCGCAGAAGCGATGGCGCAGCTTCGCGGGCAGCACCTCGGCCAGTTGATTGATGCCCAGGCCGGAGGTGTTGCTGGCGAGCACGGCGTGGTCGGCGACGAAGGGCGCGATCTTTTCGTACAGCGCCTGCTTCCAGTCCATGCGTTCGGCGATCGCCTCGATGACCAGGTCGCAGTCGCCGAGCTTCTGCAGGCCCACCTCGTAGTTGGCCGGCACGATCGCCTCGGCCAGCGACCTGCTCGCCAGCGGCGCCGGGCTGAGCTTGCCGAGGTTGGCGATCGCCTTGAGCACGATCCCGTTCGGGTCGCCTTCGCTGGCGGCGAGGTCGAACAGGACAGTGTCGACGCCGGCATTGGCCAGGTGGGCGGCGATCTGCGCGCCCATGACGCCGGCGCCGAGCACCGCGGCCCGGCGTACAAGCAGTTTCTCAGGCATTTCTTATATCTCCTTGAAAAACAAAATATTTGCCACGGATCAGAACCGATCAACGCGGATCAAGGGCGGGGCACGCCTTGTGCCCCTTGATCCATGTCATCCGCGTTCATCCGTGGCGAAGTCAGCTCTTGAAGCCGGCCGCCGCGAAGCGGATCAGCTCCTGCGCGGCCTTGGCGCGATGGGTGGCGTCGCTCACGCCCGAGGGGCGTTTGATCAGCCCGAAGTCGGCCATCGCGTAGGTCAGCGCCCCGGCGAGGAAATCCAGCCGCCAGTAGAGCTGCTCCTTGCTAAGTTCCGGCACGCAGCCGGCGATGGCCTTGGCGAACTCGCGCAGGACATGGCCGTACTGCTCGGACAGGAACTTGCGCAGGCCGTCGTTCTTCTCGGCATAGGCGCGCGCGATCACGCGGATGAAGGCGCCGCCGCCGTTGCGGTCCTGGGCCAGTGCCAGCGCGGGCTCGACGAAGGCGGCCAGGATGGCCTCCAGCCCGCCGGCGTCCTGCGCGCGGGCCTGCTTCAGCAGTGCCAGGCGCTGCGCGCTCATCTCGTCCATGCGCCGGCGGAAGACCTCGGTGACTAGGTTCTCCTTGCTGCCGAAGTGGTAGTTGACCGCGGCGATGTTGACGTCCGCGCGACTGGTGACCTGGCGCAGCGAAGTACCGCCGAAGCCGTGCTGCGCGAACAGCTCCTCGGCGGCGCCGAGGATGCGGTCCTTGGTGGAGAACTGGGTGTTGGCCATGTGCCCGTCGTCGAATCAAACGCTTGTTTGATCGTAGTCCGGAGACCCCGGCCCGTCAAACGCCGACCTGCGGGAGCGGATGCGCCGGGACCGCCGTTGGGCTAGAATTGCCCGTAGCCAAGTCGGCTAAACCCGCGTCCACACGCGGGTTTTTCCATGTTACTCTGGGCCGCGCCCACCCTGCGGCCCGCCTACCGGAGATCATTCCATGGCGCTGGAGCGCACCCTTTCGATCATCAAGCCCGACGCCGTCGCCAAGAACGTCATCGGCGAGATCTATTCCCGCTTCGAGAAGGCCGGCCTCAAGGTCGCGGCCGCGAAGATGAAGCACCTCTCGCGCAAGGAAGCCGAAGGCTTCTACGCCGTGCACCGCGAGCGCCCGTTCTTCGCCGCGCTGGTGGAGTTCATGATCAGCGGCCCGGTGATGATCCAGGTGCTGGAAGGCGAGGGCGCCGTCGCGAAGAACCGCGAGCTGATGGGCGCGACCAACCCGAAGGACGCCGCGGCGGGCACGATCCGCGCCGACTTCGCCGATTCGATCGATGCCAACGCCGTGCACGGTTCCGACGCCGCGGAAACCGCCGCGGTCGAGATCGCGTACTTCTTCCCGTCGACGGACGTGTACGCGCGTTGATTTTTCGCCACGGATTTGCACGGATGAACACGGATAAAGCAAAAAGGAAAACGGAGCGCAGCGCGATACGTTCTGCCTCTCCGCTTTTTGATCCGTGTCATCCGTGTCGATCCGTGGCGAACAGCTCTTTACTTCCACGAGTCCAGTGAACGAAGCAACCTCCAAGCAGAACCTCCTGGACCTCGATCGCGCGGGGCTGGAGCGCTTTTTCGCCGAGAACCTGGGCGAGAAGCGCTTCCGCGCCCACCAGGTGATGAAGTGGATCCACCACCGCCACGTCACCGATTTCGACGAAATGACCGACCTGGGCAAGGCGCTGCGCGCCAAGCTGCAGGCGCATGCGCAAGTGCGCGTTCCCGCGGTCCAGTTCGAGAAGCCGTCGGCCGACGGCACGCACAAGTGGCTGCTCGGCATGGACGGCAGCAACGCCATCGAGACCGTCTTCATCCCCGACAAGGGGCGCGGCACGCTGTGCGTGTCCTCGCAGGTAGGCTGCGCGCTCAACTGCCAGTTCTGCTCGACCGCCACCCAGGGATTCAACCGCAACCTGTCGACCGCCGAGATCATCGGCCAGGTGTGGGTCGCCGCGAAGCACCTGGGCAATGTCCCGCACAGGCAGCGCAAGCTCACCAACGTAGTGATGATGGGCATGGGCGAGCCGCTGATGAACTTCGACAACGTCGTGCGCGCGATGAGCGTGATGCGCGACGACCTCGGCTACGGCCTGGCCAACAAGCGGGTGACGCTGTCCACCGCCGGCATGGTGCCGATGATCGACCGGCTGGGCGAGGAGAGCGACGTCTCGCTCGCGGTTTCGCTGCACGCGGCCAGCGACGAGCTGCGCAGCGAGCTGGTGCCGCTCAACCGCAAGTACCCGATCGAGCAGCTCATGGACGCCTGCGTGCGCTACGCGCTGCGCAAGCGCGGCACCTCGGTCACGTTCGAGTACACCCTGATGAAGGGCGTCAACGACCAGCCCGTGCACGCGCGGCAGCTGGCCCGGCTGATGCGCCAGTTCGACAACGCGGTGCAGATGAAGGACGCGGGCAAGGTCAACCTGATCCCGTTCAACCCGTTCCCGGGCACGCGCTTCGAGCGCTCGCCGGAGGCGGACATCCGCGCGTTCCAGAAATCGCTGCTCGACGCGCAGGTGCTGACCATGGTCCGGCGCACGCGCGGCGACGACATCGACGCGGCCTGCGGCCAGCTCAAGGGGCAGGTCGCCGACCGCACGCGGCGCCAGGCCGAGCACCGCCGGCGCCTGCAGGCACAGGAAAGGGGGAACGGGGATGCGGCCGCATAGCGCCATCGCCTTCGCAGTCGCGCTGGCGCTGCTTGCCGGCGCCTGCTCGCGCCTGACCTTCGTCAAGCGCGACATGGGCAGCGGCGACTACGAGCGCACCGCGCCCTCGTACGAGTTCCACGACGACCCGGCGACGAAGCAGCGGACCCGGCTGCGCAACCACCTGGTGCTGGCGGGCAACGCGCTGCGGACCGGCGACCTCGAGCAGGCCCGCGGAGAAGCGCGCGCGGCGCTGGAGATCGATCCCCGTTCCGCGGATGCGAATACCTTGCTGGCGGTGGTCGAGGGGCAGGCCGGGAACGCCGGCCTCGCCGGCGGCTACTACGCCAAGGCGGCCGAGCTCGCGCCGGAACAGGGCGTCGCGCTCAACAACTACGGCGCCTGGCTGTGCGCGAACGGCCGTGCCGGAGAGTCGCTCGCCTGGTTCGACCGCGCGCTGGCCGATGCGACCTACCGGGAGCGCGCCTCCGCGCTGGCCAATGCCGGTTCGTGCGCCCTGGCCGCCGGCCAGGTCACCGGCCGGGTGGAAGGCAACCTGCGCCAGGCCCTGTCGCTGGATCCGGTCAACGCCACCGCGCTGGCGGCGATGGCCGACTACCAGTACCGCACCGGTCATTACATGGACGCGCGCGCCTTCTCCGAGCGTCGGCTGGCGGCTGCCCCAGCGTCGCCGCCCGTGCTCCTACTTGCGTCACAGATCGAGGAAAAACTTGGCGACAAGGCCGCCGCCGCTCGTTATGTTCATCGACTGCGGGCGGAATTCCCGCAGACGGGGACGGTTCAACCGGGGGAAAGCAGTCGACCATGATGCCGCCCAACCAAGACATGGCGGGACAGCAGGCCGTGGGTAGCGCGCCGGGGTGCGGCCAGCGGCTGCGCGCCGCCCGCGAGGCCGCGGGCCTGAGCCTGCACGACGTCGCCGGACGCCTGAAGATGCCGGTGCGCATCGTCGAGGCGCTGGAAGCGGAGGACTGGACGCGCATCGGCGCGCCGGTGTTCGTCCGTGGCCAGCTGCGCAGCTACTCGCGGCTGCTGGGATTGCCCGTCCAGCCGGTCGAGGCGGCCTCCGGGGTCGCCCCGATCGAACCGACGCGGCTGGTGCCGCGCACCCATACCCCGCGCATGCAGCGCATCGCTGACCAGGTCGGCGGGCGGCTGGTCTACGTCGTGATCACCGCCCTGATCATCCTGCCGGTGTGGGTGGCCACGCAGTCGCACATGGCCGGGGTGCAGGAAGTCGCCGCGCCGCTCGACCTGCCCGCCGGCAAGGTCGCCGCCGCGCACAAGCCGCCGGCCGCCGCCGAACCGGCCGCCGTGGTGGCGTCGATGGCGGCGCTGCCGCCGCGCCAGGCGGCACAGGCGCCTGCGCTGGTGCTCGAGTTCCACGGCGACAGCTGGATGCAGGTCGTCGCGCCCGACGGCCACGGCGTCGAGGAGGCGCTGCTCGGCCCGGGCGACAGCCGTAGCTATCCGGCCGGCGAAGTCGGCCGCATCGTGCTCGGCAACGCCGCTGCCGTGCAGGTGCGCAGCAACGGCCAGGTCCGCGACCTGGCGCCCTACATGCGCGCGAACGTGGCGCGCTTTACGGTATCCTCTGACGGTTCCCTCGCGCCGGTCTCCGACTGACCCGCAAGCGGGTCCAGCGAGGTTCCTGCGTTCCGGCAACGGCGCATGAATCCGGCCAGCCCAGCCGGCGTTCGCGCGCGGCCGGTCTGGTAACGTCGGCCCGCCGCGGGCCAGCCCATCCCATGATCGCCCGCATCGCAGGTGCCGGGCGGGAGAAACGCATCACGACATGGCAATCGACGACCTGCTCGACGAGCACGAACAAAGCGAACGCGTCCTGGCCTGGCTGCGCAGCAACGGCGCCGGCCTGGTCGGCGGCGTCATCCTCGGGCTGGCGCTGATCCTGGGCTGGCAGTGGTGGCGGGGCCAGCAGTCGGCCAAGGCCATGCAGGCCGGCGACGACTACCAGGCCATGCTCAAGAACATCGAAGGCAAGGACCTGAAGGCCGCGCAGGCCAGGCTTGCCGGGCTCGGCGACACGCCCTACGCGACCCTGGGTGCGCTCGACCTGGCCAAGGCGCAGATGGACGCGGGCCAGCGCGATGCCGCCTTGGCGACGCTCAAGGCCACCGATCCGTCCGAACCGGCCCTTCGGCAGGTCGTCCTGCAGCGCCGCGCGCGGCTGCTGATCGACGCGGGCAAGCCGGCCGACGCGGTGCAGGTGCTGCAGGGCGCCACCGACGCCGCCAGCCTCGACGTGCGCGGCGATGCGCAGGTCGCGCTCGGCAAGCGCGAGGATGCCCGCAGGTCCTACGCCGAAGCGCTGGCCAGGCTGGACGTCGCCTCGCCCGGCCACCGGCTGGTCGAACTCAAGCTCACCGATGTCGGCGGCTCGCCCGACAAACCCGAGGCGCGCAACCGATGACGCACGCGATGACGCATTCCGCCCCGCACCGGGCCCGCCATGTCGCCATCGCGCTGCTGTGCGTGGTCGCACTGGCCGGCTGCAGCACCATCAAGGGCTGGTTCGGCGGCAAGGACAAGGACAAGTCCGGCGAGCCGGTCGAACTGACCGAATTCACCGCCACCGCCACCGTGAGCAAGCTGTGGTCGGCCAAGGCCGGCAAGGGCGAGGAACTGCTCGGCGCCCGCCAGGGCCCTGCGATCGCCGACGGCCGCGTGTACGCCGCCGCGGTCAAGGGCGGCGTGCACGCCTTCGACCTGCAGACCGGGGCGAAGCTGTGGTCGTACGATTCCGACCTCCAGCTGTCCGGCGGCCCGGGCGCGGGCGACGGCCTGGTCGTGGTGGGCGGCCTGGAAGGCGACGTGGTCGCGCTCGATGCCGCCACCGGCGCCGAGAAGTGGAAGGCCAAGGTCGTCAACGAGGTCATCGCCGCGCCGGCGATCGGGCAGGGCATGGTGTTCGTGCGCTCCAACGACGGCCGCGTCACCGCCTTCGACGCCGCCACCGGCGAGCGCCGCTGGTTCTGGAACCACGACCTGCCGATGCTGACCGTGCGCGGCAACGACGCGCCGGCGCTAGGCCCGGGCTACGTCTTCGTCGGCAACGACGACGGCACGGTGTCGGCGCTGTCGATGGCCGACGGCCGCGAGCTGTGGAGCCAGACCATCGCCCAGGCCGACGGCCGCAGCGAACTCGAGCGCATGGCCGACGTCGACGGCACCCCGGTGCTCGACGGCGCCGTGCTCTACGCCACCAGCTTCAAGAAGCAGACGCTGGCCATCGAGGCCCCGAACGGGCGACCGCTCTGGGCGCACGACAGCGGCGGCGCCGGCCGCGTCGGCCTGGCGCCCGACCGCATCGTGGTCACCGATCCCGACGGCATCGTCTGGGCGCTCGACAAGAACACCGGCACCGCGATGTGGTCGCAGCCGGCGATGGCGCGACGCGGCCTGACGGCGCCGGCGATCCAGGGCGACTACGCGGTGGTCGGCGATTTCGACGGCTACCTGCACTGGCTCAAGCTCGACACCGGCGAACTCGCCGCGCGCGTGCGCACCGGCCGCGACGCGGTGCGCGCGACCCCGGTCGTCGTCGACGGCATCCTCGTGGTCGAGGACACCGACGGCGGCCTCAACGCGTATCGCGTCGGCCAGTGACGCCGGGAACCGGCGTGCGTGAAGGCGGCGCTCGCCGCCGGACGCGTCCCGGTCCCGTCGATTCCATCAACATCGTGAAAGAGGATTGAGCATGGGAACCAGGTAACCCGGGCAGTCGCGAATCGCCATCGATTCCCGATTCCCAATTCCCGATTCCCGGCCCTTCGCCCATGCTTCCCCTCGTCGCCCTGGTCGGTCGCCCCAACGTCGGCAAGTCCACGCTGTTCAACGCGCTGACGCGCACGCGCGATGCGCTGGTGCACGACGAGCCCGGCGTCACCCGCGACCGCAACTACGGCGTCTGCCGCCTCGACGAGGCGCAGCCGTTCGTGCTGGTCGACACCGGCGGCATCGCCGGTGAAAACGTCCACCTGGAAAGCGGCAACCTCGCCGGCGCCACCGCGCGGCAGGCGCGCGCCGGCGCGGAGGAGGCCGACCTGGTCCTGTTCGTGGTCGACGGCCGCGAGGGCCCTTCGGCGCTCGACGACGACCTGCTGCGCTGGCTGCGCAAGGCCGCGCGCCCGACCTTCCTGGTCGTCAACAAGATCGACGGCGTGGACGCGCGCGCGGCGCTGGCCGAGTTCTCGCGCTTCGGCTTCTCCGACGTCTTCGCGATTTCCTCCGCGCACCGCCAGGGCATCGACGAACTGGTGGCGAAGGTGCTGGCGAAGCTGCCGGCCGACGGCGACGCGCAGGTGCCCGACGACGACCCCGGTCGCGTGCGCGTGGCCTTCGTCGGCCGTCCCAACGTCGGCAAGTCGACCCTGGTCAACCGCATCCTCGGCGAGGAGCGAATGATCGCCTCCGAGGTCGCCGGCACGACCCGCGACTCGATCGCCGCCGACCTCGAGCGCGACGGCCGCAAGTACCGCTTGGTCGACACCGCCGGCATCCGCCGCAAGTCGAAGGTGGAGGAAGCGGTCGAGACCTTCTCGATCATCAAGACCCTGCAGGCGATCGAGCAGTGCCAGATCGCGGTGGTGATGCTCGACGCCAGCGAGGGCGTGACCGACCAGGACGCCAGCGTGCTGGGCGCGGTGCTCGATGCCGGGCGCGCGCTGGTCGTCGCCGTCAACAAGTGGGACGGGCTCAGCGACTACCAGCGCGGCCAGGTCGAGTCGCTGCTCTCGCGCAAGCTGGCCTTCGTCGAGTGGGCCGAGGCGGTGCGGATCAGCGCGAAGCACGGCTCGGGGCTGCGGGAGCTGTTCCGCGCCATCCATCGCGCGCACGCCTCGGCGACGCGCCAGTTCGGCACCGCCGAGATCACCCGCGCGCTGGAGACCGCCTACGAGGCCAATCCGCCGCCGGTGGTGCGTGGGCACGTGGCCAAGCTGCGCTTCGCGCACCCGGGCGGGGAGAACCCGCCGACCTTCGTCGTCCACGGCACGCGCCTGCGCACCCTGTCGGATACGTACCGCAGGTACCTGGAGAACTTCTTCCGCAAGCGCTTCAAGCTGGTCGGCACGCCGGTGCGCTTCGTGTTCAAGGAAGGCGAGAACCCGTACAACGACCGCAAGAACGTGCTGACCGAGCGCCAGGTCGCGTCGAGGAAGCGCCTCATCCGGCACGCCAAGCGCAACAAGTGACGTGGCGCGCTTCGGGCGCGCTGTCGCTGTGGCGTCATCCCGCGAAGGCGGGGGTCCCGGAAAGCCGGACCGGCGAAGGCTTATCCTGTCGGGTCATCCCGTCGCAACTCCGCTCGCCATGACCGCACGCCCGGTTCCCGCCGCAGACGAAGGCGTCACCCTCGGCATCCTCGCCGGCGGTCGCGCCACGCGCCTGGACGGTCGCGACAAGGCCTGGCTGGAGCGGGACGGGACGGCGCTCGTGCTCGCGCTGGCGCGCCGGCTGCAGCCCGAAGTCGACGCCACCATCGCCAGCGCCAACCGCAATCCCGAGCGCTACCTCTCGCACGGCCTGCGCGCGGTGCACGACCGCGTGGGTGGCGTCGGCCCGCTCGGCGGGCTGGATGCACTCGCCGCCGCCTGCCAGACGCCGTGGCTGCTCACCATTCCGGTGGACGTGGTCAGCGTCAACGACTGCCTGCTGCGCAGCCTGCGCGCGGCGGGCCCGCACGGGGCCTGGGCCGAGGACGAGGACGGGCCGCAACCGCTGGTCGCGCTGTGGCGCACGGCGGCGCTGCGATCGGCGACGGAAGCCGCGATCGACTCCGGCGACCACGCCGTCCATGCGCTGCAGGCGCAACTCGGCATGGCGCGCGTGCGCTTGCCCGGCGTGCGCTTCGGCAACCTCAACACGCCCGCCGACCTCGCCGCGGCGGGTATCGCCCACTGAGCCCAGGCACGCATGTTCCCGACCCGGATTTCCTTCGAAGAGGCCCGCGCGATCCTGGACCGCGTGGCCGACGCGCAGCGCCTTCCCTCCGGTCCCGTCGCGCTTTCGCGCGCGCACGGGCACGTGCTCGCGCAGGACGTCGTGGCGACGATCGCGCAGCCGCCGTTCGACAATTCGGCGATGGACGGCTTCGCGCTGCGCCACGCGGACCTGCGCGCCGGCGGGGAGACGGTGCTGCGCCTCGTCGGCGAACAGTTCGCCGGCCGCGCGCTCGACCTCGCCGTGGAGGCGGGGCAGTGCGCGCGCATCACCACCGGCGCCCCGCTGCCGCGCGGCGCCGACACGGTGGTGATGAAGGAGAACACGCGCGCCGACGGCGACCGCGTCGCCGTGCTGGTCGCGCCCACGCCGGGGCAGCACGTGCGCCGCGCCGGCGAGGACACCCGCGCGGGCGAGCGCGTGCTGCGCGTCGGCGACGTGCTGAAGCCATCGCGCATCGCGCTGGCGGCCTCGCAGGGCCTGGCCACGCTGGAGGTCGCGCGCCGGCCGACGGTCGCTGTCTTCACCACCGGCGACGAGCTGGTCGAGCCGGGCCTGCCACTGGCGCCCGGGCAGATCTACAACTCCAATCGCGAGCAGCTGATGGGCCTGCTGCGCGGCGACGGGCTCGAACCGGTGGCCTGGCCGACGCTGGCGGACGATCCGGCGCAGGTCGAATCCGCGCTGCGCCACGCCGGCCACGCCTTCGACGTGGTGCTCACCTGCGGCGCGGTGTCGGCGGGCGAGAAGGACCACATCCCGGCGCTGCTGGAGGCGCAGGGCGAGGTGCACTTCTGGAAGGTGCGGATGAAGCCGGGCATGCCCGTGCTGCTGGCCGGCGGCGGGCGCCTGGGCGGGGCGCTGTTCCTGTGCCTGCCGGGCAATCCGGTCTCGGTATTGGCGACCTGGCTCGCGCTCGGCCGGCCGCTGCTGGACCGCCTGCAGGGCAGGGCGGAGCCGCGGCCGCGCTGGCGCGCTCGGCTGGCGGCGCCCTGGCGCAAGACGCACGAGCGGCTGGAGTTCCTGCGCGGGCGGCTGCGCCCGTGCGCGGACGGGGGGCTGGAGGTCGAGCCGAACCCGGCCGACGGCTCGCACCGGATGCGCGCGGCAGCCGATTCGGATGCGCTGGTCGTGCTGGAGGAGGGCGCGCGCGCCTACCCGGCCGGCGCGGTGGTGGACGTGCTGCCTTACTGATTCCGCCCGGATCGCCCGGCGCTTTCGTGGGAGCGGCTTCAGCCGCGAGCTCTTCAATCGGCGATACCGAGAAGAAGCTCGCGGCTGAAGCCGCTCCCACGAGGTCGACGGCCCGGTCGATGGAACGCTGCGTGGCGCTGCGTCCCGCACGCGGATTTCCGCGATAATCGCGCCATGGCGATCCCGGAAATCAGTCCGCGCGAGGCCCACCAGCGCCTGTCCCACGGCGCGATCCTGGTCGACGTGCGCGAGGACCACGAGCGCGAGCTCGGCATGGCGGAGGGCGCGCGCGGCATCGCCCGCGCCGAGCTCGAGGAAGACCCGACCTTCCACTTCGCCGACCGCGACGCCGAGCTGGTGCTGATCTGCCAGAGCGGCGGGCGCTCGATGCTCGCCGCGGAAGTGCTGCAACGGCTAGGCTATCGCAACGTCGCCTCGGTGCGCGGCGGCACCAGCCGCTGGATCGCCGAGGGCTTCCCGGTCGCCCGGCCTGCGGCGGACATCGACCACGATTTCCACGACCGCTATTCGCGCCACCTGCTGCTGCCGGAGATCGGCGTGCGCGGGCAGAAGCGGCTCGAGGCGGCGCGCGTGCTGGTGGTCGGCGCCGGCGGGCTCGGTTCGCCGGCGGCGTTCTACCTCGCCGCCGCCGGCGTGGGCAACCTGCGGATCGCCGACGACGACGTGGTCGAGCGCAGCAACCTGCAGCGGCAGATCCTGCATGCCGATGCCGACACCGGCGTGCCCAAGGTCGCCTCGGCGGAGACGCGGCTGTCGGCGCTCAACCCGCGGGCGAAGATCGAGGCGGTCGCCGAGCGCGTGACCTCGGCCAACGTGGAGCGGTTGCTGGAGGACGTCGACGTGGTGCTCGACGGCGGCGACAACTTCCCGGTGCGCTACCTGCTCAACGACGCCTGCGTGAAGCTCGGCAAGCCGCTGGTGTACGGCGCGGTGCACCGCTTCGAAGGGCAGGTGAGCGTGTTCGACGCCGGCCGCCGGCGCGGCGACGCGCCGTGCTATCGCTGCCTGTTCCCCGAGCCGCCGCCGCCCGAGGCCGCGCCCAACTGCAGCGAGGCCGGCGTGCTGGGCGTGCTGCCGGGGGTGATCGGCATGCTGCAGGCCACCGAGGCGCTCAAGCTGCTGCTGCACGTGGGCGAGCCGCTCGCCGGCCGGCTGCTGCACTTCGACGCGCTGTCGATGCGCTTCCGCGAGACCCGGCTGCCGCCGGATCCTGATTGCCCGCTGTGCGCGCGCGGGAAGCCGTTCCCGGGTTACATCGACTACGCCGCCTTCTGCAGCGGCGCTTGAGCGCCGGGCAGGGGACTCGTGGGAGCGGCTCCAGCCGCGAGCCTGTCCCTGGCGTCGCGCGGGATCGAGTTCGAAGACCTGACTCGGCGGGATCCCGGGTCAAAGGCTTCAAAGGATCGCGGCGGCGTGAACGACGAAGGCGTCGTCCTGCATTAGGCTGCGCGCTGGTCCGCACGTTGCAGGCAGCGATGGCATCCGGCCCGTTGACGAAATTCCTCGTCGCCTGCGCGGCCTGGCTCGCGCTGGCCCTGCCGGCGCCGGCGGCGGCCGCCGACGTCTGCCCGCTGCTGCGCGCGCAGGTGCAGTCGCCGGTGGTGTCCACGCGCATCGCCGCGGCGGCCTGCGAGGAGCACCAGCTCTGGTTCCGGCCCTTCATCGACCTCGAAGGGCGTTACGCCGGCTCCCGCGTGCGCGAGGCCGAGACGGCGCTGCTCGCCAACGGCCAGCCGGCCTGGCTGCGCGTGGTGGACTACTGGCGCGGCAGCGGCACGCTCGCGTCGGCGTCGATGCGGCCGGGCGCGAACGATTGCGCCTACGCAGGCATGGCCGGCGGCTACGCATCGCCCGCGTGCCGCGCCTTCGTGGTCGACACGCCATGGTCGGCGGCGTTCGTGTCGTGGGTGATGCGGCGCGCGCAGGTGCCGGGCTTCGACGGCTCGGCCAGCCACGTGAGCTACGTGCGCGATGCCTACCGCGACCCGACCGGCAATGCGTACCGGGTCGCCAATCCCGTCGCCACGCGCCCGGCGCAGGGCGACCTGCTGTGCTCGGTGCGCGCGGCCTCGCGCGTGTACGGCTTCGCCGGGCTGGCCACGTTGCTGAGCAGCCAGGGCTCCGGCCTGGGCATGCACTGCGACATCGTGGTCGCGGTCAATCCCGACAACGACCACATGGCCTACCTGGTCGGCGGCAACGTGCTCGACGGCGTGACCATGCGGTTGCTGCGGCTCACGCCCGGCGGGCAGTTCGCCGACCTGCCGATGCGCTCGCCCGGCGAGCCGGAGTGCTCGCCGGACGCGCCGGCCGCGTGCAACGCCAACCGACAGGATTGGGCGGTGCTGCTGCAGTTGCGGCCGCCGCAGGAACTGGCCGGGCTGGTGCCGGCGATGCCGATGGCGCCGTCGGCTGTCCCGCAACCGCAGCCTTCGCAGCAGTGCTGCGTGAACTGCGTGGTCGGCTCGGGCATTCCGCGCTGCCCGGCGGGCATGCCCGCGCCGGTGCCGGCCAGGCCTGCGTCGCCGGTGCCCGCGACGCCCGTACGCCCGGCCGCGCCGACGCCGTGTTGCGTCAACTGCGTGGTGGGCTCGAACGTGCCGCGCTGCCCGGCCGGGGCGACGCCTTCCGAGCCATGAGAGAGCCGGACGCCTCGCATTCGTAGGAGCGGCGAAAGCCGCGACCCTGGCAGCGGTCGCGGCTTCCGCCGCTCCTACGAGGAGGGAGGCAGCCGAAGCGACCTGGATTCAACCCCTGCGCTGCGCCGCCTCGAACGCCGCCAGCTGCTCCGGCGTCGCCTCGCGCTGGTGCCTGGCCTTCCACTGCGCGAACGGCTCGCCGTAGACCGCCTCGCGCGCCTCGTCCTTCGTCATCGTGATGCCGCGCGCCTCGGCTGCCTCGCGGTACCAGTCGGCCAGGCAATTGCGGCAGAAGCCGGCGTTGATCATCAGGTCGATGTTCTGCACGTCGGGGCGGTCGCGCAGCAGGTGCTGCAGCAGGCGCCGGAACACGGCGGCCTCGATGGCGGTGGTTTCGTGGTCGCTGGCGGCCATGCCCGCCTCCCGTGTCGTGTTGTAGGAGCGCCCCTCGGGCGCGATGGCACGGCGCCCGGAAGCTGCGGAAAGCATCGCGCCCGAGGGGCGCTCCTACAAGCGACCGCGGAATCGGGGACAATGTCGCCCCTCGACCGCAGCGCCGCCGCCACGCCCGCATGACCGACCAGCCCCCCGCCCGCATCCTCGACGGCAAGCGCATCGCCGAGGACCTGCTCGACTCGCTCAAGCTGCAGGTCGACGCCCGCGTAGCGGCGGGCAAGCGCCGCCCCGGCCTGGCGGTGGTGCTGGTGGGCGGCGATCCGGCCTCGCAGTCCTACGTGCGCAACAAGCGCCGCGCCGCGCAGAAGGTCGGCATCCGCGCCCTCGACCACGACTTCCCCGACGGCGCCAGCGAGGCCGAGCTGCTGGCGCTGATCGACCGCCTGAACGCCGATCCCGAAGTCCACGGCATCCTCGTCCAGCTGCCGCTGCCCGGCATACCGGACGCCACCCGCCTGATCCACCGCATCGACCCGCGCAAGGATGTCGACGGCTTCCACCCGGAGAACGTCGGGCACCTGGCGCTGCGCCAGTTCGGCCTGCGCCCGTGCACGCCGCGCGGCATCACCACGCTGCTCGCCTACACCGACAGGCCGGTGCGCGGGCAGAGCGCCACCATCGTCGGCGTCAGCAACCATGTAGGCCGGCCGATGGCGCTGGAACTGCTGATCGCCGGCTGCACCACCACCTGCTGCCACAAGTTCACCCCGCCCGAGGTGCTGCGCCGGCACGTCGGCGAGGCCGACATCCTGGTGGTGGCGGTGGGCCGGCCGGGGCTGATCCCGGGCGAGTGGGTGAAGCCGGGCGCGGTGGTGATCGACGTGGGCATCAACCGGCTCGAGGACGGCCGCCTCGTGGGCGACGTCGGCTTCGCCGAAGCCGCCAGGCGCGCCAGCTGGATCACGCCGGTGCCGGGCGGGGTGGGGCCGATGACGGTCGCCACCCTGATGCAGAACACCCTGGAAGCCGCCGAGGCCGCGGACGCGGGCTGAGCTTCGCGCCCGGCGGAGAGCGGCTTTGTGGGAGCGGCTTCAGCCGCGAGTTTTCCGGGATCCCGGGCGCTTCCGGAAGAAGCTCGCGGCTGAAGCCGCTCCCACAAGGTCACTGCGGGTCCCAGGTCCTCCGGGCCGCCCGCCGTTCGCGTTACAATGTCGTGCTTCACCCCACCGGCACGCCCATGCTGCGAATCCAGGCTGAAGCGCTCACCTACGACGACGTTTCGCTCGTCCCCGCGCACTCGACCGTCCTGCCCAGGGACGTCTCCCTCGCCACCCGGCTCACCCGCGACCTGCGCCTGAACCTGCCGATCGTGTCCGCCGCCATGGACACCGTCACCGAGGCGCGCCTGGCCATCGCCATGGCCCAGCTCGGCGGCATCGGCATCCTCCACAAGAACATGTCGGCCGAGCGCCAGGCGGCCGAAGCGGCGCGGGTCAAGAACTTCGAAGCCGGCGTCATCCGCGAGCCGTTCACCGTCGGCCCGCAGACCACCATCGGCGAGGTGCTCAAGCTCACCCGCGCGCGCAACATCTCCGGCGTGCCCGTCGTCGACGGCGGCCACCTGGTCGGCATCGTCACCGGCCGCGACATGCGCTTCGAGACCCGGCTCGACGACCCGGTGCGCAACGTGATGACCAAGAAGGAGCGCCTGGTCACCGTGCGCGAAGGCGCCAGCGAAGAGGAAGTGCTGCAGCTGCTGCACAAGCACCGCATCGAGAAGGTGCTGGTGGTCAACGACGGCTTCGAGCTGCGCGGCCTGATCACCGTCAAGGACATCCAGAAGGCGCACGACAACCCCAACGCCGCCAAGGACGCCTCGGAAAGCCTGCTGGTCGGCGCCGCGGTCGGCGTCGGCGGCGACACCGAGCAGCGCATCGAGCTGCTCGCCGCCGCGGGCGTGGACGTGGTGATCGTCGACACCGCGCACGGCCATTCGCAGGGCGTGATCGACCGCGTCGCCTGGGCGAAGAAGCAGTTCCCGAAGCTGCAGGTCGTGGGCGGCAACATCGTCACCGGCGACGCCGCGCTGGCGCTGATGGACGCCGGCGCGGACGCGGTCAAGGTCGGCGTCGGCCCGGGCTCGATCTGCACCACGCGCGTGGTCGCGGGCGTGGGCGTGCCGCAGGTGACCGCGATCGACATGGTCGCCGAGGCCCTGCAGGACCGCATCCCGCTGATCGCCGACGGCGGCATCCGCTACTCCGGCGACATAGGCAAGGCGCTGGCCGCCGGCGCGTCGACGGTGATGATCGGCGGCCTGTTCGCCGGCACCGAGGAATCGCCGGGCGAGACCGAACTGTTCCAGGGCCGCAGCTACAAGAGCTACCGCGGCATGGGCTCGCTGGCCGCGATGGAGAAAGGATCGAAGGACCGTTACTTCCAGGACGCCAGCGACGCGGACAAGCTGGTGCCCGAGGGCATCGAGGGCCGCGTGCCGTACCGCGGCCCGCTGTCGGGCGTGGTCCACCAGCTCGCCGGCGGCCTGCGCGCGACGATGGGCTACGTCGGCTGCGCCACGGTCGAGGACATGCGTACCAGGCCGAAGTTCGTAAAGATCACCGGCGCCGGCCAGCGCGAGAGCCACGTGCACGACGTGCAGATCACGAAGGAACCGCCGAACTACCGGGCGGGGTGAGGTGGCGCGCTTGCGAACCACTGGTTCGCGCGCCGCCGAACGCCCGGCCACGGATGGCCGGGCAGGGCGATCCGAAGCCCGCATTGCACCGCCAGGGATGGCGGCAGTCATCCCACCGAAGTCGAACCGCGCCGGCCCATGACCGACCTCCACACCGACAAGATCCTCATCCTCGACTTCGGCGCGCAGTACACGCAGCTGATCGCGCGGCGCATCCGCGAGTTGGGCGTCTATTGCGAGATCTGGGCCTGGGACCACGACCCCGGGGAGATCGCGAGGTTCGGCGCCAAGGGCATCATCCTGTCGGGCGGCCCGGAGTCGACCACCGAGCACGGCGCGCCCGCCGCGCCTGCGCAGGTCTTCGACGGCGGACTGCCGCTGCTGGGCATCTGCTACGGCATGCAGACGATGGCCAAGCAGCTCGGCGGCGAGACCGAGGCCGCGGATTCGCGCGAGTACGGCCACGCCGAAGTGACCCTGGCCGCCGAAGACCGCCTGTTCGACGGCCTGAAGGACCACCCGGGCGCGCCGCCGCGGCTGGACGTGTGGATGAGCCACGGCGACCACGTGTCGAAGGCGCCACCGGGCTTCACCGTCACCGCGCGCACCGACCGCGTCCCGGTCGCCGCGTTCGCCGACGACGCGCGACGCTGGTACGGCGTGCAGTTCCATCCCGAGGTGACGCACACCAAGTCGGGCCAGGAGATCCTGCGCCGCTTCGTGGTCGACATCTGCGGCTGCGCGACGCTGTGGACGGCGGCCAACATCATCGAAGACCAGGTCGCGCGCGTGCGCGGGCAGATCGGCTCGGACGAAGTGATCCTGGGCCTGTCCGGCGGCGTCGATTCGTCGGTGGTCGCTGCGCTGCTGCACAAGGCCATCGGCGACCAGCTCACCTGCGTGTTCGTCGACACCGGCCTGCTGCGCTGGCAGGAAGGCGACCAGGTGATGGCGACCATGGCCGAGCACATGGGCGTGAAGGTCATCCGCGTCGACGCGCGCGAGCGCTACTTCGAGCGCCTGCGCGGCGTGGCCGACCCCGAGGCCAAGCGCAAGGCGATCGGCAACCTGTTCGTCGAGATCTTCGACGAACAAGCGGGTCGGCTGAAGAACGCGAAGTGGCTGGCGCAGGGCACGATCTATCCCGACGTGATCGAGTCGGCCGGCAGCAAGACCGGCAAGGCGCACGTGATCAAGAGCCACCACAACGTCGGCGGCCTGCCCGAGGACATGAAGCTGGGCCTGGTCGAGCCGCTGCGCGAGCTGTTCAAGGACGAGGTGCGGCGCCTGGGCGTCGAGCTCGGCCTGCCGCGCGAGATGGTCTACCGCCATCCGTTCCCCGGGCCGGGCCTGGGCGTGCGCATCCTCGGCGAGGTCAAGCCCGAGTACGCCGAGCTGCTGGCGCGCGCCGACGCGATCTTCATTGACGAGCTGCGCAGGGCCGACCTGTACGACAAGGTCAGCCAGGCCTTCGCGGTGTTCCTGCCGGTGAAGTCGGTGGGCGTGGTCGGCGACGCGCGCGCCTACGAATGGGTGATCGCGCTGCGCGCGGTCGAGACCATCGACTTCATGACCGCGCACTGGGCGCACCTGCCGTACGACTTCCTCGGCCGCGTCTCCAACCGCATCATCAACGAAGTCCGCGGCGTCTCGCGCGTGGTGTACGACATCAGCGGCAAGCCGCCGGCGACGATTGAATGGGAGTAGATTTCAGCCAAGGATGAACACGGAAGGCACGGATAAGCGCTTTCGATGATGTTTCGCTTTATTCGTGTCCATCCGTGTCATCCGTGGCGGAAGCTCGTGAGCAATGGACCAACACGACGACGAACGCTGGATGCGCCAGGCGCTGGCGCTGGCCGAGCGCGCCGAGCGCGAGGACGACGAGATACCGGTCGGCGCTGTGCTGGTCGACGCCGGCGGCAACGCGATCGGCGAAGGCTGGAACCGCAACATCACCGAGCGCGACCCGACCGCGCACGCCGAGGTCGTCGCGATGCGCCAAGCGGGCAGGGCGCTGGGCAACCACCGGCTGGTCGGCTGCACCCTGTACGTGACGCTGGAACCTTGCGCGATGTGCGCGATGGCGATGGTGCATGCGCGGCTGGCGCGCGTGGTCTACGCGGCCAGCGACCCCAAGACCGGCGCCGCGGGCAGCGTGTTCGACCTGCTCGCCGATCCGCGCCACAACCATCGCGTGCAGGTGCAGGGCGGGGTGCTGGGCGAGGAGGCCGGCCGGCGCCTGAGCAACTATTTCCGCCGCCGGCGCGGGCGGCCCGAACTCGACTGATCCCGTGCCGCCGCGCGCGCACCGGCCTGCGACCGCCGCTGGGCTATGATGCGGCGCCCCACGCAACGAGGATGCGCATGGCCAGCAACGCAGGCGACGGCAGGCTGATCTGGATCGACCTGGAGATGACCGGGCTCGACACCGACCGCGATTCGATCATCGAGATCGCCACGGTGGTGACCGATTCCCAGCTCGAGATCCTCGCCGAAGGTCCCGAGCTCGCCATCCGCCATCCGCTGTCCACCCTGGAAGCCATGGACGAATGGAACCGCACCCAGCACGGCGGTTCCGGCCTGTGGCGGCGCGTGCTGGAGGAGGGCGTGCCGATGGCCGAGGCGGAGGCGCGCACGCTGGCGTTCCTGCAGCAATGGGTGCCGGCCGGCCAATCGCCGATGTGCGGCAACTCGATCTGCCAGGATCGCCGCTTCCTGCACCGGCAGATGCCCTCGCTCGAACGGCACTTCCACTACCGCAACCTGGACGTCAGCACCATCAAGGAGCTTGCGCGTCGCTGGGCGCCGGAGGTGCTAGCGGGCGTGCGCAAGGAGTCCTCGCATACGGCTCTGAGCGACGTGCGCGACTCGATCGCGGAGCTGAAGCATTACCGCACCGCGATGGGCGTGTTCGGCGCGCCGCACTGACGCGCCACAGGGCCGATACCCTGCTTCTGCAAAAGAGAGGCCGGCTCTTGGCCGGCCTCATCACGATTCCCGTCAGGAAGCCGCTTTCGACTTCGCCAGCTTCAGCCAGGTATCGACCACGGTGTCGGGATTGAGCGACACCGACTCGATGCCCTCGCGCATCAGCCACTCCGCGAGGTCCGGGTGGTCGCTCGGGCCCTGGCCGCAGATGCCGACGTACTTGCCCTTGGCGCGCGCGGTCTTGATCGCCATCGACAGCAGCTTCTTCACCGCCGGGTCGCGCTCGTCGAACAAGTGGGCGACGATCGAGGAGTCGCGGTCCAGGCCCAGGGTGAGCTGGGTCAGGTCGTTGGAGCCGATCGAGAAGCCGTCGAAGATCTCGAGGAATTCCTCGGCCAGCAGGGCGTTCGACGGCACTTCGCACATCATGATGATCTTCAGGCCATCCTGGCCCTGCTTGAGACCGTTCTTCTCAAGCACCTCGACCACCTTGCGGCCCTCGTCGAGCGTGCGCACGAACGGGATCATCACCCACAGGTTGGTGAGGCCCATCTCGTTGCGCACCTTGCGCACCGCCCTGCATTCCAGCGCGAAGGCGTCGGCGAACGTCGGGTCGACGTAGCGGCTGGCGCCGCGGAAGCCGATCATCGGGTTTTCCTCGTGCGGCTCGAAGCCTTCGCCGCCGATCAGGTTGGCGTATTCGTTGGACTTGAAGTCCGACAGCCGCACGATCACAGGATTCGGCGCGACCGACGCGGTCAGCGTGGCGATGCCCTCGGCGAGGCGGTCGACGTAGAAGCCGACCGGGTCGGCATAGCCGGCGATCTTCGCGTCGATCTTCTTCTTCGTCGCCGCGTCCTGGCGGTCGTACTGCAGCAGCGCGTTGGGATGCACGCCGATGTGCGCGGCGATGATCATCTCCAGCCGCGCCAGGCCGATGCCGGCGTTGGGCAACTGGCCGAAGTCGAACGCGCGCTCCGGGTTGGCGACGTTCATCATGATCTTCAGCGGCGCTTCCGGCATCGACGACAGGTCGGTGGTGATGCGCTCGAAGGGCAGGGCGTCGGCGTAGATGAAGCCGGTGTCGCCCTCGGCGCAGCTCACGGTGACTTGCCGGCCGTCCTCGATCAGGTCCAGCGCGTTGCCGGTGCCGACCACCGCCGGCACGCCCAGCTCGCGGGCGATGATCGCCGCATGGCAGGTGCGGCCACCGCGGTTGGTGACGATGGCGGCGGCGCGCTTCATCACCGGCTCCCAGTCGGGGTCGGTCATGTCGGCGACCAGCACGTCGCCGGGCTGCACGCGGCCCATGTCGTCGAGCGAGCGCACCACGCGGGCGGTGCCGCTGCCGATCTTCTGGCCGATCGCGCGGCCCTCGGCGATGACCTCGCCGCGGCGCTCGAGCTGGAAGCGCTCGATCTGGGTCGCCTTGGCGCGCGACTTCACCGTCTCCGGGCGCGCCTGCACGATGAAGAGCCTGCCGCTGTTGCCGTCCTTCGCCCATTCGATGTCCATCGGGCGCTGGTAGTGCTTCTCGATGACGAGCGCCTGCCTGGCCAGCTCGTGCACGTCATCGTCGCTGATCGAGAACCGGTTGCGCAGCTCGGCCGGCGTGTCCTCGTTGCGCACGCGCTCGCCGGGCTGGTCGGAATACACCATGCGGATCTGCTTGGCGCCGAGCGAGCGGCGCAGGATCGCCGGCTTGCCCTGCACCAGCGTCTTCTTGTAGACGTAGAACTCGTCGGGGTTCACCGCGCCCTGCACCACGTTCTCGCCCAGGCCGTAGCTGGAGGTGATGAACACCACGTCGCGGAAGCCGGACTCGGTGTCGAGCGTGAACAGCACGCCCGAGGCGCCGATGTCCGAGCGCACCATCAGCTGCACGCCGGCCGACAGGAACACGTCCTCGTGCTTGAAGCCGTGGTGGACGCGGTAGGCGATCGCGCGATCGTTGTAGAGGCTGGCGAAGACCTCCTTGACCTTGCGCACGACGTCGTCGGCGCCGGTGACGTTGAGGAAGGTTTCCTGCTGGCCGGCGAACGAGGCGTCGGGCAGGTCCTCGGCGGTGGCCGACGAGCGCACGGCCACCGCGACGTCATCCCCGTTCGAGGCGGCGCCGCCGTTGTCGGCGCACAGCTTCGCGTAGGCCTCGCGGATGTCGCGGTCGAGCTCCGGCTGCAGCGGCGCGTCGATCACCCAGCCGCGGATCTCCCTGCCGGCGGCGGTGAGCGCGGGCACGTCCTCGACGTCCAGCGTTGCCAGGCGGTCGAAGATGCGCTGGTGCAGGGTGTTGTGGGCGATGAAGGCCTTGAACGCGTCCGCCGTGGTGGCGAAGCCGCCCGGAACCGAGACCCCGAGGCCCGCCAGTTCGCCGATCATCTCGCCGAGCGAGGAATTCTTGCCGCCGACCTGGGCCAGGTCGGTCAGTCGCAGGTCGTGCAGCCACAGGATGTTGGTGCTCAAAACGGGCACTCCGGGGTTGTGCGGGTCGGGGATGGCGGGCGGGGCAGGCGGTGCCGCCCGAAGTTGGCTATTTTAGCAAGCCGATCCGCCGCGGCGCCCGTCGCATCCACAGGAAAACGTTTACGCATGTCCGAGACACGCCCGGTCTTCTATGTTTCCGACGGCACCGGCATCACCGCCGAGACCATCGGCCACAGCCTGCTGACGCAGTTCGCCGACACCCGGTTCACCACCGACCGCATCCCCTTCGTCGACAGCCCGGAACGCGCGCGCGAGACCGCCGAGCGCATCCGCGCGATCGGCGAGCAGCAGGGGGTGAGGCCGGTGGTGGTGAGCTCGTGCGTGGACCCGGAGCTGACCACGCTGCTCGCCGAGAGCGGCGCGCTGATCCTAGACATCTTCGCGCCCTTCATCGAGCCGCTCGAGCGCGAGCTCGGGCTGCAGCGCAAGTCGCAGGTGGGCCAGGCGCACGGCATGGTCGACTTCGAGACCTACCATTCGCGTATCAACGCGATGAACTACGCGCTGACGCACGACGACGGCGTCTCGATCAACTACGACGACGCCGACGTGATCCTGGTGGCGGTCTCGCGCGCCGGCAAGACCCCGACCTGCGTGTACCTGGCGCTGCACTACGGCGTGCGCGCGGCCAACTATCCGCTGACCGAGGAAGACCTCGAGCACGACCGCCTGCCGCCGCGGCTGCGGGCCTACCGCAACAAGCTCTTCGGCCTGACCATCGACGCCGCGCGGCTGCAGCAGATCCGCCAGGAACGCCGGCCCAACTCGCGCTACGCGCAGCTCGACACCTGCCGCAGCGAGGTGAATGCGGCCGAGGCGCTGTTCCGCGCCGAGCGCATCCCGGTGCTGAGCACGACGCACAAGTCGATCGAGGAAATCGCCAGCAAGGTGATGACCACGCTGGGCATCCACCGCGGGATGTTCTGAGCGGGGACGGCTCGCGCCGGGTGGGCTCCGGGGGCGTTTCGCGGGCCTGTGGCGCTGCGCGAAAGAGCCTTGAAGTTAGGCTTTGCAGGCGCATCCGTCAATGCTGCCGCGCGGCGCTTCGTGCGTGTAGCATCGGGCCATGCCCCGCGTCGTCGACAACGCCCTGCGCATCCCCCGCCTCAGCCGCTTCGGCTGGCTGATGGGCCTGTACGCGGAGAACTTCATCCGGCTCACGCGGCTGTTCGAACCGGCCGACCTCGCGCCCGGCTGCTACGTGTCCTCGATCGGCGACGGCCTGGACCTGCGGGTGGAAGTCATCGAGCAGCACGCCTACACCACCGAGCTGCGGCTGACCTACGGACTGCAGGACCCGGTGACCGGCGAACCCGATCCCTCGGCCTTCCTGCGACTGTACCGCGACGCCCGCCAGGTGGAGGCGACCCACTGCTACGTCGGCCGCCGCTGGCAGGACGTGATCGGCATGTACCCGCCACCGGCGGAAGTGATCGGCCACCGCATGCGCATGAACACCTTCCTGGGCAAGTGGCTGCAATACCTGGCCGAGCGCGGCCACGGCGTGGCCACCCTGCGCGCGGCCGAGGCCGAAACCGAGCCCGCGTAGCGCGGCGGGGCAGGGTTCAAGGGCCGTTCACGCCTTTACGCCCAGCAAACGCGCGGCTGCTAGGATCGGCCCCCGACGCGCCTGAATGCGCATGAGGAGACACCGATGACCAAGCTCGACAAGCCGTTGCGACGCGAAGTGCAGATCGGCGACAAGGCCTATACCCTCACCATCGATCCCGACGGCCTGAAGCTGGTCGAGAAGGGCCATCGCAAGGGCATCGAAGTCAGCTGGGCCTCGCTGGCGAGCAGCGAAGGCGAGGGTGGTGCGCAGTCGTCGGTGATGTAGGCGGGCGGTCGCGGCGAAACGAGCGAAGGCCCGCCGATGGCGGGCCTTTTCGTTCTGCCACGCATGGTCCGTGATTCCGCGCCCGCAAAAGAAAAACGCCCGCATCGGCGGGCGTCTGGAAAAGTGGCGTCCCCACGGGGATTCGAACCCCGGTGTCCACCGTGAAAGGGTGGTGTCCTAGGCCTCTAGACGATGGGGACGCGGGTGGAAGCGTTGATTCCATGCCGGCCGGGTTGGCCGGAAAGTGGTGGAGCCAGGCGGGATCGAACCGCCGACCTCCTGCATGCCATGCAGGCGCTCTCCCAGCTGAGCTATGGCCCCACGGGCTGGAAAGCGCGAAATTCTAGCCAGCGGCCGACGAACGCGCAAGCGTTGTTTTCGTCCGCGTCGCAGCGGGGTCGCCGTCGAGCCGCGCCAGCCGCAGGCGCAGCGCGTTCGCCACCACCGACACCGAGCTCAGGCTCATCGCCAGGGCCGCCAGCATCGGCGAGAGCAACTGCCCGGTGAACGGATACAGCAGGCCCGCGGCGACCGGGATGCCCAGCGCGTTGTAGGCGAAGGCGAAGCCCAGGTTCTGGCGCATGTTGCGCACCGTCGCCTCCGACAGCGCGCGGGCGCGGGCGATCGCGCGCAGGTCGCCGCGCACCAGGGTCAGCTGGGCGCTGGAGATCGCGACGTCGGTGCCGGTGCCCATCGCGATGCCGACGTCGGCGGCGGCCAGCGCCGGGGCGTCGTTGATGCCGTCGCCGGCCATCGCCACGCGATGGCCCTCCGACTGCAGCCGGCGCACCAGTTCGAGTTTGTCGGCCGGGCGCACTTCGCCGTGCACCTCGTCGATGGCCAGCTCGCGCGCGACGGCCTGCGCGGTGACGGCGGCATCGCCCGAGGCCATGACGATGCGCAGCCCGGCGGCGTGCAGCTGCGCGATCGCCTCGGCGCTGCCAGCCTTGACCGGATCGGCCACGGCGAGCAGCCCGGCGAGCCTGCCGTCGACGGCCAGGTGCATGACGCTAGCACCCAGGGCGCGCAACGCGTCCGCGCGCGATTGCAGCGGCGCGGGATCGACGCCTTCCTCGCGCATCAGCACGCCGTTGCCCAGCGCGAGCGCGTGGCCGTCGACGCGGCCGCGCACGCCCAGGCCGGTGGCCGAGTCGAAATCGCGTGCCGGCGACAGCGCCAGCCCGCGGCCGCGCGCCTCGGCGACGATGGCCTCGGCCAGCGGATGCTCGCTGCCAGCGTCGAGGCTGGCGGCCAACCGCAGCACGTCATCGCCGCTCCACGGCGCGACCGCGATGGCTTCGCGGAACACCGGGCGTCCTTCGGTCAGGGTCCCGGTCTTGTCGACCACCAGGGTGTCGACACGGCGCAGCGTTTCCACCGCCTCGGCGTCGCGGAACAGCACGCCGGCCTGCGCGCCGCGGCCGGTGGCGACCATGATCGACATCGGCGTGGCCAGGCCCAGCGCGCACGGGCAGGCGATGATCAGCACCGACACCGCGGCGAGGATCGCGTGCGTCCACGCCGGCTCCGGGCCGAACAGGCCCCAGCCGAGGAAGGCCAGCAGCGCGACCGCGAGCACCGCCAGCACGAACCAGAACGCCACCCGGTCCGCCATCTTCTGCATCGGCGCGCGCGAGCGCTGTGCCTGCGCGACCAGCTGCACGATCTGCGACAGCACGCCGTCGTCGCCGGTCCGCTCCGCGCGCACCACCAGCGCGCCGGTGCCGTTGAGGGTGGCGCCGATCACGCGGTCGCCGGCGGCCTTGGCGACCGGCACCGGTTCGCCGGTGAGCATCGATTCGTCGACGTGCGAACGGCCGTCGACCACCACGCCGTCGACCGGGACCTTCTCGCCGGGCCGCACGCGCAACTGGTCGCCGATCCCGATGCGGGCCAGCTCGACGTCTTCGTCGCCGCCGTCGTCGCGCAGGCGGCGCGCGGTCTTCGGCGCCAGCCCGAGCAGCGCCTTGAGCGCGGCGGACGTCCGCGAGCGCGCCTTGAGTTCGAGCAGCTGCCCGAGCAGGGTCAGCGAGACGATCATCGCCGCGGCCTCGAAGTAGACGCCGACGCGGCCGTGGTCGCGGAACGAATCGGGGAACAGGTCCGGCGCCACCGTCGCCACCACGCTGTAGCCGTAGGCCGCGAGCACGCCGGTGCCGATCAGCGTCCACATGTTGGGGCTGCGGTTGCGGATCGACTGCGCCCAGCGCGCGAAGAACGGCCAGCCGGCCCACAGCACCACCGGCGTGGCGAGGACGAGTTCCACCCACGGCTGCAGCGCCGGCGCGACCAGCGCGAAGGCGTGCCCGGCCATGGCCAGCACCATCGTCGCCAGGCTCAACGGCAGGGTCCACCAGAAGCGGCGGCGGAAGTCGGTCAGCTCGGGGTTTTCGCCTTCGTCCAGCGAAGGCATTTCGGGCTCCAGGGCCATGCCGCAGACCGGGCAGGTGCCCGGGCCGTCCTGGCGGATTTCGGGGTGCATCGGGCAGGTGTAGGTCGCGCCCGGCGGTGCGGCTTCGACCGGCCGCGGCTCGAGGTAGCGGGCCGGATCGGCCAGGAACTTCGCCCGGCAGCCGGCCGAGCAGAAGTGGTGCTCGACGTCGTGGTGGCGGACGTGGTGCGGCGTGGCCGCGGGATCGACCGTCATGCCGCAGACCGGATCGAGGGCCTTGCCGGGAGCGTTCGCCGCTGGAGCGCCTTGCGCATGGCAGCAGGTGTCCCCTGCGTGCCCGTGGGCAGGATCGTGCGCGCTCACGCCTGCGGCTCGGTCGTCAGCGCCGCCATGATCGGGCAGGTCGCCAGCGCGCCGTGGCCGGGGCAGGCCTCGGTCAGCTCGCGCAGCGCATCGCGCACGCGGGTCAACTCGGCCAGGCGCTGCTCCACGACTTCCAGTTTTTTCGTAGCAGCCGCCTTCATCCCCTTCATGTCGGTGGAAAGATTGCCGCTTAGCGACATCAGTTCACCTATTTCCTCAAGTGTGAAACCGAGGGTCTTGGCGCGCCGGATGAAGTTCAGCCGGGTCACGTCGTCGAGGCCGTACTGCCGGTAGCCGCTCGCCGTGCGCGGCGGCTCCGGGATCAGGCGCTGGCGCTCGTAGTAGCGGACGGTGTCGATCGGCACGCCCGCCTGGCGTGCCAGCTGGCCGATGTTCATGGCGATCTCCCGGAAACAGGGCGCCATTATCGGCCCTTGACCTTGGTCAAAGGTCAAGGGTTCGACGCCGGAACGCTCAGAACCAGAAGCGCAGGCCGGCGACCCAGCCGTGGTCGTCGGCCTCGTCGCCGGCGGCCTCGAAGCGGTCTGCCGTGCCGCCGAAGCGGCGTGTCCAGGCGTAGCCGGCGTACGGCGCGAAGCGCGGGCTGAGCTCGTAGCGCAGCCGCAGGCCGAACTCCGCGTCCGACAGGCCCTTGCCGATGCGGTTGGAGTCGTCGTCGCGGCCGTAGAGGTTGGCTTCCAGCCGCGGCTGCAGGACCAGGCGATTGGTGAGCAGGACCTCGTATTCGCCCTCCAGCCGCGCGGCCAGCCGTCCGGATGCGCCGACGTAACCGATGGCTTCCAGCTCGAGCTTGTACGGCGCCAGTCCCTCCACGCCGATCGCCGCCCAGTCGCGGTCGCGGCCGCCGGGATTCGAATCGTGGCGCAGGCCGAGCGTGCGGTCCCACCACGGCCCGGTGGCGTGGCTCCACAGCAGTTCGGTGACGGCATGCCGCAGCGCGCCGTCGCGGCGCTTGCCTTCGCTGCGCAGCCAGAGCTTGTCGAAGTTGCGGCCGATGCCGGCGCGCAGGTCCCAGGTGAGCGCGCCGCCCCCGGTGCGCTCCAGGCGGTCGCCGCGCAGCACCGCGACCAGCGGGTTGTCGTCCATGTGCGCGCGCATGTCCATGCCCTCCAGGCCCGGCGGGAACGCGGCGGCGCGCTCGGCGGCGGTGGGGGCGGGGAGGGGAGAGGGGGATGCCTGGCCGTCGTGCTGCGCGTGCGCCGCGGCTGCGGTCGCAGGCTGCGCGGCCTGCGGGGGATGCGCATGATGGTGCTGCGCGCGGGCCGGCAGCGTCGCGAGCAGCGCGGCCGCGAGGAGCGGGGCGGCCGCCTTCATTCGACCCGCACCTCGCGGAACATGCCCAGCTCCATGTGCAGCAGCATGTGGCAGTGGAACGCCCAGCGCCCGATCGCGTCGGCGCTGACGCGATAGCTGCGCACGCTGCCCGGGGGCACGCTGACGGTGTGCCGGCGCACGTGGAAGGCGCCGGACGCGTCCTCCAGGTCGCTCCACAGGCCGTGCAGGTGGATCGGGTGCTCCATCATGGTGTCGTTGACCAGCACGATGCGCATGCGCTCGCCGTAATTCAGGCGCACCGGTTCGGCCTCGGAGAAGCGGATGCCGTCGAAGCCCCAGACGTAGCGTTCCATGTTGCCGGTCAGGTGCATTTCGACCGTGCGCGAGGGCTCGCGCGGGTCGGGATCGTCGAACGTGCTCTTCAGGTCCGCGTGGGTCAGCACGCGCCGGCCGTTGCCGCGCAGGCCAATCCCGGGGTCGTCGAGCCCGCGCGACGGCGACATCGCCTGCATGTCGACCGCGGGGTTGCCGCTTTCGCTTCGCGGATGCGACACCATCCCGGCGACGGGCGCGGGCGGTGCGTGCATCGAATGATCCATCGAGGAATGATCCATCGAGCCGCCATCCATGGCGCCATGGTGAATCCCCGTGCCGCTGCCGGCGCCCGCATCCGGCTCCGCCGGCATGTCCATGCGCGCCATGTCGTGGCCGCCGTGGCCCATGTCGGCCATCGTCAGGATCGGGCGCGGGTCGAGGGCAGGGACGGGCGCTTCGAGGCCCAACCGCGGCGACAGCGTCGCGCGGGCATAGCCGCTGCGGTCCATCGCCTGCGCGAACACGGTGTAGGGCTGGTCCTCCATCGGCGTGACCACGACGTCGATCGTCTCGGCCACGCCGATGCGGAACTCGTCCACGCCGACCGCATGCACGGGCTGGCCGTCGGCCGCCACCACGGTCATCCGCAGCCCGGGGATGCGCACGTCGAAATAGGTCATCGCCGCACCGTTGACGAAGCGCAGCCGCACCTTCTCGCCGCGCTTGAACAGGCCCGTCCAGTTACCGGCCGGCGTGGCGCCGTTCACCAGATAGGTGTAGGTCAGGCCGCTGACGTCGGCCAGGTCGGTCGGGCTCATCCGCATCCGGCCCCACATGCCGCGATCCCGCAGTGCAGCATCGAGGCCGTCACGGCGCGCGTCGCGGACGAAGTCGCCGACGGTGCGCTTGTGGCGGTTGTAGTAATCCGGCTGCAGCTTGAGCCTGCGCACCAGCGCGTGCGGATCCTCGTCGCTCCAGTCCGAGAGCAGCAGGACGTAGTCGCGGTCGGCGGCGACCGGGTCGGGTTCGTCGGGCTCGATCACGATCGCGCCGTAGACGCCGCGGGCTTCCTGCAGGCTGGAATGGGCGTGGTACCAGTAGGTCCCGGACTGCTTCAGCGTGAACCGGTACGCAAACGTTTCGCCGGGCCGGATGCCGTGGAAGCTCAGGCCCGGCACGCCGTCCATGTTCGAAGGCAGCAGGATCCCGTGCCAGTGGATCGACGTGTCCACGCCGAGCCGGTTGGCCACCCGCAGCGTCACCGTGTCGCCCTGGCGCCAGCGGAGCAGCGGGCCAGGGACGCCGCCGTTGACGGCGATGGCCGTGGCCGGGTGGCCGGTGTAGTCGACCGGGAGGGCGCCTACGGACAGGTCGTAGGCGGTGGCGACGGGGTGTTCCCGCACATCCCGCTCCATCTCTAATTTCGCAATCTTGGTACTATTGGCAGGTGTTGCACTTCAAAAAGCCTGCACGCGTAAGGTCTGCGATAGCATTTGACCTTAGAATGTGTTGCGTAGTCGCTACTCGCGAGTCTGTTGCCATCGCTTGCCGGCTTCGGCGCAACAACTTCAGCTGGCTCTAGCCGGCGTTCCCCACAGCCTGTTGCGCACTTCTACTACCGCCCGACCGCAACCGCCTCGGTTGCTCACGGGCGCACGTCGGTTCGGAGTTGACAAAAGCGAGAATCGGAACAATCATCCGCTTTACAAATCCGCAATCGGGAACCGGCAAGTGGACAAAGTGGCAAGTCCCTCAGATATCTCCGACGAGTTGACCCCTGGTCGCCTGAGCATTATTGCGCAGGTGATGCTGGATGTCCTGCACAAGGCGCTGCTCGATACGAACACCGAACACGATTGCGCATATACCCGCGGCACGCTCCCCTGGGGTCGTATCAGGAATGCGCTGAAGCAGTTGATCGCGACGCGGCGATATCCCTGGTTGAGTTTGAAGCACGGCGGCAACGACCTCTTGATCGGCATCGGCCCCCATCCTGTTCGGTTTTTTCTGGATGACCACCTCAATCCTCGCAAGCTTCGAGTGTTGAACCCCACCGAGAGTGAGGCAATCCAGCTTGAGCTCTTGCCCGAGTCCGGAGACAAGTCGGTCGATCTGTGGCGATTCATTGTCGAGCGCGCGCTGACCGAGGACGACGAGCACCAAGTCTTCTTTGTCGGTTACAACCGAATGACTGAAGTGGTTGCGCAGTGGCAGTACAGCGAGTCGGTGCGTTCGCTCTATGCGGTGGACGATCACATCCCGGCAGCGGCCGAACTTGCGCCACTCGACCTGACTCCTATTTACGACGAAGCAGCAACATCCGGGGACTCCTATGAAGCCAACGCAAACGCCGACGCAGTTGGTGACCGAGACCTTTAATGGCGGACAGCTTCGACTCGCACGTCACTTTTGGGGCAAAACACTAAACGACGTAGCGGTCGATATCGACAAAACCCGTCAGTACGTATCCCAACTGGAAACCGGAAAAGCAAAACCCCGATCAGATGACCCGATAGTTCTTTCACTAGCGGACTCGCTCCAGGTCATGCCGGCATTCTTCTACAAGTCTGCCGGTACTTTATTGTCCGAGGACCAGGCGCACTTCAGGAAATTGGCGACCACCAAGACCAGCACGCGGCAACGGGTGCTGGCGATGGGCACTATTTTCGACCAGCTCGTGGAGTTCTTCGACACGAAGGTGAGGTTGCCGGATGTCGATTTTCCGGATGAGTCCGGTGCTCACACGGCGGAAGAGATCGAGCTTGCGGCGGAGAGAGTGCGTCGCCATTGGTCGCTGGGCGTAGGCCCAATCGCCCATATGGTGCGCGTCGTGGAGAGTGCGGGCGCCGTTGTGGCGTTTTTCAAGGACGCCTCGACCGAGGTTGATGCGCTCTCGATCACGTCACGGCGCCCGGTCATCGTTCGCAACGACGCCAAAGCCAGCCCATTTCGGATGCGTTTTGACATAGCCCACGAGCTGGGGCATTTGGTCTTGCACGAAGGGCATGTAACCGGGGATCGCAGGACCGAATCGGAAGCCAATCGATTCGCTTCGGCATTCCTCCTTCCGCGATCGACATTCCTGAAGGTTTTCCCAAAACGCGGAACTCGCATCGACTGGGCCGGTATTCGTGCGCTGAAGCTGGAGTTCCAAGTCAGCAAGGCGGCAATCTTGTATCGGGCCAAATCCCTGGAATTGCTCGACGACGATCAGTACCGAGGCGCCGTAATCACCCTAAAGAACCGTGGCGAGGCGATTCAGGAAGCCGAAGATGCGTTCTGCCAGAAGGAAGAAGCGGAGATCGTAACCAAAGCGTTGGAAGTCCTTCGCGTCCATCATAAGCTCAGTCGTGAGGCGGTGGCCAAGCAGCTGGACGTTAAACCTGCGCTACTCGCTCAGATTTTGCCCGTTAGCCCGGAGCTTGCTGAACCACCGCGGGCGAAGCCCGTGCTGCAGCTAGTAAAGTAACCCCACCAGGAGCATCGCATGAGCAAAGGCCGAGACAGAACCGTATCCGTGTACTGCCTGTAGCTGCTCGTAGACACATCGGTCATTGCCATGAAATATGACTCCTAGGTGTCTACAGAAGCCTGGCCGGTCCAACTGCAGGCAGACTAAGCTTTTAAGACAAATTGAAGTCCGGGGGGGCTTAATGTGGACCGATAACGAGACCGAACGTGATTTCCTGAACTTCTCTGGTGTGGCGGACACCATCGCCGAAATCATCGCGCAGGCTCAGGGCAAGCCGATTTCAATCGGCGTGTCCGGGCAATGGGGCAGGGGTAAGTCCTCGCTGATCAAACTGACACGAGCATCGTTGGCGGGCCGTTCCAAGAAGAGCGGTGATCGGGACTTTGTGTTCGTGGAGTTCAATGCGTGGCTCTACCAGGGTTACGACGATGCACGTGCGGCATTGATGGACGTCATCGCCGAGAAGCTGCAGGAAGAAGCTGAAGAGCGAGACAAGGGCAAGAGCAAGGTCCTGGAGTTCATCACACGGATCAAGTGGTTTCGCGCCGCTAAGCTGGTCACTGGGGACGCCATCGCGTTGGCGTTGGGGCTGGCTCCAACCGGCCTGTTGGGCGGTCTCTGGCGCACGGCTAGAGGCATGGCCGATGGCGTGAGTCAGAAGGAGTTCGAGCAGGGTAAGGAGCAAGCCAAGGCAGCAGCCGACGAGGCTGGCTCCCTGCTGGGGCCCAAGCCCGATGACTCTCCCCCTAAGGAAATTCAGGCGCTTCGCGACAGCTTTGAGGAAGCCCTAGAAGAGCTTGGTATCACGCTCGTTGTCTTGATTGACGACTTGGACCGTTGCTTGCCGCCCACCACCATCTCGACCCTCGAGGCTATCCGGCTCTTCCTGTTCTTGAAGAACACGGCGTTTGTGATCGCGGCCGATGATGGAATGATCAAGCACGCGGTGCGCAAGCATTTCGAGGGTCTTGAAGACGATACGCTGGTTACCAACTACTTCGACAAGTTAATTCAGGTTCCCATCCGTGTGCCCGCACTGGGGACCCAGGAAGTTCGGGCTTACATGATGATGTTGTTCGTAGACAACAGCGAGCTTGAAGCATCTGTCAAGGAAACCATTCATCAGAAGGTCGGAGAGCGTCTGCGCCAGAGCTGGCTCGGAAAGCGCGTGGATCGTGCTTTCATCCAATCGCTGGAACTTGACCTTCCCCCTAGTTTGCTCGGGCAACTGGACACAGCGGATCGGTTGGCGCCTTTGATGGTTGCCGCGTCGGACATTTCGGGCAACCCGCGTCTCGTTAAGCGGTTTCTCAATGCGCTGTCGATACGAATGACCATTTCGAAGGCTCAAGGAGTCGGCGTCGATGAGGCCGTTCTGGCTAAGTTGCTGCTGTTTGAGCGCCTGGGCGATCCAAAGGCTTACGCCCAACTCATTGCTTCGGTGAGCTCGCATGACAGCGGTCACCCAACGATACTCGCGGAATGGGAGGAGAAAGCTGCCAGTGGTGGTGCTGTCGAATTGGCTGCACCTTGGCAAGGGTCTTTCGTGCAAGAGTGGTTGACGTTGCCGCCCGCGTTGGCCAAAGAAGATCTTCGTGGCGCGCTATACGTTGGCCGGGAGCATGCGCCTCTGATCATGCCCGAGGATAGGCTGTCGTCAGACGCTGCGGACGTATTGACTGGATTGCTGGCGAGCCCAGACATGGCGAGTGTGCTGAAACCACGCTTGGCGGCCATCAGCCGTCCGGAGATTGCCATCATGATGGATCGCCTCTTGGATCGGGCCCGGCAGGAGCAACAGTGGGGCGTTCCAGAAATCTTGGAGGCTTGCTTGGTCGTTGGGGAGCACGATCTTGCCCAAGGGCTGCGTTTGGCGTCCTTCCTTCGTGATCGGCCAATCGCGCAAATCCAAGCCAGCATCGTGCCCAAGGTCAATGGCCAACCGTGGGCGGACAGTCTTTTCGATCACTGGCTCAAACAAGGGGTCGGTGGTCCAGCGAAGAAAGCAATCCAGCAAAGGACGAGCTGATGGGAACCTCTCAGAGCAGTAAAGGGCCTGGGTCGGGCGTGCCGATGATTCCACCGTGGGCGGACGGCTCGGCGCCAGGCGGTCCGGCTGGGGATGATCCTAGGCAAGACGGAGAAGACGGGCAGCCGGGTGAAACTCCCACTCCCACACCGATGGCACCTCCGGCCAGGTGGGGGACGACCCGTAGGAACTTGGGGGACTACGCGCAAACCGGTGACAGCAGGTCGATGCGTAGGGCGCTGAAAGGATATGTGCGCAGTGGGTATGGAGGATCCGGCACAGCGGCTCGCCGGATGGGCAGCACGGCAACAACCGCAGGGACGCTGTCTACAGCTCTCAGCAGCTTGGCCCGAGGGGCGACGTCCGATCCCACTGCGGTGTTGGATCGCGCTTTGCTAGTCGGACGCAACGCCGACGAGATCATGGATGCGATCGTCGAAGCCGTGCGGCCGGTGGATGGCACCCAGGATGCGGAAGCCTCACGAGCAGCGATTCGAGACGCTTTGTCCGAGCTCTTGGCGCGCTACGAGAACGCCAACCTGCTGCAGCTGACGGACGAGCAGCGGGAATTCGCGATCGAGCGTTTCACGGCCAACGACGTCGTTCGTCGGTTCGAGCTCGATACGGGCCAAGTCATCATCGAAAAGGCGCCTACCACCACCATGGGTTTGACGAGGCTGAAGGAGATTCGCAGCTATATCAAGCAGACGGTATCCGCTTCTTTTCGGGCGTTAAAGCAGGCAGGACGCCAACTGAGTTCCGGCAGGGTCACCCAAGTGGTGAGGGACGCGCTGCGGGAGACATTCACGGTGTTCGAGGAGTATGTGTCTTGAAGATCTTCTGCGCACCGAAGGGCTGTCCGGTCCCGCAAGGCCACGATCTTGAGGTTCTGCTTTATGGCCAGCGCAACCGGTCCAACGATTGCCAGGGCAGTGCGGGAGAAGCAGTGCAGCGGGAAATTTACCGCGCTGGACTACTGCCGGACCAACGCGCCTGGGACTTTCTCTCGCTGGCATTGGCGGTGGTGACGGCAGACGTGTCGGTGACGCGCCGTGACAGTCCCGACGGGTGGACGCGCCAGATAGAGCTGGTCGTCGCCGTTTCGGATCCTAGCTTCTGGTCCACCCAATCCAATGCCATCCAAGCAATGCTGGGCTTTCTGTCCACGGATCGCTGGAACATCCGTTTTGTTGAAGGAGGGCACACACCCAAAGCACCATCGAAGTTGGTTCGGCCGAAGGAAGATTGCGTGGTGTTGCTTTCCGGGGGGCTGGATAGCTTGGTCGGTGCGATCGATTTGGTGGAAAAGGGCTTTTCGCCCATTGCTGTGAGCAATGTGGTCCGAGGCGATGCAGACAATCAGAGCGTGTTCGCTGAGCGTATCGGTGGGGGACTTAAGCACTTGGCACTCAATCACAACGCTACCCCACCGTGGGACAAGGAAGATTCACAGCGCGCCCGATCCATCATCTTTTTGGCATTCGCCGTAGTCGCGGCAACAACGCTCGAGCGCTATCACGAAGGCGAGGAAGTCCCCGTGTTCGTCTGCGAGAACGGATTCATCGCCCTTAATCCATCTCTCACTCATACGCGATTGGGCAGCCTGAGCACCCGCACGGCGCATCCGGAGTTTTTGAGCAGGCTACGTGATCTTCTGGCCGGAGCGGGGCTGAGGATTCGACTGGAAAACCCTTACGAAGACAAGACGAAGGGCCAGATGTTGAATGAATGCAAGGACCAATCCTTGCTGGAAGAGCTTGCTCTCTCTTCCGTCAGTTGTGGCCGCTACCGCGTGTTTGGCTACCAACATTGCGGGCGCTGCGTTCCTTGTCAGGTCCGTCGGGCGGCCATCAATGCCTGGGAGCATGTGGACGACACGGGCTACAAATTCAAGAACCTGGGTAAGAAGGACACCCATCACGCGAAATTCGATGACGTAAGATCCGTCGCCATGGCTATTGCTGAAGTGAAGGCGGATGGGATCGATGCTTGGCTCTCTTCCTCCTTGTCGTATCCGCGGATGGGGAACAGGGCACCACGCCAAGCGCTCGTGCAACGTGGACTCGCTGAGCTTGAAGGCCTGCATGCCGAGCTTGGTGTGACGTGATCGACTTTCATTGCCACTTGGACCTGTATCCCGATCCGCACGCGGTCGCTGCGGCGTGCCAAGAGCGGGGTCTCTACGTCCTGTCGGTCACTACCACGCCGTCGGCCTGGAAGGGCACCTCGGCGTTGGCGTTGGGCAAGAGCCGCATCAGAACCGCCTTGGGGCTCCATCCCCAAGTGGCCCACCTGCGCAAGTCGGAGCTTCCGCTCTTCGAACAGTTGGTGGAGCAGACGCGCTACGTGGGTGAGGTTGGGTTGGATGGCGCGCCAGAGTTCAAGTCACACTGGAATGACCAAGTGGAAGTCTTCGAGCGAATCCTTGCGGCCTGCTCCAATGCAGGGGGCAAGATCCTCTCGTTACACAGCCGCCGCGCTAGCAAAAACGTTCTGAGTCGGCTGGCAGAGCATCCGAGCGCTGGAATTCCTATCCTTCATTGGTTCAGTGGTACGGTGAAAGAGGTCGACAAGGCGGTGGAGCAGGGATGCTGGTTCAGTGTAGGTCCGGCGATGCTAGGCAGTTCAAAGGGCCGCGCTTTGGTGGATCGCATGCCCAGGGACAGGGTGCTCACCGAATCCGACGGTCCGTTTGCGCAAGTTGACGGCCGCTCCATTCTTCCGTGGGAGGCCTCGTCCGCGGTGCTGGGATTGAGCGCTGCGTGGGCAGTGCCGCCCGCTGAAGCAGAGCAGCAACTTACTGAGAATCTGATGCACTTAGGCTCGGCACCGTTCTAGAAGTGCCAGCGAACGCACCTGTCAGCCGTCGCGGAGACGAGCGGACGCCTTGTCGATGAAGAGTGACATCTCCAACCGGGAGGACAATGCCCCGGGCGGGACTTCTGTAGCTAGCTTTTGGGCGAGCACCGATGCCAAAGCCATTTGGGCATCAGTTGGTGCCTTGATGTCCCAGTCCAAGGCTTCAGACAGTGCGCTGGTCAAGTGTTTGCCAAGCCTGACGTTGAATCGCTCACGCGCAGCAGCCTCGCGCAACCGGGCCCATTGACGAACGAGGGCGCGCTCGTCCGACTCAGAGATCGGGACCTCGAGGGCTATGCCGTGCTCAGGTGCGACCAGATAGAGGCCCATGGAGGCAGTTGGATCCTTGAAGACTTGACCGGCTACTAAGGATATCTTAGTGTGAAAGCGTGGGCGGTTGGGCCATCCTATGGCTCCAACCGTAGGGGGCCCAGTGTCCGACACCACGCGTCCAATCTTTGCCCAAAGACTTGCCGAAGCACGTAGTCGTGCGGGTCTTTCCCAGGCGCAGCTTGGCGTTCTGGCCGGTATGGAGCCTGAAGTGGCGAGCCCTCGCGTCAACCAGTACGAACGCGGCGTGCATGAGCCTCGCGCCGAGATGGCGAAGAAGCTTGCGGAAGCCTTGAATGTGCCTGCTGCATTCTTGTACACCGAGGACGAGATGTTGGCCAAGCTGCTCCTGCGCTGGAATGATCTCAGCAAGACCCAGAAGCGCGATCTGGTGAAGCAGATCGAGCAGTCAACTGCCACAAGCAAGTGACGATAGGACTGACAGTGCGCGCGACGTCCATTCGGACGGTGACTCGGGAGATGTGAATGCCTGACGTCCGGAACGAATCGGTAAAGGTCGCCTTTACCTCCGAGGAGAAGCGCAAGCTCGTCGAGTCCGCCCGCACAGAAGGCCGATCACTCGCTGACTACATCCGCGAACGTGTCCTTGCGGAATGCCGAGTAGAGGATGAGGTGTTTCATCTCCTGCTAAACGATTTGGCTCGCGCAACGATGCTGCTGCACGGGGTCGGAACCGATCAGCCGGATCCAGATGACGTTAGTGTGGGACAAGAGCTGCCGGAGCAGCAGCGCGCACGTATAGCCAAGGAAGTGCGGGCTTCATTGTCTGGCGAGCAGGTTGAAGCCCTGTCCAAATTTTTGAATCCCGCGTTCGAGCAGGGGCTTTGGCCCAGCCCCATGCCGCGAAATGAGAGGATGGAAGATGAGCAGCCAGGGCCTGAATGAGGGTCGGCAGGGATTCGTGTAAAAACGGGCCGAAAGTGAGCTAACTGCCTGTCGCAGCTGGCTTTCTTGGCCGCTCCAGAAAATCGAGGGTTGGGCAGCACTCTCCCGCCGGCACTTGGGCGCACCGCGCTATTTTCTGTTCGAGATCCCTCTCCAGCTGTCGCAGCTCGCGGATTCGTAGACGGACATCGACGAGCTTTCGCTCGGTCAGCTGACGGGTCTGCTCGCAAGAACGTTCGCCTGTGATCTCTAGCAGGCCAGCGATCTCGTCGAGGCTGAATCCCATCATCTGAGCGCGCCGGATGAACTGAAGCCGATTGACATCGTTTTCGTCGTAACGACGCACGCCTCCTATGGGTCGCTCGGGTTGACGCAGCAGCCTACGTCGCTGGTAGTAGCGCACGGTTTCGACGTGCACATCGGCCGCCGCCGCCAGCCGGCTGATCGTAAACGTGTTCGGACGCACGGCTTGACTCCGTACCTAGGTACAGAGGCTAGTATGCTCTGATGCAAACAACCCCGGCCAAATCGTCTGTTCCAGCCATCGTTGGCGCGAGCATCGCCGCCATTGGCGCATCGGTCTGCTGCGTCGTGCCGCTGGTGCTGGTCCTGCTGGGCATCAGTGGCGCCTGGATCGGCACCCTGACAGCTCTCGATCCCTTGAGGCCCTGGTTCAGCGCCGCCGCCGTACTGTCCTTGGCCGTGGCGTTTTGGATGCTGTATCGACCGGCGGCACGGTGCGGTGTGGATGGCAGTTGCATCGCCCCGGACGCTCTGCGACGCAGGCGACGTTGGCTCTGGTTGGCGACAGCCCTCATCGTCCTGTTGCTGCTGTTTCCCTATTACATCGTCTGGATTCTGTAGGAGGCGCGATGCACAAGTGGATACTGGCCCTGGTGGCTGCTCTGTCGGTCGGTGCCGCTCTTGCGACGCCCGCAACCGTAGTGATGCTCGATGCTGAGAACATGACCTGTCCCGCCTGCGGCATCACCATCAGGAAGGCGCTGGAGAAGGTGCCGGGCGTGGCCGATGTGAAGGTGGACACCCGGGCTGAAACAGTCACGGTGACGTTCGAATCGAGCCAGACGGATGCAGCCGGAATCGCGCGTGCAGTCACGGAAGCAGGCTTCCCGGCCAAGGTGCGGACTGGCGGTGAGTGACGTCAAGCTGGAAAGCATCTTGACCTGCCCGGAGTGCGGCCATCGGGCGACCGAGACAATGCCCATCACAGCGTGTCAATTCTTCTATGAGTGCACGGGCTGTGGAGCGGTTTTGCGTCCGCATCAAGGCGACTGCTGTGTGTTCTGCTCGTTCGGAACAGTGCCATGTCCACCGATCCAACAGAACAATCCCTGTTGTGGTTGAACCGCGGACTCCGATAATAGTTGGACAGACAGGCTGCGAGATCGACTGTGCCACCCTGGAAAGCGCGCCGCTCAACCAGCGGTGTGCATGCGAAGTGGTCGACATCCTCCGTCTGCACGAGTCGATCCGGGGTGCCTTTCCGGAGTTCACGACTGATCCCGCCGTACACGCGCACTTATTTTCACCCTATGCCTTGTTCGTTGATCGGCCCGCGTTGGAGGCCATGGGACGAGTCGCGGCGGCGGTCTTCGACGTCGCAGGAAACCCGGGATATAGCCAACGGGTCCTGCAATGGGCCCCTGACATTGCAACCCATGATCCGGGTTCGGCGGGGGGCGTCCTGGGTCTGGACTTTCACCTGACGGTCGATGGGCCGCGGCTGATCGAGGTCAACACCAATCCCGGCGGCCTGCTCCTCAATGCAGTGCTGCTCGATGGCGTGCGGTCTTGCGCGCCGGCTGCGTGGACCACCTGGACAACGACGGCGAAGGCCCGCAACGCGGCTGTCGCCGCCTGGCTGGACGATGCCCGGCAGCAGTTCGGCCGCGCGCCTGCGCGTCTGGCGATCGTGGACAGCGCCCCGCGGGAGCAGTTCCTTTACCCGGAGTTCGAGCTGTACGCGGACGCATTCCAGGAGCATGGGGTGGACTGCGTGATACGCGCACCCGAGGAACTGAGCCTTGGCCCGGACGGGCTTGCAGATGCCCATGGCCGGATCGACATGGTCTACAACCGGTTGACCGATTTCGCGCTCGAGGAAGCTTCGCATGCAGACCTTCGTCAGGCTTACCTGGCGGGGGACGTCGCATTCACCCCGCATCCACGTGCGCACGCGTTGTTCGCCGACAAGCGCAACCTTGCGGTGCTTGGAGACCCGACCTTGATCGGCGGGTTCGGGGTGGATGCGGGCTCGGCGGCCCTGCTGGCCCAGGTGATCCCGCCCACGGTTGAAGTCGTGCCCGGAAACCGGGATGCGCTGTGGGCAGCGCGCAACGGCTATTTCTTCAAGCCTGCAGCAGGGTTCGGCAGCCGCGGGAGTTATCGGGGCGACAAGCTCACCCGGCGGACGTGGGAGTCGATGGTGTCGGCGACCTACATCGCACAGACCTTCGCGGCACCGAGCTTGCGGATCGTGCATGGGGGGCAGTCCCTCAAGGCCGATGTGCGCTGCTTCGCATCCGAGGCGGGTGTGCTGCTGTTCGCGGCCAGGTTGTACCAGGGCCAGACCACGAATATGCGCACCCCGGGCGGGGGATTTGCAGCGGTGCTCACGGCACCAGTCACTGACGCGTGATCGCGCTGTGAGAGCCACATCCTTGGACCTTGGCGTGCGCTAGAGCCAGATCAACGCCAATTCGGCCAATTCGCGCGCCTCATCGATCGCGACGTTCCATATGGCCGGTCCAACCCGCAGTCGATCCTCACGGCTCCAGCGTTGTTGCCGGGAGCTGGCGCAGGCCGAGCCAGCCCAGGCGCGCGACGATGCGCGCCTGTGGGCGCGCGATGGCCGATGCCGCGAGAAGAAGACATGCTCAAATTCGCCGATTCCCGTCGCCATGGCCGCTATGGACCGCGCAATCCGGACTGCAAACAGTTCCACGGAAAGCTGGGCCTGCGGGCTGGGATCGGCGAGCAGCACACGCATGCCGCTGAAGTGGATGAGGGCCGGGTTAGCTGCCTACTCAAGGCGAGATCTGATGCCTTCCATCTGATCGATTTCGGAGCGTTGCGCCCTGATGATGTCGTCGCACAGCGCGAGCAGTTCGGCGTCATGCAGCCTGGCTTCCCGGCACATGAGGATCGCGCCTGAATGATGCGGAATCATCGAGTCGATGAACTGGCGGTCATCGACAAACGCCTGCGCGCGCGTGGCGGCGAACGAGCCGATCGTCACTGCGATGAAGATCGCATGGAGCGCAATGTTAAGGCTCCTCCGGGGGAACATTCCCGGCATGGTGGCGAGCATGAAGATCCCCATGGGGGCCCACATGGTCAATGCCATGTAGAACATGTTCAGATTGTTCCGGAAGTCGCGGGAACTGTCGATCATCGAGAACATGACGATGTACATGACCGCGAGACCGAGCCCCATGTTGATCCAGAACAACAGATAGGGACGTCCGCCGCCCTCCCCATGCTTGTGGCCCGTGCTGTGAGCAGGGTGCGCCATGTCGTTTCTCCCTTGCTTCTGGTTCAGTGTCCCACCCCGACGCCCATAGGCTTGACGAGCATCCAGACGGCCATGCCCACCATCATCAGGTTCTCCGTCAGCGAAACAAAGCCAAGAGGAACGTTGCTGTTGCCGCCGACGCAGGCGCACTTGAGTTCGCGCCTGTCGATGTAAACCGCCTTGAATACCGAGGCTGCCCCGATGCTGCCGATGAATAGAGCCACCGGGATCGACAGCCACATGAAGGTTCCGGCAACCATCAGGACGCCGGCGACCAGCTCTCCGAACGGGTAGACGTAGGAGTATGGGACGAACCGGCGAGCCAGGACGTCGTAGTTCAGGAACATGGTCGAGAAACTCTCGACGTCCTGAAGCTTCAGGAGTGCAAGGATGCACATACTGAAGGCGATGAACCACTCTCCTGCGGCGATCGTGAGCAGCGAGCCAGTGGCGGCCCAGCTCGTTGCCAGCGCCAACAGTGCGGCGACGGCGAAGACCGCAACCACAGGCCGGTAGCTAGTGGCCTCCGGATCTCGAACGCGCTTGCCAAGATGGAGTCTCAGATCGTCGTACCCACCGATCCGCTCGCCTCCGATGAAGGTCTGCGGCGTGGTCTCGATGTTGTGCTTCGCCTTGAACGCGTCGGTCTCCTCGCGCGTTTCGAGCCATCGGTCATCGACCTCGAAGCCATTGCGCTTCAGGAGGTCGACGGCCTTGAGACCGTAGGGACAGATGTGATCCGGCATCACCATCCGGTAGATGGTTGCTTTCGCTGCAGTCTGGATTGCCATGGTTTCACCTCGACCTTCGGACGGCCGCAATAACGGCGTGGATCGCTCCGGGTTCACGAGACATCTCCAAGCCTTGCATCACGACAGTCACGGAAGTGTGTATGAGCGCAAGCGATACTCGGTGCGTTTACGGAGGAGCGCGACTCCCAACACGACCGGGCCCGCGCGTACGCGGTCCCTAGTTCCCGAGTTCGTTGCAGATGAGCCACATCACGACAGCTCCGCCGGCAGCGGCGCTTGCGCCGGAGGCTTTCCAGCCAGCTGTCGCTGCTTGATCAGCGAGTACAGCGCCGGAATCACCACCAGGGTGAGTACGGTCGAAGAGACCATGCCGCCCACCATCGGCGCGGCGATGCGGCGCATGACCTCCGAGCCGGTGCCGCTGCTCCACATGATCGGCAGCAGGCCGGCCATGATCGCGACCACGGTCATCATCTTGGGGCGCACGCGGTCGACCGCACCTTCGACGATCGCCTCGCGGAGGTCGCGTGCATCCAGCGAGCGGCCTTCGGCCTGGCGCTGCGCGGCGCGCGCCTCGAGCGTGTGGTCGAGGTAGATCAGCATCACCACGCCGGTTTCGGCGGCAACGCCCGCCAGCGCGATGAAGCCCACGATCACGGCGACGCTGACGTTGTAGTCGAGCATCCACATCAGCCAGACGCCGCCGACGAGTGCGAACGGTACCGACAGCATCACGATCAGCGACTCGGTGACGCGGCGGAAGTTGAGGTACAGCAGCAGGAAGATTAGGGCCAGCGTCACCGGGACGACGACGCGCATCTTCTCCGCAGCGCGCTGCATGTACTCGTACTGCCCGCTCCAGGTCACGTAGTAGCCGGGTGGGAACTGCACCTGTTCGGTGACCGCTTCCTGTGCCGCCTTCACGTAACGGCCGAGATCGCTCTGACGCGTATCGACGTAGATGTAGGACGCCAGCATCGCGTTCTCGGTGCGGATGCTCGGCGCCCCTTTCCTGACCTCGATCCGCGCCAACTCGCCGAGGGGCACCTGCGCGCCGCCGGGCACGGGCACCAGGACTTGGCTGCCGATACGGTGCGGGTTGTCTCGCAGCTCGCGTGGATAGCGCACGATCGCGCTGAAGCGTTCGCGGCCCTGCAGGATGGTGGTGACGATCTCGCCGCCCAGCGCGGCCGCCACCACGTCCTGCACCTCGCCCAGGGTCACGCCGTACTGGGCCAGGCTGCCAAGGTCGGGGGTGATGTCGAGGTAGTAGGCGCCGGTCAGGCGCTCGGCGAACGCGCTGGTCGTCCCCGGCACTTCGCGCACAACGGCTTCGATCTCGGTGGCCAGCGCGTCGAGTTGCTCAAGATCCGTGCCGAACAACTTGATGCCCACGGGCGTGCGGATGCCGGTGGCCAGCATGTCGGTGCGGGCCTTGATCGGCATCGTCCAGGAGTTGGCCACGCCCGGGAACTTCAGCGCCTCGTCCATCTCCGCGATCAACTTGTCGGTGGTCATGCCGTCCCGCCACTCGTCCTCGGGCTTGAGGTTGATGACGGTTTCGAACATCTCCAAAGGTGCAGGATCGGTGGCGGTCAGGGCGCGGCCCGCCTTGCCGAACACCGACTCCACCTCCGGGAAGCCCTTGATGATCCGGTCCTGCTGCTGCAGCAGCTCCGACGCCTTGGTCACCGACATGCCCGGCAGCGACGCTGGCATGTACAGGAGGGTGCCCTCGTTGAGCGTGGGCATGAACTCGCTGCCCAGGCGTGACGCCGGCCACAGGCTGGCGAACAGGGCGACCAGCGCGATCGCGATCGTGGCCATCCGGTACCGCAGGACCACGTTGATCACTGGCCGGTAGGCCGCGACCAGGAAGCGGTTCACGGGATTTTTCTGCTCGGGCACGATCTTGCCGCGCACGAACAGCAGCATGAGCACCGGCACAAGGGTCACCGACAGCAGCGCCCCCCCGGCCATGGCGAAGGTTTTGGTGAAGGCCAGCGGCTTGAACAGGCGACCTTCCTGCGCCTCCAGGGCGAACACCGGAAGGAAGGAGACGGTGATGATCATCAGACTGAAGAACAGTGCCGGCCCGACCTCGCGGCAGGCGTCGATGATCAGCTGGACCCGGCTTCGGGAGCCGTCGGAGCGCTCGATGTGCTTGTGCGCGTTCTCGATCATCACGATCGCCGCGTCGACCATCACGCCGATCGAGATCGCGATGCCGCCCAAGCTCATGATGTTGGAGTTCATGCCGAGCGCACGCATCGCGATGACTGCGATCAGCACGCCGACCGGTAGCATGACGATCGCGACCAGCGCGCTGCGCGCATGGAACAGGAACAGCAGGCAAACCAGCGCGACGATCAGGCTCTCCTCGAGCAAGGTCGTGCGCAGCGTCTTGATCGCACGCACGATGAGATCTGACCGGTCGTAGACCGCCTGGACGCTGACGCCTTCGGGCAAGCCGCGTGCAAGTTCCGCGATCTTTTCCTTTACCCCGCCGATCACGGCCAGGGCGTTCTCGCCGAACCGCGCAATGACGATCCCCGCCACGACGTCGCCTTCGCCGTCCAGGTCGGCGATGCCACGGCGCCCGTCGGGCACCAGTTCGACCCGGGCGACGTCGCCGATCAGCACCGGTGCGCCGCCTTCGGCGCGCAGCACCAGGCTCTCGATGTCCTCGATGCCGCGCAGGTAGCCACGTCCCCGGACCATGTACTCGGTCTCGGCCATTTCGATCACGCGGCCGCCGACGTCGCGGTTGCTCGCGGCGATCACCTCGGACACCCGCGAAATCGGGATGTCGAACTCGCGCAGGCGCACGGGGTCGACGGTGATCGAGTATTGCCGCACGAAGCCGCCGACGCTGGCGACCTCGGCCACGCCAGGCGCGGTGGTGAGCTGGTAACGCAGGTACCAGTCCTGCATGGCGCGCAGCTCGTCCAGCGAATGGCGGTCGCTCTGCAGCACGTACTGGTAGACCCAGCCCACGCCCGAGGCATCGGGTCCCAGCGCAGGTGCCACGCCGGCCGGCAGGTTCTTCGACGCGACGTTGAGGTTCTCGAGCACGCGCGAGCGCGCCCAGTACAGGTCCGTGCCTTCCTCGAAGATGACGTAGATGAAGGAGGCGCCGAAGAACGAAAAGCCGCGGACGTCCTTCGACTTCGGCGTCGCGAGCAGGGCGCTGGTCAGCGGATAGGTGACCTGGTCCTCGACCACCTGGGGCGCCTGCCCCGGGTACTCCGTGAACACGATCACCTGCACGTCCGACAGATCCGGCTGTGCGTCCAGCGGCGTGTTCATCAGGGCGTAGATGCCGCCGGCGACGATCGCCAGCGTCATCACCAGCACCAGGAAGACGTTGCGTACCGACCACTCGATGAGGCGACCAAGCATGTCAGTGCCCCTCGTGGCCGGTGGCGGAGGGCGGAGCCTCCTCCGGGGTGGCCGGCATCGAATGACCCGCGTGCGGATCAGCGGCTTCGTCACCATGGCCTGCGTGCGGGTCGGAGGCGCCATCACCGGACCCGGGCTGCGGATCCTCGCCGGTGCCCGAGGGCGCCCCGTGTCCTGCGTGTCCCTCAAGTCCCTCGAGTGCCGACTGCAGGTTGCTTTCGGCGTCGATCAGGAAGTTGGCGGAGACCACGACCTGTTCGCCCTCTGCCAAGCCGTCGAGGATCTCGATCCGGTCACCGCCGCGCCGACCCAGGGTGACATCGCGCGGAGCAAATCGGCCGGGACCGGTCTCGACCAGCACCACCTGGCGCGTGCCGCTGTCGAGCACGGCCGAACGCGGAACGGTCAGGACCGGCCCGGCCCCCGGCTCCTCGAGCAGCACGGTGCCGTAGAGTCCCGGCCGCAGGTCGCCAGCGGGGTTGGGCAGGGCGATGCGCACGTCCACGGTGCGCGTCATCGCATCGATGACGGGCTGCACGAAGGTGACCTCGCCCTCGGCCACCTGGCCGGGCAGAGCCACGGTTTCAAACCGGGCCGGCTGGCCGGGCTGGATGCCCGCGGCCTGCGCCGCCGGCACCTTGGCGATCACCCACACCGTCGACAGGTCGGCCAGGCGCAGGATGGTCTCGCCGGGCTCGAATCGCGCGCCTTGGACCACCGGCTTCTCGATCACGACCGCGTCCGCGGGTGCGGTGAGCACCAGGCCCGTCTTGCCCAGCTGCGCGTCGCTGATTTCCCAGTTGCGCAGGCGGGTGCGTGCGGCATCGCGCAGCCGAATCATCGACGCCGCGCTGGCGGGGTCGGAGGCCGCCAGCCTGCGAGCCGTCTCGTCGGCCAGCCGGTATTCCTGCTGCGCCGCGGCCAGCTGCGGGCTGTAGACGGACAGCAGCGGCTGCCCGGCGCGGACCCGCATGCCGGTCTGGTTCGCGTACAGCCGCTCCACCCAGCCTTCGAAGCGCGGGGCGATCGCGTACTGCCGGGTCTCGTCGACCTCGACCGTGCCGCTGGTGCGCACGGTCGCGGCCAGGGCATCGCGCCTGACCGCTTCGGTGCGCACGCCCAGCGCCTGCACCTTGTCCGGCGGCAGCACCACCGTGCCCGGAGCCGCCGGCGGTGCGTCGTCGGTATAGACCGGGACGTAGTCCATGCCCATCGGGTCCTTCTTGGGTACCGGCGAGGTGTCCGGAAGGCCCATGGGATTGCGGTAATAGAGCACCTTGCGTTCGGTGGCCGCCGCGTCAACCGACGTGCCTACGGTCGGGGAATCGTTCGTGGCGCGGCCCGCCATCCAGCCGACGGCGAGGGCGGCGAGTGCAACGCCGATGGCGAGCGACAGGGTCTGGACACGGGTCATCGGATCTCTCCTTCGATGGCGCGCACGGCGGCGGCGCCCAACAGTTCGTCACGCAGTGCATCGACCCGTGCGAGGTCGGCGCCCTGCCATTCATTGAGTGCTTCCAGCAGCGTCCCGAAGTCGACTTCGCCGACCTGGTAGCTGGCCAGCGCGGACTGCCAGGTGGCGTCGGCCTGCGGCAGCAGCGTGTTCTCGATCAGTTGCCGGCGTTCGCGTGCGCTGGTCCACTGCGCCCAGGCAGAGGCGCCGCGTTCCTCGACGGCCCGCAGCGTGGCGTCCATCCGCGCCAGCGCCGCTTCTTCGAGCAGGCGCGATTCGCGCTCGCGTTCGCGGCGTGCACGCTGCTGGAACGGGATCTCGACCTCCAGCATCAGCTCGGTGCTTTCGATGCCGTTGCCGAGCTGCATCGCGCCAACGCCCACGGTGATGTCGGGAAACCGGTTGCGACGCTCCAGCACCACGTTCGTGCGGGCGGCCTCGGCGCGGGCCTGCTGCGACCGTACCGCCGGATGCGCATCCGCGCCGTTCAGGGCTTCGGCAAGGGACGCGCTGCGCACGAACAAGCCGGGCGCCTCGTCGGGCGTGGCCAAGGGCGCGTCGGAGCGGCGGCCGAGCACGGCGTTGAGCGTAGCGACTGCCTCCTGTTTGGCCGCGAGGCGCTCGATCCGCTCGCGCTGGAGGCTGGTCTGCTCGACCTGGGCACGGATCGCGTCCTGCTGTGCCGCACGGCCCAGGGCGTAGCGAACGCCGGCGATCTCTTCGATCTGGCGGAGGAGGACGATGCGCCGATCGAGCACAGCGACCGCCTGGTCTGCGTGCCAGTAGCGTGCGTAGGCCGCCTCGGCATCAGCCAAGAGGTCGCGCGTCGCGGTGACGCGGTCGAGGCCGAGCGCGACCGCGTCCTGGCTGGCGACGGTCCGCGCCAGGCCGCGCTTGCCCCAGAGCGGGAAGCGCTGGCGCAGGGCGTAGGAGACTTCGCGACCGGCATCGGGAGTCCGCCAGGGCTTGTCCGGATCCAGGCCGCTGAAGCCCACCGACGCAGACGGATCGGGCAGTGCGCCTGCAGGCAGGATTCGCGCCTCGGCGGCCTGGGCTTCGAGGTCCAGTGCCCGCAGCTCGGGGTTGTGTTCGAGGACCCAGGAGCGGATCGACTCGAGGCTGTGCCCCGGGGCGGGTTCGGTAGCGGTCGCCGGCAGCGCCAGGATCCATAGGGCGCCTGCGAGCAGGCAGGACATCAGGTGCCGGAGCGCGTGCCTGGGGTGGAGCAGGGGACGAGGGTGCAGGCGCCTGGCCTGCAAACGCTTGAACGGGGATGCCATGTCAGTGTCCTTGGGCCGACGCGACGCAGGTCGCTCGGACGAGGGCAGGAGCACATGCCGTGATGCAGCACGGCACGAACGCAGAGCACTGCGCCGCACAGGAGGTGCGGGGCAGTCAGCGTTCGGGCATCAAATCAGCAGGAGGGCCGCTGGATGGGCAGTTGGTCGGTGCCAAGCGGGTCTGGGGGGCGAGTCGACCCAGGGGGACGTGGCCACCTGGGAGCCATTCGCGACATCAGCCACCGCGAACCAGGGGTGCCAGGCGCCGGCGAGCAGCGGCGGGACCGGAGGGATGCGCCCACTGTCCGCCGAGATGTCACCTTCGGTGCAGTGTGCGTCGCACAGCGCCTTGCTCGCCGAGGGGAGCAAGGCATCGCAGTCGTGGCCGTGGTTGTGTCGGGCGTCGCTGGCGGCAGTAACGAGTGCGGCCGGCGAACCTGGGAGATCCAGGCACTCGCCATGCCCGGCTAGCGCGAACTGGGACCAGAGCAGCGCCGCCATCGCGAGGAGGACGGTGCGCTGGAACCATTTCCGGTGGCGAAGGCGGGCCATGACGGGAGCTTAGCTCTTGCCGGGGACGGTGCAACTGATCCGTGTCACGTCCATGTCAAGTCCGGGCCAGGCCCGGCGCCTGGTCTGGTGCATTCGTCGTCGGTCCCGCCGGGACCGACGCGGACTTCGCCAGGCGGAGCGCGTTGGCCACAACGGAGACCGAACTCAGGCTCATGGCGAGCGCCGCAACCATCGGGCTCAGCAGGATCCCGAACGCGGGGTAGAGCACCCCAGCCGCAACCGGGACCCCCAGCGCGTTGTAGAGGAACGCAAAGGTGAGGTTCTGCTTCATGTTGGCCACGGTGGCCTGGGAGATCTTCCTTGCTCGCAGGATGCCGCGCAGGTCGCCCTTGACCAGGGTGATCTGTGCACTCGACATCGCGACATCGGTGCCCGTGCCCATGGCAATGCCGACGTCGGAGGCGGCCAGCGCCGGCGCGTCATTGATGCCGTCGCCCGCCATTGCCACCCTCCGGCCTTCGCGCTTGAGGCGCTGCACCAGTTCGGCCTTGTCCTCGGGGCGGACCTCGCCATGCACTTCGTCCAGGCCCAGCTCGGTGGCCACGGCCCGTGCGGTGGTGAGCCCGTCGCCGGTGGCCATGATGATGCGCAGCCCGGCGGCGTGCAGTTCATTGATGGCGGCCGCGGCAGAGGCTTTGATCGGGTCTGCGACCGCGATCAGACCCGCCAGGCGACCGTCCACGGCGAGGAACATGGCGCTCGCGCCCTCGCGGCGCAGACGCTCGGCGACGTCGACATATGCACCGGGATCGGCGCCCAGATCGTCCATGAGTGCGGTATTGCCCAGCGCAAGCGCATGACCGGCTACGGTTCCGCGCACACCCATGCCCGTCACCGAGTCGAAGTCCTCCACACGGTCGAACTCGAAGTTCCGGCGTCGGGCCTCGGCCACGATCGCATCGGCCAGCGGATGCTCGCTGCCTTGGTCCAAGCTGGCCGCCAGGTGCAGCACCTGGTCGGCGTCGAAGCCCTCGAAGGCCACGACTTCCTTGAAGGCCGGGCGCCCTTCGGTGAGCGTGCCGGTCTTGTCGACGATCAGGGTGTCGATGCGGCGCATCTGTTCGATGGCTTCGGCATCGCGGAACAGCACGCCGACCTGTGCCGCCTGGCCCGTGGCGACCATGATCGACATCGGTGTCGCCAGGCCCAAGGCGCAGGGGCAGGCGATGATCAGCACGGACACCGCGTTGAGCACCGCGAAGGTCCAAGACGGCTCCGGGCCGAAGAAGCCCCAGATGAAGAAGGTGGCCACTGCGATCGTCAGCACCGCGAGCACGAACCAATAGGCCGCGGTGTCGGCCATACGCTGCATCGGCGCGCGGGAGCGCTGCGCCTGTGCTACCAGCTGCACGATCTGCGAGAGCACGGTGTCGGAACCGACCTTGGCGGCACGGATCACGAGCGCCCCGGTGCCGTTCTGGGTCGCGCCGATGACCTGGTCGCCGGCGGTCTTCTCGACCGGGATCGGCTCGCCCGTGAGCATCGACTCGTCGACGCTGGAGCGGCCTTCCACCACTTCGCCATCCACCGGCACCTTTTCGCCGGGTCGCACGCGCAGGTGGTCGCCGACATGCACGTGGGTCAGCGGGATGTCTTCCTCGGTGCCGTCGGCATTGACCCGCCGAGCTTCCTTGGGCGCCAGACCAAGCAGGCCCTTGATCGCCGCGGACGTTTTCGAACGCGCCCGCAGTTCCAGCATCTGGCCGAGCAGCGTCAGCGACACGATCACCGCCGCCGCCTCGTAATACACGCCGACGCGCCCGTGCTCGGTAAACGACGGCGGGAACAAGCCGGGTGCCAGCGTGGCGACCAGGCTGTAGCCAAAGGCGGCTGCAACGCCAATCCCGATGAGGGTGAACATATTCGGGCTGCGGTTGCGGATCGACTGCACGCAGCGCTCGAAGAACGGCCAGCCGGCCCACAGCACGACGGGTGTGGTCAGGACCAGCTCGACCCAGGTTTGCAGGTCGATCGACAGCGGCAGGATCTGCACGCCGCCCAGCACGATACGCGGGAGGTACTGGCCGAACATGGCCAGCACGAGCGTCACCACCGTCAGCGGAAGCGTCCACCAGAACCGGCGCGAGAAGTCGCGAAGTTCCGGATTGTCGTCGTCCTCCAGGCTGGGCATTTCCGGCTCCAGCGCCATGCCGCAGAAGGGACAGTTGCCTGGACCCTGTTGCCGAACTTCCGGGTGCATCGGGCAGGTGTAGATGGCGCCGGGCCGTGCCACCTCCGGTTCGTCCTGGGGCGTCAGATAGCGCTCCGGATCGGCCACGAACTTTGCGCGGCATCGCTCCGAGCAGAAGTGGAAAGATGAGTCGGCGTGGGTCGCATGATGCGGCGTGGTGGCGGGATCGACCTGCATGCCACAGACCGGATCGGTTACCCGTCCATCCGCAGCCTCGACAGGGGCTTCGCCTGCAGAATGGTGATGGTCATGGGACGACGGTGAGTTCATGCCGATGCTCGCTTTAGTGGGGATGGACTGCCAAGGCAGTGTGCCA
>Ga0268289_100079_pt1 | contig 53719 bp, 39 predicted proteins | sample MetspNORM_FD_191340 | JGI IMG/M metagenome (GOLD analysis project Ga0268289, IMG submission 191340) | Soil microbial communities from San-Diego area, Southern California, United States - Methylocaldum sp. NOR-M | ecosystem: Environmental > Terrestrial > Soil > Desert | place: USA: California... | reverse complement strand
CGGGCACGCCCCGAAGCACGGCTGCGTTTCATAGGTGATCGTGGTGTTCTCGACGGGCGCGGGGGTATCGTGGGCGACGCATCCCGCGAGCGCGATCATCGGGGCAAGCAACAACATCGAACGCATGTGATCCTCCTCGGGCGTTTCGTGCGTTCCCAACGCACGAGACTGGCGCGCCGGGTCCGGCACGTCTAGGTGGCAGACGAGACACATCAAGGAGACCCGCATGCGTCCTTCCGGCCGCGCCCCCGATCAGATGCGCCCCGTGACGATCGAACCGCACTTCACGCGCCACGCGGAAGGATCGGTGCTGATCGGATTCGGCGACACGCGCGTGCTGGTGACCGCGAGCGTCGAGGAACGCCTGCCGCCGTGGCTGCGCGGCAAGGGCGAGGGCTGGGTCACGGCCGAATACGGCATGCTGCCGCGCGCCACCCACACCCGCAGCAGCCGCGAGGCCGCCAAGGGCAAGCAGTCGGGCCGCACCCAGGAAATCCAGCGCCTGATCGGCCGATCCCTGCGCGCCGTCACCGACTTGAAGCTGCTCGGCGAGCGCCAGATCACGCTCGATTGCGACGTCATCCAGGCCGACGGCGGCACCCGTACCGCGTCGATCTCCGGCGCCTGGGTGGCGCTGCGGCTTGCCGTCAACGGATTGCTCAAGGACGGCAAGCTGACGACCGATCCGATCCGGCAGAAGGTCGCCGCGGTTTCGTGCGGCATCTATCAGGGCACCCCCGTGCTCGATCTCGATTACGACGAGGATTCGGCGGCCGATGCCGACGCCAATTTCGTCCTCCTCGAAAACGGCCATATCGCCGAGGCGCAGGCGACCGCCGAAGGCGCGACCTATGATGAGGAAGGCCTGCTCCGCCTGCTCCGCCTCGCGCGGATGGGCTGCACCGAAATCTTCCGCGCGCAAGACAAGGCAGTGAGCGCATGAGCGGCGAGGGCAACCAGCCGCAGGCGATCCGCAAGCTCGCCCCCGGCAGGCTCGTCATCGCCAGCCACAACGCGGGCAAGGTGCGCGAGATCGGCGAGTTGCTCGGCCCCCACGGCATCGAGACCGTCTCCGCCAAGGCGCTCGGCCTGCCCGAGCCCGACGAGACCGGCACCACCTTCGTCGCCAATGCGGAGTTGAAGGCGCGCCAGGCCGCCGACTTGTCGGGCCTCCCCGCGCTCGCCGACGACAGCGGCCTGTGCGTCGACGCGCTTGGCGGCGAGCCCGGCATCTTCTCCGCGCGCTGGGCCGAAACCGATCGGGGCCGCGACTTCGCCGAAGCCATGCGCCGCGTTGAGGCCCGCATCGGCGAGACCGGCCCCGCGCCCGCGCGCGACGCGCATTTCGTCTGCGCGCTCGCGCTCGCCTGGCCCGACGGCCATGTCGAATGGTTCGAGGGCCGGGTGGACGGCACTCTCGTCTGGCCGCCGCGCGGCGACAAGGGCTTCGGCTACGATCCCGTCTTCCTGCCCGAAGGCGGCGATCAGACCTTCGGCGAGATGGAGCCGCAAGCCAAGCACGCCATCAGCCACCGCGCCGACGCCTTCCGCCAGCTCGTCGCGGCGGTGCTTTAAAGACAAACACCCTCACCCTTCCGCGCCTACGGCGCTCCCTCCCTCTCCCACTGGGAGAGGGAAGGGGCCCGCGAGCCGAAGGCGAGTGGGAAGGGTGAGGGTGACTCCCTCTAAACCACCCTTCTCACTGCAATCCCGGCCGCCGCCAGCGCCGCATGGGCGTCCGCCACGCTCGCCTCGCCGAAATGAAAGATCGACGCCGCCAGCACCGCGCTCGCATGCCCGTCGCGAATCCCCGCGACCAGATCGCTTAATCCGCCGACGCCGCCCGACGCGACCACCGGCACCGACACCTGGTCGGCAATCGTCCGGATCAGCTCGAGATCATAGCCGTCGCGCGTCCCGTCGCGATCCATCGAGGTGACGAGCAACTCCCCCGCACCCAGCGCCGCCAGCCGCAGCGCATGCGCGACCGCGTCGATCCCCGTCGCGCGCCGCCCGCCGTGCGTGAACACTTCCCATCCTTCGCCCGCGCGCCGCGCATCGACGCTGGCGACGCAGCACTGGCTGCCGAAGCGCTCGGCGATGTCGGTGACCAACTCCGGCCGCGCCACCGCCGCCGAATTGACCGCCACCTTGTCCGCCCCCGCCAGCAGCAGCGCGCGCGCGTCCTCCGCCGTGCGCACCCCGCCCCCCACCGTCAGCGGCATGAAGCACACCTCGGCGGTGCGCCGCACCACGTCGATGATCGTGCCCCGCGCCTCGTGGCTCGCGGTGATGTCGAGGAAGCACAATTCGTCCGCCCCCGCCGCATCATAGGCCCGCGCCTGCTCGACCGGATCGCCGGCGTCCTTCAGATCGACGAAGTTGACACCTTTGACGACGCGCCCGTTCGCCACGTCGAGGCAGGGAATGACACGCGCGCGGACGGTCATCGCGAAAAGCTCTCCCCTCCCTGCAAGGGAGGGGTCGGGGGTGGGTCGGCAAAGGCCGGGCTCGATGCCCGGGCTTTGCCCCGATCGCTGCCGTCGCCGCTCGCTACGCTCGCACCCACCCCTAGCCCCTCCCTTGCAGGGAGGGGGATGGGTCGGCCGCCCCCGCCACGCTGAGCGCCGTCGCGAGATCGAGCCGCCCATCATAGAGCGCGCGGCCCGTAATCACCCCCTCGATCCCATCGCGCGCATGGATCGCGAGCATATGAATGTCCGAAATCCCCGCCACGCCGCCCGATGCGATCACCGGCAGGTCGGTCGCGCGCGCCAGATCGACCGTCGCCTCGATATTGACCCCCTTGAGCAGCCCGTCGCGCCCGACATCGGTGAACAGCAGGCTCGCGACGCCGGCGTCCTCGAATCGCCGGGCCATCTCGACCACCGAGACGTCGGAAACATCCGCCCAGCCCGCGGTCGCGACCATCCCGTCCTTCGCATCGACCGCGACGACGATCCCGCCGGGAAAGTCGTGCGCCGCCGCGCGCACCAGCTCGGGATCCTTGAGCGCCGCGGTGCCGATCACCACGCGCGCCACGCCGAGGTCGAACCACCGCTCGATCGCCTCGCGCGAGCGGATGCCCCCGCCAAGCTGCACATGCCCCGGAAACGCCTCGACGATCCGCCCGACCACCGCGCCGTTGACCGATCCGCCCGCGAACGCGCCGTCGAGATCGACGACGTGCAGATGCCCTGCCCCGGCCTCGGCGAACGCCAGCGCCTGCGCCACCGGATCGTCGCCATAGACGGTCGCCCGATCCATATCCCCTTCGGCCAGCCGCACCACTTTGCCGCCCTTGAGGTCGATCGCGGGAAAGACGATGAGGCTCATCAATCCTCCCCTGTAAGGGGAGGTGGCGCGCGCAGCGCGACGGAGGGGTGTCGCGCTATCGAGGGGCAGACACCCCTCCACCACCGGCTGCGCCGGCGGTCCCCCTCCCCTTGCAGGGGAGGATTGATCAAGGCCGCCATGTCAAAAACCTTTCCAACAACGCGATCCCGTAGCGCTGGCTCTTCTCAGGGTGGAATTGCACGCCGAGCAGATTGTCGCGCCCGATCGCGGCGGTGATCGGCCCGCCGTGATCGCTCACCGCCAGCACGTCCTCGCCCTCGAAGGCGTAACCGTGAAGGAAATAGGCCTCGCCCGGCACGATCAGCGGGTGGTCGGCCACCGGCGTCACGTCGTTCCAGCCCATATGCGGCACCTTGGCGCTCGCGTCGGCGGGATGCAGCGCGCGCACCGTTCCCGAAACCCAGCCGAGCCCCTCATGGTGCCCCTGCTCCTCGCCGCGCATCCCCATCAATTGCATGCCCACGCACACGCCGAGGAACGGCGCGCCCTCGCCGCGCACGCGGCGGTCGAGCGCCTCGATCATGCCCGGAATGCCGCGCAGCGCCGAGGCGCACGCCCCGAACGCGCCCACGCCGGGCAGCACGATCCGCTCGGCCCGCGCCACCACGTCGGGATCGGCGGTGATCGCGAGATCGGCGCATCCCGCTGCCTTCAATGCATTGGCGACCGAATGGAGGTTCCCGGCACCGTAATCGATCAGGGCGACGCTCATTCAAGCCCCTCCCCTTCAGGGGAGGGGTTGGGGGTGGGGGATGTCTCGCAGAGCGCGCGCTTTGCCGCACTGCCCCACCCCAACCCCTCCCCTGAAGGGGAGGGGCTCGTCACAGCATCCCCTTGGTGCTCGGCACCGCGTCGGCCTTGCGCGGGTCGATCTCCACCGCTGTGCGCAGGCTGCGCGCCAGCCCCTTGAACGCCGCCTCGATGATGTGGTGGTTGTTCTTGCCGTGGAGCGTCTCGACATGCAGCGTCAGCCCCGCGGCCTGCGCGAAGCTGTGGAAGAAATGCTCGAACATCTCGGTGTCCATCTCGCCGAGTCGCTTCTGCGAAAACTCGCACTTCCAGACGAGGAACGGCCGCCCCGAAATGTCGAGCGCGACGCGCGTCAGCGTCTCGTCCATCGGGCTTAGCGCGTCGCCGTAGCGCCGGATGCCGCGCTTCTCGCCCAGCGCCTGCGCGATCGCCTCGCCCACCGCGATGCCGGTATCCTCCACCGTATGATGCTGATCGATATGCAGATCGCCCACCGTCTTCACGTCGAGATCGATCAGCGAATGGCGCGAGAGCTGCTCGAGCATATGGTCGAAGAAGCCGATCCCGGTGGATACCGAATAGCGGCCCGTGCCGTCGAGGTTGACGGTCACGTCGATCGAGGTTTCGCTCGTCTTGCGGGCGATGGTCGCGGTGCGCATGGCGGACCCCATAGCGCGTCCGCACGCGCATGCAATCTTGACCATGTGTCAAACCTCGCTAACCCGGGCACATGAACGATGGACTGCCCGACAGCCTGATTCCCTATGACGAGATCGTCCAGGAGGCGTTGCGCGCCGTGGTGGGGCGCGTCCTCGATTCGGTCGCGGAGAACGGCGGCACGCTTCCGGGTGAGCATCATTTCTACATCACCTTCAAGACGCAGGCGCCGGGCGTCGACATTCCCCAGCGCCTGATCGAGCGCTTTCCCGACGAGATGACGATCGTCCTCCAGAACCGTTTCTGGGATCTGACGGTGGACGAAACGCGCTTTTCGGTGGGGTTGAGCTTCAACCAGGTGCCGTCGAAGCTCGTCATCCCCTATGCCGCGATCACCGGCTTCCACGATCCCGCGGTCAATTTCGAGCTGCGCTTCCAGGCGCAGGAGACCGAGGAAGACGACGTCGTCGACGAGGCCGAGAACGACGGCCCCGTCGCCGAGCCGATCGAGGACGGCTCCAACGTCGTCTCGGTCGATTTCAAAAGAAAGAAATAGGGCCCCGCCCCTCAGCCGTTCGTGTCGAGCGAAGTCGAGACACGCGTCGCGAACGGACCAATCACCCCAGCGCACACGCGCTTCTCGACTTCGCTCGAAGCGAACGGAGATGTTGTGACCAATACCCGCACCGAAACCGATTCGATCGGCCCGATCGAGGTTCCCGCCGACGCCTATTGGGGCGCGCAGACGCAGCGCTCGATCGAGAATTTCCCCTTCGGCGCCGCCGAACGCATGCCGATCGGCATCGTCCATGCGCAGGCGATCGTGAAGCAGGCCGCCGCGCGGGTGAACCGCAAGCACGGGCTCGACCCGAAGATCGCCGACGCCATCGAAGCCGCGGCGCAAGAGGTGATCGCGGGCAAGCTCGACGATCAATTCCCGCTCGTCATCTGGCAGACGGGCTCGGGCACCCAGACCAACATGAACGTCAACGAGGTGATCGCGGGCCGCGCCAACGAGATGCTGGCGGGCACGCGCGGCGGCAAGGCGCCCGTCCACCCCAACGATCATGTCAACATGAGCCAGTCGTCGAACGACAGCTTCCCCACCGCGCTCCACGTCGCGGCCGTGCTGGCGACACGCGACGCGCTCGCCCCCGCGCTCGACCGGCTCGAGGGCGCGCTCGAGGCGAAAGCCAAGGCGTGGGACCGCATCGTCAAGATCGGCCGCACGCATACGCAAGACGCGACCCCGCTGACGCTCGGCCAGGAATTTTCGGGCTATGCCGCGCAGCTCATCAGCTGCAAGGCGCGGATCGAGGGCGCCCTCAACGGCAACCTGCGCAAGCTCGCGATCGGCGGCACCGCGGTCGGCACCGGGCTCAACGCGCCCGAAGGCTGGGCCGGGGACATGGCGGCGGCGATCTCCGACATCGCCGGCACCGCGTTCGAGCCCGCCCCCAACAAGTTCGAGCAGCTCGCCGCCAAGGACGGGCTCGTCTTCTTCTCGGGCGCGCTCAACACGCTCGCGGTCGCGCTCAACAAGATCGGTAACGACATCCGCTATCTGGGCTCCGGCCCGCGCTCGGGGCTCGGCGAGCTGTCGCTGCCCGCCAACGAGCCGGGCAGCTCGATCATGCCGGGCAAGGTCAACCCCACCCAGTGCGAATCGCTGACGATGGTCGCGGCGCAGGTGATCGGCAACAACCAGGCGGTCACCGTCGGCGGGATGCAAGGCCAGTTCGAGCTCAACGTCTTCATGCCGCTGATCGGTGCCAACGTGCTGCGCTCGACGCATTTGCTCGCGGTCGCGATGACCAACTTCGCCGAACGCTGCGTCGACGGCATCGAGGCGAACGAGCAGCGCATCGCCGAGCTGGTCGGCCGCTCGTTGATGCTGGTGACCGCGCTCGCGCCCGAGATCGGCTACGACAACGCCGCCAAGATCGCCAAGAACGCCCACGAAAAGGGCCTGACGCTCAAGGAATCGGGCCTCCAGCTCGGCCTCGTCGACGAAGCCACCTTCGACCGCGTCGTCCGCCCCGAAACGATGGTCGGGCGGTAACCGCTTCCTTGATCCGGGGTCAACCCGCCGCCGCCAGCTCCGCGATCAGCGTTCGCATCAGCTCGGCGGCCGGCATCGCGCGGGCGAGCGGGGCGCCCTGCCCCGCCCATTGCGCGCCATAACCGCCCTCGCCCGTCGCCCGCGCCGCCTGCGCCAGTGCTTTCCCCGCATCATAGGCCACCGGATAAGCGGCGGGCGGCACCGCCGTTTCCGCCGCCCAGGCGGTGAAAAGATTGGCGAGGCACCGCGCCGGCCGGCCCGAGATCGCGCGCGTCATCATCGTATGCCGCGCCGCCTCGCTCGCCAGCGCGGCGCGATAGGCGGCGTCGGCGCTGCTCTCCGGGCAGCCGACGAACGCCGTGCCGAGCTGCGCTGCCACCGCCCCCAGATCGAGCGCCGCGCGGATGCCGCGCCCGTCCATGATCCCGCCCGCCGCGATCACCGGCAGGCCGCTCCGCACCGCCAACAGCCGCGTCAGCGCCATCGTTCCCAGCGCATCATCGGGCGCGTCGGGATCGAACACCCCGCGATGCCCCCCCGCCTCGACCCCCTGTGCGACCAGCACGTCGATCCCCGCTTGCTCCGCCGCGCGCGCCTCGTCGAGACTGGTCACGCTCGCGAACAGCACGCACCCCGCCGCCCTGAGCGCGCCAGTCACATTCGCATCGGGCAACCCGAAATGAAAACTCACGACCCTGGGCGCGCGATCGACCAGCAGCGCCTGCATCGCCCGATCGTCGGCGAAGCTCGTATAGATCGTCCGCAGCGCCGCCGGCGGCGTCGCGCCATAGGTCGCGAACAACGGCGCCATCGCCCCGATCCATGCCGCCTCGCGCGCGGCATCGCGCATCGGCGCCCGATGCACGAACACGTTGACGTTGAACGCCCGCGCCGTCCGCCCGCGCACCTCGTCGATCATCGCTGCCGCCCCCGCCGCATCGGTCGCGCCGAGCCCGATCGAGCCCAGCCCGCCCGCGTCGCACACCGCCGCCGCCAGCGCGGGCGTCGAGGTTCCCGCCATCGGCGCCTGCACGATCGGCACCGTCATCCCGAGCCGTTCCAGCATGGTCATCCTCCCGCCTGCCACACGCGGACCGCCTCGATCGGCCATACCAGCATCAGCACGTTGAGCGTCAGATTGTCGCGGATCGCCGCCAGCGCCACCAGTTCGAGCGCGATCCCCAGCGCCACGCTCGCCTGCCAGGGCAGCTTCGCCGCCAGCCAGAACCCGATCGCCATGCACCCGATGTCCGACACCGAATTGAGGATCGAATCGCCCGCATAGCCCCAGGCCATCGTCACCGCGCGATAGCGGTCGATGATGATCGGCGAGTTCTCGAGCACTTCCCACCCCGCCTCGACCGCGACCGCCAGCACCAGCCGCGCCGCCACCGGCCACCGCCGCAGCACCAGCCATCCCACGGCGTAGAACAGCAACCCGTGGATGACGTGGCTCAGCGAATACCAGTCGGAAAGCTGCTGGCTGTTCTCGTCGGATTGCACCACTCCGTGCCACAACGTGACCGTCCCGCACGGACAGATCGCCGACCGCCCTGCCAGATGCAGCGCCAGCGCCGCCGCCGCGACGATCGCCACGCAGGCGACGATCGCGGTGCGGCTGCTCATGCGCGTCGGAAACGATCGAACGCGTGCCATGGCGTGGCGGTAGCGCAGGCGATCGTTTCACTCCAGCGCGATTGCGCCGCGCCGCTCGCGGATCAGACCACGAGCGCGCCGGGATCGACCGCAAGCGCCGCCGGCTCGATCGGGGGCAAGGCGGCGGGGAGCGCGACGTCGTGGTCGGCGAGCGCGAACGCCGCGGGGTCGAGCGGTTCGGCCGTAGTGCCGATCGCCTGATCGCCGAGCATGACGGTGCCGCTGTCGGCGTCGTACACCAATGCACGCGCATCACCGTCGAAGCTCACCGTCGTCGCCGCATACCCGATCGGAATGGCGATCTGATCGTCGCCCGCGCTCAGCACCAGCGTGCTGCCGTCGCGCACTGCCAGATAGGTATCCGCCGTGCCTGTCAGCGCAATCGTGTCACCGCCCTGATTGAACGACGGATCGAACCGCACCGAACCGCCGCCGACGACCGTGACGTGCTCGTCCTGATCGGTCCCGAATACGAACAGGTTCCCGCCCGCGACAACGTCGGCACCGGCCGCCACGACCAGCAATCCGCCGGCATCCGGATCGATCGCCCCGGTCGCGCCGGGCGTCTGCGGAGGCGCCAGAACCGGCGCCGCGCTCGTCCCCACCACCTGGTCGCCCAGCAGCACCTGGTTGTTCGCGATGTCGGCCGAGATGGAGCGCGTGCCGTCATCGAACACGATGTCCGCTCCATGGGCGCCAACCGGCACGGCGATCGCGGTGAGGCCGTTGTCGAGCACCAGCATCGATCCGTCGCGGACCGCCACATAATCCGCGGCACTGCCCGCAAGGTGGATACGGTCACCGCCGGCGTTGAACGACGGATCGAACGTCACATGCGTGGACGATCCGCTCAGCACGGTGACGTCCTGGACGCCATCGGTACCGATCACATGGCCCGACGATCCGACGGTCACCGCCGCTCCGTCAGGAGCGATCAACAGATAATCGCCGTCGTCCTCGCTTTGGCGCAGGCCGAGCGTGCCGTTCTCGCCCGCAGTGACCGTCAGGCCCTGCGATGCGCCGTATACAGTCAGGATGTTGTCCGCCGTGCGATCACCGTCGAGGTCGACTTCGATGCGCAGCACATCGCCGTCGATCTCGTATCGTCCTTCGCCGGCAATCCCCGTAAAGGCGCCTTCCCCCGCAAAGCGCGTGAGCGGCAGGCTGTCGCTGCCCGCAATCTCGATGACGTCGTAGAAATCGAAATCGGTGATCGTCGCCCCGTCGAAGGGCGTGTCGAAATAGAACAGGTCCGCGCCCGCACCGCCGGTGAGCGTATCTCCCGCGCTGCCGACCAGGACGTCGTTGCCCATCCCGCCATCGAGCGTGTCCGCACCGCCGCCGCCGACCAGAAAGTCATCGGCTGCCCCGCCGATGATCGTGTCGTCCCCGTCCATCCCGATCACATCGATCGCCCCTATGGCGCCGCGGAGATCGACGATGTTTCCATCAGCCGACAGGCGCAGCGTGCCGTCGAGGTCGATGCCGGTGAAATCCAGCGCACCGCCGTCCGCCACCGCCACGTCGCCGTGGATCAGCCCGAAGGAGGCGAGCTGGGCCCTGGTGAGCGTCGCCGTCGCGGTGCCGCCCACGAAATCCTCCACGTTCGCGATCGCGGTGGCGGAAAGATCGATCGCGTCATAGGCCGTCACGTGGATCGCGTCGTGCCCCGCGCCGCCGTCGATCGTATCGCCGACAGCGGCATCGCCGTCACCGATGCGGACGATGTCGTCGCCCGCACCGCCGCTGACATGGTCGGCACCGGCACCCCCGGCGAGCGAATCGGCGCCGTCGCTGCCGACGATCGTGTCGGCGCCGGCGCCGCCGTTGACCGCCAATCCCGAGGTCGTCGCCCCGGCGAGCGAGATCGAGGTCGCGGTGTCGGCGAGATTGATCGCGCCGAGGTCGAGCGTCACGCCGTCGAAGGCGATCGTGCCGCCGGTCGTCAGCGCCATCGTGCCGCCCGCGATCTGCGAGAGGCCGTCGGCCTGCGCCAGCGTCATCGCCACCACGGCGGCGTCGCCGGTGCGCACGCTTTCGATTCCCGACAGTGCAGCCGGCGACAGATCGACATAGGCCGCATCGACGATCGACACCGTGTCGAACCCGCCGTCGCCGGCGATCGCGTCTCCCGCCACGACATCGCCCGCGCGGATGACGAAGGTGTCGTCGCCGGCGCCGCCCGTCACGCGATCGGCGCCCGCGCCGCCTTCGATCGTGTCGTCGCCCGCCCCGCCGGCGAGTCGGTCGTCGCCCAGCCGGCCGTCGAGGTGGATCGCGCCCGCCTGTCCGCTCGCGTCCAGATCGTCGTCGGCGTCGCTGCCCCAGACCGCCGTCACCCGCTCGACATTGGCGATCGTCCCGCCGCCGATCGTCACGCCGCCCCCGACGAGCTGCGTCGTGTCGATCGAAGCGCCGCTCGCCGCGCCGATCAACGACAGCGCGAGGTCGTCGGAGCCGCCGCCGCCGTCCACGTCGTCGCCATATCCCGCCGACAGGAAATCGTCGCCGGCGCCGCCCGCCAGCACGTCATGCTCATTGCCCCGATCGGGATCACCATCGTCAGGCACGCCGACATCCGCGCCCGGATAGTCGAGGTTCGGCAGATAAGCGTCCCCCGCCGAATAAAGCCGATCGTTGCCGTCGCCACCGTCGATCCGATCCGCGCCCGCGCCGCCGACCAGCACGTCGTCGCCGGCATCCCCCGCGATCGTGTCGTTGCCGCCGAGGCCGGCGAGCGTCTGCGCGCCCGCCGCACCCGTCAATCGATTGCCCAGCGCGTTGCCGACCCCGGCGCCGCCATCAGCGCTGATCTCGAGATCCTCGATATTGTCGCCGATCGCGTAAGACACCGAGCTGACGACAGTATCGTGCCCCTCGCCCGCCAGCTCGATCGCGGTCTCGAACTCGGCGGAAATGTGATAGGTATCGTCGTCTTCGCCGCCGTAGAGTACGGCTTCCCCGGTCGCGGTGAGATCGTCCGCGCCGGCAAAGCCGTACATCGCGCCCGCGCCCGAAATGACGTCGTCCCCCGCCGTGCCGCCATCGGGTGCGACCGTATCGAGATCGATGATCGTCACGGCAGCGCCGCCGAGCACGCTCAGATAGCGCCCATCGGCGCTCACGCCGATGCTGTCGCCATAGTCGTTCCGCAGGAAGCCGTTGAAATTGTCGTTGATCCCGACGACGTCGGTGCCGATCGGATAGGTGATCACCGCCTCCCAGGTCGCGGTATCGAAACCGATCACGCGTTGCGCGGCGGCGTCGAGCAGGTAGAGCCGTTCGCCGTCGGGGCTGAAAGCAAGACCGGCCATCGTCGCGCTCGCGGTGTCCGTCGGTGCGAGATAGGGATAGCGATCCGCGAGCGTGACGACCGGATCGAGCTGGGCGTCGTAGACCTGCAGCTTGTAGCCCTGAATCACGAAACGGCCGTCCGGCGAGATCGCGCTCGCGGGCACGTCGTGAAAACGTACCGACGCCCCGGCATAGGGATCGTAATAATCGTGATATTCCGTGCGCTCGCCCGTCGCGGGATCGACGATGTAGAGCGGCGTGTCGCCGGGCGCCGAGGGATCGGCCAGAACGAGGCCGTGATCGCCGGTCGATGCCAGCACAGCGCCGCGACCAAACGACTGATCGGTCTCGGCGAACACGCCGGTATCGGGATCAAGCGTGAAGAGCGGGCCCGAATAGGTCGCGCGGCTGATCAGCAGCGTGCCGTCCGCGGCAAAAGCGACATCGGCGAACGGCGCGTAGAAACCGTCGAGATGCGCGACGAACGTCTCGACCGTGCCGGTCTGCAAATCGAGCCGATGCACCGCATAATCGGCAGTGCCGTCGGCGTTCTCCACGGCGTCCCGCTCGATCGCGGCGACGTAGCGGCTGTCGGCGGACACGTCGATCGCGCCCAGATCGGTGCCCACGTCGTAATGCGCCACCAATGCGCCGCTCGCGACGTCGTAGACGTCGATCGCCTGGCCGTTCGCGGTGATGAGCTGCGACCCGTCGGCGGAGAATTTGGCGTCCTCGACCCGCGACTCGACGATCGTGCGAACCCCCGCAATCTCCCCCGCCATCGCATTTCCCCAAAATGTTTCAGTAGGTTGATCATTAAATCATCTGCACGCACCGGACAACACGCAAAGCAGGCGCGCCGCTTGATTCTCGCGCCCGCGCCACCCAAAGAAAGGCGTCCCGCCCCAGGAGCCTTCCAGGATTGGCCGAGCACCCGCGCCTCCCGCTCTTCCGTCCGTTCCGCCACCGCATCTTCCGCGGCGTGTGGATCGCGAGCACCGTCTCCAATTTCGGCGGCCTGATCGAGGGCGTGGGCGCGGCGTGGATGATGGTGCTGCTCGCCGCGCCCGAAAGCATGGTCGCGCTGGTTCAGGCGTCGAAGACGCTCCCCGTCATGCTGCTCTCGCTGATGGCGGGCGCGATCGCCGACCAGTACGATCGCCGCCGCGTGCTGATCGGCGCGCAATGGTTCCTCTTCGCCGCCTCGGCCGGGCTGTGCCTCGTCACCTTCTTCGACGTGGTGACGCCGTGGCTGCTCCTCGCCTTCACCTTCCTGATCGGCTGCGGCAACGCCTTCAACCGCCCCGCCTGGCAGAGCTCGGTGGGCGAGATGGTGCCGCGCGAAGACCTGCCCGGCGCGGTCGCGCTCAATTCGATGGGGTTCAACCTCGCGCGCAGCGTCGGCCCCGCGGTGGGCGGCCTGATCGTCGCCGCGCTCGGCGCCGCCGCCGCCTTCGCCTTCAACGTCGTCTCCTATCTCGGGCTGATCGGCGTGCTCGCGCGCTGGCGTCCCGAGCTCCCCAAGCGCACGCTGCCCCGCGAGCGCCTCGGCCACGCCATGGCCGCCGGCGTGCGCTACGTCGCGATGTCGCCGCACATCCTCGTCGTGCTCGTGCGCTCGGCGCTGTTCGGGCTGGGCTCGATCGCGGTCCAGGCGCTGCTCCCGCTCGTCGCGCGCGACCTGGTCGGCGGCGGCTCGTTCACCTACGGCGTGCTGCTCGGCGCGTTCGGGATCGGCGCGATCGGCGGTGCGATGGCGGCGAGCGCGGCGCGCCGGCGCCTCTCGACCGAGCAGGTGGTGCTGATCGCGAGCATCGCCTTCGCCGCCGCCACCGCGATCGTCGGCGTCTCGCGCTTCCTGACGCTCACCTTGCTCGCGCTCGCGGTGACGGGCGCGGCGTGGATCGTCGCGCTCTCCAGCTTCAACACCGTCGTGCAGCTCGCCTCGCCGCGCTGGGTGGTGGGCCGCGCGCTCGCGCTCTACCAGATGGCGACCTTCGGCGGCATGTCGCTGGGAAGCTGGCTGTGGGGCGTCGTCACCGAGAACCACGGCGTCGGCACCGCCCTCGTCGCCGCCGCGATCGCGCAGGCGATCGCGCTCGTCGTCGCGCTCCCCTTCCGCCTCGCCGAAGTCGAGGATCTCGATCTCGCGCCGCTACGCGAGTTCACCGCCCCCGACACCGACGTGCCCGTCGAAGGCCGCAGCGGCCCGGTCGTCATCACGCTGACCTACACCATCGCCGAGGAGGACGAGGTCGCCTTCCTGACGGTGATGGCCGAGCGCCGCCGCATCCGCCGCCGCGACGGCGCGCGCCACTGGCACCTGCTGCGCGACCTTGCCGACCGCACCCACTGGATCGAGCGCTATCACGTCCCCACCTGGCTCGATTACGTCCGCCACAACCAGCGCCGCACCCGCGCCGACGCCGCGGTCAGCGAAGAGCTCCGCCGCCTCCACCGCGGTGAATGGCCCCCGCCGGTGGCGCGCATGCTCGAACGCGACATCTCCGCGACGCTGGGCGACCGGCTCCACGGCATCCTGCCGGGGCTGCGGCAGGTGCATTGGTGAACCCGAGACTGTACCCCCGTCATCCCGGACTTGATCCGGGATCCCGCTGCCTAGACTACCCGATCACGCCTCTCGAGCGGGGACGCTGGTTCCGTTGAGCAGCAACCGCCCGGTTTCATAGCAGAGCTCGACCGCCGGGCCGCTCAATTTGGGGGCGAGGCGGCGAAGCATCGCGCCATTTGCGACGATTGGCGAAGCCCAGGCGCCGGTCGCTGGAATGTCCATCGCGGCGTTGCTCGAGCGCACCGACAAGCCTTCTGCGCACGCGACCAGCAGGACGTCCGGCTCGAAACCCCCTCCTTTGCGGCGGAGCGTCGGGCGAGACCGCGCCGTGCCGATCGCCTCGACCAAATCCCGCTTGTCGACCCGCATCAGCCAATATTGCGATTCAGGCATCGGCGTTCGCCACGTCCCAACCCTTGCGATCGAGCGCTCCCATCGCCTCGGTGATCGCCACCGTATCCACGCTCACCCGCACCACCTTGGCGAGCAAGGCGATCATGCTCTCCTTGTAATCGGCGAAGCGATAGATGTTGAATTTCTCGCGGATCGTCGGATCGCGCGGCGTCTTTTCCTTGTGCTGATCGAGCACCCAGTCGATCGCGCTGCGATTGCCGAGGCGATAGGACCATGCCTCGGGCGGGATGCCGGCGATCTGCGTGTCGGCATCCACCACGACCAGCCCCTTGTCGGAATGTGACTTGAGCACCGGCTTGGGATGTGTCCCTTCCGCGCGCTTGGGATCGAGCGTGTCGATCCGCTCGACCGGCCAGGGTTCCACCTCTTGATAGCTAATGTGCATCGCCATCAGCGCCTCGCCCCACGCCGCCCATTTGGCGAAGTCGGGATAGAAGGGAATCCGCGGAAACTCGCGCTTGAGGTTCAGCGCATAGGTCTCGCGGTACACCGGATCGTGGAGCACGGCGTAGACGTAATGGAAGATCGCGTCCTTGGTAATTTGGCACGCAATTTGCCCCCCCCCCCCGCATTTTTGACGTAGCGATCCTTGAACTGACGCACCGCCCAATCGGTGATGTTGTCGATCCGCTCGCCGGATTTTGTATAGCGGTAGCGGGGGACGTAGATGGTGCCAGCACCAGCTCCAACGAAGTGGAGGTCGACCAATCCGCCGACGGCTTTGACGAGAAACGGCTTTTGCGAGGTTGGATCGCTAAAACATACTGCTTCGTTTGAAGCCCCCTCGGGGAATAGGGTGCCTGCTAGGCCAGCCTCGTCAACGAACAGGCTAGATTGGTACAAATAGCGTTCGGTGTAGGGTCGATACGCCGCGAGCGTAACCCGTCCAGGGTCGAATGGCTCGCGCCGGCCTTGCAGTAGCCTGCGCTTCAGGTTTCGGGACCATTTGATCGAATCAGGATAAAGTTCTGTCCGAGTAGGAATGGCAGCGTAAGTGTCTGAAAGCTGTTTAGCTTTCGCTACAGCGCCAGCTTCCGACCGGTCATAAAGCCATTCATCCCGGTTGGTTGAGATGCCCAGCGAATAAAGTTTGAAAATTGCGCTGTCTTTCCGAGCGCCACCTTTCGTCGCTGTGTTGCCGATTGGCAGGAGACTGTCGGTGTCTTCTATGGGGAGATCGATCCAGCCTGCGTCTTCGCGCTGGTCGAGCAACGTCCATACACAATCTTCTAGGCTGGTCCGTTCCAGCCAGCCGAGCTTATCCTCACCGTTCCCTGTTGGCGCAGCCAAGTACCGCAACGTCGTCGCTCCGCGAGTTGCCTTGCGTTTGATCCAAAAGCTAATTGCGACGCCAGTGCCGATGCCGAAAACATTGCCTGAGCCGCCGACGCCAGTCTTTTTGTAATCGCCGCCAAGATCAACGATCCAGCCTTCGCTAAAATCCTGGGCGAGGGTACGTCTAAGCCCATCGGCCATGTGCGCGTCTATAAAGCTGCGGTTGGTTATGAAAGCGATTACCCCATCGTCACCAAGCCGATCGCTCGCCCACCGCAAAAAGCGAACATACATATCATAGAGCTTGGTCTTCTGCGCCGTGCTCGCCTTGATGTACGTGTCCTTGATGCGCTTATCGATGTGCGCATAGGCGCGGTTCTTGTTGTTGTCGTTCTCGTTCTGCTGGTTGGCGTTGTACGGCGGATTGCCGATGATGACGCTGATCTTCCGCCGGTTCTGGCGCTTGATCCGCTCGATATTCTCGTCGCTCAGGCTCCCCAGCAGGTCGAACTGGTGGCCGGCATGGATGCCCAGCGCATCGACATTGTCGAGCGTGTCGACCAGGCACAGATTTGCATATTCGGCGAACTGGCCGGTGATCGCCTGATAGGTCGCCTCGATGTTTAGGTTGGCGACGTAATAGGGCAGGATCGCCACTTCGTTGGCGTGCAGCTCCTCCTTGTATTTGTGGCGGAGCTTGTCGTGGTGCCCGCGGAAATGCTCGAGCAATTCGACGATGAAGGTGCCGGTGCCCGTGGCGGGATCGAGAATCTCGACGCCGCGATCGATCAAATTCTTGCCGAAATGCTGTTCGCACAGCCAGTCGGCCGATCGGATCATGAAGCGGACGATCTCGCCCGGCGTATAGACCACGCCCAGCCGATCGGCGGCCTTGCGGTTGTACGCCTTGTAGAAATCCTCATACAGCGCCTTGAGGAAACCCTGCTTCTCGCTGTGGCTGGAAATCAGCGCGGCGGTGGAGGCAATGCCCGAATAATAAGGCGCGAGCGCGCGCAGCAGCGTGGATTTCTCGCCGCGCCCGAACAGCGCGTCCTCCAGCTTCTTGAGCTCGGCGGCGACGTTATTCTGTTCGTGGAAATCGGGATTGTCGAACACCTTGGCGAAGATGTCCTCGGTCAGGATGTGCTGGATCAGCATCTCCTGCACGTCGTCTTCGCTCACCGCCGGGTTGATCGCCTCCCGCGCGTGCTTGAGGAACGCCCTTTCGGCCGCCGCGAAATCGCGCGAGGCGGCGCGCTTTTCAGCGATGCGCTCGCGCAGCGCCTTCAGGATTTCGGGCAGGTCGGCAGCGAACTGCTTCACCGCCTTGTTGAAATCGGCCACTTCCTGCCGCTCGTGCGCGAAGAAGCGCGTGAGCAGATCATAGAGCGCGTCGGTGTCGCCCATCGCCACGCGTGCGACTTCGCCGCCATCCTGGATCAGGACGGCGGTGTGATCGTCCGAGAAGATGATGTTGTCGGTCGGATAGCCCTTGCGCCGCTTGGCGAGGATTTCGGCGTCGAGATCGTCGTCCTCGTCCTTCGCCTCCCAATAGCCGAACGGCACGCGCAGCGCGTGGAGCAGCGCGCCGTCGACATAGATGCGGTTCTTCTGCGACGTGACGATGTCGTGCTCGGGGATGAACTGGAGGTCCTGGCTCCGCCCCCAGCGCTTGAGCAGATCCTTGAACGCCTCGCGCAGCACGCTTTCGCGCCGGCTGCCCGAGACCTGCCGTAGCCGATCGAGATCGGCGCGATATTCGTTGATCAGCTGGCGGCTCATTCTTCCCCCTTCCGCCCACGCTAGCCGTGCAAGCCGCTCGCCGCAAAGCCCAATCCGGAACCCTCGCACTCGGCGGGTGCCGTCCCTATCTCACCCCTAGCCTCAGACAAAGAACAAAGCTAGAACTCCCTCTCATGGCCCTCACGACTCTTTCCGTCCGCGGCGCGCGCGAGCATAATCTCAAGGGCGTCGATATCGACATCCCGCGCGACACGCTCACCGTCATCACCGGCCTCTCGGGCTCGGGCAAGTCGAGCCTCGCGTTCGACACCATCTATGCCGAGGGCCAGCGCCGCTACGTCGAGTCGCTCTCGGCCTACGCGCGCCAGTTCCTCGAGATGATGCAGAAGCCCGATGTCGACCACATCGAGGGCCTCTCCCCCGCCATCTCGATCGAGCAGAAGACCACCAGCCGCAACCCGCGCTCGACGGTCGCGACGGTCACCGAGATCTACGATTACATGCGCCTGCTCTGGGCGCGCGTCGGCATCCCCTATTCGCCCGCCACCGGCCTGCCGATCAGCGCGCAGACCGTCAGCCAGATGGTCGACCGCGTGATGGCGCTGCCCGAGGGCACGCGGCTCTATCTGCTCGCGCCGGTGGTCCGCGGGAGGAAGGGCGAGTATCGCAAGGAGCTCGCCGAGTGGCAAAAGGCCGGCTTCACCCGCGTCCGCATCGATGGCGAACTCTACGAGATCGAGGAAGCCCCCGCGCTCGACAAGAAATACAAGCACGACATCGAGGTGGTGGTCGATCGCATCGCCGTGAACTCCGACATCGCCACCCGCCTCGCCGACAGCTTCGAAACCGCGCTCAAGCTCGCCGACGGGCTGGCCTATGTCGATCTGGCGGACACGACGGTGGCGGAGGCTTTGACGGCCTCCACCCCACCTCCGTTCGCTTCGAGCGAAGTCGAGAAGCCTGGGTCCGACCAACGTGTCTCGACTTCGCTCGACACGAACGGCGGGGCTTCCGTACCCGGCGGCGCGATGAAGGGCGCCGGCGTCCCCGACAACCGCATCGTCTTCTCCGAACGCTTCGCCTGCCCCGTCTCGGGCTTCACCATCGCCGAGATCGAGCCGCGCCTGTTCTCGTTCAACGCCCCGCAAGGCGCCTGCCCGGCGTGCGACGGCCTCGGCGAGAAGATGCTGTTCGACGAGGAACTGGTCGTCCCCAACCACGATCTTTCGATCAAGAAGGGCGCGGTCGTCCCCTGGGCCAAGTCCAACCCGCCCAGCCCCTATTACATGCAGGTGCTCGGCAGCCTCGCCCGCGAGTTCGACTTCTCCCTAGAAACCCCGTGGAAAGACCTCCCCGAGGAAATCCACCAGATCATCCTCCACGGCACCCACGGCAAGCCCGTCACGCTGCGCTTCGTCGACGGCCGCAAGTCCTACGAGGTCAAGAAGCCCTTCGAAGGCGTGATCGGCAACCTCAACCGCCGCCTGCTCCAGACCGAGAGCGCCTGGATGCGCGAGGAGCTGAGCAAATACCAAACCGCGCAGCCCTGCGAGACCTGCCACGGCGCCCGCCTCAAGCCCGAGGCGCTGGCAGTCAAGGTCGCGATGCGCGACATCTCCAGCGTCACGCGCCTCTCGGTGGTCGACGCGCTCGCCTTCTTCGCGCACCTCCCCACCGACCTCACCGATCAGCAGAACGAGATCGCCCGCGCCATCCTCAAGGAGATCGACGAGCGCCTCGGCTTCCTCAACAATGTCGGCCTCGACTATCTCAACCTCGACCGCACCTCGGGCACCCTCTCGGGCGGCGAGAGCCAGCGCATCCGCCTCGCCAGCCAGATCGGCAGCGGCCTGTCGGGCGTGCTCTACGTCCTCGACGAGCCCTCGATCGGCCTCCACCAGCGCGACAACGACATGCTGCTGGCGACGCTGAAACGCCTGCGCGATCTCGGCAACACCGTGCTCGTCGTCGAGCATGACGAGGACGCGATCCGCACTGCCGATTACGTCATCGACATGGGGCCGGGCGCCGGCGTCCACGGCGGCGAGGTGGTCGCTCACGGCACGCTAGACCAGCTCCTCGCGTCGAATGACAGCATCACCGCCGACTATCTCAACGGCACCCGCCAGGTCCCCGTGCCGGCCAAGCGCCGCAAGGGCTCGGGCAAGCAACTGACGGTCCACAACGCCACCGCCAACAACCTGCAGAACGTCACCGCGAAGATCCCGCTCGGCACCTTCACCTGCATCACCGGCGTCTCGGGCTCGGGCAAGTCGAGCCTCACCATCGACACGCTCTACGCCGCCGCCGCGCGCACGCTGAACGGCGCCCGCGTCCTCGCCGGCAAGCATGAAAAGATCACCGGCCTCCAGCATCTCGACAAGGTGATCGACATCGATCAGTCGCCGATCGGCCGCACTCCGCGCTCCAACCCGGCGACCTATACCGGCGCCTTCACGCAAATCCGCGACTGGTTCGCCGGCCTCCCCGAGGCGCAGGCGCGCGGCTACAAGCCCGGGCGCTTCTCGTTCAACGTCAAGGGCGGCCGCTGCGAGGCGTGCCAGGGCGACGGCGTGCTCAAGATCGAGATGCACTTCCTGCCCGACGTCTACGTCACCTGCGACGTCTGCCACGGCGCGCGCTACAATCGCGAGACGCTGGAGGTGAAGTTCAAGGGCAAGTCGATCGCCGACGTGCTCGACATGACGGTCGAGGACGCCGCCGAGTTCTTCAAGGCCGTCCCCCCGATCCGCGACAAGATGGCGATGCTGGCCGAGGTGGGGCTGGGCTACATCAAGGTCGGCCAGCAGGCGACGACGCTGTCGGGCGGCGAGGCGCAGCGCGTCAAGCTCGCCAAGGAACTCAGCCGGCGCGCCACCGGCAACACGCTCTACATCCTCGACGAGCCGACCACCGGCCTGCATTTCGAGGACGTCCGCAAGCTGCTGGAAGTGCTCCACGCGCTGGTCGAGCAGGGCAATACGGTGGTGGTGATCGAGCACAACCTCGACGTGATCAAAACGGCGGACTGGATCATCGACCTCGGCCCCGAAGGCGGCGTCAAGGGCGGCGAGATCGTCGCGGAGGGCGTGCCGGAGGATGTGGCGCAGGAGCCGCGGAGCTTCACCGGGCGGTATCTGGCGCCGTTGTTAGGGATGGCGACCAAGAACGCAGAGGTTGAGGGGGAGCGGGTTGCGGCGGAGTGAGATACTAGCTCAGACCCATTGGCTCATTTAAGTAATTGATTAACTTAGAAAGAGGGCTTTTCTCCAATGCCGCTCGGATTTCTTCATGGCGAACCTCAGATAAGCGTGCTCGAAGATCGGAACCGGCAGAGGCAATTCGACGCAAATGGACTAAATCTGGTTTTGCATTTTTTGCTTGAAAACTTCCACCCGTAAGTTCTGAGACGAAATCGTCAAAAGCCTCAGTCAAATCTTCAAGTTTTCTCTTTGTAGTGGAAGAGACGCTATCTAACAGCGCGGGGATAGCAAATCTTAACTCTCGATCGGCAAGCCAGATATCGGCCTCCAATAAAGGAGTTCGCCCAGCTGCATCTAAGGGATAATATCGAGCAGCAGCTTTAACCGCTACATCGATATTTTCTCTCACCCCCTCAAAGGAGGCACCTATTAGCTCCCTTTGAACTTTAATCTTATCGACTCTAGCGTTAATAAAAAGAGTAATAACAAAAGATATGAACGCCGGAGCAACAAAGGATGCGAGCCATTTATGCATCAGTTAGTATTTTTCGTTGCAGCCTCTTCCGCATAACGCCAGCCGAGACGGACATAAATCTCCAGCTCCCGTTCGTTAGTATATACTTCTAGCCGATCCTTCAAAGTATCTAGCGCCCAGCCAGCGCGAATTAATCCTCCCATTACCTCTTCCCAGAAAGAGGATGGGAGACCTTCTACTCCGTCTAATAATATTGTAATTCTATTATACTTATTGAGAGCGGGTATAAGCACGTCTTCGCGAAATACCTCGCCGGATTCATCGCCATCTGATCGATATCGACCGTAAGGAGTTTCGCTAAATGCGTTAGCGATGTCTAAAGTATACGAGTCAGTTTCCAACGCTGACCTCCCATTCGACAAGGGTGCCGCAAAATGGAGCATTGAAATTGCGCCTTTCTAACTTGCCACCCGGACGGTAGACAACCTCGCCGCCCGCGCTCAATATTCGTAAGAACCCTGAGCCGGTGGTTTCGATCCAATTGGCCATCTCCGCCAGGCCCTTTCCTCGACCGGCCTGCCCTGTCGACGTTCTTCCATACTGCAACGCAGCTGCGATCAATCCAGCAGCGGTGCGCTCTGGATCAAGCGCGCCTAAGCCGACTAAACGTGGCCAATAGGCTTGGCGAGGCAGCGTAGCCGGTATTCCTGCGCCTTGGTCATATAGCTGCAGACCAACCGTGTTTCCAGATGGCCGCCAAAATCCAGAAACCCACCATTGGCGAGACGACCGATAGGGCCAACTTCGGAACCAAGATGGATAAGCATGTGATACATTCGCCAGCGCCTCCGCGATCGCGGCATATACCGCTGGCCGATGATCCAACGACCTCCCGGCCAAACTTTGAAGACGTGTAATAAGTTCCTTTACGTCTCCACCTTTAGTGATTCGGCCAGAAGTAAACTTAAGCGTCGATCGATCGAGTTCAGAAGAAGGCCGAGTTGACACCAATGACGGGTCAATGTGGAGTAATTCGAATAAGCCCGTTTCGATAAAATATTTTCTAACACTTTCCGACCATAGATGTTCATAGATTCTCGGAGGTTTTCCACGGTATTGTGAAAACCGATGCACCTCCGCTGCAAGCGCAAGTCCCGCGCCAGCGCCTATGTGTTCAATAATAGAAAAGTCGGCATAAGCGGTACGCCTTATCCCATCTTCACAAAGATGCTTTTTTCGTTCATAAAATAATCTTTTGAAATCTAGAATAAATGCCAATGTTTGATCATAGTTTTTACTAAGAGAGAACACCTTGGGCGGAGTAATTATGAACCGCCCTTCTTTGTCATCCGTGTCATTGGCAACGGAAGGGAGTTTGGCTCGCACAGTCGCGAACGCCGCTTTGGCTGCCGCCGTTCGGCCAGAATTTATTGCAGCCGGAGGCCTCCGATTTTCACGACGCCATTTCCGCGCATTCAATTGCAATATTTTTATTTTTTGCCGTGCAGAAATTCTCTTCAAGATAGCCCCGCCAACCCCGCTTACGCCGTTAAATTGGTCTATTTCTCGAAAATATTCAAGCATTTTGGAATGCATCCCATTGGTGAAAATGGCTCTCATCTCTTGTGGAAAATAACCAATATTTCCGGTGTAGGAAAGGATTTTTATCCTATATGGAACATTTCAAAACGGGTCGACGTTTGTGGTGCGCTACTAAGGCGTGAGCGCCATGTTGACGCGGGAGTAAATCCCGTGACGTCGGACGGGCTGGCTGCGCCACCCGCCGGCCGGCCCCGCCCGGCGCCGGCGCGCCGGCCTAAAATTTGGCTCACCAAATTTTCCGGTGCGCGGGGCTGTCCTACAACCCCCCTTTCGGTATATCTGAACGGTCCTGCTTTGTTCTCACCGGGAGCAACCGTCATGGACATGTCACCCACCACTTTGCCCACCCTCGCCGATCGCGCACAGCGCTATGACGGCTGGACGCCCGATCGGCAGCGCGCCTTCCTCGAAGCCATTGCCGAAGGTCACACCGTCGGTTCCGCCTGTGCCCAAGTCGGCATGGCGCCGTCCTCGGCTTATGCGCTGCGCCGGCGCGCGGCGGGGGCCGGCTTCGCGCTCGGCTGGCGCGCCGCCAATCTGCTCGCGCGTGAGAAGGTCGCCGATACCCTCCTCGCCCGAGCGATCGACGGGCAGGTCGAAACCGTCACCCGGCCCGATGGCTCCACCTATTCGCGCCACCGCTACGACAACCGCCTCGCCTCGACGATGCTCGCCCGCCTCGATCGCTTCGCCGACAAGGAAGCCGGTGAAGCGACGCATCACGCCGCCCGCCTCGTCGCCGCCGAGTTCGACGGCTTTCTCGATCTGATCGAGAAGGATCAGGGCCCGGCGCGCACCGGCCTGTTCCTCGCCGCGCGCATTGGCGATGCCGATCCCGATCTCGGCGCCGTCCAGGCGCTCGCCCGCGCCGATCGCTGGCTGCGCACCGGGAACGGCGTCGCGACCGAGGTCGATACGCACGATCTCGATCCCGGCGCCCGCGCGACCTGGACCGCCGAGCAGTGGGTCCGCGCCGAGGCCGCCGGCCTGGTCGCCTTCACCGCCCCGAGCGACCCCGCGCGACACTCTCCACTTTCTCCACTTCACCCCGATCCCGACGGCGAAGAGGAGGACGAGACATTGCCCGTCTGGTGGTGCGACTACGCCGACGAATGGCGCACTCACTTCCCCCCGCCCGTGGATTTCTGCGGCATGGAGGTCGGCACCTTCGGCGATTCCGATTACGAACGCACGCTCTCCAACGAGGAACGCGCGCTGGTCGAGGCGCCGCACGAGGCCGAAACCGCCGCACGCCGGATCACCGAGGGCCGCGCGCGCGACGCCTGGTTCGCCGCGTTGGCCGAAGAGCTGGCGCCGGATGAAGTCGACCCCGATGCGCCCGACCCCGACGCGCTCGATCCGGTCGACGCGCTCGACGATCCGGGCGCCTTCGCTCCCGCCGATGCGCCCGACGCCGCCGATCGGGAACGGGACGCCATTGCTTCCGATCCGGCGCCCTCGTGCGATATCCCCGCCCCCGATTGCCCTGCCGACGATGGGGCGATCCGGGCCGCGCCCGCGTCGAGCCGCGCGGATTCCGGGAACGTGCCCGCGCCCGAGTCGTTTTCTCCGGCATGACCCGAAAACGCGACAGTCACGGCCGCTTCAAGGCCGATCACCACAAGCGCAACCTCGCCATCGGCGCCGTATCCGCGGTCGGTGCGGTCGCCGGGCTGGTCGGCGCGGCGCGACGCTTCGGCTGGCTCGACCGCCTGCTCCCGCACAGGGAAGCGCGCCCCGCGCCCGTGCCCGCCGCCGAGCGCGACGCGATGCGGCCGATGCCGGTCCACTGACGGCGGCAGGCAGCCGACCGGCGCGTTCATGGCCCCGCGCTCGCGGCCCCGGGCAGGCCGCGCCGCCCCCCTGATGCGGCGCGCTTACAATCGCCCGCGATATCGTCTATATGACGCGCGCTACAGTCGCATATCGACGGTCTTCGGCGCTTTGCGGCACCTTCTTCCTTCTTTCCCTGCAGCCGCAGCACCGGGCGCGCCGACAGTCGGCGCGCTGCCAAGGAAAGCAAGGAATACCGAAATGGCCATCACCGGCACCGTCAAATTCTTCAATGCCGACAAGGGCTATGGCTTCATCGCCCCCGACGGCGGCGGCAACGACGCGTTCGTCCACATCACCGCGGTCGAGCGCGCCGGCATGCGCACGCTCGATCAGAACCAGCGCGTCCAGTACGATCTGGAAGAGGATCGCCGCGGCAAGATGAGCGCGGTCAACCTCCAGCCCGCCGAGTAATCGTCGGCGTTCCGGCGGCGCTGCTTGTGCGGCGTCGCCGGCGCCTTCTCGCGATCCCGCCTCCCCCAGCCCGAGAGCCCGCATGGCCGACGATCCCGCTTTCTTCCGTGCCCGCGCCGCCGCCGAGCACGCCGCCGCCGAAGCCGCCACGCTCGATAACGTCCGTGATCGCTGCGAACGCGCCGAGCGCGCCTGGACGGTCATGGCCGAACGCGCCGAGCGCACCCGCCGCCAGCGCGACGAACGCGAGGCCGCCTCCGCCGCACGCGTCGCGGCCGGCTGACCGCTACCTTCGCTGCCGCGCCGGTCAGCCGCCGGCGCGCAGCAGCACCACGCCGTGCCCGGCGACGGTGAAGGTCCGCGTCCCCGCCGCCACCACCGCCCCGCGCCACACGTCGCGCAAACCGTCGAGCCCCGCCGCCCCCGCGTCGCCCGGCGCCAGCGTCACCGCGGTCGGCTCGGTGCCGCGGTTGAAGATCGCCACCGCGGCGCCGCCGTCGGCCAGCGGCCGCGACCAGATCTCCGCCTTGCCGTCGCCGCGCACCTTCCGGCCCTGCACGCCCAGCGCATCCTGGTCGATCGCGATCACTTCCGGGTTCTCGAGGATGGCCTTGGTCTCGGCGTCCATCGTCCGCAGATCATGCCCCATCAGCAGCGGCGCGGCGCTGATCGCCCACAGCGCCATGTGCGTGCGATATTCGTCCGCGCTCATGCCCCCGTTGCCCACTTCGAGCATGTCCGCGTCATTCCACCCGCCCGGCCCGGCATTGGCCGGATCGCCGTTATGCTCGAACCCGATCCGCGCCATCGTCTCGTAATCGTCGACGATGTCCCCCGTCGTCCGCCACGAATGCCCGCCGACCCGGCGGCCCCATTCGCCCACGTCGAAGCGTCCATACTCACACAGCGCGAACACGATCTCCCGTCCCGTCGCCTGCAACGCCGCTCCCATCTCGGCATAGCTGCGCATCACGCTGTCGCGGTCGTTGTAGAACCACTCGCCCGAGCACAGGTCGTATTTGAGATAGTCGATGCCCCACGCCGCATAGGTTGTCGCATCCTGCGCGACATGCCCGTAGCTGCCCTCGTATCCCGCGCACGTCTTCGGCCCCTGCGAGCTGTAGATGCCGAGCTTGAGCCCGCGTCCATGCACGTAATCGGCGAGCGCCTTCATGTCGGGGAACTTGTCGTTGGGCCGGATATTGCCCTGTGCGTCCCGCGTCCCCTGCCACCCGTCGTCGATGTTGACGTAGACATAGCCCGCGTCGCGCAGGCCGGAGGAGACCATCGCATCGGCGATCTCGCGGATCGTCTTGTCGTCGATCTTGTCGCCGAACTTGTTCCAGCTGCTCCACCCCATCGGCGGCGTCTTGGCGAGCGGCGCCTGCGTCACCGTCCGCATCGGCGGCAGCGGCATCATCATGAAGGTCCGCTGTGCCGCCTCGGCCGGCGTGCCCCGCACCCCCGTCTGCTCGACGTGCGAGCTCCAGATGTCCCCCGCCAGCGTCACGCCGTCATCGGTCAGGTGCGCGGTCCAGGTCCGCACCCGATGCTCGCGGTCGTTGAGCGTGCGCATCTCGAAGGTTGCGGTGTCACCCTCGATCCGCACGTCGCGCATCCGCATCGGCCCGTACCATTGGGTCGTCACGATCCCGTTGGTGACGCCGTTCCCGGTCGTCACCTGCATCATCGTCACCCCGGGATAGTCGGGCGCGTCGTCGAACAGCCACACCCCGTCGAACCCCGTCTGCGCCGCGGCCGGACGGATGAGGACGAGCGCGAACGCAAGCGCGGCGAGGATCAGGCGCACCGCCGACGCTTCCGCTCAAGCGGCCTTGGCGGCGTCGAGGCTGGGTCGGGTGGCGGCGGCGTGCTCGACCATGGCGATGACCTCGGCGCGGCGCGCGCCCTCGAGCGGCAGGCGCGGCGGCAGCACACGCTCCGATCCGCGCCCCATCACCTGCTCGGCGAGCTTGATCGACTGCACCAGATCGTGCTCGGCATCGAGATGGAGCAGCGGCATGAACCAGCGGTAGATGCGCGTCGCGGTCGCATAGTCGCCGCGCTCGAACGCGCGCACCAGCTCCACCGATTCGCGCGGGAACGCATTGGTCAGCCCCGACACCCAGCCCTGCGCGCCGAGCATCAGCCCTTCGAGCGCGACGTCGTCGAGGCCTGCGAACAGCACGAAGCGATCGCCGAAGGCGTTGCGGAAATCGGTGAAGCGCCGCGTGTCGGGCGCCGATTCCTTGACCGCGACGATGTTCTCGACGTCGCTCAGCGCTTCGAGCACTTCGGCGTCGATCACCGTGCGATAGGCCGGCGGGTTGTTGTAGAGCATCACCGGCAGCGCCACCGCTTGCGCCACGCTGCGAAAATGCGCCACCAGCTCGGCGGGCTTGGGCACATAGACCATCGGCGGCAGCAGCATCAGCCCGTCCGCGCCCGCCTTCTCCGCCGCCTGACCGAACCGGATTGCCCGGCGCGCATCATATTCCGATGCGCCGGTGAGCACCGGCACGCGCCCCGCCACCACCTCGACGATCGCGGTCAGCGTCGCCACCTTCTCCTCATAGGTCAGCGAATTGTTCTCGCCCACCGTGCCCAGCGCGATGATACCGGTGACACCATCGCGAACGAGCCCGTCGACCACGCGTTGCGTTGCGGCAAGATCGATCGTCATGTCCTCCCCGACCTGCGTCGTCACCGCCGGGAACACACCTTTCCAATCGACCGTCATCGTCACTACCATCTCATTCCAATTGAAGATTTATACCGTATACGATAACTGATGCAGCGATGCAACGGGGTGACCATATGCGATCGATCGTCGTTCTGGGCGGCGGAATCATCGGGCTGACGAGCGCGCTTGCCCTGGCGCGACACGGACTGGCGGTGACGGTGCTCGGCCCCGACACCGATCACGCCGCCGCCTCGTGGGGCAATGCCGGGCATCTCGCGGTCGAGCAGATCGTGCCGCTCGCCTCGCCGCAGGCGGTACGCTCGGCGCCCGGCCGGCTGTTCGTGCGCGGCGGCGCACTTGCGCTCCCGCTGCGGATGATCGGCGACTGGGCGCCGTTCGTCGCGCGGCTGCTGCGCGCCTCGACTCCCGCGAAAGCGAAAGCCGGCACCGTCGCGCTCGGCGGACTGATGGCTGAGGCGATGCCTGCCTGGCGGCGACTCGCGGACGCGCTCGACACCCCGGAGCTGCTGCGCGAGAACGGTCATCTGATTGTCTGGGAAAGCGCCCGCAGCGCCGAACGCGGCCGCCGCGCCTGGGAAGAAGCGGAGACGGGCGCCGCCCATCTCGTGGATGCCGACGACGCGGACCGCCGGGCGCTCGCCGCAGCCGTCGATGGGCCGATCGGCGGCGTGGCGCGGTTTTCGGGCAGCGGCCAGATCGCCGACCTCGATCGGCTGCGCAACGCGCTGCACGCTGCGCTCGCCGCGGCTGGCGTTGCTGTCGTCAAGCAGGCAGGCAGGCTCACGGTCGAACGAGGAAAAGCGGTCGTTCCGGGCATCCCGGCCGATGCGGTGCTGGTCGCCGCCGGCGTCGGTTCCAAGCCGCTGATGCGCGCCGCCGGCCACCGCGCGCCGCTGATCGCCGAGCGCGGCTATCACCTGCGCGGCGCCGCGAATCGCTGGCCGGAGCGCTTGCCGCCGGTGGTGTTCGAGGATCGCGCGATGATCGTCACGCGCTATGCCGATTGCGTGCAGGCGGCGAGCTTCGTCGAGCTCGGCAACCCGGACGCGCCGCCCGATCCGCGCAAATGGGCGCGGCTCGAACGGCACATCGCCGACCTGGGACTCGCCTTCGGCCCGCCGTATCGGCGCTGGATGGGCAGCCGCCCCACGCTCCCCGATTACCTTCCGGCGATCGGCCGCTCGACGCGGGCGGACAACCTGCTCTACGCCTTCGGGCACCAGCACCTGGGGCTGACGCTCGCCGCCGTCACGGCCGAGCTCGTCGCGTCGATCGCCACCGACGCTTCGCCCGCGATCGATCTCACCCCGTTCGCCATCGACCGGTTCGCATAGGGAAAGGACGACATGATCGGAGGTTCCACCGCCGAGGCCGAACTCGCGGCGATCACACCCTGGGTGGATCGCGCCCCGCCCGTCACCGCCGCCGAGCGCCTCGTCCGGCTCGATCGCGCCCGTGCCTTGATGGCCGAAGCGGGCGCCGATGCGCTGCTCGTCGCTGCGGGCGCCAGCCTGCGCTATTTCACCGGCGTGCCCTGGGCCGCGAGCGAACGGCTGGTGGCGATGATCCTGCCCGCCGCCGGAACGCCGATCCTGATCTGCCCGGCATTCGAGCGCGGCACGCTGGAGGCCGATCTCGCGATCGAGGCCGACCTGCGGCTGTGGGAAGAGGACGAGAGTCCGATCGCGCGCACCGCCGATGCGCTCGCCGCAATCGGCTGTCGGCGGCTCGCGGTCGATCCGCTCTTTGCGTTCCAATGGGGCGAGCGGCTGCGCGCCGCCTCGCCGGCGACGCTGATCGACGGCGCGCCCGCGATCGACGGCTGCCGGATGATCAAGTCGCCCGCCGAGCTGGCGCTGCTCGCCCAAGCCAAGGCGATGACGCTCGAGGTCCACCGCCGCGCCGCGCGCATCCTCCGTCCCGGCATCCTGCAAAGCGAGGTGGTGCGCTTCATCGATGCGGCGCATCACGCGATCGGGGCGGCGGGGTCGAGCTTCTGCATCGTCCAGTTCGGCCGCGCGACCGCCTTTCCACATGGCCTGCCCGGAGACCGCGCGCTGGAGGAGAACCAGCTCGTGCTGGTCGATACCGGCTGCCTGGTCGAGGGCTATCATTCGGACATCACGCGCACCTACGCCTTCGGCACGGTCGGCGATGACGAACGGGCAATCTGGCAGGTCGAAGCCGAGGCGCAACAGGCGGCGTTCGAGGCGGTGCAGCCGGGCGTGCCGTGCGAAGCGGTCGATGCGGCGGCGCGCGCGGTGATCGAGAAGGCTGGGCTCGGGCCCGATTACCGCTTGCCCGGCCTGCCGCATCGCACCGGCCACGGCATCGGCCTGTCGATCCACGAGCCCGCCTATCTGGTGCGCGGCGATGCGACGCCGCTGGCGCCGGGCATGTGCTTTTCCAACGAACCGATGATCGTGGTGCCCGACCGCTTCGGCATCCGCCTGGAGGACCATTTCCACGTGACCGAGACCGGCGCGGCGTGGTTCACCCGGCCGCAACCCTCGATTGACCGGCCGTTTTAGACTCGTTTTCAGCTTCGCTGGCACGGCACCGGCCCGCTCCCCCACCCGACCACCCATAGGATACTGGCATTGGGTGGCCGGGTGGGGGAGCGGGCCGGTGCCGCAACCGTTTCAGCTTTGCTGAAACCAATTCTAGACTCGTATTCGATCTGTTCGAATCGTCGCCCCGGCGTGGTTGCGAAGTGGAGAAAGTGGAGCGCGTCGCGGGGTTTTGCCCGAGATGCGGCGGCGAGGCGACGCAAACGCCTCGGGATGGCGACCGGCGCGCGACACCGACGCGACACCGAAGCGACACCGAAGCAACCGTTCGGCGCCCGGCGGGCGTCGCCGGCGCGACACCTGCGCGCCCCGATTGCGATGCTGCCGGTATCGGGCAGGACGGGTATGGGAGTAGTCCTGTGCCATCCCGCAGGGTAGAACATAAAACGAACGTGTAGGACAGGGATTTCAGCGTCAGGCGAAGCGGAGGGCCATCACTCGTCGCAGGGCGGCGGCGGATTGCCCGGCGGCGGTTTGGGCAGCGCAGGCCTGGGCGCGAGCATCTGCCATTCGGTGACGGCGACCCCGGCATTGCTGCCGCCCGCGTGCGACGCATCGAACACGACCCGGACGCAGCGCGTGGTGACGGGGGTGAAGCGCACCTCTTGCGGCGCATCGACCGCCGTGCCGTAACCGCTGGGATCGGGCACGGGCTTCCAGCCGCCGTCCCAATAATCGAGCCGCCAGCCGGCGGGCGGCGCGACGCCTTCGCCCGCACCCGCGGGATGATCGGCCCAGAACCATAGCCGCGCGCCGTCGAGCGTCACCGGCTCGGCCCAGCGATATTCGATCCACGGATGCGCCGGAATGTCGCGGCTCCAATTGCCCCACATATCCGGCGGCAGGGGCGCTGCCGGCACCACGCCGTCGTTGAGCGCCTTGATCCAATATTGCACCGGGATCGGCGTGTTCGAGGCTGCCGCGGTCGCCGCGCCGGCGATGTTGCGTGTCGGGACGGGCGCCGGCTGCGGGCGGCGGGTCGGCACCACCTGTCGGATCGCGGGCGGGCTCTTGCTGTCGTCCCATTCGAGTTTGTCGATCGCGACGCTGCGGCGGAAATGCCCCCCGCCCTTCGCGTCGGCGGTGTGATAGGCGAGATACCATTGGCCCTTGAAGGCGACCGCGCCCGGATGCGAGGTAGTCGAGGACACGGGCTTCAGGATCACGCCGCGATAGGTCCAGGGCCCGAGCGGCGCCGGCGCGGTCGCATAGGCGATGCATGCGTGATAGACGGCCGGGGTGCAGGGAGAGTCCGGCCCGGCATTGTTGGCGGCGTAGAGCAGATAGTAGATGCCCTTGCGCTTCATCAGCCACGGCGCCTCGAAGAAACCCTTGGCACCCTCGATCGGCACCTCCGGCCCCTTGGGCGTGATCATGTCGCGCTCGAGCTCCATGCCGCGCAGCCGCCCGAACGTGCCCCAATAGAGGAACACGCGCCCGTCATCGTCGACCAGCACGGTGGGATCGATATTCTGGATGTCGTTCGGCACCGGCACGCGCTGCGACACGATCGGACCGGAGGGATGCGCGTCGCGCCACGGCCCGGCGGGATCGTCGGCGACCGCGACGCCGATCGCGAAGCCGTCCTTCGCCGTCGTGTTCGCCTCGAGCACGGGTGCGTAGAGATAGAAGCGACCGTCCGCTCCCTCGACGATCTGCCCGGCATAGGCGCGACCCGGCGCGGCCCAGGCGAACACCTCATGCGGCCGCGCAATCGCCGGATAATGCAGCCAGTCGCCCGACGCCGGGTCTTTGGTCGCGAGCAACTGCCATTCGTTCATGATGAAATCGTTGACGCCCGGCGGCGCCTCGTCGCGGCCGGCGAGAATGTAGAGCGTGTCGCCGGCCACCACCGGCGCGGGGTCCGTCGAGTAATAATCGCCGTCCGCCAGGATCGGGTTGCCCGGCGCATGGACGTGGCGCGGCGCAGGCGTCTGCTGCGCGATCAAGGCGGCGGGGCATGCCAGCGCCGCCAGCGCGACCAGGCTATTCCTCATCGGGATAGGGCCCCTTGCCGCCATCGGCGATGAACCGGTCGGTGCGCTGGTCGATCACCGGCAACGGCACCGATCCGAGCTGGAGCATCGCATCATGCCACGCGCGGATGTTGAACTTGGGCCCCAGCGCCTTTTCGGCCTTGGCGCGCGCATCGAGAAAGGCCAACTCGCCGAGATAATAGCTCAGCGCCTGCCCCGGCCAGGCGATGTAGCGATCGACCTCGGTCTGGATTTCATGATCCGACAGCGCGGTATTGTCGTGGAGGTAGCGCTGCGCCCGCTCGCGGCTCCAGCCCATCGTGTGGATGCCGGTATCGACCACCAGCCGCGCCGCGCGCCACATCTGGTAGCTCAGCATCCCGAAGCGATCATAGGGATCGTCGTACATCCCCATGTCGACGCCCAGCTTCTCGCAATAGAGCGCCCAGCCCTCGCCATAGGCCGAGAGGTAGCTGTCCTGTCGATAGGCGGGCAGCGCCTTGTTCTCGGCGGCGAGCGGCATCTGGAAGGCGTGCCCCGGCGCGCTTTCGTGGAGCGTCAGCGCGACCATCTGGTAATAGGGCCGCGAGGGCAGGTCGTAGGTGTTGACCAGATAGATGCCCGGCCCGCCACGCCCGCCGGTGTAGAAAGGCGCGATCGCCGCGGGCACGGGCTCGATCCCGAAGCGGCTGCGCGGCAGCCGCCCGAACCAGTCGCTCGCCTTGCCGTCGAAGGTCTTGGCGATCCACGCGGCGCGATTCAGCAGATCCTGCGGCGTCTTGGGGTAGAAGCGCGGATCGGTGCGCAAGAAGTGGAGGAAGGCCGGCAGGTCGCCGTCGAACTTCACCTCGCGCATGACGTCGAGCATCTCGTCGTGGATCTGGGCGACCTCGCGCAGCCCGATCCGGTGGATCTCCTCGGGCGCCATGTCGACGGTCACGAACTCGCGGATCTTCGAGCGGTAATAGGCCTTGCCGTCGGGCAGGTGATAGGCGTCGATCGTGGTGCGCGCCTTGGGCAGATACGCGTCGCGCAGGAACGCGAGCAACGCCTTGTGCGCCGGCACCACGCCCTCGCGGATCGCGGCCACGCCCTCGCGCCGCAGTTCGGCCTGCGTCGCGGCGGGGATGACGGCGGGGAAATGCGCGAAGGGTTCGTAGAAGGGCGATTGCTCGCCTGCGCCTGCAGCGACGATGTCGGCGATCGCCTTGTCGCGGCCTTCGAGGATGATTTTCGGCTGGGTGAAACCGCGCGTGAGCCCGGCACGCATGTTGACGATCTGCTGGCCGTAATAGCGCGGCAGCTCGCGCATCATCTCGATATATTGGCGGTAGTCCTGCTCGGTGCGGAAGCTGCCGCGCGCCCAGCCGGCGATCTCGCCCCAGAAGCTGGTGTCGGCGTTGAAGGGCATTTCGTAATCGCGATAACGCTGCGCGGCGAGCAGCGCGTCGATCTGGCCCTTGTAGACAATGTAATTGACCCGGTTTTCGGGCGAGAGCGTCGTCGGATCGATCGCGGCGAGCGCCTGCGCCGCCTCGGTCCAGCGCTCGAGCTTCGCGGCCTGCGCCTCGGGACCGATGTCGGGGAGCGCCTTGGGCTGGCCCTCCGGGCTGTCCTCGCCGGGCGCGTTCTGATGCTGGCGCCATTCCCATTCGGCCTTGGCGAGCGCTTCGAAACGCGCATCGGCGCTTGTCGCGGCGGCAGCTTGCGGCGCAGGGTGCGCGCGTGCGGGCACGCCCGCCGTCATCACCACCGCCGCGCCGAGCATGATCGCCCCCCGCAGCGCCTTCACGCCGTCTCCCCCGGCTTGGCGGTGAACAGCCGCGCGCCGAACACCGGGCCCGCGGTGCTGCGGTCGTGCGGCACGAACTTCACGCGGACCTCCTTCTTGCCCTTGGTCAGCGCCTCGGGCAGCGGATATTCGACGGTGAAGAACTTGCCCGGCCGGTCTTCGCCCAGATGCTGCGTGGCGACCTTCACGCCGTCGACCAGGATGTCGAAATCGCGGTTGCGCTCGCTGCCCCAATAGGTCGCCTGGAGGATCAGCGGGCCGGGCTTCACCGCCATCGTGAACTCGAAATAGCCGCCCGAGCGCGCGTCACGGCCCTGTCGCCCGCGATAGGTGACCGGATACGAGCTCTCGGAGACGAGCTTGTGGTCGCGCTCGGGCTGCATCTCGCCGAGGTGCATGACGTCGACCGAGCGCGTGGCGATGTCCTTGGCGCGCGCCTGCTCGGCGCGGAACGCGGCCTCTTCGACGGTCCATTCGGCATCGGTGAAGCGCCTGAAATAGACCGCGCTGCGCCGGTCGTACTGGCTGTAGAAGGGCACGAAGCCGAGGTCGCCGGGGCGGATGATGCCGCTGGCCTTGTAGACCGCGCGATCGGCGGCGGCGGGGGTGAAGCCGGCGAGCAGGTCGGCGCCGACCATCGCGGGCTCGGTGCCGGTGAAGTCGGTCTCGGCCGGACCGAGATCGGCGGCGAGCACCATCGGCCCGCGCACCACCGCGATCGTCTTGAGGTCGCCCGGCGTCGCCTCGAGCCGCAGCTCGAGCGGAATGGTGATCGCCAGCGTATCGCCCGCCTTCCACGAGCGCTCGACGATCGCGTAGCCGCCCGCGCGCTGCGCCGCGACCACCTCGCCATTGACGCTGACGGCAACGCCCTCGCCCGCCCAGCCGGGCACGCGCAGCGCCACCGGGAAGCGGCCGGGCTTCTTGAGCGACGTGAAGGTGAGGCGGCTCTCGGGCTCGAACGGATAATTGGTGTCGAGCGTCAGCGCCGCGCCGCGCGCGTCCCATTTGGCCTCGGCGGGGATGTAGAGGTTGACGAGCAGCGCGCCCTCGCCTTCCCAGAAGATCGCCTCGCCGTGCTTGGCGTGGCTTTCCATCCCCGAGCCGACGCAGCACCAGAAGGCGTCCTCGCCCGGCTGCGAATAGCCGCGCGCAGACCCTGACATCAGCGGCGTCATGTAGGTGAAGCCCGCGGTGCGCGGGTTCTGCGCCGAGAGCACATGGTTCAGATGCGCGCGCTCGTAATAATCGAACAGCGCGCCGTCGGGCGCCCAACCGAACAGATGCCCGGTGAGCTTGAGCATGTTGTAGGTGTTGCAATGCTCGCACGTCTGCTCGGTGATGTGCTGCGCGATCGTATCGGGGGCGGAGAAATATTCGCGGTCGGCATTGCCGCCGATGACGTAGCTGTGATGCTGCGTCACCGTTTCCCAGAAGAAGCGCGCGGCGTTGCCCGCGTCGGCCCTGCCGGTCAACTCGTGGATGCGTGCAAGGCCGACGAGCTTGGGCACCTGCGTATTGGCGTGGAAATTAGCGAGCTTGTCCTCGCCCGCGACCAGCGGATCGAGCACCTTTCTGTCGTAGAGCCGCTCGGCGACCTTCATCCAGCGCGCGTCGCCGGTGCGCGCCGACAATTCCGCATAGCTTTCGTTGAGGCCGCCATATTCGCAGCCGAGCAGTTCCTGCATCTGTGCGTCGTCGAGCGCGGCGAACACGCGCTCGAAATAGGTCGCGAGGCCAGTGAGGACGTCGAGCGCCTGCTTGTTGCCGCACAAGGCGTTGACGTCGAGCAGGCCCGCGAACAGCTTGTGGACGGTGTAGAGCGGCGACCACGAACCGTTGAGATCGAACCCGCCCGAGCGGATCTCGCCTTTCATGATCTCGGGGAAAATCTCCTCGCCGTCGTGGACGCTGCCGTCCTTGCGCTTGCGCTGAAGCGCGCCGATATAACCGGTGCCGCGCGCCGCCTGGGCGCGGGCGAGTTCGGCCACGATGTAATTGGCGCGGCGGCACATTTCCGTATCGCCGGTCTGGGCATGGGTGAGTGCCGCCGCCGACAGATAATGGCCGAGCGTGTGCCCCGCGATCGTGTCGCTCTCCCACCCGCCATAGATCGGCGCCTTGGGCTCGAGCCCGGCATAGAGCAGGAAATTGTGGAGCAGCCGATCGGGCTCGAGCCGCATCAGATAGCCGCGATTGACCTCGACCGCGGTGGCGAAATCCGACGGCAGCAGCCGCACGTTGGCGAGCGGCAGCGGCGTCGCGCGGCGCGGCAACGGAGACGCCGCCGCCGCCAGCGCGCGATCGAGCGGTGCGACCAGCGCGATCGCCGCGGCGCCGAGCAGGAGATGGCGGCGGTTGGTCGTGATCACGGGCGACTCCTCTGTTTAGATACCGTATACGATATCTGAGCGAGCGCCGAAATCAACTCCCTATCGGCACGAGCGACGCCCCGCCTCAGAGCACCTTGACGGTGGTGTCGGGCCCGGCCGCGGCGCCGATCGGGTTGCGCACCGGCATCGTGAACGGCGCGGCCTCGATCTCGAACACGTCGCCCGGTTGCGTCTGCACGCCTTCGCTGAACGACAGCGTCGCGGTGCCGAAGAAATGGACGTGGACGTCGCCCGGGCGGCGGAAACCCGGATATTTGAAATGGTGATGCTCGAGGTTGCGGATCGAATGTGACATGTTCGCCTCGCCCGAGACGAAGGGCTTCTCCCAGATCGTCTCGCCGTCGCGCACGATACGGCTGGCGCCCTCGACATGATCGGGCAGCGCGCCCGTCAGCAATTCGGGGCCGAGCGCCGCCGGGCGCAGCTTCGAATGCGCGAGCCACAGGTAATTGCCGCGCTCGGTGACATGATCCGAAAATTCGTTGGCGAGCGCGAAACCGAGCCGCACCGGCGTGCCGTCGTCGGCGATCAGGTAGATGCCCGCGATCTCCGGCTCCTCGCCCGCGTCGAGCGCGAAATCGGGGGACGGCAAGGGCGCGTCGGGCGCGATCAGCCCCGCGCCGTCGCCCTTGTAGAACCATTCGGGCTGGACACCGACGCCGCTCGCCGGCTTGCCGCCCTCGACCCCCATCAGGAACATCTTCATCGAATCGGTCTGGTGCGCCGCTTCGGCCGCCGCGCGGTGCATCTTGTCGCGCCCCTCGGCCGAGCCGAGATGCGTGAGCCCGGTGCCCGTCATCAAGAGGTGCGCGGAATCGGGGTGATCGATCGGCGCGAGCAGCGCGACCGCCCCGAGATCGACCGGATCGCCCAGCCCCGCCGCGCGCGCCTGATCGGCGAGCCCGACGCCCGCCGCCAGCGCCGCGTGCGCGAGATCATAAAGCGTCTCGACCCCGGCAACCCGACGCGGCGCTTCCCCGCCGTCGAGCAGCGCGACCCCGCGCCCGTTGGAATCTCGGAACTGGACGAATCGTATCGACATCACATCCTACCTTTGTTGATCTGCTTCGCGTCAGGCGGTGAGCTGCTCGTCGGTGGGCGGCGGCTCGTTGCCGGTGACGACGGGCTTCGCGCCCCACAAGGCGTAGAACAGCACGTAGAGCTCGCACGCCGCGGTCAGCAGGAACGACAGCTGCAGCCCGTAGAGATCGGCGAGCCAGCCCTGAATGATGACGAGCGCGCCGCCCGCGATCGCCATGATCAGCAACCCCGACCCCTCCTCGGTGAGCGGGCCCAACCCGCGAATGCCGAGCGTGAAGATCGTCGGGAACATGATCGAGTGGAAGAACCCGACCAGGATCAGCGACCACATCGCCACGGGCCCGGTCGCGAACACGGTGATGATCATCACCACGAACGCGCCGACGCTGAACCAGGCGAGCACGGTTTCGGCGCGGACGCGCTGCATGATCGCCGAACCCAGGAAGCGGCCGACCATCATCCCGCCCCACAGCAGCGTCAGATAACGGCCGCCCTGTTCGGGCGTCAGATCGGCAATGCTGGGCTGGGTGACGAAATTGACGAACAGGTTGGCGACGCCAATCTCCGCGATCAGGTAGATGAAGATCGCGGGCACGCCGAACACGAGATTGCGGTGCCGCCACAGCGAATGGTGCTTGCGCTCTTCCTTGGCGACGCGGCTCGTCGCCGATCCCATCGCGGGCAGATGAAAGCGCGCGATCACGAGGGCGAGCACCGCGAGCACGATCGCGACGAGCACATAGGGCAGGATCACCGAATGCGCGTCGGCGAGCCGCTCGGCCGGCGTCAGCACGGTGCCCACCTGCGCGGTGCCGCTCTTCGACCGGCCGAGGATCAGATAGGCCCCGAACATCGGCGCCAGCATCGTGCCCGCCGAATTGAGCGCCTGCACCAGATTGAGCCGCGACGACGCGGTCTCGGGCGGGCCGACCACCGCGACATAGGGATTGGCGGCGACCTGGAGCAGCGTGATCCCGCTCGCGATCACGAACAGCATCGCGAGCGTCACGCCATAGGAGGGCAGGCTCGCGGCGAGCACCATGCCGAGCGAGCCCGCGGCCATGATCAGCAAGCCGGTGACGAGCGACTTCTGATAGCCGATGCGCTCGATCAGCTTCGCCGATGGGATCGAGGCGACGAAATAGGCGATGAACCACACCGATTCGATCAGCGTCGTCTGGGTGTAGTTGAGGTCGAACACGTTCTTGAGGTGCGGCAGCAACGTGTTGTTGATGACCGTGATGAAGCCCCACATGAAGAACAAGGTCGCCAGCAACGTCAGCGCCGAGCGATAGACCGGCGCGGCGCCGGCAGACGCGGCGGCGCTGCCTGTCGGGAGCGATTCGGCAGTAGGGGGCAAGGCCATCGATTGCGTCCTCTCGTTGCAATTCTGGGCGGAATCGGCTTTCCAACCGTTCTTGTCTGAGTATATACGACCGCAGCACAGGTCAATCGCCTCAGGGAAGGATCGCCCATGAAACTGCTCGCCATCGGCTCCGCCGCCGCCCTCGTTGCGCTCGCCGGCTGCTCGGCGCAAGGAGGCGGCGAGACGAAGGAGGATGGCGTGACGGCTGAGCGATCGCAATTCGGGACACTGGCCGACGGCACGCCGATCGAGGCAGTGACGCTCGCCAACGATCACGGCGTGTCCGCGCGGATCATCGCTTATGGCGCGACGCTGCAATCGCTCACCGCGCCCGATCGCGACGGCAAGAGCGCCGACGTCCTGCTCGGCTATGACGATCTGGCGAGCTATGTCGACAAGCCCAATTATTTCGCGGTGACGGTCGGCCGCTACGCGAACCGGATCGCAGGCGGCAAGTTCAGCCTCGACGGCAAGAGCTACCAACTCGCGCTCAACGACGGCGCCAATTCGCTCCACGGCGGCACGCGCGGGTTCGACAAACAGGTGTGGCGGATCACCGATGTCAAGCAGGGGCCGGTCGCAAGCGTCACACTGGCGCTCGCCAGCCCCGACGGCGACCAGGGCTATCCCGGCAATGTCGAGGCAACCGTCACCTATGCGCTCGACGAGAAGAACCAGCTCACGATCGATTTCGGCGCCACCACCGACAAGCCGACCGTGATCAACATGACCAACCACGGCATCTTCAACCTCGCCGGCGAAGGCGCGGCGACGGGCATTCTCGATCACAAGCTGACCATCCCCGCCTCCGCCTACACCCCGGTCGACGACGCGCTGATCCCGACGGGCGAACTGAAGCCGGTCGAGGGCGGCGTGTTCGATTTCCGCAAGGGCCGCGTCATCGGCGAGGGCATCCGCGACGGCACCGATCCGCAGATCGTCGTCGGCCGCGGCTACGACCACAATTTCGCGCTCGACGCCGGGCTGACGGCCGAGCCGAAGCTCGCCGCGCGGCTCGAGGATCCCAAGAGCGGGCGGGTGCTCGAGGTGCTTTCCACCGAGCCCGGCGTGCAGGTCTATACCGGCAACTTCCTCGACGGCACGCTCGTCGGCAAGCACGGCCACCTCTATCGCCAGGGCGACGGCATCGCGATGGAACCGCAGAAATTCCCCGATTCGCCCAATCAGCCCAAATTCGCCTCCGCGCGCGTCGATCCGGGCAAGCCGTACCACCATCGCATGATCTTCCGTCTTTCGACGGCAAAGTGACCTTCCGGAGCCCCGACGACATGACCGACACCCCGACCACGCCCAAGCTGCGCAGCCGCGCGTGGTTCGACAATCCCGACAATATCGACATGACAGCGCTCTATCTGGAGCGCTACCTGAACTACGGCCTCAGCCTCGAGGAGCTGCGGTCGGGCAAGCCGATCATCGGCATCGCGCAGACCGGCAGCGACCTTTCCCCCTGCAACCGCCACCACCTCGTGCTCGCCGAGCGGGTGCGCGAAGGCATTCGCGACGCCGGCGGCATCGCGATCGAATTTCCCGTCCACCCGATCCAGGAAACGGGCAAGCGGCCGACGGCAGGGCTCGATCGCAACCTCTCCTATCTCGGGCTGGTCGAGGTGCTCTACGGCTATCCGATCGACGGCGTGGTGCTGACGACGGGATGCGACAAGACCACGCCCGCCGCGCTGATGGCGGCCGCCACCGTCAACATTCCCGCGATCGTGCTGTCGGTCGGGCCGATGCTCAACGGCTGGCATCGCGGCGAGCGCACCGGATCGGGGACGATCGTATGGAAGGCGCGCGAGCTGCTCGCCGCCGGCGAGATCGACGACAAGGGCTTCATCGAGCTGGTCGCCTCGTCGGCGCCCTCGACGGGCTATTGCAACACCATGGGCACCGCGACGACGATGAACAGCCTCGCCGAGGCGCTGGGTATGTCGCTGCCCGGATCGGCGGCGATCCCCGCGCCCTATCGCGATCGTCAGGAATGCGCGTGGCGCACCGGCAAGCGCATCGTCGAGATGGTGCATGCCGATCTGAAGCCGTCCGACATCATGACGCGTGCGGCGTTCCTCAACGCGATCCGCGTCAATTCGGCGATCGGCGGCTCGACCAACGCGCCGCTCCATCTCGCCGCCATCGCGCGCCACATGGGGGCCGAGCTCCATCTCGAAGACTGGCAGGAGCACGGCCACCACATCCCGCTGCTCGTCAATTTGCAGCCGGCGGGCGAGTATCTGGGCGAGGATTACTACCGCGCGGGCGGCGTGCCGGCGGTCGTCTCCGAGCTGCTCAAGCAGGGCCTGCTCGACGCCGACGCGATGACCTGCACCGGCCGGACGATCGGCGAGAATTGCCGCGACGCGCAGATTGAAGACGAGCGCGTCATCCGGCCGTTCGATCAGCCGCTCAAGCAGGATGCCGGCTTCATCGTGCTCAAGGGCAATCTGTTCGACGCCGCGATCATGAAGACCAGCGTGATCTCGCCCGAATTCCGCGAGCGCTATCTCTCCAACCCCGACGATCCCGAGGCGTTCGAGGGCGCGGCGGTCGTGTTCGACGGGCCCGAGGATTATCACGCGCGGATCGACGATCCCGCGCTCGGCATCACCCGGGACACGCTGCTGTTCATGCGCGGCACCGGGCCGTTCGGCTATCCCGGCGCCGCCGAGGTCGTGAACATGCGCCCGCCCGCTTACCTGATCCGCGAGGGCGTCCACGCGCTGCCGTGCATCGGCGACGGCCGGCAATCGGGGACCAGCGGCAGCGCCTCGATCCTCAACGCCTCGCCCGAGGCGGCGGTGGGCGGCGGGCTCGCGCTGCTGAAGACCGGCGATCGTGTGCGCATCGACCTGAAGCGCGGCACCGCGGACATGCTGGTGCCCGACGAGGAGCTCGCCGAACGGCGCGCTGCGCTGGAGGCGGCAGGCGGCTATCCCTATCCGGCCTCGCAGACGCCGTGGCAGGAAATCCAGCGCGCGACGATCGGCCAGATCGCCTCGGGCGCGATCCTCGAAGGCACGGAGCAATTCCAGCGGATCGCGCAGACCAAGGGCATCCCGCGCGACAATCATTGAGGCCGGGTACACCGGCGTGCGGGTAAACAGTCGTTACGCGCCCGCTTCTTCCTCGCGCATCGAGATTTCCGTGTCGGCGAGCGCGAGGTCGATCAGCACCACCATGGCCTCGCGCGCGGCATCGGGGTCGCCCGCGGCGATCGCGGCGTGCAGCGCGCGGTGCTCGGGCATCGGGTCGCGCGGCAGGGCGCGGCGGCGTTGCTTGAAGATCGTCGTCCACGCGACCGCCGCCATGATCGAGCTCGACAGCGTCGAAAGCAGCTGGTTGCGCGCCGCCTCGATCACGAGGCTGTGGAAACGCTGATCGGCGGCACGACCCAACTCGGTCGACAGGCCCTGCGCGGCCATCTCGTCGAGCGCCTCGGCCATCTGGCGCACCTGCCGAACCGTGCGGCGCGACGCCGCGGCCGCCGCCGCCGCGGGCTCGACGATCATGCGCAGCTCGAACAGGTCGCGCAGGAAGGCGCGGCTCGGCTCGCTCGCGAACTGCCAGGCGAGCACGTCGGGATCGAGCCGGCTCCAGCGCGCCGGATCGGTGACGCGCGTCCCCGCCTTGGGCCGGCTTTCGACCAACCCCTTGGCCGAAAGAATGCGGAATGCCTCGCGCAGCGCCGAGCGCGACAGATCGAGCTGATGGCTGAACTCGATCTCGCCGGGAAACAGATGGCCGGGGGGAAATTCGCCGCTCAGGATGCGCCGCCCGAGCTCGCGCGCGAGCGAACTGTGCAGACGCCGGTTGAGATTGCCCTTGAGGAGCCCCGAATCCCGCGGCGCGCCATGATCGTCCAAACCCGTCTCTCCCCTGCGGCATCGCGCGCCTTGCAGGCACCATCGCGCAACATCGGCCCACACGCCAGCGTCGGACCATTTTATGTCCGATATTATATTGTATAAGATATTTGACGATTGCTCGCCAGCGTGGTTTGATGCGATGCGACGAACGACAGGGGAGCGGCGATGAAGGGGCGCGTGCAGAGGGCCGGATTGCTGGCGGCACTGATGGTGGCGTCTCCGTTGACGGCGGCGCATGGGCAGCAATCGCGATCTTCCGCGCCCGCGCCGCTGCCGCCGATCACCGAGCGTTATGCGCAAGCCGACGCCTTTCTCGCACAGAATCTCGATCCGCTGATCGTCGATCGCGACCTCAAGGCCAGCTTCGTCGCGCATGATCGCGGCCTGCTGTTTCGCAAGGGCCGCGCCGGCGCGCGCGAATGGCGCTATCTCGACCTCGCGACGCGTGACACAATGGCGATCGCGACCGAGCCCGCGCTTGCCGCCGCGCTGTCCGCGGCGACCGGCAAGCGGGTCGCGCCCGACGAGCTCGCGCTGGAGAAGCTCGATTACGATCCCGCGACCGCGACGCTCAGCTTCTCGCGCCACGACACGCGCTGGACCTATGCGCACGGCACGCTCGCCAAGGCCGAGAAGGGCGCGGAAGAGGGCGACGAGGCGCTGTCGCCCGACGGCCGCTTCAAGATCGTCCAGCGCGGCTACGATCTCGCCGCGATCGAGGTGAAGACCGGGCGCGAAATCGCGCTGACCAAAGGCGGCACGCGCGACCAGCCGTATGGCCGCCCGATCGCCAAGCTCCCCGACATCCTCGAACAGGGCACCGAAGAGCCCAGGCTGCCGGTCGCGGTGCGCTGGTCCCCCGATTCGACGCGCATCCTCACCGTCCGCCTCGACACGCGCGGCGTGCAACGGCTGACGATGACGCAGGAGAACCCGCCGGGCAGCCTCTATCCGCGCAGCTTCAGCTACATCTACCCGACCGCGGGTGCGGAGAAGATCCCCGAGGTCACGCGGCTGATCATCGACGTGGCGGACGCGTTCGCGGACGGCCATGCCGACATCGTCGCCGCCGACGTGCCGAGCGAAGGCCTGACCTATCCCGACATCCCCGACATGGGCTGGATGCCCGACGGCAGCGTGCGCATCCAATGGACCGCGCGCGGTTACAAGGAACTGGTCGTCTACCGTGTCGATCCCGAGAACGGGGCAGCCAACATCGTCGCGCGCGAGGCAGTGAAACCCGTCGTCACGATCACCTCTAGCTTCCTCCGCCCCGCCCCCGATCTGGGCGGCGAGCTCGACGTGTCAGAGCGCTCGGGCTGGGCGCAGCTCTGGTTCGTGAGCCCGTCCGATCCCGACGGCGGGGTGCCGCTGACGCGGGGCGAATGGGAAGTGATCTCGGTGGATCACGTCGATGCCGAGGGCAAGTTCATCCTCGCGACCGGTGTCGGCCGCGAGCGGAATCGCAATCCCTATTACCGCGCGCTCTACCGCGTCTCGCTCAAGGGCGAGGCCCCGGTGCTGCTCACCCCCGAGCCGCTCGACCACGACGTCACCGTCTCCGACGACGGCAAATGGTTCGTCGATCGCATGTCGAGCCCGACCACACCCACCCGCACACTGCTGCGTGACGCCACCGACGGGCATGTGGTGATGGAACTCGGCCGCGCCGATCCGTCAGCGCTGCTCGCGAAGGGTTATACGATGCCCGAGCCGTTCCAGGGCGTCGCCGCCGACGGCAAGACGCCGCTGTGGGGCATGATCTTCCGGCCCGCGCATTTCAATCCGCACCGCGCCTATCCGGTGATCGATGCGGTCTATACCGGGCCGACGACGACGCAGGTGCCGACCACGTTCGACGGTGCGGTGCTGATCAACGCCAACAGCGTCGCGCAGATCGGTGCGGTGGTGGTCGCGATCGACGGGCGCGGCACCTCGCGGCGGGGGCAGGCATTCCGGCTGCCGGCGTACCAGAATTTGGGCGAGGTCGGGCTCGACGATCATATCGCGATGATCCGCCAGATGGCCGCGCGCTACCCGTATCTCGATACCAGCCGCGTCGGCGTCTACGGGGGCTCGGCGGGCGGCTACGACGCGGCGCGCTTCGTGCTCAGGCGGCCGAATTTCTTCAAGGTCGCAGTCTCCTCATCGGGCAATCACGACCTGCGCCTCGACAAGGCGTGGTGGCCCGAGACCTCGATGGGGATCGCCGACGTCGCGACCTGGGACCGCAACTCGAACATGTCTGTGGCGGGCAACCTCCAGGGCAAGCTGCTGCTGATCCACGGCGACATCGACGACAACGTGCCCGTGACCGAAAGCCTGCGGCTCGCCAATGCGCTGATCCAGGCCAATCGCAACGTCGATCTGGTGATCCTGCCCAACACCACGCACCGCGTCGCCCAGCCCTTCTTCTGGCGCAAGCTGCGCGACTATTTCACCCGCAACCTGCTCGGCGAGGCGCCGCCCGCGACCGCGCGGATCGTGCCCGACGAACCCGGCGCGCTGGCCAACAAGTGAGACGCATGATGACCAAGACCCGCCTGTCGTTCGCCGCACTGCTGCTGGCCGGCCTGCCCCTCGCCGGCTCGCTCCATGAAGCCGCCTGGTCGCAGGAGAAGCCGACCAAGGTCTATCCGCCGATCGCCGAGACGGCGAAGACGGCGCCGGCTTTCGACCTGACGCTGCGCACCGATACGCAGACGCTCGCCCGCCTCTCGCCCAAAGGCGACCCGAACTTCAGCTTCGTGCCATCCAACCGCGAGGCCGAGCGCGCAGGCGACGGGTACGTCCATCTCGGCGACCTCAACATCCGCCTGCGCACGCCCGGCGGCGACTGGCGCGACTTCGCCTCGTCGCACGAGCGCAAGCCGATCGCGCCGATCGCGGCCGATGGCGCGCTGACCGCCGCCGACATCACCGCGACGATGGGCGACGGCTTTCCGCTCCACGCAGAACGCCGCTGGATCGCCGACGGCGACGCCTTGGTGCTGCGCTTCACGCTCGCCAACCCGGGCGATCAACCGATCGAGATCGGCGGCCTCGGCATGCCGATGGTGTTCGACAACATCATCCAGGACCGCTCGCTCGAACAGGCGCACGAGCAGGCGAGTTTCGTCGACCCCTATATCGGCCGCGACGCGGGCTATCTCCAGGTGACGCGGCTCAACGGCAAGGGCCCGGCGCTGCTGGTGCTGCCCGAGCCGGGCACGCCGCTGGAGGCCTATCGCCCGATCCGCCAGGAACGCGAGGGGCGCGACGCCAACATCTTCACCGACAAGAGCTCGCGCAACCAGACCGCCGAGGGCTTCTACGACTGGACGGTCGCCAGCAAGGGCTTCGCCGAGAAGGAATGGAAGGACGCCGCCGGCCGCCAATGGAATGCGCCGACGAGCATCACGCTTGCCCCCGGCGCAAGTCGCAGTTTCGGCGTGCGGCTGGTGCAATCGCCGTCGATTCCCGCGATCGAAAAGACGCTGATCGCGCACGACCGCCCGGTCGCGGTGGGCGTTCCCGGCTATGTCGTGCCGACCGATCTCGATGCGTCGTTATTTCTCAAGGCGCCGCAGAAGGTCGCGCGGATCGAGAGCTTCCCGGCGGGCGCGCTCACCGCGACGCCGGCGCGCGCGGTCAACGGCTGGACGCGCTACACCGTGCGCAGCAAGGGCTTCGGGCCGGCGCGGCTGACGATCACCTATGCCGACGGCAGCGCGCAGACGGTGAGCTATTATATCACCAAGCCTCTCGAGCTGACGGTCGCCGATCTCGGTCATTTCACCACGACCAAGCAATGGTTCGACGACAAAACCGATCCCTTCCATCGCGCGCCCGCGATCCTGAGCTACGACCATGAAACAGGCAAGATCCTGACCCAGGAGGAGCGTGTCTGGATCGCCGGGATGAGCGACGAGGGCGGCGCGGGAAGCTGGGTCGCGGCGATGATCAAGCAGCTCGACAATCCCGATCCCGCGGAAGTCGCGAAGCTCGATCGGCTGGTCGACGAAACCGTGGTCGGCAAGCTCCAGATCGCCGCGGGCGCGCACGCGGGCGCCGTCAAGAAGAGCCTGTTCTATTACGATCCCAAGGCCTTTCCCGGCTATTACGACAAAGACGCCAACTGGAAGACCTGGACGGCGTGGGACAAGAAGGGCGCCGACGATCTCGGGCGTTCGTTCAACTATCCGCACGTCGCGATCGGGCATTGGGTGCTCTACCGCCTCGCGCGTGACCATCAGGGGCTCGTCACGCGGCATCCGTGGCGCTGGTATCTCGAGCACGGCTACCAGACGATCGTCGCGATGATGCGCGACGCCTCCTATTACACCCAGTTCGGGCAGATGGAGGGGCAGGTCTTCATCGAAATCCTCGACGCGCTCAAGGCCGAGGGAATGACCGCCGAGGCCGCCAATCTGGAAAAGCTGATGAAGGGCCGCGCCGATCACTGGTCGACGCTCGCCTATCCGTTCGGCAGCGAGATGGCGTGGGATTCGACCGGACAACCCGAGGTCTATGCCTGGATGCGCTATTTCGGCTTCGACAAGCAGGCCGATCAAACCCGCGACGTGATCCTGGGCTACGATCCGACGATCCCGAGCTGGGGCTATAACGGCAACGCCCGGCGCTATTGGGATTTCCTCTACGCCGGCAAATATCCGCGGATCGAGCGGCAGATCCACCATTACGGATCAACCAACAACGCGATTCCGCTGTTCGATTCGTATCGCGCCGATCCCGAGGGCCACCTCTACTGGCTGCGCGTCGCCTATGGCGGGCTGATGGGCGGGATCACCAATATCGGCGAGGACGGCTTCGGCTCGGCCGCCTTCCATTCGTGGCCCGACATGATGCGCTGGGACCCCTATACCGGCGATTACGGCATGGGCTTCTACGGCCACGCTTATACCAGCGCGACCTATGTCGTGAATGATCCGACCTTCGGCTGGCTGAGCTTCGGCGGCAATCTGGTGAAGAGCGGCGGGACGATCCATGTGACGCCCAAGGACAGCGCCCGGACGCGGCTGTTCTTCCAGCCGGCGACGCTGTGGCTGACGCTCGATGCGGGCAAGTTCGAGGCTGCCGATTACGATTCCGTATCGGGTGCGGTGACGGTGCGGCTCGCGGCGGCGGACGCACATACGAAGCGCGCGCTGCTTCATGTCGAGCAGACGGCCGGGGGCAAGGCATATGCGGTCAAAGGGTTCGAAAAGGTGCGCGGCGCCTATGCGATCCCGCTCGGCAAGGCCCCGCAGACGATCGCGATCCGGCCGGTCGGCTGAGGCTCAGCTCCATATCCGGTCGAAGCGGCTGCCGAGGCCGGTGATCAGCTCATATTGCGACATGCCGCTCGCCGCGGAGGCGGCCGGCAGGTCGTAATCGAGTGCGATCCAGTCGCCCTCGGCGATGTCGGGCGCGGCATCCACGCCGATCGCCACGAGGTCCATCGACACGCGGCCGAGCACCGGCAGCGCCGCATCGCCCAAGCGCGCGACGCCCTTGTTCGAAAAGCCGCGGAAATAGCCGTCGGCATAGCCCAGGTTGAGGATCGCGACCTCGGTATCCGCCGACGCGCGCCAGGTGGCGTTGTAGCCCACGGTCGCGCCTGCGGGCACGCGGCGGCGCTGGAGCACCTGCGCCTCGGGCGTCACGACCTGCCGGACCGCCTCATGCCCCGCGCGCTGGCGGCCGCCGTAGAGCGCGAGGCCGGGGCGCGTCAGATCGAAGGCGTAATCGGGCCCGAGCGCGATGCCTGAGGAATTGGCGAGGCTCATCCGCGTCGCGCTGGTGCGGCCGGCGAGCGCGGCGAAGGCGTCGCGCTGGCGCGCGTTCATCGCCTTGTCTTCGTCGGCGCAGGCGAGATGGCTCATCAGCGTGTCGATCGCGAGACCGTCGAGCAGCCCCTCCGCGACATCCCCGGGCGATACCCCGAGCCGGTTCATGCCGGTATCGACCATGACGTCGCACGTCCCTCCGCCGGCCTCGCGCCAACGCGCGATCTGTGCGGGCGTGTTCAGGACCGGGCGCGCGCGCCCGGCACGCGCGGCGGGCATATCCTCGGCGCGGACGCCGTGAAGCACCGCGAGCGGCAAATCGAGACCGGCGAGCGCTTCCGCCTCGGCCCAGGTGGCGACGAAGAAATCGCGGCAGCCCGCCGCCGCCAGCCGCTCGGCGACACCCCGCGCGCCGAGCCCATAGCCGTCCGCCTTGATCGCCGCCCCGCACGCCGCGCGGCCGCTCATCGCATCGAGGGTGCGCCAATTGGCGGCGAGCGCGGCGGAATCGAGGCGGAGGCGAAGCGGTGCGGTCATGCGCGCGCGTTAGCCGTGCTCGCGCCCGCGCGCCAGCCTCAGCGGGCGTTCGCGGCGCCGGGATGCGGTTCCTCGAGCCAGAACAAGGTCACGACGAGCGCCAGCGCCACGACGGCCCAGGTATACCAGAGCCCGGCATAGGGATCGCCCGTCCTGGCGACGACATATTGGCTGATGAACGGCAGGAAACCGCCGAAATAGCCGCAGCCGAGATGGTAGGGGATCGACATCGAGCTGTAGCGGATGCGCGGCGGGAACATCTCCGCGAGCAGGGCGGCGACGGGGCCGTAGGTCGCGCCCGAAAGCGCGCTCAGGCACAGGATCGCGATCAGGATGACCAGGATGTCGCGCCCGCCCGGCACCACGGGATCGAGCGAATAGCCGTTGGCGGCGAGCGCGGCGTCGATCCGATCGGGCGTGGGGTTCTCGATCGGGACGCCGCCGATCGTCACCGTCGTCGCGGGCGCCTTGACGGTCGAATAGGCGATGCCCTTTTTCGAGAAGGTATCGAGCAGGCGGCCGCAGGCGTCGTCCTGTTCCCTGGCGAACGGGCTGTAGCTGCAATCGGGGCCCGACACGACGACCGGCGCGCGCTCGGCGGCGGCGGCGAGGTGCGGGTTGGCGGCGCTGCCGATGACCCAGAAGATCGGGAACAGCAGCACCAGCGTCGCCGCATAGCCGATCACGATCGGCTTCTTGCGCCCGACCCGATCCGACAGCCGCCCGAAAAAGACGAACCAGAACAGTCCCGCCGCCGCGCCGACGCCGGTCAGAAGCTGCGCCGCGGTCGGCGCGACGCGCATCGTGCCCTGGAGGAACGAGAGCACGCTGAACATCGCGGTATACCAGATCACCGTCAGCCCCGCCGCGATGCCCAGCATGGCGACGATCAACCGGCGGATGTTGCCGGGATAGGTGAAGCTTTCGACGAACGGATTGCGCGCCGTCTCGCCCGCGGCCTTGATCGCCTTGAACACCGGGCTTTCGGAGAGCTTGAGCCGCATCCACAACGACACCGCGAGCAGCAGCAGCGAGAACACGAACGGGAAGCGCCAGCCCCACGCGTCCCACGTTTCCGCCGACATCGCGCTTTTGGTCAGCAGCACCACCGCGAGGCTGAGCACGAAACCGCCCGCGACGCTGGCCTGGATGAAGCTGGTGAAATAGCCGCTCTTTCCCGGCGGCGAATGCTCGGCGACGTAGATCGCGGCGCCGCCATATTCGCCGCCGAGCGCGAGGCCCTGCGCGACGCGCAGCAGGATGATGATCACCGGCGCGGCGAATCCGATCGCCGCCGCCGAGGGGACGAGGCCGACGCCCGCGGTCGCGAGGCCCATCACGGTGATCGTGATCAGGAAGGTGTATTTGCGCCCCAGCCGATCGCCGAGAAAGCCGAACAGCACCGCACCCAGCGGCCGGAAGCCGAAGCCCACCGCGAAGCCCGCCCAGGCGAGCAGCGTCTGCACCATCTCGTTGCCGGTCGGGAAGAAAGTGCGCCCGATGATGCCTGACGCGGCAAGCGTGCCGTAGATGAAGAAATCATACCATTCGAAGATGGTGCCGACCGACGAGGCCGAGATGACCAGCCGGATGTCGCTGCGGCTCGGCTGCTGTCCGCCCGCCGACTCGGCCACGCTCGCCATGCTCCCCTCCCTTGCTTTCCGTCGGGAGTAGCGCGACCGGCGCCCAATGCAAACCAGTTACGGATCGGCCCTATAGCGGCTCAACAATTCACCGTTCGTGCTGAGCCCGTCGAAGCACCGTTCTTCTTCCCCCTGAAGAGAAGAGCGGCCATTCGACAGTGAGCAGGTGGGAAGTTCCCAGCCGAGCCGGGGGCTCGGCGACCTGCTCACCAGGGCGACGGAGTCTGGGATCTCAGTCGGCGCCGTTCACCTTCCTGATGATCGCCGAGAAATCGAGCCCGCCATGCCCCTCCGCGTTGAACGCTTCGTAGAGCTCGGCGGCGCGCGCGCCGATCGGCGTGTCGGCCTCGGCACTCGTGGCGGCTTCCATCGCCAGACGCAGATCCTTGAGCATCAGCGCGGTCGCAAAACCGCCTTGATAGTCGTGATCCGACGGGCTTTCGGGGCCCACACCAGGGACCGGGCAATAGCTCGTCATCGACCAGCTCTGGCCCGAGGAAACCGAAGCGATGTCGTAGAAGGCCTGCGGCTCGAGCCCGAGCTTCTTCGCCAGCGCGAACGCCTCGCAGGTGACGATCATGGTCGCGCCGAGGATCATGTTGTTGCAGATTTTCGCCGCCTGCCCCGCCCCGTTCGCGCCCGCGTGGATCACGGCCTTGCCCATGTCGGCGAGGAACGGCTCGGCACGGCCGAACGCCTCCTCGCTGCCGCCGACCATGAAGGTGAGGCTGCCGGCATTGGCCGCCGCGATCCCGCCCGAGACCGGCGCGTCGACCGCGGTCAGGCCCTTGGCGGCAGCGGCTTCGGCGACGCGTTTCGCGGTGGCGACGTCGATCGTCGAACAGTCGATCAGGATCGCCGCGGTCGAGGCGGTGCCGTAGACGCTCTCGTCATAGACCTGCTCGACATGCCTGCCGGCGGGCAGCATCGTGATGACCGCTTCCGCGTCCTGCGCCGCCTCGGTCGCTGAGCCCACGGGAAGGCATCCGGCCTTCTTCGCGCGGTCGAGCGCATCCTCGGAAAGGTCGAAGGCGCGCACGTCGTGGCCCTTCTTCGCAAGGTTCGCGGCCATCCCGCCACCCATGTTGCCGAGCCCGATGAAACCGACGCGCGCCATGCTCTTTCTCCGTTTCCTCATTCGTCATGCTGAACTTGGTTCAGCATCCAGAATCGCAACGCCGCGGCTTCTGGATCCTGACGTTCGTCAGGATGACGGTTGTCTTTGTCCGCCGCCTATCTGCCCGTCCACTTGCCCGGCCGCTTCTCGACGAAGGCGGCCATGCCTTCCTTCTGATCCTGCGTCCCGAACAGGCCGTTGAACAGCCGCCGCTCGAACTGCACTCCCTGTGCAAGCGGCATTTCGAACGCGGCGTTGACCATTTCCTTGTTGGCCAGCACCGCGAGCGGCGGCATCGCGGCGATCGCGGTGGCGACCTTGACCGCTTCGTCGACCAGATCGTCGGCGGGGACGACGCGGCTGACGAGCCCCGCGCGCTCGGCCTCGGCGGCGTCCATCATCCGGCCGGTCAGCACCATCTCCATCGCCTTGGCCTTGCCGACCGCGCGCGTCAGCCGCTGCGAGCCGCCCATGCCGGGCGAGACGCCGAGCTTGATTTCGGGCTGACCGAATTTCGCGGTATCGGCGGCGAGGATGAAATCGCACATCATCGCCAGCTCGCACCCGCCGCCGAGCGCATAGCCCGCGACCGCGGCGATCACGGGCTTCCTCGTCCGGGTGAAGCGCTCCCAGCCCGAGAAGTGGTTGCTGCCGTACATCTCGGCGAAGCCCATGTCGGACATCTCTTTGATGTCGGCGCCCGCGGCGAACGCCTTCGCGCTGCCGGTGAGGACAGCACAGCCCTGGGCCGCATCGGCATCGAAATCGGCCAGCGCCGCGAGCAGATCGTCGAGCACCTGCGCGTTGAGCGCATTGAGCGCCTGCGGGCGGTTCAAGGTGATCAGCGTCACCGGTCCGCGCTGCTCGACGAGAAGGGTCTGGTAATCGGGCACGTTGCTCTCCTTCATCGTCATGCTGAACTTGATTCAGCATCCATTGGCGTGTCGTTCTGACATTTACCCGAGCGAGAATGGATCCTGACTTTCGTCAGGATGACGGTCCATTACCCCGGCGTCCATGCCTCGCCGTCCGGGAGCGGTGCGAAAATTTGATCGATGACGTGCTCGGTGACGCCTTCGGCGGTCGCCGGGTTCCATTCGGGCGCATTGTCCTTGTCGACGATCACCGCGCGCACGCCCTCCAGAAAATCGTGGCGCTGCACGACGCGGCTCGCGACCGCGTATTCCTGAGCCATCTCGTCGGCGAAGGTCGCCATCCGCGCGCCGTCGGCCAGCAGGCGGAGCGAGACCTTCATCGTCTGCGGCGACTTGGTGTTCAGGACGGCAAGCTGCTCGGCCGCCCACGCGCCGCCGTCCGCCGCCAGCGCGGCGAGCACATCTTCGAGCGTGTCGGAGGCGAACAGGCGGTCGATCTCGTCGCGACGCGCTAGAATCGCGCCCGCGGGCGGATCGACGGCGAGATCGTCGAGGATCGCGGCGATGTGCTGTGGATCGTGCGCGATCCGCCGCTTCGTCTCGTCGAGCGCGGCGGCAGGCAGATAGTGCGTCGCAAGACCCAGCGCCGCGCATTCGGCGCCGTCGAGCCGGTGGCCGGTGAGCGCGAGAAACTGCCCCATGCGGCCGGGCAGCCGCGACAGATACCAGCCGCCGCCGACATCGGGGAA
>Ga0268289_100078_pt1 | contig 53870 bp, 60 predicted proteins | sample MetspNORM_FD_191340 | JGI IMG/M metagenome (GOLD analysis project Ga0268289, IMG submission 191340) | Soil microbial communities from San-Diego area, Southern California, United States - Methylocaldum sp. NOR-M | ecosystem: Environmental > Terrestrial > Soil > Desert | place: USA: California... | reverse complement strand
GGGCGCGGTGATGCTGGGCGTGCTCACCGGCATCGGCGGCGGCGTGGTGCGCGACGTGCTGGTGGCGCAGGTGCCGCACGTGCTGCGGCGCGAGCTCTACGCGGTGGCGGCGCTGGCCGGCGCGCTGGTGGTGGTGGTGGGCCATGCGCTCGCGCTGCCGGCGGCGCCGGTGGCGACGGTGGGCGCGATCCTGTGCTTCGCGCTGCGCTGGCTGGCGATCCGTCGCGGCTGGCGGCTGCCGGTGTCGGGCGGCGACGGGCCGGCATAGCGACGCGTCGGGCGCGAGGGCGTGCCGGACGCGCGCATCGATTGCGTAACCGGGAGTCGCCGGTCCCGCTTTCGTGGGCATGACGATCGGAAGACCACACGCCACAGGCTTGCCGCGGCCGGGGAACGGCCGTGCACATCCGCAGGACATCGGGCGGCGTAGGGTCGCGGGGCCATAGCGCGCGGAGGATGTCATGGCCATCACCATCGACCGGCGGTACCGGAGCGACCTGCATCCCTTCCACGCCGTGCTGCTGGCCGGGGCCGTGCCGCTGTTCCTCGGCGCGATGCTGAGCGACATCGCGTATGCGCGCAGCTACCAGATCCAGTGGACCAACTTCGCGTCCTGGCTGCTCGCGGGCGCGCTGGTCGTGGCTGCGGGCGCGCTGCTGTGGGCACTGGTGGACCTGTCGCGCGGGCGTCGCGACGGCCTTTGGCTCGCCTACGTGCTGGTGCTCGCGGTGACCTGGCTACTGGGCTTCGTCGACGCGCTGGTGCACGCGCGCGATGCGTGGGCGACGATGCCGACCGGCCTGGTGCTGTCGGTGGTCGTCGCGGTGCTGGCCTGCGTGGCGACCTGGCTGGGCTTTGCCGGCGGCCGCGCGGGAGGTGCGCCGTGAACCGCGCGTTCGCGTGGCTGGCCGTCGCGCTGCCGGCGTTGCTGGCCGGATGCGGCAGCGATCCGGATCCGGCGCAGTACGGCGCGGCGCCCGATCTTCCCGCGCAGGAGCGCGGACTGCTGCCCGACATGACCATCGCGCGGCCGGCGTCGTGGGGCGACCTGCGGCCGACGGTGCCGCAGGGTTACGCGATCGCGGCGATCGCCACGGACCTGGCGATCCCGCGGCAGACGCTGGTGCTGCCCAACGGCGACATCCTGGTGGCCGAGGGCCGCGGCGGCAGCGCGGCGCGGCTCAAGCCCAAGGACGTGATCGCCGGCTACATCAAGGCCAAGGGCACCAGCCCGGTGAAGGGCGGCAACCGCCTGACCCTGCTGCGCGACGCGGATGGCGACGGCGTGTACGAACTCAGGACCGTGTTCGCCGACAAGCTCAACGCGCCCTACGGGCTGGCGCTGGTCGGCAACCACCTGTACGTCGCCAACCAGGATGCGCTGGTGCGCCTCGACTACCGCGAGGGCCAGGTCAAGGCGGAGGCGCCGCCGGTGAAAATCGCCGACCTGCCCGCGGCGATCAACCACCACTGGACCAAGGCGCTGGCCGCCAGCGCGGACGGGCGTTTCCTGTACGTGGGCATCGGCTCCAACAGCAACATCACCGAACGCGGCATGGACGCCGAGGTCGACCGTGCACGGGTGTGGCAGGTGGACGCCGCCACCGGCGCGCACAAGCCGTATGCGACCGGCCTGCGCAATCCCACCGCGCTCGCGATCCAGCCCGGCAGCGGCCGGCTGTGGGCGGTGGTGAACGAGCGCGACGAGCTCGGCCCGAACCTGGTGCCCGACTACCTGACCTCGGTGCGCGAGGGCGGCTTCTACGGCTGGCCCTACAGCTACTGGGGCCGGAACGTGGACCCGCGCGTGCGGCCGCAGGATCCGGCCAAGGTCGCCGCGGCGATCGTGCCCGACTACAGCCTGGGCTCGCACGTCGCCGCGCTGGGCCTGGCGTTCTCGGCGCCGGCGATGGGCGCGAAGTTCGCCGACGGCGCGTTCGTCGGCGAGCACGGCAGCTGGAACCGCAGCGATCCGGTCGGCTACAAGGTGGTGTTCGTCCCGTTCCGCGACGGCCGCCCGGCGGGGCCGCCGGTCGACTTCGTCACCGGCTTCCGCGGCGAGGACGGCATGACCCGCGGCCGGCCGGTCGGCGTGACGGTGGACCCGCGCGGCGCGCTGATCGTCGCCGACGACCTGTCGAACACGATCTGGCGGGTGACGCCGGCGCGGTAGGGCGCGAGGCCTGTGTTTGCGGGGATGACGACGTGATGCGAACGCGTTGACGCCGGCCTTCGCCGCCCGTCGCTAGGATCGGGCCTCCCCCGATGCGGAAGGACGACCCCATGTCCGACGACACCGCCAAGCGTCCCCTCGACCACGTCAACGACACCCTGGCGCAACTCAAGGAGATGCGGCACTACTCGAAGAACAACGTCGAGCGGCTCACCGCGGAGTGGCTGCTGTTCGACGGCGAACTGTCGAAGCTCGGCCAGGCCGCGAACATCGAGGAGCTGATGACCCGGCAGGGCGAGCTGCACGATGCGCTGGAGCGCGTGATCGCGGAGCTCGAGGAGCAGGTGGTGAAGCTGCAGCCGCCGCCGGAGGAATAGGCGGCGGCTTCGGCCGCGGCCCCCTCCGCATCGGCTTCGCCACCGGAAACGGACCCCGCCACGCGACGCATTCACGGCTCGAAGACGACCCGGAAGTCCTCGTCGTCGCGCGACACCGCCGCGAGGAAGCCGCGTGCATCGAAGGCCTCGCCCGCGGCGAGGACGCCGGCACGGCTTGCGCGGCCATCGAGGATGCGCTCCAGCGCTTCCACCACCAGCGGCGCGCTGGTCGCGTAGATGTCGCGACCCCGTGCGGTGGCGCGGCGCAGGTCGTCGCCGCGGCGCACGTGCACATCCATCGCGAAGCGTTGGGCGGAACGTCCGCTGGCGTCCGCGGGCACGGGCGGCGGCGTGGACGAATCGCGCAGGTCCTGCAGCGGAGCCAGGTTCATCCACGAATGCACTTCCGCGCAGCGGACGTGTCGTGCGACGACGACGATCTCCGAGAGCGGCAGCCCGACGGCGGCTTGCGCGCCGAACGGCGCGGGGAACGTCCAGTCGCGCGTCGGCGGCGGATCGGCGAGGTCGCGCAACTGCCCGCCCGCGACCACCAGCCGCGGGCCATGGTTGCGCTCGCCGGTGCGGCGCGTGCCGGTGGTGGGATGCCAGCTGTCGAGCGCGACCGCGATGTCGATCGCGTCGGCCTGTCGCCAGTCGCCGAGCGCGGCGGTGGCGAGCAGGTCGGCCAGGCCGCCGTAGAAGGCCATCGCCGGCACCGCGGTGGTGCCGGCGGCGCGTGCATCGGCGTCGCGCGCGAAGGTGGCGAGCGCAGCGCGCTGTTCGGCGGCGAGGTCGAGGTAATGGATGCGTGCGCGCAGCGCGGCCTCGAGCAGCGGCGTGGCGGTGTCGAGGAAGGAACCTGCGCAGTTGACGACCGCGATCGCGCCGCCGAGCGCGCGATCGAGCGCGCCGGGGTCGCCGGTCGACGCGACGCGGGTTTCGAGCCGCGGAAACCCGGCGGCCAGCGCCGCGAGCCTGGCCGCGTCGCGCCCGCACAGGATCGGGGTCCAGCCGCGCCGGCACAGCTCCGCGACGACGAAGCGGGCGGTGTGCCCGTAGGCGCCGTAGACGGCGATGCGCCCGCGCGGAACCGCGGTGCGCACGCTCATCGCAGCGACCCGCCGCCGTGCGGCGTCCAGGCGCCCCACAGACGCCGTGCCTCCTCGGCGATGACGTCCGGCCGCTCCTCGGGCCAGAACAGCTTGCTTCCCGCGAGCAGGCGCACGCCGCGCGATTGGCCGAAGGCGTGATCCAGGAAGTCGGGATTGCGCGGCGAAAAGATGGTGTCTGCGGTGCCCCAGACGATGCGCGTGGGCACCGTGCAGCGCGCGAGCGCGGGACCGATGCCGGCCAGCGCATTGCGTTCCAGCGCGATCGCGTAGGCATGCGCGTTGGCGGTGCGCCGGGGCGTCGACAGCAACGGCGCAAAGTAGGCGTCGATCGCCTCGTCGGTGGGATGCGCGGGATCGGCGTAGCACATGCCGCCGATGCCCTCGGGCGAGCGCGCCAGCGCGGGGTCGGCGTGCCAGCGGCCGAGCCATTCGTCGACGAAGCGGCCCTGCCTGGCGAGCGCGATCACCGGCAGCAACGCCGGAGGCGGGCTGTCGTCCTCGGTGTCGCAGTTGGTCAGCAACAGCGTGCGCACGCGCTCGCGATGGCGCGTCACCAGCAGCTGCGCGACGGCGCCGCCGCTGTCGTTGGCGACCACGTCGACGCTGTCCACCGACAGCGCGTCGAGCAGCGCCAGCAGCATCGCCACCTGCGCGTCCGGCCCGCAGGCCTGGCCGTCGGCGACGCGCGTATGGCCCATGCCGAGGAAATCCGGTGCGATGCATCGCCGGTACGGTGCCAGTCGCGCGATCGCCCCTCGCCACTGGAACCCGTTGAGCGGGAAGCCGTGCAGGAACAAAGCAGCCGGGCCTTCACCGCGCTCGACGTAGGCGATGTCGCCGAATCCAGTTCTGGCGTACCGGCGCGCGGCGTGGAAGCGGGTTGCCTCCAGCGTCGGTCCGCGCGCGGGGCCGCCGTTCCCTGGCAGCCCCGGCAGGCAGCCCGCGAGCGCGCCCGTGGCAGAGAGCAGGAACGTGCGCCGGTCCAGGCCCGGGGCACGCACCGCAGGCGAGCGCGCGTCGCTCACGACTGCGCTTCCGCCTCGCGCAGCTTCTGGGCGCATTCCTCGCAGCAGACCTCGACGGTGCGGCCGCCGATGGTGACCTGGATGGCGTTGCCGTCGAGCGCGTAGTCGCAGACGGCGCAGGTGTTCTCTTGCATGGTCGTTCTCCGGTGATGCCCGCGATCGGGCATGGCCATGGAACCACCGGGGCGCGGCCGCGGCTGTCGGAATCTTTAGCGGTTTGCGGCGGGCTTCGCGTCGGCGCCGTTGCTCCGTGAGGGCGCGGCGACGGTGGCGCTGCTCTGTGACGGTACGGCCACGGCGGCATTGTTCCGTGAGGGCGCGGCAACGGCGGCCTTGCTCCCTCCCCCGCTGCGCGGGGGAGGGTTGGGGGGGGGGCCGGCGGTTGGGTGATGCGTCGTGCTTCGCGCACCCCCATCCCAGCCTTCCCCCGCAAGCGGGGGAAGGGGCCGAACCAGCCTTCCTCGCAAGCGGGGAAGAGGCTGGGCCCGGTGACGCGCGACGCGCCTGCTACGCGCTCTTGGCCAGTGCCGCGCGGCGGAACTCCGTCGGGGTGCGCCCGTAAGCCTGCTTGAACGCCGCGCTGAAATGGCTGTGGCTGGAGAACCCCAGGTCCTGCGCCAGCGCCGAGACGTCCTCGCACTGCGCGACCAGGTCGAGCGCGCGCGCCAGCCGCAGGCGCAGGTGGTAGCGGTACAGCGGCAGGCCTTCGACCTGCTGGAACGCCTGGGTGAGGTAGACCGGCGAGCCGCCGATCGCGTCGGCGATTTCCGCCAGCGTCCAGCGTCGGGTCAGGTCGCCGGCGAGCAGCACCTTGGCGCGATCCACCAGCCGCTGGCGCGCATGCGTGGCGCCGGGCGCGTGCGTGGTGCGCGGGCCGAGGCTGCGCGCGACCAGCGTCAGCGCCAGGCTCTCGGCTTCCAGCGGCTCGATCGTGCCGTGGGCCAGGCTGTGGCGCAGCAGCGCGACCAGCACCTGCGCGCGCGGGTCGATGCGCAGCGACTGCATGCGGAAGCCGGGCGCGTCGCGCCGCTGCAGCAGCGCGGCTGGCGCGAGCTCGCGCAGCAGCGGCGCCGACACCTCCAGCGACAGGCAGGCATCGCCGCCGCTGGCCGGGTGGCTGACCTGGTAGCCCTCGCCGGCGTTGAAGAACAGCACGTGGTTGGCGTCGGCCACCGACTGGTCGCTGCCGACGTGGCGCAGGAACAGGCCGCGGTACGGGAACACCAGGTGGGTCGAGGACGCGCACTCCTCCGCGCTGCGGTGGCGGCAGGCGCCGCGGCACACCACGCTGCTCGCCGCGACGGTGGCGGCGTCGAACAGCGGATGGACCTCGAATTCCGGCATCGGCCCGATGCTCCTGTGGCGCGTGCGCGCAGTCTAGCGCCTGTGGGTGGCGCCCATGGCGCAGGCGCCTCCAGGCTCGCTAGGATGTCGCGTCTCCGGGGAGGCGACCGTGTCCATCTTCCTGTTCCTGCTGTACACGCTGTTCTGCTACTGGGTCGTGTTCCGCGACGGCGCGGCGGTGATCGAGGGCTGGAAGTCGTTCTTCCTGTTCGGCTGGCTCCCGGGCTCGTTGACGACGACGGAGTTGAAGCTCTACGCCTGCATCTCGTGGGTGGCGGGCCTGGTGGTATTGGCGATCCATCTGTTCTCCGGCGTGGACGCCTGATCCACCGCCAACGGCTTTCCGGCGGAGCCTGCGCCAAATCGGCCGGCGATTCCGCGCGGCGATTGCACGAAGGAGAAGCAGGCGCCGTGTGAAGGCGGGATCCTTTTTTCCGCCAGGCGGCCCGGTCGCCGGGTGTGGCGCATCGCCATCGCGATTTGAACCACGTCACGCATCGGGATGCGCGGTCGCGATTTGCGACCTGCGTCCATCAAGCCTGCGCAACCGCGGCCGATAGTGCGGCGGAACGGGCACGCGCGTCGCATGCGCCCCGCCCCGGCCGGATCCGCTGCGGTGCACCGATTGGTGTCCTGCCGTGCCGGGACGCACGCCCGTTCGCGAGCCGGTCGAACGGAGCAGGACATGGGGAAGCATCGCGCAGTCGCATTCGGATGGTCGCTGGCGGCATTGGTGGCAGGCGCCGCGTTCGCCCAGGACGCGGCGGGTCCGCGCGCCGGCGACATCGTGCAGGGGCGCCTGGAACTGCAGTGGGGCGACGCGCCGGGGCGCGTGGAAGCTCTGCGCGTCGACCTGGTCCGCGACGACGGCCACCGGATCGCGCTCGATCCCGCGCAGGCGCGACGCGCGGCCGGCGACCTCTACGCATTGATGAACCGCAGAGTGGCGGTCAGCGCGGCCGGCGGTGGTGGCGCGCAGGCGCTGCGCATCGATGCGATGGTGCCGGTGCAGGTGGTGCGCGCCGCGCGCGACACGGCGCTGCCGTCCTATCGCGTCGCCGCCGCGGCGCCGGTCTCCGGCAACCGCCGCTGGGTGACGCTGCTGTGCAAGTTCAGCGACATCGACGACGAGCCGCGCCCACGCGCATTCTTCCGCGAGCAGTACGCCGACGCGCCCGGGTTGCTCGGCCGCTACTGGAAGGAAGTGTCCTACGGCAAGGTCGACATCGCCGGCTCCAACGCCTACGGCTGGTACCGATTGCCGCACCCGCGCAGCTACTACACGCCGGCAGGCAAGCGCACCAACACCTACGAGCTGTTCCGCGACTGCGTCGCGGCGGCCGATGCGGACGTCGATTTCTCCGCCTTCGATGGCGTCAACACGATGTACAACGGCGAGCTCGACGGCTTCGCCTGGGGCGGCAGTGGATGCGCGCCGTTCGACGGCGGGGCTTCGGTTTGCAAGCCTGGCACCTGGACGCCGCCGTGGGGGTTCGAGAACCTGGCCACGCTCGCGCACGAGATGGGCCACGGTTTCGGCATGCCGCATTCGGACAACTCCGACGGCGACGCCGACAGCTACGACAATCCCTGGGACAACATGAGCGACGACTGGACCAACGCCGCCAGCGACCCGGTCTATGGCGTGCTCCCGAAGCACGTGAACATGTACCAGCGCGAACGCATGGGCTGGGTCGACCCCGCGCGCAAGGCGACCATCGCGTCCACGTCCACAGCGCCGGTGACGGTCGACCTCGACTACGCCTCGCTGGCGAGCGCCTCCCACAAGCAGCTGGTCGTCGTCACCCTGCCCGAGCCTGCGGATCCGGCGGCGCAGGTGGTCTACACGTTCGAAGCGAGACGGCCGTCGGGCGGCTTCGAGGCCAAGCTCGCCGGCGACGCGGTGATCGTCCATCGCCTGGAAGGCTACGGCACCGCGCGCAGCCTGGACGCGAGCGATCCGGCGGCGACCCGGTCGGACAACGAAGGCTCGATGTTCAAGGTCGGCGAGCGCCTCCCGCTGGCGGGTACGGCGCTGAGCATGTCGGTCGTGGCGCGGACTGCGACCGGGTTCCGGATCCGTTTCGCGCGCTCGCCCACGACGGCGCGCCCGCTGCCTGCGCTGCGCAAGTGAGCGGCGATCGCGCGAGCTGTCGCATCGTCGCGGCAGCATCGGCGGACCGCGCGGACGGGTGCCGCGCTGCCGCGGCCGATGCACGTGAGTGCGGCGCCTGCCCGGACCGCGATCAGTCGCGTGCTTCGCGTCGCAGCAGTTCGCGCTTGCGCTCCACGCCCCAACGGTAGCCGGACAGCGCGCCGTCGCTGCGCACCACGCGGTGGCAGGGGACTGCGACCGCGAGGTGGTTGGCTCCGCAGGCCTGCGCCACCGCGCGCACCGCGCGCGGCATGCCGATGCGGCGCGCGATCTCGGCGTACGACGCGGTGCTGCCGGGCGGGATCTGCCGCAGCGCCTGCCACACACGCTCCTGGAACGCGGTGCCGCGCACGTCCAGCGGCAGGTCGAGTCCGAGCGCGGGCGCCTCCACGAAGCCGACCACCTTCGCCACAAGCGCATCGAAGGCGTCGTCGTCGCCAATCAGCTCGGCCTTGGGGAACTGGTCCTGCAGGTCGCGCGCGAGCGTGTCGGGATCGTCGCCGAGCAGGATCGCGCACACGCCGAGCTCGCTGCGGGCGACCAGGATCGCGCCCAGCGAGCACTCGGCAATCGCGAAGCGGATGCGCGCGTTGGCGCCGCCGTCGCGGTAGTCGGTGGGGCGCATGCCGAGCAACTGTTCGGAGTTTTCGTAGAAGCGGCTGCTGGCGTTGAAGCCGGCGTCGTAGATCGCGTCGGTGACGCTGGCGCGCTTGCCCAGCTTCGCGCGTACGCGGCGGGCACGGTGCGCTGCGGCGTAGTCGCGCGGGGTGAGTCCGGTGCGGGCCTTGAACACGCGATGGAAGTGCCACGGGCTCAGCCCGGCGCGGCGCGCGAGTTGCTCCAGCGTGGGCACGGTTTCGGCGGCCTCGATGTGGCGGCAGGCGTCGGCCACCAGCGCGGCGTGCTGCCGCGCCAGCGCGGCCTGGTCGTCGGCGTGGCGGCGGCTGGGGCGGTAGCCGGCGGCCTCGGCGGCCTCGGCGGTATCGAAGAACTCGACGTTCTCCGGCCGCGGCAGGCGCGCGCTGCTGCCGGGCTGCGCGTAGACGCCGGTGGTCTTGACCGCGTAGACGAACGGCGTGCGCGGCGCGGGATCGCGGGCGAGCAGGGCGGCCCAGCGCGGGTCGCGTTCGGTGGGGTGCTGCGGGCGGGAAGCGGGACGTGGCATGGCGTTGGCGGGCCCGGGGGCGCCGGACCGGGATTGCGGGGATGCGCCTACCTTAAGGATGGGGGCAAAAATGTTCACTCCGGGCCTTGCGGTGGAATTCTGCACCTGGAATGGCGGGAGTGGAGTGCGCCCCATTTTCGCGGCCTGAAGAAGACTTCCCGCGGTCCATGCGGTGCATGCTGAACGCGTGCGGAAGTCACACCCAGCCCTTCTCCCGCGTGCGGGAGAAGGGCTGCGCTCCTCGCGGCCAGGTCGGAGATGCTTCAACCGGCCTTGCGAAAGGTGAGGTTGATGCGCTGCTCGCCCAGCAACGGATGCGTGCCGGGCTTGAGCACCGCGACGCCGTGGTAGCGCAGGCGGTCGACGCCTCCCCAGCAGGCGACGTCGCCGTGCGCGAGCGGCACGCGCAGGGTCTTGTCGGCGCGGCGCGCGCCGCCGAACAGGAACGTCGCCGGCAGCCCCAGCGACACCGACACGATCGGCGCGTCGAAATCGCGCTCGTCCTTGTCCTGGTGCAGCGAAAGCTTCGCGCCGGGGACGTAGCGGTTGAGCAGGCAGGCATCGGGCACGAAGCCCGCGAAGCCGGCCGACTCCGCCGCTTCGCACGCCAGCCGCAGGAAGGCCTCGGGCAGCGGCGGCCACGGCCGCCCGCTGCCGGGGTCGGCCGCCGCGTAGCGATAGCCGCGGCGGTCGCTGGTCCAGCCGAGCGCGCCGCAGTTGGTCTGCGCGGCGGACATCGTGTAGCCGCCCGGCGTCACCATCCGGCGGAACGGCGCGTCGCGCTCGATCGCTTCGATCGCCTCGACCAGCGCATCCTCGAACGGCAGCGCGAAGCTGCGCAGCAACACCGACTGCGGGCCGAGCGGCTGGCGCGCGGGTTCATCGGCGGGCGGGAACAGGTCGTGCATGCGGGGCGGGGCGGGCGAATGGCGTCGCGACTTCCGTCGCTCCAAAAGAGCTCAGCCGCGCGCGCTGTAGGCGTGCACCTCGTCCACCAGCACGGCGACGCGATCGGGATCCATGTCCGGCGACATGCCGTGGCCGAGGTTGAAGACGTGGCCTTCGCGCGAGCCGCCGTTGCCGTCGCGGTAGCTGTCGAGCGCGCGGCGCGCTTCGTTGCGGATCGCGTCGGGCGAGCCGTACAGCGTGGCCGGGTCGAGGTTGCCCTGCAGCGCGACCTTGCCCTGCGTGCGGCGCGCGGCTTCGCCGAGTTCGACCAGCCAGTCGACGCCGACGCCCTCCGCGCCGGATTCCGCCAGCGCCTCCAGGTGCGCGGCATTGCCCTTGCCGAAGAGGATCAGCGGCGTGCGCGCGTCGCCTTCGCCGCGCTCTAGTCCGCGCGCGATGCGGGCCAGGTACGGCAGCGAGAACTCGCGGTACATCGCCGGCGACAGCACGCCGCCCCAGGTGTCGAACACCTGCAGCGCCTGCGCGCCCGCCGCGCGCTGCGCGGACAGGTAGGCGATCACTGCATCGGTGTTCACCGCCAGCAGCGCGTGCAGCGCCTTCGGCTCGTTGAGCGCCATCGCCTTGATGCGCGCGAAATCCTTGCTGCCGCCGCCCTCGACCATGTAGCAGGCCAGCGTCCACGGGCTGCCGGAGAAGCCGATCAGCGGCACCTTGCCGCCGAGTTCGCGGCGAATCGTGCGCACCGCGTCCATCACGTAGCGCAGCTCGGTTTCCATGTCCGGCACGCCGAGCCGCGCGATGGCGGCGGCGTCGCGTACCGGGTCGCGGAACTTCGGGCCCTCGCCCTCGACGAAATGCAGCCCCAGGCCCATCGCATCGGGAATGGTGAGGATGTCGGAGAACAGGATCGCCGCGTCCAGGTCGAAGCGGCGCAACGGCTGCAGCGTCACCTCGCAGGCGACGTCAGGGTTCTTCGCCATCGCCAGGAAGCTGCCGGCCTTGCGGCGCGTCTCGCGGTATTCGGGCAGGTAGCGGCCGGCCTGGCGCATCAGCCACACGGGCGTGCGGTCCACGGGCTCGCGGCGCAGGGCGCGGAGGAAGCGGTCGTTGGCGGGGGTGTTGCTCATGGGTGCGGCATTCCTTCTTCTTTCTGTCTTCTCTTTTGTCATCCCGAGCGCAGCGAGGGATCTTCCCGGGACCAGATCCCTCGCTGCGCTCGGGATGACAGGGGCGCCCGGGATGAGGGGCGCCCGGGATGACGGTTGCCGGGCGGCTAGCGGTCCTGGCCGCTCCTCGGCGCGTCCGAGCCCTGCGCGAACGTCAGCTGGAACCCGCGCTTGAGTTGCTGGTCGCGCGCATGCTCCAGCGCGGCGACCGCGCTGGCCTGGTCGAGGAACTGCTCGCGGCGCACCGTGCTGCGGCCGCCCATCTGCCCGGTCTCGCGCACCAGCTCCCAGCCGCCGAGCAGGTCGGGCTGCAGCATCAGCTGCACGAAGCGCGGGGCTTCGCGGCCATCGGGACGTTGTTGCAGGAACAGGCGCATGGGGCGGGCATTGTAAGGGCGGAATGCCCCGTGGGAGCGGCTTCAGCCGCGAGCTTTTGCGCCGGGTGGGCTTGCAAGCGAAGCGCTCGCGGCTGGAGCCGCTGCCATCACGGCCCCGGTCGCAGGTCACCCGCCGCGCAGCACACCGAGCACCGCGTCTTCCGGCACGCCGGCCACCACCCGCGCGCGGCCCAGGCCGTCCCACAGCACGAAGCGCAGGCCGCCGGCCTGCGCCTTCTTGTCCAGGCGCATGTGCGCGAGCAGCGCGTCGGAATCCAGTCCCGCGGGCAGCGTCGTCGGCAGCCCCAGCCGCTGCACCAGGGCGCGCAGGATCGTGGCGTCGGTGTCGGTGGCCAGCCCGAGCGCGGCCGACAGCCGCGCCGCCAGCACCATGCCGATCGCCACCGCCTCGCCGTGGTTGAGCGCGCCGTAGTCCTGCGCGGTCTCGATGGCGTGGCCGAAGGTGTGGCCGAAATTGAGCAGCGCGCGCTCGCCGCGCTCGAACGGGTCGCGCCCGACGATCGCCGCCTTGTGCGTGCAGCTGCGCGCGATCGCCTCCGGCAGCGCGTCGCCGTCGCCGGCGAGCAGCGCGTCGGCGTGCGCGGCGATCCAGTCCAGGAACAGCGCATCGGCGATCGCGCCGTACTTCACCACCTCGGCCAGGCCGGCGCGCAGCTCGCGCGCGGGCAGGGTGCGCAGCGTGGCGGTGTCGGCGTGCACCGCGACCGGCGGGTGGAAGGCGCCGACCAGGTTCTTGCCCTGCGGCAGGTCGACCGCGGTCTTGCCGCCGACCGAGGAATCGACCATCGCCAGCAGCGTGGTCGGCAGCTGCACGCAGTCGATGCCGCGCATCCAGCAGGCCGCGGCGAAGCCGGCGAGATCGCCCACCACGCCGCCGCCGAGCGCGTAGACGCAGGCGTCGCGGGTCGCGCCCAGCGCGGCGAGGGCGTCGACGGCTTCGGCGAAGCGCGCCAGCGTCTTTTCCCGTTCGCCAGCGGGCATGGCGTGGATGGCGACGTGCGCGTCGGGGCGCGCGGCGCGCAGGGCCGCGACGACGCGTTCGGCGTACAGCGGCGCGACGTTGCCGTCGCTCACCACCAGCGCGTGGCGGCCGCGCAGCGAAGCGGCGAGCGCGTCGCCGTCGCCGAGCAGGCCGTCGCCGATGGCGATGCGGTACGGCCGTTCGCCGCCGACCTCGACGTGGCGCGGCGGCGCGTTCATGCCGACCTGCCGTTGCCGAAGGACGCCGGCGTGGCCGGCCGCCAGTGCGCTTCCAGCAGGTGGCCCAGGCGCGCGGTGGCCTCGGCCGGATCGAGCGACGCGGTGTCGAAGCGCAGGTGCGCGACCTCGGCGTACAGCGGCCCGCGCAACTCGGCCAGGCGCCGCAGCACCTGCTCGCGGTCGGCGCCGGCCAGCAGCGGGCGGCTGCGGTCGCGCGCCAGCCGCGCCAGCTGCTGCGGCACGTCGGCGTGCAGGTGGACGACGAAGCCGCGCTCGCGCAGCAGCGCGCGCGTGCGCGGATCGAGCACGGCGCCGCCGCCGGTGGCGATCACGCTGCCCTCGGCGGCCAGCAGCCGCGCGAGCACCGCGTGCTCGCGGGCGCGGAACGCGGCCTCGCCGGCGCATTCGAAGATCGTCGCGATGCTGGTCCCGGCCTGCGCCTCGATCTCGTGGTCGGCGTCGACGAAGGCCAGCCCCAGCCGTGCGGCCAGGCGGCGGCCGATCGACGACTTGCCCGAGCCCATCGGGCCGACGAGGACGAGGTTGGGGGCGTGCTGCATCGTGCGTGCGTCGCTGTGCCGGTCATGCCGGGCCCGCGGCGTCGCAGGCGTGGCGTCGGGCCAAGTGTATGCCGTGGGCGGCTGCGTGGGCGCGGCCTTAACGTCGCCCGGCCTAGCCTGCGCGCTCCGGCGGCCGCGCCGCCTTCGAAGGAGAAACGCAATGGCAGTCGCCAAGGTCATCGAAGTCAACGCCTCCTCGACCAACAGCGTCGAGGACGCGGTCAGGCACGGCCTGAAGAAGACCGCGGAAACCGTCAAGGGCATCAAGGGCGCGTGGGTCAGCGAGATCAAGGCCGTCACCAACGACGCCGGCGACATCATCGAGTGGCGGGTGAACCTGCGGATCACCTTCGTGGTGCAGTAGCCGCAAGCGCGCGAGCGCGAAGCGCGTAGAGCGCACCGGGGCGCGAACGCTTTCTCGCGAAAGGCGGTCGCGCCCCGGTGCGCTCCTACAGCACGTGGTGGTGTGCGTCCAGGCGCACGACACGGTCGGCGATGCCCGGCAGCGTGCGCATCGCCTGCCGGCTGGTGCGCTCGTAGAACTGCACGAAGCGCTCCACCTGCGCGCGCGTCATGCCGGCGCGGCCGGGCTCGGCGGCCTGCATCGACTGCTCCTGCTGCCAGCGCCACTGCGGCACGATGTCGAAGCCGGGACCCTGCAGGAACAGCAGGCGGTCGATGCGCCGCCACAGCGCCGGGTAGTCGCGGCCCAGCGCGTCGTTGCAGTAGCGGCGCCAGCGGCCGTCGCGGTCCTCGTCGCGCTCGAGCGCGTTGATCGGTGTCGCGAGTTCTTCCTCGGCCTGCGGCGGGGTGCCGAGGAACCAGCCTTCGAACACCACCAGGTCGACCGGCCCGGCCTGCGGCCATTGCGCGCGCGGCAGGCGGCGGTCGCCGAGCTTGTCGAAGCGCGGCAGCGCGACGGTTTCCCCGGCGCGCAGCGCGTCGAGCGTGGCGATCGCCAGGCCGACGTCGTGCGTGCCCGGCGGCCCGCGGGTGGCGAGCAGCGGATGGACGTCGCGCGCAAGCGCGGCGCGCCGGTCGTGGTCGAAGTAGGCGTCGTCGATCGACAGCGTCGCCGCGGCGATCCCGCGCGCGCGCGCCAGCGCGACGACCTGCGCGGCGAGGGTGGACTTGCCGGTGCCCTGCAGGCCGGTGATGCCGTGGACCCTGGCGCCGCTGGACAGCGCGTCGTCCAGGCAGCGCGCGACGAAGGGATCGGGGAAGCCGTGCGGACCCGTCGACATCGGGCCACAATACCCCAATGACCCAGACCGACCTCCTCGCCGAAGCCCTCGCCACCTTCGACCGGCTGTTCGAGGAGGCGCTGGCCGCCGGCGAGCCCGACCGCACCGCGATGGCGGTGGCAACCGCCACGCTGGACGCGCGCCCGTCGGTGCGCACGGTGCTGCTCAAGGCGCACGACGCGCGCGGGTTCGTCTTCTACACCCACCTCGACGGCCGCAAGGGCCGCGAGCTGCAGGCCAACCACTGCGCCGCGCTGCTCTTCCACTGGCCGCGCGTGCGCCACGGCGTGCAGGTGCGGATCGAGGGCGAGGTGGAGCTGGTGCCCGACGCCGAAGCCGATGCCTATTTCGCCACCCGTGCGCGCGTGAGCCAGCTCGGCGCCTGGGTGTCGCACCAGTCCGAGACGCTGGAATCGCGCGAAGCGTTCGAGGCGGCGCTGGCGGAGGCCGGGCGCCGGTTCGAAGACCGCCCGGTGCCGCGCCCGCCGCGCTGGACCGGGATGCGCGTGCGGCCGGGCAGCATCGAGTTCTGGTACGCCGGCGACTTCCGCCTGCACGAGCGCTGGCTGTACGAGGGCGACTGCACGGGGGCGTGGGCGAAGCGGATGCTGTATCCGTGATGCGCCCTCGCCCTTGCGTTTGCGCAGGCTTTCGCAGGAGCGGCGGAAGCCGCGAAGCCTTCCACGCGGATATCGATGCGAGCGCGGAGCCCGGTCGCGGCTCCCGCCGCACCTACACGGGCGGATGCCGGGGCAATCCAGCTGCATGAGCGGGCCTCGTCGCATCGTCTGCCTCACCGAGGAGCCCACCGAGGTGCTGTACGCGCTCGGCGAGCAGGACCGGATCGTCGGCATCAGCGGCTTCACCGTGCGGCCGCCGGCGGCGCGGCGCGAGAAGCCGAAGGTCAGCGCGTTCACCAGCGCGAAGATCGACGAGATCCTCGCGCTGCGGCCGGACTTCGTGGTCGGCTTCTCCGACATCCAGGCCGACATTGCCGCCGAGCTGGTGCGGCGCGGCGTCGAAGTGTGGATCAGCAACCACCGCAGCGTCGACGGCATCGTCGACTACGTGCGCCGGCTCGGCGCGCTGGTCGGCGTCGCGGCGCGCGCGGATGCGTACGCCGACGGGCTGGCGCACGGGCTCGACGCCGTCGCCGCACGGGCAGCGCGGCTGCCGCGGCGGCCCAGGGTGTACTTCGAGGAATGGGACGAACCGCCGATCAGCGGCATCCGCTGGGTGGCCGAGCTGGTGCGCATCGCCGGCGGCGACGACGTGTTCCCGGAACTGGCGGAGCAGTCGCTGGCGAAACACCGCATCCTCGCCGATCCGCTGGAAGTGGTGCGGCGCGCGCCGGACATCATCGTCGGCTCGTGGTGCGGCAAGAAGTTCCGTCCGGAGAAGGTGGCGGCGCGGCCGGGCTGGGATGCGATCCCGGCCGTCCGCGACGGCGAGCTGCACGAGGTCAAGTCGCCGCTGATCCTGCAGCCCGGCCCGGCGGCGCTGGCCGACGGCGTGGCCGCGCTGGCCGCGATCATCCACGGCTGGGCGCAGCGGCGCGGCTAGCAGGCGCGATGCGGCCAGCAGGGCGACGTCCATGGATCCCCGCCTTCGCGGGGATGACGATCAGGGAGACCGGAAGACCGGTTCCGAGCCGTGCACGGCGTTCATGCCGCTACAGCGACGCCGCGGCGATCCGGGGCCGCGGGGCGCGCACCCTACGCGGGCCCGCGGCTTCTGCCATGATGCCCCGGCCAACCACGGGGAGACGGGCATGAACCAGGCGGCGATGCAGGACTTCGGCAAGCTGGTGCTACGCATCGCGCTGGGCGCGCTGGTGCTGCTGCACGGGATCTCCAAGCTCAGGAACGGCCTCGGACCGATCGAGGGCATGGTCGTCGCCCACGGATTGCCGGCATTCGTCGCCTATGGCGCGCTGGTTGGCGAGGTGGTCGCGCCGCTGATGCTGCTGTTCGGCTTCTATGCCCGCGTTGGAGCGGCCATCGTCGTGGTCAACATGCTGTTCGCGTTCGGCCTGGCGCACATGGCCCAGCTCGGCCAGCTCAACGACCAGGGCGGCTGGGCGCTGGAGCTGCAGGGTATGTTCCTGGGCACGGCGGTCGCGATCGCGCTGATCGGGCCCGGGCGGTACGCCATCAACCAGCGCTGATCGTCGGGCGGCCGCAATTCCTTTGTGGGAGCGGCTTCAGCCGCGAGCTTTTGCAGGCACGTCATCCAACGTTCCGCCAGGAGCTCGCGGCTGAAGCCGCTCCCACGGTTCGGGGGCCGACTCCGCGCGTCAGCGCGGGAAGAAGTCGCGGTTGAACTGCAGCTTCATCGGCGCGCCACCTTCCGGGGCGACCTCGATGTCGAAGCGCAGCGTGTCCGGCGCGATCACGTGGGCGGTGCCGGCGTAGTCGACGAATTCGCCGCTGCGCACCTCGCGCATGGCGATGGCCTGGCGCTTGCCCAGCAGGTCGGTCGCGGTGGCGGCGACGCGGGCGGGCAGGGCGGTTTCCGCGCTGCCGCGGCGCACGCCGACCAGCAGCAGCACGTTGCCGGGCGCGCGTTCGATGCCGTACTGCCGGGCCACCGCTTCGCCGAGCATTTCGGTGGGCATCGCGCTGGCGCGCACCACCACGTCGCCCTGACGCGCCAGGGCTTCCTGCATGGCCTGGGTCGAATCGGCCCTGCCGTGCGACGGCGGCGTTCCGCCGCAGCCGGCGAGCGCGAGGGCGAGCGCGATCGATGCGGCCCTTGCGCAGCGCCATGGGGCACGCGTGCGCAGGCAGCGCGCAGGGCGCAGTTCGGATGGCCAGCGCGGCGCGCGCGCGGACAGCGGGATTCGTTCCACGGATTGCCGGACGCGCATGTCAGTCGTTCGCCGCCGACAACTGCCGCCCGCGCTCGGCAGCGTTGGCGATCGCCGCATCGACCAGCGCGCGCAGGCCGCCGGCCTCGAAGGTCTCGACCGCGGCCTGGGTGGTGCCGCCTGGCGAGGTCACCCGGCGCCGCAGCTCGGCCGGCGGCTCGCCGGATTCGGTGAGCATGCGCGCCGCGCCGAGCACCGTCTGCAGCACCAGCGTGCGCGCGGTGGCGTCGGGCAGGCCCTGCCGCCTGGCCGCGTCCTCCATCGCCTCGGCCAGCAGGAACACGTAGGCCGGCCCGCTGCCGGACACCGCCGTGACCGCGTCCATCAGCGCTTCGTCCCCGATCCACGCCGTCGCGCCCGCGCTCGCCAGCAGGCCCTGCGCCTGCGCGCGGCCCTGCGCGTCCACCGCGGGCGTGGCGAACAGCCCGGTGACGCCGGCGCCGAGCAGCGCCGGCGTGTTGGGCATGCAGCGCACGATCGCAGGGGCGCCGGTGCCTTCGCCGCCGCCCAGCCAGCGCGCGATCTGCGCGGTGGTGATGCCGGCGGCGATCGAGACCACCAGCGGCCGGCGCGTGCGCGCGATCGGCGCGAGCGACTCGCACACCTGGCGCATCACCTGCGGCTTGACCGCCAGCACCCAGGCATCGGCGCCCTCGACGGCCTCCGGGCCGTCGGCGAAGGCGGCGACGCCGAAATCGGCGGCCAGCGCCGCGCGCGCGGCCTCCGCGGGTTCGCCGACCCGGATCGAATCGCCCCGCACCCCGCGCGCGACCAGTCCGCCGACCAGGCTGCGGGCCATGTTGCCGCCGCCGATGAAGGCGATGGTGGCGGGAATCGGGAATGGGGAATCGGGAATCGTGGAAGCAGTCATCGGCAACCGGATACGGTGCGGGTGGAACACGGATGGTAGGGCATCGCCGCCAATGGCCCGATTGCGGGCGCTGCCACGGGGGCCGGAAACCGGCTCCTACGATTCCCGATTCCCGATTCCCGGTTCCCTGGCCCCGAACAGCGCCGTCCCCACCCGCACCATCGTCCCGCCCTCGGCCACCGCGAGCTCGATGTCGTCGCTCATGCCCATCGACAGCGTGTCCACTGTCGGATACTGCGCGGCCAGCGCGTCGAACAGCGCCTTCATGCGGATGAACGCGGCGCGGCGCAGGCCGGCGTCCGGGTGCGGCGCCGGGATCGCCATCAGGCCGCGCAGCGCCAGCCGCGGCTGCGCGGCGATCGCCGCGGCCAGCGCCGGCACCTGCGCGGGCGCGCAGCCGTGCTTGCTGGCTTCGTCGTCGATGTTCACCTGCACCAGCACGTTCAGCGGCGGCCGGTCGCCGGGGCGATGGCGGGCGAGGGCGGCGACCAGCTTGTCGCGGTCGACGGTCTGCACCCAGTCGAACGCGGCCGCGGCCTCGCGGGCCTTGTTCGATTGCAGGTGGCCGATGAGGTGCCATTCCAGCGTTTGCGACGACAACGCGGACTGTTTCGCGAGCGCCTCCTGGACGTAGTTCTCACCGAACGCCGGGAGGCCCGTGATCGCGGTCGCGCCGGTTACGGCTGTCGCGGCGGAGCGCAGGGCGGCCGCCATTTCCGCGACGGCCGTCGCAGGCTGCGTCTTGGACACCGCCAGCAGGCGCGGTCCAGGGCGCCCAGCCGCCTGCGCCGCCGCGGCGAGTCGTTCCAGGACCGCGTGCAGGGCTTGTGCGTAAGGGGGGTGTGGCATCGGCGGAGGGCTGGATTTCCGGCGCAGGTCCGGGGCTATACTGCCGCGCAGGGGTTTTACGTTCCAGTCGCAATGCCAGGGGAGCATGCATGGATATCGCCGAACTGTTGGCGTTCTCGGTCAAGAACAAGGCGTCGGACCTGCACCTGTCGGCAGGCCTGCCGCCGATGATCCGCGTCGACGGCGACGTGCGCCGCATCAACATCCCGGCGCTGGACCACAAGCAGGTGCACGCGCTGGTGTACGACATCATGTCGGACAAGCAGCGGCGCGACTACGAGGAGTTCCTCGAGGTCGACTTCTCGTTCGAGATCCCCGGCCTGGCGCGCTTCCGCGTCAACGCGTTCAACCAGAACCGCGGCGCCGGCGCGGTGTTCCGCACCGTGCCCTCGGAAGTGCTGACGCTGGAGGACCTGGGCTGCCCGCGCATCTTCAAGGAGCTGATCGACCAGCCGCAGGGCCTGATCCTGGTCACCGGCCCGACCGGCTCGGGCAAGTCGACGACGCTCGCGGCGATGGTCGACCACGTCAACAAGAACGAATACGGGCACATCCTCACCATCGAGGACCCGATCGAGTTCGTGCACACCGCGCAGAAGTGCCTGATCAACCAGCGCGAGGTGCACCGCGACACCCACGGCTTCAACGAGGCGCTGCGCTCGGCGCTGCGCGAGGACCCGGACTACATCCTGGTCGGCGAGCTGCGCGACCTGGAAACCATCCGACTGGCGCTGACCGCCGCGGAGACCGGCCACCTGGTGTTCGGCACCCTGCACACCTCGTCCGCGGCCAAGACCATCGACCGCATCATCGACGTGTTCCCCGCCGGCGAGAAGCCGATGGTGCGCTCGATGCTGTCGGAGTCGCTGCGCGCGGTGATCTCGCAGGCGCTGCTGAAGAAGGTCGGCGGCGGCCGCACCGCGGCGTGGGAGATCATGGTCGGCATCCCCGCCATCCGCAACCTGATCCGCGAGGACAAGGTCGCGCAGATGTACTCGTCGATCCAGACCGGCCAGCAGCACGGCATGATGACCCTCGACCAGCACCTGCAGGACCTGGTCAAGCGCGGCATGGTGACGCGGCCGCAGGCGAAGGACTATGCCAAGGACAAGCGCTTGTTCGAATGACGCCGCGACTGTCATCCCGAGCGAAGCGAGGGATCTTGCTCCGCCGGAAACCTTCCGGGACAGATTCCTCGCTGCGCCCGGAATGACACCTCCAGAGGTTCCCGGAGTTACGCCATGAGCAGCATCGACTTCACCTCGTTCCTCAAGCTGATGGCCCACCAGAAGGCCTCGGACCTGTTCATCACCGCGGGCATGCCACCGTCGATGAAGGTGCACGGCAAGATCTCGCCGATCACCCAGAACCCGCTGACGCCGCAGCAGGCGCGCGACCTGGTGCTCAACGTGATGTCGCCGCCGCAGCGCGAGGAGTTCGAGCGCACCCACGAGTGCAACTTCGCGATCGGCGTCTCGGGCGTCGGCCGGTTCCGCGTCTCGTGCTTCTACCAGCGCAACCAGGTCGGCATGGTGCTGCGCCGGATCGAGACCAAGATCCCGACGGTGGAGGAGCTCAACCTGCCGCCGATCATCAAGACGCTGGCGATGACCAAGCGCGGCATCATCATCTTCGTCGGCGCCACCGGCACGGGCAAATCCACCTCGCTGGCGGCGATGATCGGCTACCGCAACCAGAACTCGACCGGCCACATCATCACCATCGAGGACCCGATCGAGTTCGTGCACAAGCACGAGGGCTGCATCATCACCCAGCGCGAGGTCGGCATCGACACCGACAGCTGGGACGCGGCGCTGAAGAACACCCTGCGCCAGGCGCCGGACGTGATCATGATCGGCGAGGTGCGCACCCGCGAGGGCATGGACCACGCCATCGCCTTCGCCGAGACCGGCCACCTGGTGCTGTGCACCCTGCACGCCAACAACGCCAACCAGGCGATGGACCGCATCATCAACTTCTTCCCCGAGGACCGCCGCGGCCAGCTGCTGATGGACCTCTCGCTCAACCTCAAGGGCGTGGTCGCGCAGCAGCTGATCCCGACCCCGGACGGCAAGGGCCGCCGGGTGGCGATGGAGATCCTGCTCGGCACCCCGCTGGTGCAGGACTACATCCGCGACGGCGAGATCCACAAGCTCAAGGAAGTGATGAAGGAGTCCACCAACCTGGGCATGAAGACCTTCGACCAGAGCCTGTTCGAGCTTTACCAGGCCGGCGAGATCTCCTACGAGGACGCGCTGCGCTACGCCGACTCGGCCAACGAGGTGCGCCTGCGCATCAAGCTCGCCCAGGGCGGCGACGCGCGCACGCTGTCGCAGGGGCTGGACGGGGTCGAGGTCGCCGAGGCGAACTGAAACGCTGCGTTGCCGGCGGGACCTGCGAAAGGGCGCTTCGGCGCCCTTTCCTTTTCGCATTCTTTACCCGTTCCGTAGGAGAATGCGCATTCAGCTTTCCCGACAGGAGATCGACGTGGCCCATACCCTTCCCCCGCTCCCGTACGCCTTCGATGCGCTCGAGCCGCACATCGACGCCAAGACGATGGAGATCCACCACGACAAGCACCACCAGGCCTACATCAACAACCTCGACAAGGCGGTCGAAGGCACGCAGTACGCCGACACGCCTGCCGAGGAGCTGATCCGCGACCTCGACGCGCTGCCCGAGAAGATCCGCGGCGCGGTGCGCAACAACGGCGGCGGCCACGCCAACCACTCGCTGTTCTGGACCGTGATGTCGCCCAAGGGTGGCGGCCAGCCGGTAGGGGATGTCGCCAAACGCATCGACAGCGACCTGGGCGGCTTCGACAAGTTCAAGGAAGCCTTCACCCAGGCCGCGGTGAGCCGCTTCGGCAGCGGCTGGGCGTGGCTGAGCGCGGACAAGTCCGGCAAGCTCTCGGTGGAGAGCAGCGCCAACCAGGACAGCCCGCTGATGAAGGGCGTGGGCTCGGGCAACACGCCGATCCTGGGCCTGGACGTGTGGGAGCACGCCTACTACCTGAAGTACCAGAACCGCCGTCCGGAATACATCGGCGCGTTCTACAACGTGGTCGACTGGAACGAGGTCGAGCGCCGCTACCAGGCCGCGATCAAGGGTTGAGCCGCGCAGGCGCGGATCGCCGCGTGTAAAAAAAGGCCCGGCGACGCCGGGCCTTTTGTTTCCGCCCGCCGCGGTCGCATGGCGGGGCCTTGGCTACACGCCCAGCGCCCTGCGAGCCGCCGCGATGCGTACGAGCGCCGGGCAACCGGGCCGGTGGGCGCCCGGCAAATAGCCCAGGCTCATCAGGAACTCGCCGGTGATCTCGCCGCCTGTAAAGCGGAACGTCTGCTTGAACAGCTTCACCCACGAGGCCTTGTCCCGCGGCTTGCCGGTGGCGGGATCGCGCGCCTGCGCGTCGAGCCACTGTGCAAAGCTCCCGTGTGATGCGCGCAGGCCGCGCACGACGCCGCCGTTGTGGATCGCCGCGTCCACCTTCAGCCGGTTGCGGATGATCCCGGCGTCGGCCAGCAGGCGCGCGCGGTCGCGCTCGCCGTAGGCGGCGACGGCGTCGACGTCGAACCCGTCGTAGGCGCGGCGGAAGGCCTCGCGCTTGCGCAGGATCGTTTCCCAGCTCAAGCCGGCCTGGTTGATCTCCAGCACCAGCCGCTCGAACAGCGCCGCGTCCTCGCGCTGCGGGAAGCCGTACTCGCCGTCGTGGTAGGGGCCGTGCAGCGGGTGCCCGGGCGCGCTGTCGCAGTAGCTGTTTGCCATGCGTGCAGCTTAGGGAACGTTCGAACAGCTGTCATTCCGAGCGCAGCGAGGAATCCCATGGGGGCTGGCCGCCCGGATTCCTCGCTGCGCTCGGAATGCCAGTCCGCGGCGTTGTGGCATGGCTTCCGGAGCGCCGAGGCATGACGATCCGGGGTGTCGCGGCCTCGATTGGCGGCCGTGGATGCCCGGCGCAGCCCGGGGTTGCGCGGCGATTCGCCGCTGCGCGACCATGCCTGCATCCCCCGCACGAGCGCAGGCCGCCATGGAAATCGCCGATCGCCGCGTCGCCACCATCCACTTCACCCTGCTCGACCAGCAGGGCGGGCAGGTCGCCAGCACCCACGGCCACGATCCGCTGGTCTACATGCACGGCACCGGCGGCATCGTGCGCGGGCTGGAACAGGCGCTGGAAGGCCGGCAGCCGGGCGACCGCTTCGAGGTCGAGGTCGCGCCGGAACAGGGTTTCGGCCCGCGCCACGAAGGCCTGGTGCAGACGCTGCCGCGCGGCATGCTTGGCGCCGACGGCGAGCCGCGGGTGGGCGCCCGGCTCAAGGCGCAGACCGCGCGTGGCCCGCTCGACGTGGTCGTCACCGCGGTCGATGGCGACACCCTGACCGTCGACGGCAACCATCCGCTCGCCGGGCGGCCGTTCCGCGCCCGGGTCGAGGTGGTCGACGTGCGCCTGGCCACGCCAGAGGAGCTGCAGTTCGGCGTCGGGTGACGCACGCCTTCCCGCGCCCGCCGCTAGAATGACGCCATGGCCGCCGCCCCGACATCGCTCGCCAACCAGCTGCTGATCGCGCTGCCGTCGCTGTCGGACCCGAACTTCTCGCGCTCGGTGGCGCTGATCTGCCAGCACGACGACGAAGGCGCGATGGGCGTGGTGGTCAACCGCCCGTCGGAGTACACGCTGGGCGAGGTGTTCGAGCAGATGGGCATCGCCGCCGGCGACGAGGCGCTGCGCGCGCAGGTCGTGCTGGCCGGCGGACCGGTGCATCCGGAACGCGGCTTCGTGCTGCACGACGGCGGGCGCGAATGGGATTCGAGCCTGGCGATCGCCGACGGCCTGTTCGTCACCACCTCGCGCGACGTGCTCGAGGCGATGGCGCGCGGCGAAGGCCCGGCGCGCGCCACCGTCGCGCTCGGCTGCGCGGGCTGGGGCGCCGGCCAGCTGGAGTACGAGCTGACCGAGAACAGCTGGCTGACCGTGCCCGCCGACGCCGAGCTGCTGTTCGCCACGCCGCTGGACGCGCGCTGGCAGGCCGCGGCCGGCCGCATCGGCGTGGACATGAGCAGGATGGCCGACTACAGCGGCCACGCATGAGCGCCGCGGCGATCAAGCCCGACGGCACCGTGCTCGGCTTCGACGTCGGCGCGCGCCGGATCGGCGTCGCGGTCGGCAGCGCCTTCGGCCACGGCGCGCGCGCGCTGGCGGTGATCGACGTGCACGGCGACCACGTCGACTGGCCGGCGATCGACCGCCTGCAGAAGGAATGGCGCCCGGACGGCCTGGTGGTCGGCGACCCGATGACGCTGGACGGCGGCGACCAGCCGATCCGCCAGCGCGCGCACGCCTTCGCCCGCGAGCTGCAGTCGCGCTATCGCCTGCCGGTGGTGCTGATGGACGAGCGGGCGAGTTCGATCGAGGCCGCGCAGCGCTTCGCGCTCGACCGCTCCGAAGGCCGGCGCCGCAAGCGCGACGCCGCGGCGCTGGACGCGGTGGCCGCGGCGGTGATCGTCGAGCGCTGGCTCGCCTCGCCGCAGGACGCCATGCAGTTGTAGGAGCGCACCGGGGCGCGACCGCCTTGCGCGCGAAACAGCGTCGCGCCATCGCACCGACGGTCGCGCCCGGGTGCGCTCCTACGAGAACCCTTGTTTCGCCAGGCTTTCCCATGACTCCGCGATCCGACCTGCGCCACCTGCTCACCCTGGAAGACCTGTCGCGCGAAACGCTGGTCGCGCTGCTCGACCGCGCCCAGTCCTTCGCCGAAGGCGAGGCGCCCGCGCGGCCACTCGCCGGCACCGCGGTGTGCACGCTGTTCTTCGAGCCCTCCACGCGCACGCGGCTGAGCTTTCAGCGCGCGGCGCAGCGGCTGGGCGCGGACGTGCTGAACTTCGACGCGGCGACCTCGTCCACCACCAAGGGCGAGAGCGCGGTCGACACGCTGAAGAACATCGAGGCGATGGGCGTGCGCGGCTTCGTCGTGCGGCATCCGGGCGACGGCGCGGTGGCGGCGCTGGCCGCCGCCGCCGGCGCGGGCACCGCGCTGGTGAACGCAGGCGACGGCCGCAGCGCGCACCCCACCCAGGGCCTGCTCGACATGCTCACCCTGCGCCAGGCCAAGGGCGCGGATTTCTCGAAGCGCAAGGTGCTGATCGTCGGCGACATCCGCCACTCGCGCGTCGCGCGCTCCGACCTGCAGGCGCTGCGCACGCTCGGCGCCGGCGAGATCCGCGCCTGCGGGCCGGCGTCGCTGCTGCCGGACGACGCGACCCTCGACGGCTGCGTCGTCTCGCACGACCTGGACGCCGCGCTCGACGGCGTCGACGCGGTGATGATGCTGCGCCTGCAGCGCGAACGCATGGCCGAAGGCCTGGTCGCTTCGCTCGACGACTACCACCGCGACTACGGCCTGACCGTGGAACGCCTGCGCCGCGCCGCGCCGGACGCGGTGGTGATGCACCCCGGGCCGATGAACCGCGGCATCGAGATCGACGACGCGGTGGCCGACGGCCCGCAGTCGCTGGTGCTGCGCCAGGTCGCCAACGGCGTCGCGGTGCGCATGGCGGTGCTGGAGGCGCTGCTGGCTTGACGTAACATGCGAGGTTCCACCGATCGGGAATCCCGCGCATGACCGGATCGCCACGCGGCGCCATGCTCGCCGCGCTGATCGCTTTCTCTTCGCTTCCCGCGGCTTCCGTCGCGGCGTCGCCAGCCGCGCCAGCCGCGCCAGCGTCCGGCTACGACCCGCTGGCGCTGTTCGCGCCGCTGCAGCTACCGCAACCGGCCAACGCCTTCCGCGACGGCAGCGGCAAGCCCGGCCCGCTGTTCTGGCAGAACCGCGCCGACTACGACCTGCACGCCACCATCGACCCGGCCACGCATCGCCTGCTGGGCGAGGAAACGATCACCTACACCAACAACAGCCCGGACGCGCTCGGCGTGCTGTGGCTGCAGCTCGACCAGAACATCTATCGCGCGGACTCGCGCTCGGCGACGGCCATGCCGTGGCGGCGCAAGGACGCCACAAGCGGCTTCGAGATCGCCTCGGTCGAGGTCCGGTCCGACGGCAGGTGGCAGCCGGTGCGCACCCTGGTCGACGACACCCGCATGCGCGTCGACCTGCCGCGGCCGCTGGCCGGCGACGGCAAGTCGCTCGAGCTGCGCCTGCGCTACGCCTACACGATTCCCGGCACCTGGGGCGGGCGCACCGCGGTGACGCCCAGCCGCAACGGCGAGATCTACGAGATCGCGCAGTGGTACCCGCGCATGGCGGTGTACGACGACCTGCGCGGCTGGGACACGCAGCCGTACCTGGGTTCGGAGTTCTACCTCGAGTACGGCGACTTCGACTACGCCGTCACGGTGCCGTGGGATTACCTGGTCGCCGGCTCCGGCGCGCTGGTCAACGGCGACGAGGTGCTGACGAAGACGCAGCGCGAGCGGCTGGCGCAGGCGGCGGCCAGCGACCGCACGGTGATGGTCCGCACGCCGGCCGAAGTCGGCGACCCGGCCAGCCGACCCACGCGCGAAGGCACGCAAACCTGGCGCTTCCACATGGACCACACCCGCGACGTCGCCTTCGCCGCGTCGCCCGCGTTCGTGTGGGACGCCGCGCGCATCAACCTGCCCGATGGCGGGCATTCGATGGCGATGTCGGTGTATCCGGTCGAGGCCGTGGGCGCGGACAAGTGGGACCGTTCCACCGAATACCTCAAGGGCGCGGTCGAGCATTTCTCGCAGTGGTATCCGTACCCGTGGCCGGCCGCGGTCAACCTCGGCGGCCACGGCGCCGGCATGGAGTATCCCGGCATCGTCTTCGACGGCATGGACGACGGCGGCAGCAAGCTGTTCTGGATCACCGCGCACGAGATCGGGCACGGCTGGTTCCCGATGATCGTGGGCTCCAACGAGCGCCGGCACGCGTTCATGGACGAGGGCTTCAACACCTTCATCGACGTGTATGCGTCGGACGCCTTCAACGGCGGCGAGTACGCGCCCAAGCGCGACAGCGAGTACGCGCCCAAGGGCGGCAACCCGGTCGACGAGATCCTGCCGCTGCTGGCCGACCGCGACGCGCCGACGCTGATGGCGACCGCCGACGCCACCAGCGAGAAGTACCGGCACCCGGTCGCCTACTTCAAGGGCGCGCTGGGACTGGTATTGCTGCGCGAGCAGATCCTGGGCCCCGAGCGCTTCGACCCGGCGTTCCGCCGCTACATCGCGACCTGGGCGTACAAACATCCCGCGCCGTCTGACTTCTTCCGCTTCATGGAAAGCGAGGCCGGCGAGGACCTGTCGTGGTGGTGGCGCGGCTGGTACCTGGAGAACTGGCAGCTCGACTTGGGCGTGCGCGGTGCGAAGTACGTCGACGGCGATCCCGCGAAGGGCGTCGTGGTCACGCTGGAGAGCCGGCGCAAGCTGGTGATGCCGGCGACGCTGCGCATCGATTTCGCCGACGGCAGCCACCAGGACCGCCGCCTGCCGGTGGAAACCTGGATCCAGCAGGCCACGCCCGAACTGACGTTGCCGACCCACGCCCGCATTGCGCGCGTGAGCATCGACCCCGACGCGAAGCTGCCCGATGCCGACCGTGGCAACAACGCGTTCGACGTGGGCGGCTGAGGCCTGCTGCAAGCGACCATCTTCGCTTCGCTTGCCGTTGGCCGTGCATCCGCCTTCGGCCGCAGGAGCGGCGGAAGCCGCGACCGCTTTCCCCGTGGCGATAGCGGCCTGCGGGGAGCGATGGCAGCGATTGCCCGCCAGGCGGTCGCGGCGCCCGCCGCTCCTGCAGGAGGGGCGGTTCGTCGGCCGCGCTAGCGCCGCCGCTGCGCGAACAGCCAGCTCCACAGCTCCGGCATCGCGTACGCGGGATCCCAGGCGTTGTGGTTGGCGTCCGGGAACTCGGTGTAGCGCGCATCCTTCGCGCCGGCGGCGCGGAACGCGGCGACCAGTGCATGGTCGTCCTCCAGCGGCACCACGTCGTCCAGCGCGCCGTGGAAGATCCAGACCGGGACGTCGCGCAGCGTGCCTGCGATGGTGGCGAACGGGTCCGGGTCATCGGCGACCTGGGTCACGTACAGGGCGCGCTCGTCGCTGGCCTGGCGCACCGCGCCGCAGACCGGCACCATCGCGGCGAAGCGACCAGGCTGCATCAGCGCCAGCTCCCAGGTGCCGTAGCCGCCCATCGACATGCCGGTGAGGTAGGTGCGGTCGCGATCGCCGCCGAACTCGCGCGTGGCCGCGTCGAGCGCGGCGAATGCGAGCGCGGTGTTGTCGCTCCATTCCTGCCCGTCCGGGACCTGCGGGAACACCACGAGCGCGGGGAAGTCGGCGGCGTGGGCGCGGACATGGGGCCCGAGGCCGGCCTGTGTCGGCTTGACGCCGTCGGTGCCGCGCTCGCCGGAGCCGTGCAGGAACAGGATGACCGGGAGCTTGTCGCCGGCCGCATGCGCGGGGACGAAGACCTGGTAGCGATGCCTGGCGCCGTCGACGACGACTTCGCGCGTCACGAATCCAGCTTCTGTTCGCGTCGCGCGCGGTTGCGTCGCGCAGGCGCAAAGGCAGGCGACGAGGGCCAGGAGGGCGCAGGACGATCGCAGCTTCATCGTGAAGGTTCCTTGCAGCGGGTTCGCAGGTTTTCGGTGGAAGCGGCTTCAGCCGCGAGCTTTGCCTGTCCGGCAAGCCGGGGTGAAAAGCCCGCCGCCGAAGCCGCTGCGCGTCGTCCCCCGCGCCGGCGAGCAGGCTCACCACAGCAGGCTCACCGCAGCAGAATCAGCGTCGCCAGGCCAAGGAAGCTCAGGAAGCCCATCACGTCGGTGACCGTGGTCAGGATCACGCTGCCGGCCAGCGCCGGGTCGAAGCCCATGCGCTTGAGCGTGATCGGCACCAGCACGCCGCCCAGCGCCGCCGAGCACAGGTTGATGGTGAGCGCCGAGGCGATCACCAGCGACAGCGGCAGGTCGCGGTACCACAGCCACACGATCACGCCCAGCAGCGAGCCGAGCGTGATGCCGTTGATCAGCGCCACGCGCACTTCCTTCCACAGCAACGTGCGCGCGTTGGAGCGGCCGATCTGGCCCAGCGCGAGGCCGCGCACCATCAGCGCCAGCACCTGGGTGCCGGCGTTGCCGCCCATGCCGGCGACGATCGGCATCAGCACCGCCAGCGCGACGATCTTCTGGATCGTGCCCTCGAAGCGGCCGACCACGCTGGCGGCGAGGAACGCGGTGCCCAGGTTCACCGCCAGCCACACCACCCGGCGCCGGAATGCGCGCTGCACCGGGCTGAACATGTCCTCGTCCTCGTCCAGGCCGGCGGCGCCCAGCGCCTGGTGCTCGGCCTGCTCGCGGATGATGTCGACGACGTCGTCGATGGTGATGCGGCCGAGCAGGATGTTGCCGTCGTCGACCACCGGCGCGCTGATCCAGTCGTGGTCGGAGAACTGGCGCGCGACCTCCTCGGAAGGCTCCTGCACGTCGATCGCCGGCTGCTCGTCGTCGATGAGCTGGTTGATCGGCGTGTTGGCCTCGTGGGTCAGCAGCGACTGCAGCGCGATCCGGCCCAGGTACTGGTGGCGGCGGCTGACCACGTACAGGTGGTCGGTGTGCTCGGGCAGCTCGCCGCGCAGGCGCAGGTAGCGCAGCACCACGTCGACGGTGGTGTCGGTGCGCACCGTCACCACGTCGGGGTTCATCAGGCGGCCGGCGGTGTCCTCGTCGTAGGACAGCACCTGCTCCAGGCGCTCGCGGTTCTCGCGGTCCATCGACTTGAGGACCTCGTCGATGACCGTGTCGGGCAGGTCCTCGACCAGGTCGGCGAGGTCGTCGATGTCCAGGTCCTCGACCGCGGCGACGATCTCGTCCGGGTCCATGTCCGCCAGCAGGCCCTCGCGGACCTCGTCGCCGACGTGGACCAGCACCTCGCCGTCGTCCTCGGGATCGACCAGCCCCCACACCACCTGGCGCTTGGCCGGCGGCAGCGATTCGAGCAGGTTGCCGATCTCGGCAGGGGCGAGGGTGTTGACCAGCCGCCGCACCGGGCCGAGGCGGCCGCTGTCGAGCGCGTCCGACAGCAGGCGCAGCTGGCGCGCGGTCTTGTCGTGGCGGACGGCTTCGGCCATGCGGGACTTCCGTGGCAGCGTCGCGACACGAGGGCGCGACAGGATCAGGCGTTCATGCGGGCATTATCGCCCGCCGTGCCGCGTCTGCCCACCCACCTTGTATTTGGGAGGTCTGGAATCGCGCTGCCCTTTCGAGTGGAGCTTCGGCTGGATGCGCGAGGAAATCCGGTGGCCGGGGAATCGCTCTTCCTCCGGCAGGCACGCCGCTGCGCGGCTCCCCCGGCCCGGCGTAGCGCGCCGGGCATTCGCACGGGCGCGCGGCAGTGCCGCGCAAGCGTCCCGTGCTCATCCTGTCCTGACGGGGGCGCCGGCCATGGATGGCCGGCGCCGTCATCAGGGCAGGATGCCCTGCTGACGGGAAAGCGATCCCCCGGCCGTCGACTTCCTCCCGCAACGAGCCGAAGCCCGGCTTGGAATGCGAATCGCGACAGCGCTTTCTTTCGGGCCGCTACGTCTCCGCGGGCGCGTTGGTCTGCATCCACTTCTCGATGCCGGCGCGGTCGCGCGCGCGCAGCAGGGCCGGCGCGGCGGCGCGCAGGGCGCCGAGGTCGCAGGCGCGGATCGCGCGGCGCAGCTCGAGCAGGGTGCCCGGATGCAGGCTGAACTCCTCCAGCCCCAGCGCCAGCAGCAGCGGCGCGAAGCGGGCGTCGCCGGCCATCTCGCCGCACACCGCCACCGGCTTGCCGCGGCGACGGGCGGTGCGGATCACGTCGCCGAGCAGGCGCAGCAGCGCCGGGTGCAGCGGCGTGTACAGCTCGCCCAGCGCCTCGTTGTTGCGGTCGACGGCGAGCAGGTACTGGACCAGGTCGTTGGTGCCGACCGAAAGGAAGTCGACCGCGTCGACGAAGCCCGGCAGCGCGATCGCCGCCGCCGGCACCTCGATCATCGCGCCCAGCGGGATGTGCTCGGCGATCTCGTAGCCCTCGCCCACCAGGTCGCGGCGCACGCGCGCGAGCAGCGCGGCGACGGCGACGACCTCCTCGCGCGCGCTGACCATCGGCACCAGCACCCGGATCGGGCCGTAGCCGGAGGCGCGCACGATCGCGCGCATCTGCGCCTCGAAGATGTCAGCGCGCGCCAGCGACAGGCGCACGCCGCGCACGCCGAGGGCGGGATTGGGTTCGTCGGCCAGCGCCAGGCCGGTGCGGTCGGCCTTGTCGGCGCCGATGTCGAGCGTGCGGATGGTGACGGTGCGGCCGGTCATGCCGATCGCGAGGTCGCGGTAGGCGCGGAACTGCGCCTCCTCGTCGGGCAGCGCGTCGCCCATGAACAGGAATTCGGTGCGGTACAGGCCGATGCCGGCCGCGCCCAGCGCGTGCGCCTCGGCCACGTCGTCCCGTGATTCGGCATTGGCGAACAGGCGCACGTCGACGCCGTCCAGCGTGCGCGAGGGCTCGCGCCGCAGCCGGTGCAGCTGCTTGCGCTCGCGCTTCTCGCCGCGCACGCGGGTGCGGAAGGCGCGCAGGTCGTCGGCGCCGGGCTCGACCACCACCAGGCCGCTGCCGCCATCGACCACCAGCACGTCGCCGTCGTTGACCTGCTGCAGCGCCTGCGCCGCGCCCACCACCAGCGGCAGGTGCAGGCTGCGGGCGAGGATTGCGCTGTGCGACAGCGCGCTGCCGCCGGTGGTGACGATCGCCATCACGCCGTTCGACTGCAGTTGCGCGAGCTCCGACGGCGCGACGTTGTCGGCCACCAGGACCTCGCCGGCGATGCCGTGCAGGTCGCCGTCGCGCTTGTGCAGCGCCGCGTGCAGGCGGCCGATCACGTGGTCGATGTCGTCGATGCGGTTGCGGAAATAGGTGTCGTCCATGCCCGCGAACACCGCCGCGATGCGGTCGCGCTGCAGCCGCAGCGCGTAGTTGGCGCCGTAGCGGCCCTTGCGGATCAGCTCCTCGATCCCGTGCAGCAGCTCCGGGTCGTCGAGCAGCAGGGTGTGCATGTCGATGAACTCGCCGACCTCGTGCGCGAGCGCGCCGTGCAGGCGTTCGCGCAGCGCCAGCATCTCCGCGCGCACGGTCGCGACCGCGGCGTGCAGGCGCGCGAGCTCGGCGTCGACGGCGGCAGCGTCGATGCGGTCCTCCGCCACTTCCAGCACGTGCGGCAGGCGCACCCGTGCCCGGCCCAGCGCGTTGCCCTTGGATGCGCCGTGACCGGACAGGAGCTTGCGCATCAGCTGTCCTCGTCGAATCGTCGTTCGAACAGCGCCGCGACCGCATCCACCGCGGCGGCCGCGTCCTCGCCCTCCACCCGCAGCACCACCGGGGTGCCATGGCCCGCGGCCAGCAACATCACCCCCATGATGCTCTTGGCGTTGACCTCGCGGCCCTTGGCCGTGAGCGTGGCGTTGCAGCGGTACGGCGCCAGCGCCTGCACCAGCTTGGCGGTGGCGCGCGCGTGCAGGCCGAGCTTGTTGGCGACGAGCAGTTCGCGTTCGATCATGGAAGCATTCCGGCACCGGCGGGCCGGCGCATGCGGGGGGCGTGGGGCAGGGGACGGCGGCGGTCAGGCATCGTCGACCACCACGCCGTTGCGGGCGCCGGCCGTCGCCACCGCGGGCAGTTCGTCCAGCGGCAGTTCGGGATAGTTGAGCACGCGCAGCAGCATCGGCAGGTTCAACGCCGAAACCCGGCGCACCGGCGTGCCCAGCCGCGCGAGCCGCGCCGCCAGGTTGCTCGGGGTCGCGCCGTACAGGTCGGTGAGCACCAGCACGCCGGCACCGTCGTCGACCTTGCGCAGCGCCGCGCTGGCCTGCGGCAGCAGCGCCTCCGGATCACCCGCGAACGGCACCTCGAAGGCCTCGACCTTCAGCGGCAGGTTGCGCAGCAGCCCCGACGCCACCGCGACCAGCGCGCTGCCGATGCCCGAATGCGTGACGAGGAGGATGCCGACGGCCATGCGGCCAAACTTAGCAGACGCGGGCGACAGGCCGGTAGGGTGGGGCCCGGCCCGCCGGCACGGTCATTCGGCGGAAACATGACCGTGTGCATGCGGCATGGCGCGCGGGCCCGGGCGCGCCATCGCGGGGGCTGCGCGTTTTGGTGCCGGCCGCGGAAGAGCGGTGGGCCGGGGCCCACCCTACGCATCCGCGCGATCGAGACTAGTCGAGTTCGCGGTGGTAGGTGGCCACGTCGGGCCAGCCGTGCTCGCGGGCGTGCTCGGCGAGCTTCTCGGTCAGGTAGACCGAGCGGTGGCGGCCGCCGGTGCAGCCGAAGGCGACGGTGATGTAGCTGCGCGTGTCCGATCGCATCCGCGGCAGCCAGTGGTCGAGGAAGCGGCTGACCTGGCCGACGTACTCGACGACGTCTTCCTGGGCGTCGAGGTACTCGCGCACTTCCTGGTCGCGCCCGGACAGCGGCCGCAGGCGCGCGTCCCAGTGCGGGTTGGGCAGCACCCGCGCGTCGAACACGAAGTCGGCGTCGGCCGGCACGCCGCGGCGGTAGGCGAAGGACTCGAACAGCAGCGACAGCGTCGGGTCCAGGCCGAGGTCGAGTTCGGTGGTCACCCGCCGGCGCAGCTGGTGCACGTTGAGGTCGCTGGTGTCGATGGTGACGTCAGCCAGCGTGCGCATCGGCTTGAGGACCTGGCGCTCGAGCGCGATCGCGTCGGCCAGCGCCAGGCCGAGGTGGCTGAGCGGATGGCGGCGTCGGGTGTCGGCGTAGCGCTTGAGCAGGACCTCGTCGCGGGTGTCGAAGAACACCAGCTTCGGGTCCAGCCCCAGCGCACCGACCGCGGAGAGCCACTGCGGCAGGTTGGACAGGTCGCCATGGCGGTTGCGCACGTCGATGCCGACCGCGAGCTTCTGCGGCGCGTTGTCGCCCTGGGTGACGCTGCGCACGAAGTCGGCGAGCAGGTCGGCCGGCAGGTTGTCGACGCAGTAGAAATCCAGGTCCTCGAGCGTCTTGAGCGCCACCGACTTGCCGCTGCCGGACAGGCCGCTGACGACCAGCAGGGTGGGCTTCCCGGCGCCTGGCGTGGACTGGGTCATGGCGCGCCGCGCTCCAGGAAGTGCGAATGCCGCGCCATGAACGCCGCGGCCGGGTCGACGCCCTTCGCCCGCAGGATGTGCATGCGCGTGGCCGCCTCGGTGAGCACGGCGAGGTTGCGGCCGGGCATCACCGGCAGGGTGATCATCGGCACGTCCAGGTCGAGCACGCGGCGCGCGCCGAGGTCGCCGGTCAGGCGCTCCATGCCGTCGTTGGTGCTCGGCTGCGGCTCCAGGTGCGGGCGGGTGAGGTGGACGATCAGGCGCAGGTACTTGTTCCGCTTCACCGCGGTGTCGCCGAACATCTCGCGGATGTTGAGCACGCCCAGCCCGCGCAGCTCCAGCAGGTCCTGCAGCAGCTCCGGGCAGGTGCCGTCGAGCACGTCCGGCGCGATCTGGGTGAACTCGGGCGCATCGTCGGCGACCAGGCGGTGGCCGCGGGTGACCAGTTCCAGCGCCAGCTCGCTCTTGCCCGACCCGGACTCGCCGGTGACCAGCACGCCGATCGAGTAGATCTCCAGGAACACCCCGTGCAGCGTGACCCGCGGCGCCAGCTTGCGCGCCAGGTGGTACTGCAGGTGGTTGAGCAGCTCGTGGCCGCGCCGCGGCGAGCCCCACAGCGGCGTGCCGGATTCCTCGGCGGCGTCGCGCAGGTCGTCGGGGCAGCGCTGGTCCTTGCTGATCACCAGCGCCAGCGGCCGGTACTGCATCAGCCGCTCGATGATCTCCCAGCGCAGGCGCGAGTCGAGCGCGTCCAGCCAGGACAGCTCCTCGGTGCCCAGGATCTGCACCTTGTTGGGATAGATGGTGTTGAGGTAGCCCGCCAGCGAGGGCCGCCGCGCGACGGTGTCCACCGCCTCCAGCAGGCGCGGCTCCCCGTGCTCACCGGCGATCCAGTGCAGGTCGAGGCGTTCGCGCATCTGCTCGAACAGGTCGGCGGCGGTGATGCTGGCGTTCAAGACGCCTCCCGCAGCGTCATGGTCGCGCGCGGCAGGTCGAGCAGCACCCGGCGCAGCGCCTGCACGTCCGCGGCGCCGCGCAGCGCATCGCGGAACTCGGCGCTGGAAAAGCGCTCGGCGAGCTCGGACAGGATCTCCAGGTGCTGCTGCGGCGAATGCGACGGCACGCTCATCGCGAACACCAGGTCGACCGGGACCTGGTCGCGCGCGCCGAACTCCACCGCGCGCTCGAGCCGCAGGAACGCCCCGCGCGCGGCGTCGTGCGCGTTGCTGCGCGCGTGCGGGATGGCGACGCCGTGGCCGATGCCGGTGCTGCCCACCGATTCGCGTTCACGCAGGGCCGCGCCGATCACCGGCGTCATCGTCGGCGAGGACGCCGCCAGCAGGCGTGCCGCGGCGTCGAGGACCTGATCGCGGTCGCCGGGCTCGGTCATCATCACGATGCGCTCGGCGGTGAGGAGGTCGGCAAGCGGCATGACCGGACCCGGCGGCGGGAGCGGCCTATGGTAGCCGCGCCGTCCCTGCGGCGCATCCCGGGCACGGGACAGGCGCCGCGGCCGACGGGACGTGCTCGGGATCGTCCCATGCTGCAAGTCCACCCGGCGCAGGGCCGGGCGTTCGCTCCGGCGCGAGGCGGCGCCTCGCATGAATCGCGCCGTATTCCCCGGGCCGTGCGTGCGCCGCAACGGCGCGCATCCGCGCGCCGGCGCGGGCTTCAGCCGAATTCGCCGCTGCGCGCGATGCTCTCGCCGCGGCGGTAGTGGTCCACCATCTTCTGCTTGTGCTTGAGCAGCAGGCGGTCGAGCTTGTCGACCAGCAGGTCGATCGCCGCGTACATGTCCGGCGCGCTGGCGTCGGCGTGGAAGTTCTGTCCCGAGAGGCTGATCGTAGCCTCGGCGCAGTGGTTGGGCTTGTCGAGGCTGAGCTGGGTGCGGACCTCGAAGGGCTGGTCGAAATGGCGCGAGAGTCGCTCGAACTTGTCCTCGACGTAGTCGCGCAGGGCGGCGGTCACCTTGATTTCATGGCCGTGGATATCGACGCGCATTCGCCACCTCCTGGTCGTGCCGGCGGCTCGCGCCGGCGGGTTGGGTCGGGGCCAGCATCGCCCGAAGCGGGCGGGCAAGGGCTAAGAACAGGTTAATCCGGGGCCGCGGTGGCGGGAAGGTTCATGCCGTGCGCGGCGGCTCAGGCGACCCGGATGCGCTCGTGCGAGGACGGGATGTTGAGCAGCTCGCGGTATTTGGCCACGGTGCGGCGCGCCACCGGCACGCCGCTGGCCTTCAGGGTCTCGGCCAGGCGCGCGTCGGACAGCGGCTTGCGCGGGTTCTCGGCCTCGATCAGGCGCTTGATCATGTCCTGGATGGCGATGCTGGAGGCCTCGCCGCCGCCCTCGGTGCCGATGCCCGAGGCGAAGAACGCGCGCAGCGGGATCGTGCCGCGCGGGGTGCGCACGTACTTGCGCGAGATCGCGCGCGAGACGGTCGATTCGTGCAGGCCGACCTCGGCGGCGACCTCGCGCAGGGTCAGCGGCCGCAGCGCCTGCGGGCCGAACTCCAGGAAGCCGGACTGCTCGCGGACCAGGCACTGGACGACCTTGAGCAGGGTCTCGCCGCGCTGGGCCAGGTTCTTCAGCAGCCAGCGCGCCTCCTGCAGGCGGCCGCGCAGGTAGCCGGCGTCGGTGGCGCCGGCGTGCTGGATCATCTGCTCGTAGCCGCGGTGGATGGTCAGCCGGGGCTGGCGCTCGCTGGCCAGCGCCACCCGCCACATGCCCTGCTGGCGGGTGATCACGCAGTCGGGGGTGACGTAGGTGTTCGCCGGCAGGTCGCCGATCTGGGCGCCCGGGCGCGGGTCGAGCGAGCGCAGCAGCTGCAGCGCCAGCGCGGCCTCGTCCTGCGCGCAGCCGAGCTCGGCCGCGATGCCCTCGATGCCGATCCTGGGCAGGCGGTCGATCGGGCCGGCGGCGATGCGCAGCGCGAGCTCGCGGCCCGGGGTGTCGGCGGGGAGGTTGTCGAGCTGCAGGCGCAGGCATTCGCCCAGGTCGCGGGCGCCGACGCCGGCCGGATCCAGGCGCTGCACCTGGTGCAGCACCGCGAGCACCTCGTCGGCCGTGCACTGGATCTCCGGCTGCAGCGACTGCGCGATCGCGTCGAGCGCTTCGCGCAGGTAGCCGTCGTCGTCGATCGCGTCGACCAGCATCAGGCCGATGCGGCGGTCGCGGTCGGACATCTGGGTCAGGTGCAGCTGCCAGGACAGGTGGTCCTGCAGCGATTCGGACTGCGCCATGCGGTCGGCGGGGTCGCCGTCGTCGTCGCCGTTCCAGGTGCGCGACTCCTGCCAGGCCTCGCCGGCCTGGCCCCAGTCGTCGTCGCGGAAATCGCCGTCCTTGGCCGGCTCGGCGTCGCCGCCGGGACCGGCGTCGGCCCCGCCGGCCTCGCCGTCGCCGCTGCCGTCGGTGACGCGCAGCGGCTCGGATTCGTCCCAGTCCAGCAGCGGGTTGCTCTCGACCGCTGCGTTGATCTCGGCCTCGAGCTCCAGCGTCGAGAGCTGCAGCAGATGCAGCGCCTGGCGCAGCTGCGGCGTCAGGACGAGCTGTTGTCCCAGCGATGTCTGGAGGCGTGGCTTCATCTTCCCCTGCAGGCGCTGCGCACGGATCCGCTCCGGCGGCGAAGGCTACAGGCGGAAGGAGTCCCCCAGGTAGACGCGACGCACGTCCGGGTTGGCCAGCAGCGCGTCCGGAGCCCCCTGCGCGAGCACGCCGCCTTCGCTGAGGATATACGCCCGGTCGCAAATGCCCAAGGTCTCGCGGACGTTGTGGTCGGTGATCAGCACGCCGATGCCGCGGTTCTTGAGGTGGCGGACGATGCGCTGGATCTCCCCGACCGAGATCGGGTCGACGCCGGCGAAGGGCTCGTCGAGCAGCATCAGCCGCGGGTTGGCGGCCAGGGCGCGGGCGATCTCCACCCGCCGGCGCTCGCCGCCGGACAGGCTGGCGCCGATCTGCCCGGACACGTGGCCGACCTGCAGCTCGTCCAGCAGGCTGTCCAGCTCGCGGTCGCGGGCGGCGCGGTCGAGGTCCGGGCGCAGCTCGAGCACCAGCCGGATGTTGTCGGCGACGCTGAGCTTGCGGAACACCGACGGCTCCTGCGGCAGGTAGCCGACCCCGAGCCGGGCGCGGGTGTACATCGGCTCGGCGGTAATGTCGCGGCCGTCGAGGACGATCTCGCCCTCGTCGGCCGGCACCAAGCCGACGATCATGTAGAAGCAGGTGGTCTTGCCGGCGCCGTTGGGGCCGAGCAAGCCGACGACCTCGCCCGCGTCGAGCGTCAGGCCGAAGTCGCGCACGACCTCGCGCGAGCGGTAGCGCTTGCGCAGTCCCTTGGCGACCAGCATCAGTCCTGGTCCTGCTTCGGCTCGGCCGGGGGCGTGGCCTGGTCGGCGGGCTTGCCCTTGCCCTTGCCGGCGGCCGGGGCCTTGTTCTTCGGCTCGAAGGTCATGTTGACGCGGCCGCCGCCAGCCTCGCCGCCGCTCTGCACCTGGCCGGTGCGGGTGTTGTAGACGATGCGGCCACCAGTGATGCCGCCCTTGCCGGGCTGCTGCACGCTGGCGTCGCCGGTCAGCACGATGGTGTCGCTGGACATGTCGTAGTCGATCTGTCCCGCGGTGGCGTTGATCCAGCCGCCGTCGTCGTTCTGCTGCTTCATCTGCACCGGCGATCCGGTGAGCCTGACCGTGCTCACGTCGCCGTTGGCGCGGCGCACGTCGGCCTTGGCGGCCTTGATGTCGAGCGTGCCCTGCACGACGTGGACGTTGCCGATCAGCAGGCAGGGAGCGCTCTCGTTGACCGAGCAGTCGGTACGGTCGGACTGCGTGGTCATGGTCTGGTTGCGGTCGGAGGTCTTCGCCTGCACGGCGGCGACGGATGCCATCGCGGCCAGGGCCAGCAGCAGACTAGCGGCGCGTGGGCTCATAACGGGTGCTTACCTTGGAGAGGAGCTGGATGCGCTTGGCGGCCAGGTCGGCGCGCATCCCGGTGCCCCGCATTGTATAGCCGGGGGCCGTGACGACGACCCGGGACGGGGAGGAGGCGGTGTTCCGGTCGGGGAACACGTTCAGTTGCTGGGTCTTCATCGTCGTCGGGTGCGCCTCGCCCGGCGGGCTCGTCGCCTCGACGTTGCCGCGCAGGCGCACCTCGCTGTTGTCGGCGGCAACCCAGCCGGTCTTCGAGCGGACCTGCCAGCGCGCGCCTTCCTTGTCCGGAATCAGGAACAGCGGCGTGGCGATCGACAGCGTCTTGTCCCCGGGGCTGCGCTCGAGCCTGGGCGCGCGCAGCACGAAGGCCTCCTGGCCCAGCTTGTCGAGCGCGACCAGCTCGAAGTCGTGCAGGACGTAGTCGGGGCGGGCCTTCGCCGCCGCCGGGGCGGGCTCCTCCGCGCGCTGGCGCCAGGCCGACCAGCCGGTGATCGCGGCGGCGACCAGCAGCACGAGGGTGAGGATGCCGCGCCAGCTCACGGTGCGTCCGCCGCGCGCAGCAGCGCATCGACCAGGCCCTGCGCCTGCAGCAGCAGGTCGCACAGCTCGCGCGCGGCGCCCTCGCCGGCGCGCGCCGCGGTCTGCCAGTGCACGCGTTCGCGCGTCCACGCATGCGCGCCGGCCGGCGCCACCGCGAAGCCGACCGCGCGCATCACCGGCAGGTCCGGCAGGTCGTCGCCCATGAACGACACCTCGTCCATGCCGATGCCCAGCTCGGCCGCCAGCGCGACGACGCAAGCGCGCTTGTCGCCGACGCCGACGTGCGAGCGCACGCCGAGGTCGCGCGCCCGATGCGCTGCCGCGGCGCTGTGGCGCGCGGTGACGAAGGCGACCTCGATGCCGGCCTTGCGCAGCAGCGCCAGGCCCTGCCCGTCTTTGACGTCGAAGGCCTTCGACTCGCGGCCGTCGGCGTCGAACCACAGCCGCCCGTCGGTGAGCGTGCCGTCGACGTCGAAACACGCCAGGCGCACCTTCGCGGCGCGCTGGAGGATGTCGGCGGGGATGTCCTGGCTCGGCATGCGGTCGGTCGTGTCCATGTCTGGCGTCGCGTGGCGCGGTCTGGCGTCGCGTGGCGCACCGGCAAGCCGCGACGCCTCCCGGGTGCTTCGGGTCCGGCTCCCGGGGCCGGGCCTTTAAACCACCCGCGCCCGCAACAGGTCGTGAATGTTGAGCGCGCCCACCACCCGGCGGGCATCGTCGAGGACGACGAGCATCGTGATCTTGCGGTCCTCCATCAGGCGCGCGGCCTCGCTCGCCATGGCGCCGGCGTCGATGGCGACCGGCGAGCGCGTCATGACGTCGGCGATGCGCGCGGCGTGCACGTCGATCGCGGGATCGGCCAGCGTGCGGCGCAGGTCGCCGTCGGTGTAGAGGCCGAGCAGGCGACCGTCGTCGTCGACGATCGCGGTCATGCCCAGCCGCTTGCGGCTCATCTCCATCAGCGCCTCGGCCAGCGAGGCGTCGGCGCGCACGCGCGGGATATCCTCGCCGGCGTGCATCACGTCGCGGATGTGCAGCAGCAGGCGGCGGCCGAGCGCGCCGGCCGGGTGCGAGCGCGCGAAGTCGTCGGCGGTGAAGCCGCGCGCGTCCAGCAGCGCCACCGCCAGCGCGTCGCCCATCGCCATCGAGGCGGTGGTGCTGGAGGTCGGCGCCAGGTCGAGCGGGCAGGCCTCGGCGGGCACGCTCACGTCGAGGTGGATGTCGGCCTCGCGCGCCAGCGTGGACCGCGCGCGCCCGGTCATCGCCAGCAGCGGGTTGCCCTGCCGCTTGAGGACCGGCAGCAGCGTCAGGATCTCGTCGGACTCGCCCGAGTAGGAGATCGCCAGCACCGCGTCGGCGTCGGTGATCATGCCCAGGTCGCCGTGGCCGGCCTCGCCGGGATGGACGTAGAAGGCCGGCGTGCCCGTGGAGGCGAGCGTCGCGGCGATCTTGCGCGCCACGTGGCCGGACTTGCCCATGCCGATGCAGACCACCCGGCCGCGGCAGGCCAGCAGCACGCGGCAGGCGCGCGAGAACTCGCCGTCGATGCGCGCGCCGACGGCCTCCAGCCCGCGCGCCTCGGTCTGCAGCACGCGCCGCCCGCTGGCGGCCAGCGTTGCATCGTCGATGTCGGGTGTTGCGGTGACGGCCATATCGAAGCGAGGGCCTTTCCGTTAGGCTAACCGGCTCATTTTATGCGCTTCCGGGGCGGAAAAGCCCGCCGCGGGCGCCATGCCCGGGCCCGCATGCTCACGCGGGCTTCAGAAGGAACCCGGCCTTGGACCCCAGCACCATCCGCGAGTTGATCGAACAGGGCCTGCCCGGCGCGCGCGTCGCGGTGCAGGGCGAGGACGGCGTGCACTTCGAGGCGCTGGTGGTTTCCGAGGCCTTCCGCGGCAAGCTGCCGCTGGCCCGGCACCGGCTGGTCTACGCCACCCTGGGCGCGCTGATGGGCAACGAGATCCATGCGCTGGCCCTGCGCACGCTGACGCCGGAAGAGCACGGAGCCTGAATGCAGAAGATCATCGTCAACGGCGGCGTCGCGCTCGAAGGCGAGGTCGCCGTGTCCGGCGCCAAGAACGCCGTGCTGCCGATCCTGTGCGCGACGCTGCTTGCCGACGGGCCGGTGTCGATCGCCAACGTGCCCGACCTCCACGACGTCAAGACCACGCTGCGGCTGCTTGCCGAGCTCGGCGCCGGGGTGATCGTGCAGGACGCGGCCGACCTGCAGGTCGACCCGCGCACGGTGCGCAGCCACGTCGCGCCCTACGAGCTGGTCAAGACCATGCGCGCCTCGGTGCTGGTGCTGGGGCCGCTGCTTGCCAAGCACGGCGCGGCCGAGGTGTCGCTGCCGGGCGGCTGCGCGATCGGCTCGCGCCCGGTCGACCTGCACATCCGCGCGCTGGAGGCGCTGGGCGCGCGGATCACGCTCGAGCACGGCTTCATCAAGGCGCAGGCCGATCGTTTGCGCGGCGGCCACATCGCCTTCGACATCGTCAGCGTCGGCGCCACGGAGAACGCGCTGATGGCCGCGACGCTCGCCGACGGCACCACCGTGATCGACAACGCCGCGAAGGAGCCGGAGATCGTCGACCTCGCCGACTGCCTGCTGGCGATGGGCGCCGACATCGAGGGCGCCGGGACCTCGCGCATCGTCGTGCGCGGCGTGGAGCGCCTGCAGGGCGGCGCGCACCGGGTGGTGGCCGACCGCATCGAGACCGGCACCTTCCTGGTCGCGGCGGCGATGACCGGCGGCTGCGTCACCACCACCCACGCGCGACCCGGCACGCTCGACGCCGTGCTCGACAAGCTGGTCCAGGCCGGCGCCGACGTTGGCACCCGCGGCGACCGCATCACGGTCGACATGCGCGGGCGGCGGCCGAAGGCGGTGGACATCGCCACCGCGCCCCACCCGGGCTTCCCCACCGACATGCAGGCGCAGTTCATGGCGATGAACTGCATCGCCGAGGGCGTTGGCACGATCGACGAGACGATCTTCGAGAACCGTTTCATGCACGTGCAGGAGCTGGTGCGCCTGGGCGCCGAGATCCACGTCGAGGGCCATCGCGCCACCGTGACCGGCGTGCCCACGCTCAGCGGCGCGCCGGTGATGGCCACCGACCTGCGCGCCTCGGCATCGCTGGTGCTGGCCGGGCTGGTCGCCGAAGGCGAGACCACCATCGACCGCATCTACCACCTCGACCGCGGCTACGAGAACATCGAGCGCAAGCTGTCGGGGCTGGGCGCGAAGATCCGGCGGGTCGGCTGATGCGCCGCGCCGGCAGGCGATCCGCCATCACCCCGCGGCGCCGCTTCCTGTTCGCCGCGCTCGCGCTGCTGCTGCTGTATTCGGGCTATGCCTGGCATGCCGGGCTGGCGTTCACCGCGGGCATCGGCACGCAGGACATGGACTGGGACGGCGACGGCGAGGTGACCACCCGCGAGACGCTGCAGTCCTGGTATGCGGTCACCGTGCGCACCAAACACGAAGGTCCGCGCGAGTGCCACAGCTTCTACTGGCGCGGCCGCGAGGACGGCGAGCCGATCCGCGTCGATTGCAGGACCACCTTCGACGAGAAAGCCGAGTAGCGCAGGGCGGCGCGGCATCGCGCCGGCGCCTCGCGGAGGCGGGGCGGGCTACTGCACCGACTGGATCCGCAGGTCGATCTCGTCCTTGCCGTGCTTGCGCTGCAGGATGCGCGCCGGCACCGGCAGGCCCTCGACCACCCACGCGATGGTTTCCTTGTCGCCGCTGACGTAGCTCACCTTCGTCGCCGGCTGGGACTTGCCGCCCACGGTGACGTTCTCCTTGCCGACCACCTTGTAGGTGAGCTGCTTGACCCGGCCGTCGTCGACCATGCGGTAGTCCAGCGGCTTGCCGGCGGGGACGTCGCGCGCGAGCTCGAGGTTGAGCAGCAGCGCGTCGACGTCGCCTGGCTGCAGCTGCACCGGGCCGGCGCGCTCGGGCTTCACGTCGCCGGTCCAGGTGGCCACGCCCTTGTCCCAGTCGTAGCTGGCCTGCTTGTCGGTCTTCTTGATCAGCAGCAGCGAGGAGTCGGTGCCCGAGAGCGGGCGCCACTTGCCGTCGCGGTCCTCGAACACCGTGCTCTGGTCGAGCCGGATGCCGCTGCTGCCGATGCTCAGCGTGTACTTCCAGCGGTGGTCGCCCTGCGCCTCCAGCGTCATGCGGCCCTGGCCCTGCAGGCCCATGTAGCTGGCCTGGTAGTTCGCGGTGAACGGCTCGATCGCGAGTGCGGGCGCGCTCGCCAGGGCGAGCAGCGCGGCGGCGAAGAGGACGGGCGTGCGGTTGGATCCGGTCATCACTGGACTCCCTCGTAGGCGGTCAGGCGCAGGTCGATGCCGTCCTGGCCGTCTTCCCGCTGCAGCATGCGTACCGGCGTCGGCACGCCATCGGCGACCCAGAAGATGGTCTCATCGTTGCCACCGTTGACGCGTGAAACCCGCATCGCGTCGTAGCTCATGTCGCCGACCTGGACGATCTCGGTCTGTTCGGCCACCTGGTAGACGTGATCGCGCACGCGGCCACCGTCGACGAACCGGTACTCCAGCCGGCGGCCGGGCCGGGCGTCGCGGATCACCGCCAGGTTGATCAGCAGCCCGCTCATGTCGCCTTCGCGCAGCGGCACCGGCTTGCTGCGCTCCTCCTTGATGCTGCCCTGCCAGCGCGCGGTGTGCGCGTTCCAGTCGTAGACGCCGCTGACCTTCTTGCCGAGGAACAGGCCCTTGCGGATCGTGCTCTGGCTCAGCGGGCGGAACTCGCCGCCGATGTCGTCGAACACGGTGCTCTGCTGGATGTTGAGCCCGAGGATGCCGGCGAAGCCGCGGTTGCCGCGGATGCCCAGGTCGACGCGCCACTGCTCGCCGGCGTTGTGCACGACCTTCATGGTGGCGTTGCCGGCCAGCGCGCCCTTGTTGTAGGCGTCGTAGCTGGCGACGAAGGGCTCGAGCGCGACCGGGGCGTCGGCGGCCACGGCGGCGCCGGATTCCGCCACGGCCTGCTGCGCGCGGCCGGCGGGCAGCCACGAGAGCAGGACGAGCAGCGCGAGGAGGGGCAGGGCCTTCATGGGGGCGCCATCATGCAAAGCGCTGGTTGGCTCCAAGCTGAAGCGGGCCGCGGGCGGCGCCGTCGACATGAACGCCATCTTCAGCCAGCGCGATGCGCCCGGCGGCGAACCAGCGCAGGGTCTCCACCAGCAGCGGGTGCTCGCGCTCCAGCACGCGGGCGGCGAGCAGGTCGGGATCGTCGCCCGGGTGCACCGGCACCCGGGCCTGCGCGATCACCGGGCCGCCGTCGAGGTCGGGGGTGACAAAATGGATGCTGGCGCCGTGCTCGGTCGCCGCCGCCTCCAGCGCCTGCTGGTGGGTGTGCAGGCCCTTGAACGCGGGCAGCAGCGAGGGATGGATGTTGATCACCCGGCCGCGGCGCGCATCGACCGCCGCGGCGTCGATCAGGCGCATGTAGCCGGCGCAGACGATGAGGTCCGGCCGTACGGCGTCGATCGCGTCGAACAGCGCGGCGTCGAACGCGGCGCGGTCGGCGAACGCCTTCGGGCCGAGCGCCCGCGCCGGCACGCCGGCATCGCGCGCGCGCTGCAGCGCCCAGGATTTCGCGCGGTCGGAGAACACGCCCGCGACCTGCGCGTCCAGCGAGCCCGCCGCGATCGCGTCCAGGATCGCCTGCAGGTTGCTGCCGCGGCCCGAGGCCAGCACCGCGAGCCGGTAGGGCGCGCGCGGGGCGGGAACCGTGGGGGCTTGACCGGACGCCGGTCCGCGCTCAGCCGATGCGGACACGGTCGCCACCGCTGGCGCGCACGACCTCGCCGATGCGGCGGTGCGACAGGCCCAGGCGATCGAGTTCCGCCTCCACGCCGGGGGCCTCGGCAGCGGCGGCGACCAGCACGAAGCCGATGCCGCAGTTGAAGGTGCGCCACATCTCGGCGTCGGCCACCGCGCCCTCGCGCTGCAGCCAGTCGAACACCGGCGGCAGCACGATTGCCGATGCCTCGATGTCCAGGCCCAGGCCGTCGGGCACGACGCGGATGATGTTCTCGGTCAGGCCGCCGCCGGTGACGTGCGCCATGGCGTGGATCGCCTCGCCCTGCGTGCCGCGCAGCAGCTCGAGCACGGGCTTCACGTACAGCGCGGTCGGCGCCATCAGCGCGTCCTCGAGCTTCGCGCCGCCGACGTCGATGCCGCCGGGGCGGCCGGCGCGGTCGAAGATGCGGCGGATGAGCGAATAGCCGTTCGAATGCGGGCCGCTGGAGGCGATGCCGACCAGCACGTCGCCGGCCAGCACGCGCGCGCCGTCGCGCAGTTCGGACTTTTCCACCGCGCCGACGGTGAAGCCGGCCAGGTCGTATTCGCCCGGCGCGTACATGTCGGGCATCTCGGCGGTCTCGCCGCCGATCAGCGCGCAGCCGGCGAGCTCGCAGCCGCGCGCGATGCCGCCGACCACGGCGACCGTGGTGTCGACGTCGAGCTTGCCGGTGGCGAAGTAGTCGAGGAAGAACAGCGGCTCGGCGCCCTGCACCAGCACGTCGTTGACGCACATGCCGACCAGGTCGATGCCGATGGTGTCGTGACGCCCCAGCTGCTGCGCGAGCTTGAGCTTGGTGCCGACGCCGTCGGTGCCCGAGACCAGCACCGGCTCGCGGTACTTGCCCGAGAGGTCGAACAGCGCGCCGAAGCCGCCCAGGCCGCCCATCACCTCCGGGCGGAAGCTGCGCCTGACCAGCGGCTTGATGCGTTCGACGACCGCGTTGCCGGCATCGATGTCGACGCCCGCGTCGCGATAGGTCAGGGGAGCGGGGGCAGGGGGGGTCGGGCCGGTCACGGCGACTCGCGGGCTGGGGAAAGCGGCGATTTTAGCAGCCGGGCGGCCCGCGACCGGCGCTTGCGCCGCGCTTCCGCGCGCCGGGCGCGGCCGGCGGCGCGCGGATCCGGAATCCGGACAGGGCCTTTGTGGCACCATTTCGGCCGGTACGCAGGCGGGAAGGACTGATGCAGCAGGCAATCCGGTGGACATGGGCGGCGGCGCTGGTGCTGGCGGGGATGCTGGCCGCGAGCGGCGCCCGCGCGCAGCGCGTCGAGGGCGACGTCGCGCGCGCGCAGGGCCTGTACGCCACCGAGGTGCAGGTCAACAGCCAGCGCGAGGCCGAGCGCAAGGCCGCGTTCTCGCGCGCGCTGGCCGACGTGCTGGCCAAGCTCTCGGGCGACCGCGGCGCGGCCGCCCGCCCGGGCGTGGGCCGCGAGCTGCGCCGCGCCGAGGACTACGTCGACGGTTACGACTACCGCCAGGACGAGGGCACCTCCGCCACCGGCGCGCCGAGCTACACCACCACCCTGGTCGTGCGCTTCCGCCAGGACGACGTCGACGGCCTCGCCGCCGCGCTGGGCCTGCCGGTGTGGCCGGAGCCGCGGCCCAAGCCGGTGCTGTGGCTGGCGATCGACGACGGCTCCGGGCCGCGCCTGGTGGCGCTGCCGCAGAACAACGTCGCGCGCTCGGTGCTGCAGCGGGCCAGGCAGCGCGGCTACAGCCTCGGCCTGCCCTCCGGCAGCGCCGCCGAGCAGGCCGCCGTCGGCGCGATCTGGCGCGGCGACACCGGCGCGATCGCGCGGCTGTCCTCGCGCTACAGCCCGCCGATGCAGCTGGTCGGCAAACTCTACCGCAGCGAGGGCGGCTGGAAGGCCGACTGGACCTTCGTCGACCACGGTCGCGTGCTGTCGAACTGGAGCACCAGCGACGGCGACGCCCGCCGCGCGATGGCCGGCGGCGCCGACGGCGCGGCCGACGCGCTGGTCAAGCGCTACGCCAAGCGCGTGGCCGCGGGCGAGCCGGGCAAGTACCGCGTCACCTTCACCGGCATCGACGACGGCGCCGACTACGTGCGCCTGTCGGCGCTGCTGCAGGGCATGTCGGTGGTGCGCGGCATCACCCCGCTGCGGGCGACGCCGGACGGGCTCGAGGTCGAGCTCGACCTGCTCACCGGCCTGCCCGGCTTCCGCCGCATGGTCGACGACGACGTGCTGCAGGAAGTGGGCGGCCCCGCCGGCGAGCCGGGCACCGCGGAGCCGAGCCCCGTGGTGGTCGCGCCGGTCGTGTTCCGCCTGCTCTAGCCCGGCCTGCAGCCCCGCCAGCCCAAGCACGCTTCCGGACCTCCCATGGACGCCGCCGCGAACGACATCGCCCGCTTCCTCAAGCGCCTGCAGTGGGGGCTGGTCGCGCTGGCCGCCGGCTGGCTGGTGTGGCTGCTGGGGCCGATCCTGACCCCGTTCGTGGTCGCCGCGCTGCTGGGCTGGCTGGGCGACCCGCTGGTCGACCGCCTCGAGCGCGCCGGTCGCTCGCGCAACGTCGCGGTGGTGCTGGTGTTCGCGCTGATGGCGCTGCTGCTGGTGCTGGCGCTGCTGATCCTGGTGCCGACGCTGCAGCGGCAGATCGCCACCCTGGTCGATTCGCTGCCGCACTACCGCGACTGGTTCGTCGGCACCGCGATCCCGTGGCTGGAGCGGCGCACCCACCTGCAGCTGTCGACCTGGCTGGACCCGGAGTACATGATCGAGCAGCTGCGCGTGCACTGGGAGCGCGCCGGCGGCATCGCCACCACCGCGCTGGGCTACCTGTCGCGCTCGGGCTTCGCGCTGTTCGCCTGGATCGCCAACATCGTGCTGATCCCGGTGCTGACGTTCTTCTTCCTGCGCGACTGGGACCTGTTCGTCGAGCGCGCCGCCTCGCTGGTGCCGCGCGACCACCTGGCCACGGTCTCGCGCCTGGCCGGGGAGTCGAGCGACATGCTCGGCGGCTTCCTGCGCGGGCAGTTCACGGTGATGCTGATCCTGGGCGCGATGTACGGCATCGGTCTGTGGGCGATCGGGCTCGACCTGGGACTGCTGATCGGAATCGTCGCCGGCCTGCTGACCTTCGTGCCTTACCTGGGGCCGACCAGCGGCGTGGTGTTCGGCGTGATCGCGGCGCTGGTGCAGCACGGCGACTGGAAGCACGTGGCCGGAGTGCTGGCGGTGTTCGGCGTCGGCCAGGTGATCGAGAGCTACTGGCTCACGCCCAAGCTGGTCGGCGACCGCATCGGCCTGCATCCGGTGGCGGTGATCTTCGCGGTGCTCGCCGGCGGCCAGCTCTTCGGCTTCCTCGGCATGCTGCTGGCGCTGCCGGTGGCGGCGGTGGCCAACGTGCTGCTGCGCTACGCGCACGCGCGCTACACCCACAGCCGGCTGTACGCGGGCGCGGCCCCGGCGATCGTGGTGCCCGAGCCGCAGGTCAGCGAGGGCGGGATCATCCTGCCCCGCGACGTGGACGACGACCGGCGCGACGAAGACGACGAGGCGTGAGCGCGCAGCTGCCGCTGGCGCTGCGCTATCCGCCCGACCAGCGCTTCGACGGCTTCGTCGGCGCCCCGGCCGGGGCGCTGGCGCAGCTCGAGGCGCTCGCGCGCGACACGCTCGGGGACTGGCTCTACCTCGCCGGCGCGGCCGGCTCCGGCAAGACCCACCTGGCGATCGCGACCTGCGCCGCCGCCGAGTCCGCATCGCGCCGCGCCGCCTACCTGCCGCTGGCGACGGTCGCGGGCCGCCTGCGCGATGCGCTCGAGGCGCTGCACGAGAACGACCTGGTCGCACTCGACGGCCTCGAGGCCATCGCCGGCCGGCGCGAGGACGAGGTCGCGCTGTTCGACTTCCACAACCGCGCCCGCGACGCCGGCATGGCCGCGCTCTACACCGCGCGCGCCGCGCCGGACGCGCTGCCGTTGCGGCTGCCCGACCTGCGCTCGCGGCTGTCGCAGTGCGCGCGCATCGCGCTCGCGCCGCTGGACGAGGCCGACCGCCGCGAGGTGCTGCGCCTGCGCGCGCGGCGGCGCGGGCTGGCGATCGACGAGGCGGCGATCGACTGGCTGCTGCGGCGGGTCGATCGCGACCTGTCGAGCCTGGCGGCGCTGCTCGACCGCCTCGACCGCGCCTCGCTGGCGGCGCAGCGGCGGATCACGGTGCCGTTCCTGCGGGAGGTGCTGGGCGGCGGGGCGGCGTAGGCGGCGTAGCGGCGAAGGTCCGGATGCGCCCCTGTGGGGGCGGCTTCAGCCGCGAGCTCTTCGAACGGATGCGCAACCGGTGGAAAAGCTCGCGGCTGAAGCCGCTCCCACAGTGTGGCGCCGTGGTCGCGGCTTCCGCCGCTCCTACACGGGGTGGCGTTGCAGCGCCGCGTCGAGCTGCGCGAGCCGCTCCGGCGTGCCGACGTCGGTCCAGCGCCCGCGGTGGTGCTCGCCCGTGACGCGCCCGCGCGCCATCGCCGCGCGCAGCAGCGGCACGAGCTTGAAGCGCGGCGGGTCTTCGCCCGCGCCTGCGACGTCACCGACCACCTCGCGCCAGCCGTCGAACAGCGACGCGCGGTAGACGCCGATGCCGGCGAACGTCAGCCGCGGCTCGCCGGTGTCGGCGACCAGGCCGTCGTCGCCCAGCGCGAAGTCGCCGCGCGGATGGTGGGCCGGGTTGTCGACCAGCACCAGGTGCGCGTCGCCGGCGGGCTCGCGCGGCAGGCGCGCGAAGTCGTGGTCGGTCCAGGTGTCGCCGTTGACTGCGATGAAGGGCGCGTCGCCCAGCAGTGCCAGCGCGTGGAGCATGCCGCCGCCGGTTTCCAAAGGCCTGGCGCCTTCGTACGAGTAGTCCAGCCGCAGCCCCCAGTGCCCGCCGTTGCCGAGCGTGCGCGGGAACTGGTCGGCCAGCCAACTGGTGTTGACCACGACCTCGCGCACGCCGATCGCGGCGAGCCTGTCCAGGTGCCAGGCGATCAGCGGCTTGCCGCCGGCCGGCAGCAGCGGCTTGGGGGTGGCGTCGGTGAGCGGCCGCATGCGCTCGCCCAGTCCGGCGGCGAAGACGAGCGCCTTCATGCCGCCGCCAGCGCCCGCATCGCCGGTTTGACGCGCTGCTCGAGCAGTTCGGCCAGCGGCGACAATCGTGGATGGCGCGGCAGCACTTCGTCGAGGTAACCGATGAAGCGCGGCGCATCGGCGAGGTAGCGCGGCTTGCCGTCGCGATGGTGCAGGCGGGCGAAGATGCCGAGGATCTTCAGGTGCCGCTGCACGCCCATCCAGTCGGCGTCGCGCAGGAACGCATCGAGCGGCGGCACCGGCAATCCGGCCGCGGAGGCGCGCGCGTGGTAGCCGCGCAGCCAGCCGTCGACGCGCGCCAGCGGCCAGCCCAGGAACGCGTCCTTGAACAGGCTCGCCGGGTCGTAGGCGATCGGACCGACGACCGTGTCCTGGAAGTCCAGCACCGCCGGTCCCGGCCGGACCGGCATCAGGTTGCGCGGCATGAAGTCGCGGTGCACCAGCACGCGCGGCTGCGCGAGCGCGTTGTCCATCAGGCGCCGCTGCACGAGTTCGAGCCGGTCCAGGTCGGCGCAGTCGGGCGACAGCCCGAGGTGGCAGCACAGGAACCATTCCTCGAACAGGCCCGCGTCGCGCTGCAGCAGCGCCTCGTCGAAGCCGCGCATGCCGGCCGGCGGCGCGATCGCCTGCAGCCGCAGCAGCTGCCCGATGGCCGCTTCGAAGTGCGCGTCCGCGTTCTCCCCGTCGAGGACCTGCGCCAGCGTGGGCCCGCCGAGGTCTTCCAGCAGCAGGAAGCCCTGTTCGAGGTCGCGCGCGAGCACGCCCGGCACGCGCACGCCGCCGGCTTCGAGCAGGTCGCGGATGCGCAGCCACGGGCGCACGTCCTCCAGCTGCGGCGGCGCGTCCATGACGATGCGCGACGGCGCGGCGCCGGTGGTGCGCCAGTAGCTGCGGAAGCCGGCGTCGACCGACGCGCGCTGCAGGTCGAGCGCGGGCTCGGCGGTGGCGCGGCGCGCCCAGTCGAGGCGCTGCGCGTCGCGCGAGGACGGGTTGGCGTGGGACGGCATGCGGTCTCCCGCCGGCAGGGGCCGGCGGCAGACAGGGTAAACTCGCCGCCGCAATCAAGGGAGATGCTGGATGTCCGAGTCGATGACGCGCCTGCAACCGGTCCTGCTTTCAGGCGGCTCCGGCACGCGCCTGTGGCCGCTGTCGCGCGAGGCCTATCCCAAGCAGTTCCTGGCCCTGGCCGGCGAGCGCACGATGCTGCAGGACACCTGGCAGCGGGTCGCGGAACTGGCCGGCGACGCCGCGCCGATCGTGGTCGCCAACGAGGAACACCGCTTCCTTGCCGGCGAGCAGCTGCGCCAGGTCGGCGTGGAGCACGCCGCGATCGTGCTCGAGCCGGCCGGCCGCAACACCGCGCCGGCGATCGCCGCGGCGGCGCTGCAGGCGATGGCCGGCGGCGACGACCCGCTGCTGCTGGTGCTGCCTTCCGATCATGTCGTGCGCGATCCGCAGTCGTTCCGCGAGGCCGTGCGCGCCGCGATGCCGGCCGCGGAGGCGGGCGCGCTGGTGACGTTCGGCATCGTGCCCGAATCGCCGGAGACGGGCTTCGGCTACATCCAGGCCGAGGCGGGCGAGGGCGTGCGCCGCGTGCAGCGCTTCGTCGAGAAGCCCGACGCCGCCACCGCGCGTCAATACCTGGACGCCGGCGGCTATTACTGGAACAGCGGCATGTTCCTGTTCCGCGCCTCGCGCTTCCTCGCCGAGCTCGAGCGCTTCCGCCCCGACATCCTGTCCGCCGTGCGCGCCGCGTTCGACGGTGCCAAGCGCGACGGCGACTTCGTGCGCCTGGACAAGGACGCGTTCGCCGCCTGCCCGTCGGATTCGATCGATTACGCGGTGATGGAGAAGACCGCCGACGCGAAGGTGCTGCCGGTCGACATCGGCTGGAACGACGTCGGCTCCTGGTCGGCGCTGTGGGACGTGAGCGCGCAGGACGGCGAGGGCAACGCGCGCCACGGCGACGTGATCGCGGTCGACAGCCGCAACAGCTACGCCTACGCGCGGCGGCTGGTGGCGTTGGTCGGCGTCGAGGACCTGGTGGTGGTCGAAACCGACGACGCCGTGCTGGTGGCGCGCAAGGACAAGGTGCAGCAGGTCAAGGATGTGGTGGCCAGGCTCAAGGCCGACCAGCGCAGCCACGCGGTGCTGCATCGCGAAGTGCACCGGCCCTGGGGCAGCTACGACTCGGTCGACCAGGACGACGGCTTCCAGGTCAAGCGGATCAAGGTCAAGCCCGGCGCGCGGCTGTCGCTGCAGTCGCACCGGCACCGCGCCGAGCACTGGATCGTCGTGCGCGGCACCGCGCGGGTGACGCGCGACAACGACGTGTTCGAGCTGTACGCCAACCAGTCGGCCTACATCCCGCTGGGCGCGAAGCACCGGCTGGAGAACCCCGGCACCGAGATGCTCGAGCTGATCGAGGTGCAGTCGGGCGACTACCTGGGCGAGGACGACATCGTCCGCTACGAGGACGTGTACGGGCGTTCGTAGGCGGGCTTCGGCCGCGGGCCGCCGCGGCCCACCGATCGCCCCGTTGGGAGCGACGGAAGTCGCGACGCTTTCCCGATGAATGCGCTGGCGCGACTTGCGTCGCTGCCAGTATTCGCGCCGCCGCCGAGCTCACGGCTGAAGCCGCTCCCACAAGAAGGCCGTGCCGCAACGGCGGCCGGTGCCGGCAGGCGGCTGGCTACAATGCCGCGATGACTGCCTCCGCCAACGATCGCATCCTCGACCAGCTCGAATCCCAGAGCCTGCACATCCTGCGCGAGGTGGCGGCCGAGAGCCGCACGCCGGTGCTGCTGTACTCGATCGGCAAGGACTCGTCGGTGCTGCTGCACTTGTTGCTCAAGGCCTTCGCGCCGGGCCCGCCGCCGATCCCGCTGCTGCACGTGGACACGACCTGGAAGTTCCGCGAGATGATCGCCTTCCGCGACCGGCGCGCGGCCGAGACGGGGGTGGAGCTGCGGGTGCACA